>Ga0209160_1000716_pt1 | contig 27460 bp, 18 predicted proteins | sample GraSoiAngelo_153_FD_186167 | JGI IMG/M metagenome (GOLD analysis project Ga0209160, IMG submission 186167) | Grasslands soil microbial communities from the Angelo Coastal Reserve, California, USA - 14_1009_12_40cm (SPAdes) (version 2) | ecosystem: Environmental > Terrestrial > Soil > Grasslands ...
AAATTCCAGTGCTATGACTCGCCAGATGCCTATTCAGCAGAGAATTTATACACTGTGCGCGAATGGTAGGTCTGCTCAGGCTTCAAAATAGTCCAGGGAAAGTTGGAATGGTTAGGCGAATCTGGGAAATGCTGGGTTTCGAGGCAGAGCCCGGCATGCTTGTTGTAGGCGTGGCCATGCTTGCCGGTGATGGTTCCGTCTAAAAAATTTCCGGTGTAAAACTGTACACCTGGCTCAGTGGTGTAAACCTCCAGTGCGCGCCCCGTCTGCGGTTCATGGACGCGGCCTGCCAATTCCAACCCACTGCCCTTCCGGCTCAAGACAAAGTTGTGATCGTACCCGTGCGCGATCGCCAATTGTTCGTTATTCGTGTCGATGCGCGCTCCGATCGCAGTTGGCTTTGTGAAGTCGAAAGGGGTCCCAGCCACTGACCGGAGTTCGCCTGCCGGAATAAGCGTGCTGTCCACCGGGGTAAAGCGGTCGGCGTTCAAGATCAGGTTGTGCTTGAGAATATCGCCATTTCCCTCGCTCGCAAGATTGAAATAACTGTGATTGGTGAGGTTCACTGGCGTGGCTTCGTCGGTGGTAGCTTGATATTCGATTTGCAATTCGCTCTGGTCTGTAAGGGTGTATGTCACCTTGGCTTTCAGGTTCCCGGGATAGCCTTCTTCACCATTTTTGCTGGTGTAGGTAAAGACCACACCAATGCCCTGATTGTTTTCAAACTGCTCCCCGCGCCAGAGGACCTTGTCAAATCCCTTCAGCCCGCCATGCAGAGAATTCATGCCGTTGTTCCTGGCTAGGCGATACTCGGCTCCGTTCAGAGTGAACTTGCCGTTAGCGATGCGATTCGCGTAGCGCCCGATGATGGCACCGAAATATGGCTTGTTGTTGAGATAGGCATCCAGAGTGTCAAAGCCGAGCACCACATCAGCCAGCACACCTTTCTTATCGGGAACCCGCAGCGAAACAATGATTCCGCCGTAATTCATGGCACGAACTTCCATACCACGCGAGTTCGTCATTGTGTAGAGGTCAACACGACCCTCTGGAACGGTGCCAAATGCTTGTTTCTTGATCACGTGCTTCCTCGGAGGCGAAGATGCTTGCAGCAAACAGAGTGGTAACCGATGAAACCAGCGCTAGAAAAATGATGATGATGTTCCGAGTTTTCATTGCGGACTCCGGTCTGCTAGCGCTTGCAATCTGAGATTTCCGTTTACCATCATGGTGCGCCCGGATTATATGCCGATCCGTCTGGCGAATGAGAGCTGACGAGAGCTTCTTTCAGTTGCAGTAAGCTATTACCTTGTAGGTGGAAGTGCGCTCTGAATGAGCGGGATGGCGCAGCCGATCCTTGACAGTGATTTTGTTCCCAGGCGACGCAACTCATCGCTGTACGTGCCAAAAGCAGGAGGCTGAATGTCAGCCGCCGAACATCAATGAAACCGATGTTGAAGACTGCACAGACTCAAAAGCGGACTGCGCACACGATCGCCGCGGGATTGCAAAACAAATTTCGCGAGCATTATGCCGCGCGGGCACGGATTTACCGTGCGCCGGGGCGTGTGAACCTGATCGGCGAACACACGGATTACAACGATGGCTTGGTGATGCCAGCCGCTATCGACTTTTATGTCTGGGTTGGCGTCTCTCCTCGAAACGATCGCAGACTGTTGGTCTATTCCGAAAATTTTTCCGAGAGCATCGAAATCGATTTGCGAAAAGATAAGCTTCGCCCGCGAAAACATTGGAGCGATTATGTGGCGGGCGTGGCCAGCATGCTGGAACGAGCGCAATGCCATCTGCAGGGCGCAAATCTTCTAATCCACGGGGACGTGCCGATCGGATCAGGTCTCAGTTCCTCTGCGGCTATCGAAGTCGCCGTAGGATTCGCGCTCCTGGAAAATTCTGGAATCTCAGTACACCGGCTCGATCTTGCCAGGATCTGCCAGCGCGTCGAAAACGAGTTCGTCGGAGCCAGGGTCGGCATCATGGACCAGTTCATCGCATGCTATGGCCACGCCGGTAACGCACTTAAGCTCGACTGCCGCTCCCTGGAGTACGATTTGTTGCCGCTGCCCGGCCAGGTTAGCCTCGTGATCTGTAATACCATGGTCAAGCACGAGCTTGCCGGCGGCGAATACAATACCAGACGGGCCGAATGCGAAGAAGGCGTGCGGTTACTTTCCCGTTCGTTGCCAAACGTGGGCAGCTTGCGTGATGTCAGCCTCGCTGATCTGGAACGGCACGCCAGCGGAATTCCCGAAGTCATTTATAAAAGGTGCCGGCACGTAGTCACCGAAGACGCCCGCGTGGCAGAAGCCGCGGATGCCTTGGAACGTGGCGACCTCCCCACCTTCGGCCGGCTCATGGCAGATTCCCACCACAGCTTGCGGAATGACTATCAGGTTAGCTGTTCCGAACTCGACCTCATGGTTGATCTGGCAAAAGCACAACCGGGCGTTTTCGGGACACGCATGACCGGAGGCGGCTTTGGAGGCTGCACGATTAGTCTTGTCGCATGTGAGTCGGTCGGCGAGTTCGCACAAAACGTTAGCGCTGGATATGAACGCCTCGCCGGCTTTTCGCCTCAGATATTCGCATCCGCTGCCGCCGAAGGGGCATGTGAGATTGAAGCATGAGCGAAGCTGGTCCTGCGACCGAGATCCTGCCGAGAACGCGAGTGCTCTGTTTCGACACACAATTACACGCCGAACAAAAGTTAGATATTCTCTTCAGGTCGCAATAGGCCTTGGTGCCTAGATCACAGAAATTATCCATTCAAAGACGCGCATGAGCTCATCGGATCTCAAGCAGCATCCGCATCGTCGCTTCAACCCGTTGACGAAGGAATGGGTGCTAGTTTCTCCGCATCGTACCCAGCGGCCTTGGCTCGGACAACTCGAGCAGTTGTCCAGTTCAGCGTCACCGGCTTACGATTCCACTTGCTACATGTGTCCGGGAAACCTGCGTGCCGCCCGAATTCGCAATCCCAATTACCGCGACACGTTTGTGTTCGACAATGACTACCCAGCCTTGCTGCCAGATACCCCAGATTGCAGCGTAAATCAGAATGGGTTGATTGTCGCGGAAGGCGAAGCCGGCATCTGCCGCGTGGTGTGTTTCTCGCCACGTCATGACTTGACGGTTTCGCGCATGTCCGCTGACGAGCTTGGGCGAGTGGTGGATATATTGTCCGCACAATATCGCGAACTCGGGGCATTTCCCTTCATCCACTACGTTCAGATTTTCGAAAATCGCGGGGCCATGATGGGTGCCAGCAACCCCCATCCGCATTGTCAAATTTGGGCCAATGCACAGCTGCCCAATGAGCCGGCGAAAGAGCAGATAGCTCAGCAGGAGTATCGTTCGGCACACAATTCCTGTCTGCTTTGCGATTACCTGGCGCTCGAGCATGAACTGGGGCAGCGAATAGTTTGCGAGAACCAATACTTTTCAGTGCTGGTTCCCTTTTGGGCGGTGTGGCCTTTTGAAACTTTGCTGATTCCCCGGCACCATCGAACTTCGATCAGCGAGTTGACCCACGAGGAAGCCGGCGCCTTGGCTTACATTCTCAAGCGCGTGACCTCACGATACGATCGTCTCTTCGAGGTTTCATTTCCTTATTCAATGGGCTTTCACCAGCAGCCCACGGATGACCAGGAACATCCCGAGTGGCACCTGCACGCTCATTTTTACCCGCCGCTGCTGCGCTCAGCGAGCGTTCGTAAGTTCATGGTTGGGTATGAAATGCTTGGCTCCCCGCAGCGCGACATCACGCCTGAAACAGCTGCCGCGCGCCTGCGCGAAATGGGCGAGCAGCATTAGCTGACACGCAGCACCGGGAGGATAAGCGGAGCAGGCAATAATTTCAGCAAACGTATTCTCGGCGTGCTAAGATGCGTCACGAGTCGCCTGTGAGTGCCGAAGACGTATGGATATCCGCGAAATTGCAAGGCGCGCCAAGGTTTCTACCGCCACAGTGTCACGAGCTATTAACCATATTCCCACGGTTGATCCTCAACTCGCCAAACGGGTATGGAGGGTGGTCGATGAACTGGGCTACTATCCGAACACCCAAGCACGCGCGCTGGTTTCTGGAAAGAGCCGCATCTTCGGCCTCGTGGTCTCGGAAATTACCAATCCATTTTTCCCGGAAATTGTTCAGACTTTTGAGAACCTTGCAGTCCAGCATAATTATGAGATCCTTCTAACCTCCACCGTACATGATCCCAAACGCATGGAGTCGTCGGTGCGCCGCATGATCGAGCGTAGAGTGGATGGAGTAGCCATCCTTACATTTGGCATGGAGGATTCGCTGATCGAGCATCTTCGGTTCCGCAAGGTACCATTGGTGTTTGTCGATGTCGGGCCGGACGTCCCAGGCATTAGCAACATCAGGATCAATTATCAAAATGGTATCCGGCAAGCGGTGCAACACCTGGCTGCTCTACGACATACCCGGATCGCGTTCGTTACCGGACCGCTACATCTGAAGTCGGCTGTGGCCAGACGAGACGCTTTCAAAACCTCGATGGAGGAAATCGGCTTGCCGATTGCGCCAGAACAGATCGTCGTGGGAGATCACACGATGGAAGGCGGCATGAGGGCGCTCAACGTGATCAGCACTCGTAACTGCCCGACCGCAGTCCTGTGCTCCAATGACATGACGGCGATTGGTCTGATGCGGGAAGCGTACGATCAGGGTATTAACATCCCACAAGACCTCTCGGTTGTGGGTTTCGACGATATTCGGCTGTCGCAGTTCATGATTCCGCCGTTGACGACAGTACAAATGTCGCAAACTGGACTGGCACAGATAGCATTCAAGGCGCTGATGAATGAAGTGGAGCGAGAGTCCCCAGCGCAGGGAAAGAGCGAGTACGAATTGAATACCCACCTAGTATTACGGCGTTCCACCGCCCTGGCTCCTGCCCACGACGGACGAGTAAAGTCCCTAAAAGTGAGCGGAGCGGCGAAGAAATCGTCTGCCCCTACCACGCAAAAGGGTGACTAGCGTAAGCGTTTGCCTGAAAATCAGGCCCCAGCCCAGTCTAAAAAAAATATCTTGACAAATACCCACAAATAGCAGCAACATATTTTCGTTTTTTGAGTAAACGTATACTCGAAACCGCAGAATTAGATCCGTAAGCCCCAGGGAAACGCGCCAGCGCAAGCCGGCCACACTCGCGGACTCAGGTACCGCAACTTTCTGGAGGACATTGTGAGACGAGCGAGAATCGTTGCAGTCGTCATAGGCTCCCTGCTTTTTGTTTTGGTCTGCGCGCTCAATGTTGCGGCGCAGCAGTTTTACGGAACCATCACAGGGACAATTACCGATCCCAGCCGGGCCATGGTTCCGAACGCAACCGTAAAGGTGACGAATGTAGATACCAACGTCACTACCACTCTCAAAACGAACGGCGCGGGCGTGTACGTCGCCAGCAGCTTGATTGTCGGCACGTACCGAGTGGAAGCCGAAGCGGCGGGCTTCAAGAAGGCGGTAGCCGATAGGATTACTCTCGAAGTGGGTGCAACTCCCAAAGTGGATTTGTCGCTAGCCGTGGGGCAAGCCACTGAGGTCGTTGAGGTCACAGCTGCGAATGCTGCCATCTTGCAGACCGAGCAAACCGACTTAGGTCAGACCATGGACACGAGCCGGTTGCAGGAACTGCCGACATTCAGCAACGCCGGCCGGCGGCCCTACAACTTCCTGACGCTGGCAGCAGGGGTTACGCAGCAGACCGGTTGCACAGGCGCCGGGACCGGCGGCGGTGGTCTTGGTTCTTGCGGAAATGATGGCAATGTACGCATCAGCGGTAGCCGGCCTCGTACCGATGACAATATCCTTGACGGCGCCTCTATCACGCCACCGGTATTCGGCGGCCAAGACGTGCAGCCAACCGTGGAAGCGATCCAGGAATTCCGCATTGAGCAGAACAGCATGTCAGCGGAGTACGGCAAAGCCGGCGGACTGATCGTAATTCAGGTCAGCAAGTCTGGAACGAATCAGTTCCACGGATCTGCCTATGAATACAACCGCAATGAGAATTGGGACGCGAGGAATTACTTTGAAGATCCCAAGGTGCGTAAGAGCCCATACAACTACAATGAGTTCGGCGGCAGCATTGGGGGTCCGATCATTAAGGGCAAGCTCTTCTTCTTCACTGATTACGAGGGGATCCGTAATCATGGAGACACGGTAGGACCGAACACATTGGTCCCAAATTCCTTGTTTCGAAGCGGCAACTTGGGAACGTTGTGTACGGGTAATGGAGGCACATTTGATTCAGCAGGTAACTGCAGCAATGCGAGCAATCAGATCTTCGACCCGGTCACAAAAGCTGCGATTCCATTTGACAACGTGGCGAATGCCACTACCCCGATCAGTGCTGTTTCTCAAGCCCTACTCGCCGTTTGGCCCAGCGGCGGCTCGGCAATTGGGACCGGGACGAACGAGCTGACCATAAATCCGCCGTTTAGTAACACCACGAACCGATTCAATCCGCGCGTGGACCTGAGTCTTTCCCAAAGCGACCATTTGTTTGCCGCGTTTCACACCGATTATGGCTCTGGTTTTAGTTATGACATCATTCTCGGGCCTGACGGCAAGTCAATCTCGCGGGGAAGCAATTATGCGGGCACAGTGGGATGGACACACACCTTCACTCCCACTATGCTGAACGAATTTCGTTTTGGCTCGGGCCACCACAAAGGCGACCGCATGCCCTTTGGTGTGGGCGCCGTTTCACCATCCTCATTCGGAATCAGCGGCATTCCCAATTGTCTCTCCAGCGTACCTGACACCAAAAGTGGAGCGGCCTGCGGCACGCCCGGAGTTGCCGTCAATGGCTACAACGACTTCCTTAACTCTGGAATGCTGTACGAGCCCGCTACGACCTTGCATTTCAGCGACACGCTCAGCAAGTCAGTGGGCAGACACAGCCTGAAGATGGGAGGTCAAGCCGACCACTATTCTATTGACAACTACCAGCCGAATGACGTGGTCGGGAATTTCCATTTCACCGGATCCGTGACGGGCAATGCCTTCTCGGACTTCCTGTTTGGGGTAATGAACAAGGGTAGCGTCCAAGTGCAACCCAAGTTTGTCTCCTCGCGCGCTTGGTCGTATTCCTTTTTCCTCCAGGATGACATCAAGCTGACACCGAAACTGACTCTGAACGCTGGCCTCCGGTGGCAATACGACCAGTCGTTCCATGAGCTCCATCATGGCGATGCCTTCTTCGATCCGTGCGCAACTCTCTATTCGGGGAAAGAGTCGTCCTGTGTTCCGCATTGGGAACAGTTTGGCGTAGGTGGCACGCCCGATACGACGCTTGATCCTTCTAAGCATCAATTTGAGCCTCGCATCGGATTGGCATGGAATCCGCGGGGCGGGTTCGTGGTCCGCGCCGGTTATGGCATTATGCACCCCGGATATGTCGGCCACGGCAGAGCCGGTGATGGTCAGCCCGGACCTAATTTGTTGTTGGGCTCGAGCCTTGGCAAAGGAACACCGTGGGATAGCGCCTTACCTGTGGCCGTACCCCCGTCGGACACAACGGCACCCATACCGGTGAATTTCCAGGTGAGTTTCAGTTCCTGGGCGCCACGAAAGCAGTATCCAACCTACACTCAACTATGGAACCTGACGGTACAAAAGCAATTCGGCAGGGACACCACTGCCCAGATCGGGTACGTGGGCAGCAAGGGCACGCACTTGCCTATCAACTATGCATATAACATCTGCCAGCAAACGCCGGCGAGCACTGCCCAAGAAGGCAATCCGTTCGATTTCGTCGGCCCCACAAGTACTCCCTACTGCCCGGCGGCGGCAGCAGCGGTAAATGCCAACTCCGGCTTCACCGCAGTTTACTGCTGCCTAACCATTAACCCAGGGTGGTGGGGGCTCTCCAGCTCTAGTTATCATTCGATGCAAGCGCAATTCGACCATCGCTTCTCGCGCGGGTTCTCTATGCTGGCGAACTTCACCTGGAGCAAGCTGATTGACGACTCATCATCGGATTGGGGCGGCTTCTGGTCGCTTGATGTGCTAGGCCAAGATTTTTACAACCGCAAAGCAGAGCGATCGGTAAGCGCGGGGGACGTACCAGAACGCTTCACGCTTGCGCCGATCGTTGAGTTGCCCTTTGGTCCAGGCAAGAAGTGGTTAAACAGCGGTGTTGCCAGTGACTTATTGGGTGGCTGGCGAGTGAGCACGATCTACACCATCAGCGCTGGTACTCCCTTTGGAATTACCGATAACAACTATGGATTCTGCAACGGCGCCGGCGTGCTGGAGGATCGCCCTATGCTCATTGGCAATCCGGCTTCCATATCAGGATCTCGTCGCAGCCCGAATCTTTGGTTCAATAACCAGGCATTCGATTTCGCGGGCACATGTCCGAAAGCAGGGTTGGTCAATTCCGCCCCGGCTCCGGATTTTTGCTGTGACGTGACCAAGGCATTTGGCAACGCTCCGCGTTTCTTCTCGAATGTCCGGAACCCAGGGGTTGACAACCTCGACTTCTCCCTGCAAAAGGACTTCAAGATTCCAGCGGGAGAACAGACTCGGCTTGTGTTCTCGGCGGACTTCTTTAATCTTCCGAACCACGCTGAATTCGCGGAACCGGCAGGCGACCCGTCGTTGGGTTACTTCCCAGCCGCGAATGGCAATCGCGCCGCTGGATTCGGCGCGATCAGCGGCACGTCCTTCTATGGCAACCGTGTCATTCAGCTCGGACTGCACCTGTACTTCTGAGCTGTTTAGCACGGCTCGGTATTGGGAGCGGCTCGCCCCAAAGTCGCTCCCCTCCCCCGCTGTGATATTGGCGATGAAAAACAGAACAAAAGGCGCTGCTTTGCGTGTTGTCTGCTGCATAGGTTTAGTGTGTGCGGTGAGTTGCGCCGCCATAGTGCACGCAAACGGCATCAGGGTTGAAATCAATCTCCGTGCGGAAGGACCGACATCCTGGTCTCCTCGACTGCTCGGAGAGACCTTCGTTCCAGATCCGATTTTCGTGTACAACAATTGGTCCTCCTACGACGAGCTTTCCGATAACGTACAACTGACCGAACATCTCGCAATGAAGGAACTCGATGAGATCATTCGGCTGCGCCGTTTTGGCGTCAGGTTCGATTACTACATGATGGACGCATTCTGGTTTGCCCAGGACGGCGGTTACAAGACCTGGCGAAAGTCCACTTGGCCAAATGGTCCAGATCACTGGTTGACGAGGTGCAATGACAACGGCCTCATTCCCGGCCTATGGTTCGGCACGAATACTCTTGTGAAAATCGACCCCGTTCCCCAGTGGGAGGACTCGCTGAATCGGCAACGGCGGGCGATGTCTTTCTATGAAGGTGGATTCTTGCAGGGTTTTATAGATGTCTTGCAGTATTGGTACGAGCGCGGAATTCGGATGTTCAAGTTTGATTTTGTAGATTTCACGGCTGCAACTCCCAAAGCGGAAGAGACACAGTCGCGGGGAGAGATTTATTCCCGGAACGTCGACGCCTTCCGCGCCGCGCTCAAAAATTTCCGGCGAAAAAATCCTAATGTGGTGCTCGTAGCCTTTAATGGTTTCGGCGGCGATATCGAATCTACGGCTAACCCCTTCCCATTCCAGCATCCTATTGACCTGCGCTGGTTGGAAGTCTTCGATTCTTTGTACTCGGGCGATCCCCGGCCGTCCGACGTACCCGAGATGAATTTCTGGCGTTCCATGGATATTTACAGCGATCACATAGTGCGGCGCTACGAACAAAGTGACGTGCCGCTTGAACGCATCGACTCGACCGGCTTCATGGTCGGGAACACTGGAACTGTCTACTACAGAAAAACCAACGCGTGGAGAGGGGCGCTAGTACTGATGCTCGCTCGCGGAGGGTGGCTGAACACTGTGCATGGGAATCTGGAGTTCATCTCTGACGAGGACGCACGCTGGTTTGCCAAGGTGCAGTCTCTCTATCTGCGCCTCGAGGCAACGGGTCGAACCAAAACATTCGGTGGAATCCCAGGAGAAGTTAAGCCGTACGGCTTTGGGTCTGTGGATAGCGGGGGCGCAGTTTACACAATTCTGAATCCGACAGAAAGTATCGCAGAGATTGAAATGCCACTCCTTTCTCGTCTGCAGGAGCCTAATGAGGAGGGCCGCGTGCTCTTTCGGGACGCGGGCTTTGTGCCCGTGTTAACTGGCAACAAAATCAAACTAGGACCGGGACAATTAGCCGTTGTGGGGCTCGCCAGATATGCCAATCCCGAATACGATTTGGGTATTCAGGAGGATGTGCGAATTCCAATCAGAATCCAGCCACTTGCGGCTAAATTCATACCCGACGGCAAAAATGCGATTAAAGCTGAGCTATCAGCACCAGAACGCGGCGACCTCCGAATCGTAATGCAGCAACGAGGAAGTGACGGCCGTATCCGGCGTAGTTCGGGTGGCGCTCCACCGAATGGAACTACCATGGGCAAAATCTTGATGTTGCGCGCCTGGCAAAGTGGCCAGCCACTTCCGATTGAAATCAACTATGACAAGGCGATCTGGAGTGGGCTTTCCTGGGCAGTTGGCGAGATAAAACATTCCGCAATGACAACCGGAGAGGCAGTGACCATACGGTGCTCATCTAGTGAGAAAGATTCGGTCACTCTGGACGGGCATATCTTTGCGGTTGAGTACTAGTGTCAACGAAGTTCGAATAGGTTTTCGGGCGCAGTGGGACATCGGTCACGTGAATTGGCATGGAAGGTTGATTGACAACAGGAGCCAAGTGCTCTAGTTTTTTTTACGTCAGTAAACGATTACTCACGCGGATTTACTTTGACTCTCTCTAAAATAGCGGCCATGGCGAAGCTGCGGTTACAGAAACTACGTGAAGAGGTGCTCCAAGCCAATCTTGAATTGGTGCGGCGCGGGCTGGTGCTCTACACCTTCGGCAATGTCAGCGGGATCTCGCGCGAAGATGAGCTCGTCGTGATTAAACCGAGTGGCGTCCCGTACGAAGAAATGGAACCGGAACACATGGTGGTCACAGATCTCGACGGCAAAATCGTCGAAGGCAAATTGAGGCCATCATCCGATTTGCCGACCCATCTTGTCCTTTATGAGGTCTTTGCGGAAATCGGAGGCATTGCACATACGCATTCCGAATACGCCACGGCGTGGGCGCAGGCGCGGCAACCGATTCCCTGCCTTGGGACCACGCATGCGGACTATTTCTACGGGCCAGTTCCGGTAACAGGCGTTATGGAGGACCACGAGATTGCTTCCCACTACGAAACGAACACGGGGCATGCAATCGTGCGCGCGTTCGAGCACGCCGACCGTGCATCGGTTCCTGCGGTGCTTGTAGCCAATCACGGGCCGTTCACTTGGGGACAGGATTCGCCATCGGCGGCACACAATGCCGTAGTGCTCGAGTCGGTGGCGAGAATGGCGTATCTCACAATGGCAATCAACAATGATGCTTCTGCGATCAGCCGCGGATTGCACGACAAGCATTACCTCAGAAAGCATGGCAGCAATGCATATTACGGGCAGGCTAAGGACAAAAGATGATCACGGCTGCTGCGATGTATGTCGCACCCAGGCTTGTGCATTTGTCGGCAGTGGACGCCGCCATCATTGTTTTTTACTTCGCGCTCGTCCTCACGATCGGCTTCTATCTGCAGCGGCGTGCCAAGACCGGCGAAGACTTCTTCATGGCCGGACGGGAAATGACGGCGTGGATTGCCGGTCTAAGCTTCCTTTCTGCCAATCTGGGAGCGCTCGAGCTGATGGGGTGGGCCGCGTCCGCGTATCAGTATGGAATCCTGGCAACACACTGGTACTGGATTGGCGCCATCCCGGCAATGCTGTTTCTGGGCATCGTGATGATGCCGTTTTATTACATTTCCAAGACGCATTCGGTTCCGGGTTACCTGAGGCTCCGGTTCGGGGAATCCAGCCGCACTCTGGCGGCGATCTCGTTTGCATTCATGACGGTGCTGATGAGCGGCATCAACATGTATTCCATGGCGCTGGTCATGAAGGTGGTGCTCGGCTGGAATATCAATTTCAGCATATGGGTTTCGTCGCTCACGGTGGCGGTGTACGTGGCGCTGGGCGGGTTGCGCTCGGCAATCTTTAATGAGGTATTGCAGTTCATTTTGATCTGGGCGGGAGCGCTTTTGATTCCGATCCTTGGATTGGTGGAAGCAGGCGGGTGGAGCAATCTGAAGCTGCAGATTGCACAGAATGCGTCGCCTGCGTACACACACCTGTGGTCGACATTGGGCTCATTCCATAACAACCCCATGGGCATCCACTGGACCGGTATCGTCTTCGGCTTGGGATTTGTGATCTCGTTTGGCTATTGGACAACGGATTTTCTGGTCGTGCAACGCGTGCTTGCGGCGAAGGATCTTCGCTCGGCGAAGCTGGCGCCGATCATTGGAGCGGCCTTCAAGATGCTGGTGCCGTTCATCGTGATACTCCCGGGCCTGCTGGGACTGGCTGTACTGCCGATGAAGTTGACCGGTGAGACCATGGCCGTGGCCACGGGCGGCCACAGCTACAACGAAGTGCTGCCGCTGATGCTGGCGCGGTATTGCGGGCCGGGGTTGCTGGGCTTGGGGATTACCGCATTGATTGCAGGCTTCATGTCAGGCATGGCCGGGAATGTGAGCGCGTTCACGACTGTGTGGACGTATGACATCTATCGGGCGCTGATTAATAAGGGAGGCAGCGACCATCATTACGTCAATATGGGGCGCTGGTGCACGATTTTAGGGGTGCTAATCAGTGTGGGCACGGCATACCTGGTTATGCAATTCGCCAGCATCATGGATTACGTGCAAGCACTGTTCAGCTTCTTCGTTGCGCCGCTATTCGGGACCGTGGTCCTCGGCATGTTATGGAAGCGGGCCAGCGGGCCGGGAGGCTTCTGGGGCTTGCTTGCGGGCACATTATCTTCGATTGGAATGTGGGCGTGGGTGAAGGCGGACCATAGCGCATTACGTTATGTCGCGCTCTCGGCCAATGCACGCGACATGGCCGAGAACATGTACCGCGCATTGTGGTCGTGGATTATATGCGTCCTGGTGACGGTGGTTATCAGTTACATGACGCAGCCGAAGCCGGTCAGTGAACTGGAGGGCTTGGTCTACGGTGTGACAGCGATCCCGCAAGAGGCGGAAGTCCCGATTTATCATCGGCCGGTTTTCTGGGCGATCATAGTGGGAGCTGTTTTTGTAGTGCTCAATATTCTGGTCTGGTAAGTCTCGGAGAGACGAATGCGCGAGCGCGGGATTTCGATTTGGTTCTTTATTGGGCTTTCATTACTGGTCAATGGGGTCCTGATTGTGAGCGCTGGAGTCTGGCAGATTTTCAATCCGCCTGCCAAGCCCGTCGTGCTGTTTCATTTGCATGCCAACGTGTGGTGGGGAGCGATGCTGCTGGTGTTTGGTCTTATTTATTGCGTCCGGTTCGCTCCGAGGCGGCAGGAATAGAAGTGCAGTTGGGTTCCTAAAAAGGATTTATATGGCGATAAAGCGAATGACAATGGGGTTGATCGTAGGCAACCGTGGTTTCTTTCCCGATCATTTGGCCAAGAGTGGCCGGGAGGAAATGCTGCGCGCACTAGCATCGGCCGGCATGGATGTAGTGGCACTTACCCCGGAGCAGAGCAAGTATGGCGCCGTGGAGACACGCGAGGAAACTAAACGTTGCGCCGAGTTATTCAAGCTCAATCGCGATCGCATCGATGGGGTGGTCGTCACCCTGCCGAATTTTGGCGAGGAGCGCGCAATTGCCGATACATTACGATTGGCTGACCCGCGGGTTCCAGTGCTGATTCAGGCCACGCCGGATGATCCAAAGAAGATGACCATCGCGTTCCGCCGCGACAGCTTCTGCGGCAAGATGTCAGCCTGCAACAACCTCAGGCAGTATGGGATTCCCTACTCCATCACGACCCTTCACACTGAAAGTCCTGATTCGGCAGAATTCGCTAAAGATCTGGAGTGGTTCGGCGCTGTCTGCCGAGTGGTAAAAGGTTTTCGCAACCTGCGCGTGGGAGCGATCGGCGCCCGCCCCGCGGCATTCAATACAGTGCGCTACAGCGAAAAGATTCTGGAAGCAAATGGCATTTCAATCGAGACTCTGGATCTTTCCGAAGTGCTTGGCCGCATTGAGCGGATGAAAGACAACGATGATGCGCCGCAGGCCAAGCTTGCAGCAATCCAGAAATATGTCGATTCCGCGAATGTACCCAAGCCCGCTCTGCTCAAAATGGCCAAGCTCGGGGCGGTGATCGATCAGTGGATGGCAGCGACAGATGTAACCATCAGCGCGGTGCAGTGCTGGACTTCTATCGAAGAAAATCTGGGTGTGGTGCCATGCACGGTGATGAGCATGATGAGCAATGAATTGCTGTCGAGCGCCTGCGAGGTCGATATCTGCGGTGTGCTCGGCATGCACGCACTGCAGCTCGCATCCGGCACGCCTTCGGCGCTGCTCGATTGGAACAATAATTACGGATCCGATCCTAACAAGGCGGTTTGCTTCCACTGCTCGAATCTGCCTAAGCACTTTTTCCGCTCTGTGAAGATGGACTTCCAGGAAATTATTGCGGGCACCGTTGGCAAAGAGAACACGTTTGGCACCTGCGTGGGACTGATCAAACCTGGGCCGATGAGTTTTGCCCGTTTCTCGACCAATGACACCGCGGGCAAGATGCGCGGCTACGTTGGCGAGGGCCGATTCACTGACGACCCGTTGAATACCTTCGGAGGCGCAGGTGTAGTTGAGATCCCAAGGATGCAGAAGTTGTTGCACTTCATTTGCGAGAATGGCTTCGAGCATCACGTTGCCGCCAATCTTTCCACGGTCGCCTCTGCCGTTCATGAAGCAACCACTCGTTATCTGGGGTGGGAGATGTACTGGCATGAAAGGTCAAACGGAGCCTGCTGATGGCCATCGTTGCGGGAGTTGATTTCGGAACGCTGAACGTGCGCGTTTCTATCGTGGACAGCGAGCGCGGATTGCTCGATTCCGCCGTTGTTGAATACCCTTTGCACCGCAAACGCGAAGACCCCGAGTACGCCACTCAGTCGCATGAAGATCACATGCGAGCCCTGGCCAGCGCGATGCGAGAGGCGGTAAAGGAGGCTGGCATTTCAGGCGATCAGGTGGAAGCCGTCGCGTTGGACACGACTGGGTCCTCAGTCGTTCCGGTCGGGAAGAATCTGCAGCCGCTTGGCGAATATTATTTGTGGTGTGATCACCGCGCGAAAGGCGAAGCCGCGGAGATTACCGAAGTAGCACACCGTGAAGGTCTTGAAGCAATCCAGTGGTGCGGCGGCGTCTACTCCTCCGAATGGGGATTTTCCAAGCTGCTGCACTGGCTTCGCCAGAATCCCACTAAGCGCTCTGAGTTCGTTTCCGCGTTCGAACACTGTGACATGGTAGCGGCCACGCTCTGTGGCATTACGAATCCTAAACAAGTGAAGCGCAGTATCTGCGCAATGGGACACAAATGGCTCTGGAACGCCAAGCTCGGAGGCTTGCCACCCGAGGAATTTCTGACGAAAGTTGATCCGCTGCTCACAGGGGTTCGCGAGAAATTAGATGGCGAGTATGCAACCTCGGACCAAATTGCAGGAACACTTTCGCCCTGCTGGGCAGAGAGGCTTGGGCTTAAGCCGGGCATTCCGATCCCGGTTGGAGCTTTCGATGCTCACTGGGATGCCATCGGCGCTGGTTGCCGCACGGATGACATGGTAAACGTAATTGGTACGTCCACATGCATTATTGGGATCACGCCCTCGGTCAACCTGGTTCTTGGCGTATGCGGGGTTGTTCAAGGAAGTGTGCATCCTCAGCGTACCGGAATCGAGGCGGGCCTTTCCGCGGTGGGCGACATTTTTAACGCCATTGCTACCCGCGCCAGAACCGATGTGAGCACGCTGAGCCGGGGACTCGAGTTTTACCGCGCGGGGCAGACTGGTTTGCTCCGCATGACCTGGGACAATGGCGACCGCACAGTGTTGGTAAATCCCAACCTACGTGGCATCACGTTAGGTTGGAATCTTCAGAGCACAGGTCAAGACGAGCTGTTTGCCGCGATTGAAGGCACTGCGTTCCACACGCGCGTGATCCTCGACCGCATGGCCGCTCATGGCGTACACATCAAACGCGTTATTAATGCGGGCGGCATTCCGCAGAAGAATAACGTCCTGAACCAGGTTTATGCCAACGTTCTGGGAAGACCGGTGCTGGTTCCGAGTAAAAGTGTGGTTAGCCTCGGTTCCGCAATCTTTGCATTCCTCGCCGCGGGCACATTCAAGACGGTCGAAGATGCGCAGGACAAAATTTGCCCTCCCCACAGAGGGTTCGAGCCGGATGCGTCCGAGCAAACCGTCTACAACGAACTCTATCCCATGTATAGCAAGCTGTACTTTGCTTTTGGTCAGCCGGCAAAGAATGGGATTGGCGATGTTCTGCCAACTCTGATTCGTGTTGCGGCTTCGCGCGCAGCGGGTTCGCAGAACTGAGTTCACGATTTCGAGGGCACGCGTTTCTCTAGCTGTTCAGGCAGTATCTGCAAAATGATCCGAACCAGCTATGACTGATTGGACCCGGCGTGACCTCCTGAAGAGCGGCGGCTTGGCGATTTCGGCCAGCGCAGCGTCCAGGCTGCTTGGGAATCGGGTGGTAGGCGAATCAGCGCTAGATGCAGCAGTAGGCGGATCGGAAGCATCTCGCAGTTCCGGCAGCGGCGAGAGACCGCCTCTGCGCGAGCGGCTGAGCCTAGATTTCGGATGGCGTTTCTGCCTGCGTCATGCCACTGACCCGAGCAAGGATTTCGGCTATACGAGCCAGTCACTTTTTTCGAAAACGGGCGGAATGCTTGATCCTTCAAAGCCGGACTTCGATGACAGCCAATGGAGCTCGGTTGACATTCCTCACGACTGGGCGGTAGCACTCGACTTCAAGAACGACCCTCAACTCGACAGCCACGGATATAAGCCATTGGGACGGGATTATCCAGCCACCAGCACAGGGTGGTACCGCCGGGTTTTTGACGTGCCCGCATCCGATGCAGGACGCCGCATCTGGATCGAATTCGATGGCGTGTTCCGCGACTCGATCGCCGTCCTTAATGGAATTTACCTCGGGCGACATGGAAGCGGCTACACACCATTCCGCTACGACGTAAGCGATTTTGTGAACTATGGCGGAAAGAACGTCCTGGTTGTTCGCGTGGACGCTACTCTCGGTGAGGGGTGGTGGTACGAAGGAGCGGGCATCTATCGCCATGTATGGCTGAGCAAGACGAATCCAATTCACGTCGCACATAACGGCACGTTTGTTACGTCAGAGCTCAGCCTAGATTTAGCAACGCTCAGCGTTTCGACCGAAATTGATAATGACAGCGACTCCGAGCAGAGTTGCCGCGTCCTTACTAAGATCGTTGACCCGGGCGGGCGGAGTGTCGCTGATGCTCAATCCACTTCGCTCTCAATTCCTGCGGTGACCAGGCGCGAGTTCCGGCAGCAACTCACGATTAAAGACGCTGCGCTTTGGTCGCTTGAAGAGCCCAACCTATATCGAGCAGTCACGATGGTCGACGCCGACGGCAATGCCGCGGACGAATACGAGACCGCATTTGGCATCCGCACCATCCGCTTCGATCCCGACAAGGGCTTCTTGCTGAATGACAAGCCGGTAAAGATCAAGGGCACCTGCAATCATCAGGATTTTGCCGGCGTCGGCATCGCGCTGCCGGACCAGATTCACTTTTTCCGGGTCGAGAAACTGAAAGAAATGGGCTCCAACGCATATCGAATGTCACACAACCTGCCCACCCCGGCGCTGTTAGACGCATGCGATCAGCTAGGCATGTTGGTGATGGATGAGACTCGCATGATGTCGTCGAGTCCCGAAGGATTGGAGCAACTGGAGACGATGATCCGCCGGGATCGTAATCATCCCAGCGTGATCATCTGGTCGATCGGTAACGAGGAGGACCTTCAGGGCAGTGACACCGGCGCCCGCATCGCGAAATCGATGAAGCGCCTTGTGCGTAAGCTCGATTCAACTCGTCCCATCACCGAAGCCATGAACGAGGATTGGGGCAAAGGGCTGTCCGCCGTGGTTGACGTGCAGGGCTTCAATTACCACAGCGCTGAGCAGCTGGACGCATTTCATCGGCAATTTCCCAGGCAACCGACGATCGGCACTGAAACTGCCAGTACCGTATGCACACGTGGTGTGTATGAGAACGACAAACAGGCAGGTTACGTCAGCGCCTATGACGCGAACATTCCGCCCTGGGCCCAACTCGCTGAATATTGGTGGCCTATTTATGCCGAGCGTCCGTGGGTGGCCGGCGGATTTGCCTGGACCGGTTTCGATTATCGCGGCGAACCCACGCCGTACAAGTGGCCATGTATCAACTCTCATTTCGGCATCATGGATACCTGCGGCTTCCCCAAGGACAATTTTTATTACTACCAGGCACAGTGGACTGACAAGCCCATTCTCCATCTATTTCCGCATTGGAATTGGAACGGCAAAGAAGGAAATGAAATTGATGTTTGGTGCCACAGCAATCTCGAGCAGGTTGAAGTTTTTCTGAATGGCCAGAGTTTGGGAACAAAAAATGTTCCGCGGTATGGGCACGTGGAATGGAAAGTGAAGTATGCACCGGGCACGCTCGAAGTGAGAGGATTCAAGAATCACCGCCAGGTCCTGACGGCGAAGCGCGAGACTACTGGCAGCCCTGCAAAACTCGCTCTGATTGCCGACCGCAAGGAAATTTCAGCCGATGGACGCGACCTCTCAGTGGTTCAGGTGCAGGTACTCGACGCGCAGAACCGGCTGGTGCCGATTGCGGGTTCCCCGATTGAATTTCACCTCTCAGGCAACGGCAGCCTGATCGGTGTAGGCAATGGCAACCCCAGCAGTCATGAGGCCGATAAAGCGGACAGGCGGCATGCCTTCAACGGCTTGTGCATGGCGATTGTGCGGAGCATCAGACAGCCTGGCGAACTGCGATTGGAAGCAACTTCGCCAGGGCTTGCACCCGTAGTCATCGTGATCAACTCCCATGCTGCAAACGGGCATCCAGTCGTGTGAAGTGCTGAATCGCAGAATCGTTTTCCGAGGAGAGGAGCGGATGAGCGGACGACCTCATTACCAATTCGTTGCGCGCTATATGTTTGTTTTTCTCGTTGTCGCTGCGATCACCGCTTCGGATCAAGCGACTGGCGCTCAAAACATTTCTGCGCAGAGCAAGCCGGCTTTTGCTCCCGACAAAATGGAAACGATTCTCTACGGCGTTGCTTACTACCCGGAATACATGCCTTATGACCGGCTCGACAGAGATGTAGAACTGATGCAGAAAGCCGGAATCACGGTGGTTCGCGTGGGCGAATCTACGTGGAGCACGTGGGAGCCGCACGATGGCGATTTTCAGTTTGCCTGGATGCAGCGCGTTCTTGACCGTTTGCACGCGGCAGGAATCAAAGCCATCCTCGGCACGCCGACTTATTCCATTCCCACGTGGCTTTATAAGGAGCATCCCGAGATTGTTGTTACTCATAACGGCACCGCACCTCCGCTGACCGATCCTTATCCCCCTACTTATCCGCCCGCTAAAACGCCGGGCTACTACGGGCCGCGCCAGAATTATGATTTTCTCAATCCTTATTTCAGGCAGCACGCGGAGCGGGTTATCCGCGAGATCGTCAGCCACTTCAAAGATCATCCCGCGGTGATCGGATACCAGATCGACAATGAGACTTTCCCGACCGGAGTCCCCACCCCGTACATGAATGCCGCTTTCCTCGACCGTCTGAAGCAGAAGTACAAGGCACCAGACACGATCAATAAAATCTGGGGTCTTGTTTACTGGGGACAGCTTGTCGATAGTTGGGATGACCTGCCGCCGCGCAATGGCATTCTGAATCCCGGCTACAAGCTGGAGTGGGAAAACTTTCAACACGACGTCGTGACCGACTATCTCGCCTGGCAGGCAAAGATCGTCAACCAGTACAAGCGCCCTGACCAGTTCATCACCCAGGACTTCAGCGGCGGAGTACACACCAATCTCGATCAGTGGGCGATTGCGGGCAATCTCGACATTGTCGCCGAGAATCCCTATTTCGAGACACAGAAACGGCTGGATGCTCGCACTATCTGGCTTTCAGGCGATCTCGGACGCTCATTGAGGCACACAAACTATCTGGTGACCGAAACCAACGCGCAGACGATCGGGTGGGATTCCCGCACGCAATATCCGCAATATCCCGGTCAACTGCGTCTGGTTGTCTACACGCATTTGGCTGCTGGCGCCAACATGGTCGAGTACTGGCATTGGCATTCGTTGCACTACGGACAGGAAACCTATTGGAAAGGAGTCCTCTCGCACGATCTGGAGCCGAACCGCACATACGCAGAAGTCTCGCGCGTCGCCTCCGAACTGAAAAAATTGGGCGCCCAGTTGGTTGATCTCAAGAAAGACGACAAAGTCGCGATCCTGTTCAGCGCCGATTCCGCCAATGCGCTGAGCTATATGCCGGTCAGCGATCACGTGAATTACATGACCGTGCTCAAGCAAATGTACGACGCGCTCTACGATTTGAATATTGAACCCGACTTCGTGCAGGCGGGGGACCCGAATCTCTCGCGCTACAAAGTCCTGCTGGTCCCACCACTCTACAGCACCTCGGACCGGGTGCTGCAACAGATTTCCGATTATGTCAAAAATGGCGGCCAGGTCGTAATGGCTTTCAAGAGCGGCTTCACGAATGAATACTCAACCGTTCGCGACGTGATGGCGCCTGGGCCGCTGCGCGCCGCGGCCGGCTTCCACTATCAGGAGTTCACGAATCTTGCCGAGCCAGAGCCGCTCACGCCCGATCCTTACGGTGTTGGTGAACAGAATAAAGGTTCTGTATGGGAGGAGTTTCTAGTCCCCGAGACGGCCCAAGTGGTCGCATCTTTCGACGATCCCTATTGGCATTTTCCCGCCATCATGCGAAACCAATACGGCGGAGGCACACTGACATATGAAGGCACATTTCTAACAGATACTTTACAGCGCGAGGTTATTCGTGAAGTTCTGAGACGAGCTGGCTTGACCGGTCCGGACCAGAACCTACCGGGCGTGGTGAAAGTTCGCCATGGGCGAAACGCGCAGGGGAAGTTGCTGCACTACTATCTGAACTTTTCCGGTGAAGAGCAAACGTTTTCTTATCCGTACGGCAATGGGTCGGATCTTCTGACAAACGCTTCTGTGCGGCAAGGGCAAGCATTCAACCTTAAGCCCTGGGATTTAGCAATCGTTGCCGAGCAATGAGAGACTTCTGATGCAATCACTGACTTCGTTTATCACGCGCCATTCCCGCGCATTTGCGCTCTCGATATTTTTGACTCACGCGTCAATTTGTCTACAGGCCCAACCTGCCTCAGGAGTAAGTGCCGGACGCGACATCTGGCAGGTTCCCCTCAGCCATAACCTCATGCCGCATTTCGAACAGGCAAACGGGCGCAAGCTCCTTTATGTAGATGGCAGGCCATTTACGGTGCTGGCGGTTGAGATCCCCTGGTGGGATCTAATTTACGGTAGATACAACGAGACCGAGACGGCTTACGACAGTTTGTATCCTGCCGCGGAGAAAATTGGGCTGAATGCTCTGAAGGTGCCGATTAAGTGGTCTATGGTCGAGCCGGAAAAGGGAGTTTACGACTTCTCCTATATCGACCACGCAAAGAGCATGGCGGAGAAACATCACCTAAAAGTTGTGCTGAACTGGTTCGGGCACTACGCCAGCGGGGACGGCACTATCTACGGCAATCTGACCGGCGAGCTGTACGCGCCCATGTACATTGTCAGCGATGAGAAGACATATCCTCGCGCGGTGGACGGAGATGGCGTTATCCACCACAACGCCGCATCCTACGATTATGAGCCGATTATCGGCCGCGAAATCGCTGCCTTCCGCGCTTTCATGCAGCACATCATGCAGGTTGATTCTCAAACCCACACCATTCTCATGATCCAGGTCGAGAATGAAATTGCGGTCTTCGGTGTGGATCGCAAGAATCCCAAGATGTGGCGCGACCACTCACCCGCTACCAGCAAACGATTCGCCGACAACGGCTTCACTGACGACCTGAAATTCAGCGCCTGGGACCTGAGTTACCACTGGATCCGGCGCATCACCGAGGCGGGCGCAGAGGTCTACCCCATTCCGTTCTTTCATAATTACGTTGGCGGAGAGATCGCGGATTGGATGGTCGGCGGCGCGCCCGGTGAAGATGTGCAAACATATCTCCAGAACTGTCCCCACATTTCTTTCATCGGCGTCAACTCCTATTTCTGTGCCGAGTGGCGGCCCGACTACAGTTGCGGGCTAGAGTCTGAGGCGACGGTCACCGAACTCCGGGAACCGCTCTTCCGCTATCGCGTAGGCCGCAATCTGCCGGCCATCACAGAAATCAATAGTGGTTTGACTCCGATTACATCACGGCTCGCCTACATCGCTGTCGGCGAATTCGGTGCCCCGATTTTTGCGCCTTGGGCGTTGACCGTATCTTATCCAGAATCCAACCAGCCCTATGTCTTGAGTGACGGCACTTTGGCTAATGGCGCGTATGCCCTGCGCGATACCTATTCCTCACTCACCAAAGCACTGCCCCAGGTTTCCTATTACGCCACAACTGACAAGCTGAAGGTATTCATGTCCCGCTCGCCGGGGCAAAGGTTCTCCACAACTGAAACCGTAAACGGCTTCCCGGTGACGGTTACAGGTGAGAACAATGGTCAGGCGATTGTCATCCATCCCGCTGCTCACGAATTCTTACTCGTCGGCTATCGCACAAATGTTTCGTTCACAGATCCAGCATTCCAGTGGCCCATGATGAAGCAGATTCGTGTGGAAAGGCTCTACTGGGCTGGCGATCACTGGAATCCTGATGGAGAACCCAATTATGGTGTTGATCAGAGCAAAAAGACTCTGGACATAGACCTCGATACTCCACAAGCCGTCCTCGTCTCATGGTAAACAGAGGTTCGGGATTAGCATACCGACAGCAGCAAACCAGATGAAATCATACTTGCTCGGCTTGGATGTCGGCACTGGCGGAACGCGTGCCGTCTTAGTCGGCAAAGATGGTGCAATTATTTCTTCAGCTACGCGAGAGCATCAGCCATTCGCTTCACCTCATAACGGATGGGCGGAGCAGGATCCGCATGATTGGTGGAGCGCGGCAGCAGGCGCGATTCGCGATTGCAGCGCTAAAGCCCAGGTTAGTGATCAGGACGTCGCCTGCGTAGGTCTGGCCGGCCAGATGCACGGCGCAGTGTTGCTCGATGAAAACGATCAGGTGCTCCGACCTGCGATTATCTGGTGCGACCAGCGAACGCAGCAGGAATGCGACTGGCTGGACCATACTGTGGGACGCGAGCGGGTCATCCAACTGACTTGTAATCCCGCGCTCACAAACTTCACGCTGACGAAGCTGCTTTGGGTGCGGAATCACGAGCCACGCGTTTGGCAGCGCTTCCGAAGCTTCTTGCTTCCGAAGGACTACATCCGATTCCGCCTAACCGGAGAACACGCGACTGATATGGCCGACGCTTCGGGCACGCTGCTGCTGGACGTCGCTCGCCGGCGCTGGTCATCAGACATCATGGCCACAGTGGGCCTGCCGGAATCTTGCTTACCGCGGGCTTTTGAGTCGGTGGAAATATGCGCGCGTGTTTCTGACGAGGGTGCACGCGCCACCAGCTTACGCGCAGGGACGCCGATTGTGGCGGGAGCTGGCGATCAGGCTGGGGGCGCCATCGGGCTCGGAATTGTACGGCAAGGGGATGTGAGCGCCACGATTGGAACGTCTGGCGTACTGTTTGCCGCAACGGATCGGCCGACCATGGATCCGCAAGGCCGCATGCATACCTTCTGCCACGCGGTGCCTGATCGCTGGCACGTTATGGGAGTAACACAAGCGGCGGGATTGTCATTGCGGTGGTTCCGCGACCTGCTGGCAGGCTCACCGAATTATCAGAAAAGTTACGAGGAACTCATCGCCGAAGCTGCAGCTACGCCGGCGGGAGCGGATGGTCTATTGTGGGCACCCTATCTCATGGGTGAGCGGACGCCGCATCTCGATCCAAGGGCACGTGGGGCACTCGTCGGTTTGATCGCGAACCATACTCGAGGCCATGTGGTTCGTGCCATTCTCGAAGGTGTAGCGTTCAGTTTGAAAGATACGCTTGCACTCTTCGATGAGATGGAGGTACCCGTTCGCAGCATTCGCCTTGGGGGAGGTGGCGCCCGTTCAACTCTGTGGCAGCAAATTCAGGCAGACATTTACGGCCAGGAGGTCGAAATCGTTGAAGCGGAGGAAGGCGCAGCCCACGGAGCGGCGCTACTGGCCGGAGTGGCCCATGGAGTCTGGAATTCAGTAGAGGAAGCGTGCGAGTGCGCAGTGCACGTTGCAACGCGCGTATCGCCACATCCAGCGGCAATGGACGTAATGCGACGCCAATACGAAATATATCGGACGCTTTACCCAGCCTTGAAGCCAGTTTTCGCGAGACTGACTAACAACCAATCACGTGAGATGCCGAATTGATTGTTGTGGGACGCCGTACTAGCACTCAAGAATCTCGTAAAACTCTATCCAGGCATCCTTGAAAAAGTGCTTCTGCTTGTTGGCCAGTTCGGTGTGCTCCGGGTTGGTTTCGAAGAGTTTGAGGGCCGCTTGCGCCGCACACAGGTCTTTGAAGGAGGCTTGCCAGATAAGAGTGTTTGCCGGATCGCGGCTGGAGATAGGGAGCAATCGTTCCCCCCTGGGTAGAACGCCACGATCTTCCAGCCCCGCAAATTCTTTCTCGAGCGCAATGAACTCCTGTTTCTTCGAATGTTCAAACTGCTGAACCAGACGCATGATAACGGCCACAATATCCCCCTCAGCCCCGACTTACAAAGGCTCCTTCCTTCTTGAAACCAGATAACGCGCTAAGTCGTGATTACTCCCGCTCGTGCTTCTGTCTCCTCGGGAACCTCAAACGAAACCAGCTCCGAGCGGAACCCGCGGGTTCGGAACGCACCATAGCCGATTCCCAATAGCATCCAAATGATGCCTGCAATTTTCGCGGGTTTACTCAAGTTCAACCAAAGCAGCAGGCAGATGGTGAAACCGAGGATTGGCACAAACAAGCTCGCCAACGTCCTTTGCCTCGCGCGCCAATAGTAACGGGCAAATGATGCAGCGTTCACTCCCATGAATGCCAGCAGCGCTCCGAAATTGAGTAACTCGGCAGCGCGCTCGAAGGTCAGGACGGTAGTTCCCGCCAGCGCGAATAAACCCACAAAGATGACATTGTTCTGAGGAATGCGCCGCGTGGGTTCGATTACTCCGAAAAAGGATTTCGGGAGGGCATTTCCCCTTCCCATACCGTATAGCAAGCGTGCAGCTCCGAGTTGTGAGCCCATGCCAGAACCGATCGTCGCCACCAGCAAGGTGATGTTAATCAAGGTAAACAGCCACCGCCCGGCGGCACGCCCCGCCACGTAAACGTATGCAGTGTCCACATCCGGAAAGGACTGCGAACTCGGCCACACCAGTTGCGCGGCGTAAACTTCGATGGAGGCCAGCACACCGGTAATGAGGCAAACCAGAACTGTGGCGAGCAGAATGTTGCGCTTGGGATTCTCGGCCTCCTCGGAGAGTGTCGAAATCCCATCGAAGCCGATGTAGGTCAGCACTGCAAGCGATGTCCCACCCAGCACCGCTGGCACGGAAAACGTCTGCGGATCATAAAAGGGCCGAGTGAAAAAAGCAGCGCCGTCGTGGGGGATTTTCATAACATACCGTGCAGCCGCAGCCAGAAAGATGAGAATTACCACTCCCATCGCTGCCGCCAGAACCCCATTGATCCGTGCCGAAGTCCGGATGCCGAACAGGTTGAGGCCTGTGAACAGCGTAACAAAGAAAACTACCCAGACCGCGTACGGAATTTTCGGGAGGAAATTAAGCGCAAACTTGCTGCAGAGGATGGTGCATACGATGGGGTTCAGCATGTAATCCATCGCCATGCTCCATCCAGTAACGTAACCGAGAGCGGGATGAATTTCTGATCCCACGTAGGTGAAGGCCGACCCAGCACTAGGATAGGCGCGGGCCATACGTCCATAGCTGATCGCCGTAAACAACATAGCGACCATGGCAATCAGAACGGTGGTAACGGCATGACCGTGCGCGCGCTGGCTCATCACGCCGTAAACCGGCATGGGTGCGGTGGGCTGGATCACGATCATCCCGTAGAGAATCAAGTCCCAAAGCCCCAACGCGCGTCGCAGTCTGGGGCCAGCTTCCGCCGGTGTGGCCTGTTCGCTGAACATGCTGGTGCGTCGTGATCCGGCTCAGAAATAGAACTTCAGAGCAAGTTGAATGAATCTAGGGTCCCGAGCCGACTGTGGGAATCCCCAGGCACAATTCGAGTTGAGATTGTCAACCGGGCAGCCACTTTGTCCAGGGCTCAAATCTAAACCGTGATCCGTCGCCGGACTATCAAACATAAACCTGCCAGGAACAAGCTGCGGGTTCAAATGGTTCCAGACGTTAAAAAACTCGGCGCGGAACTCGAAGCTGTACCTCTCGTTCAGTGGAAAGGTCTTGAAAAGCGAGAGATCCCAGTTCTGGAATCCAGGACCGCGAATGATGTTCCTGCCAGCATCCCCAAAAGTGCCCAGCACGGTATTGGTCGCGAAGGCGCACGTGTTGAAGAGGGTGCCCGGAATGCATGGTCTGGCGTTAGGATCGCCAATGCGATCGGGACGAGCAGAATTGGCCACATTGCCGCCGCCATCGGAGTTTGAGAGGTCCGTCTCAATGTCAGTGGGAGTGAAATAGTTCCCAGTCGAGGCGGAAGTGATTCCAGCGACTTGCCAGCCGCCAATCACCTGATTCAGCGCGCCGCTCGCATTGCCCACGAAGTGCTTGCCCTTTCCAAAAGGCAATTCATAGGAATAGCTGAAAACGAAGCGGTGTCGCACATCAAAATCGGCGTTCCCATACTCCCTTTGCGGAAAACGTTGATCTCGAAAATCTCCAGATGCGAAGGAGCCGAGGTCGGCGCTGGATGCAATATCGAGAGCATGACTGTAGGTATAGGAGGCCTGGAATTGCAAACCATGCGTCAGACGCTTCTCGAGACGGGCCTGCAGGGAGTGGTAATTGGAGAATGCATTCGAACGAAAGGTTGCGATGGTGGTATCGAATGCCTCGTCGCAGTTATCGGGACCATTCGGATCCGTCGGGGTCGGCAACTCGCACGGACCGGCGCCCGGGAGAGACTTCTTGACAGGACGGCGTGGAGCAAAGGCGGCAGTTGAATCAGCCGTGGGAACTGCCTGGTTCCCATTGTAGAAGGCGTATAGCTTTAAACCACGCGATCC
>Ga0209160_1000718_pt1 | contig 27386 bp, 20 predicted proteins | sample GraSoiAngelo_153_FD_186167 | JGI IMG/M metagenome (GOLD analysis project Ga0209160, IMG submission 186167) | Grasslands soil microbial communities from the Angelo Coastal Reserve, California, USA - 14_1009_12_40cm (SPAdes) (version 2) | ecosystem: Environmental > Terrestrial > Soil > Grasslands ...
CCGTGCCGGGCGCGGTCGACGCCGCGAGAGCGGCGACGAAGACGATCCCCATCATCGTCCCGTCGCTCACCGATCCGGTCGAAGAAGGGCTCGTCAAGAGCCTCGCGCGTCCGGGCGGGAATATCACAGGGCCCGGCTGGTCGGCGGAAGGACTGACCGGAAAACGACTGGAGCTGCTCAAGGAGGCCATCCCCAAGCTTTCCCGCGTCGCGATCCTCTGGAATCCGACCAACGAAGGCGCAAAGCGGCAGTGGCAAGAAGCGCAGTCCGCGGCCCGCAAGTTGCGAATGACGCTTCAGTCCCTGGAAGTGAGGGACCCTAACGACGTCCCCAAGGCCTTCGCGGTGATGACGCAAAAGCATCCCGACGCCTTGATCACCGTTGCCAGTGCGCTCACGACAGCCTATCGGCCGATCATCATCGAGTTCGCGACCAAGCAGCGCATCCCGACCATGTTCGCACTGAAGGCCGACGTCGAAGCCGGGGGTCTGATCTCCTATGCCCCGAGCCTGACCGACACGTTCCGGCGAGCGGCACGATACGTCGACAGGGTTCTGAAGGGCGCCAATCCCGGCGATTTGCCGATCGAAGAGTCCACGAGGTTCGAGCTCGTCATCAACCTCAAGATGGCGAAGGCCCTCGGGTTGACGATTCCCAAAACGCTGCTGCTACAGGCCGACCAGGTGATCGAATAGCGCCGAGCGGTCGAGCGGCAGCGGCGAGCGTACAGGCCTTCACGCCGGGACGCGTCGTCACCCGCCGTCCAGACGATAGGCAGACGCGTCCGGCTTGAAGGCGCGCGGGAGCCATAGCGGGCGCCGCAGCCCGTCGGGACCGGGGGCGGGGCGCGCGAGCGCCAGCCACTCGCGGTACGCCTCGAACGATTTCGCCGTATCGACGAAGACGTCGCCGTAGCGGTCGTCGGGACCCGGTCGCGACACGGTTACCTTCTGATGCCAGCAGTGCTGGCCGCTGACCGGATCGGGCTGGACGGGGAACGTCAGGTTCTGATGCACGCCGGCCTCGCTCCACCAGATCCGCGACGAGTCGGGATCGTCGCTCGAGAACGGGCGCGGTCCGTGAAGCTGGCGCATGCGCCATTTGCCGGGCTCGAGCTGGCTGAGATCGACGAGCGCGGTCGACCACCGCTCGCCGCCCGCGTCCTCGTGCAGGCGCCAGCGGCCGAGATGATGCGAGCAGGCCACGACGCCCGGCCGCACCGACTCGGTGACCCACGCCTTGTCGACGAAGTGGCCGATGCGGGTCGCGATCTTCAGAAGATCGCCCGTCGCGACGCCCAGCCGCGCCGCATCCTCGGGATGGACCCAGAGCGGGTTCGTGTGTGAGAGCTCGTAGAGCCACTTCGCGTTGCCCGAGCGAGTGTGGATCAGGGTCGGCAGCCTGAACGTCGGCAGTAGCACCATCTCGCCCTTCGCGCGGTCGAGGTTCGACCAGTGGACGTGGCTCCGGATGTAGTTGGGCACCGCCTGCTCCGGCCACTTCCACGCCTTCAAGGTCTTGGAGAAGAACTCGAGCTTGCGCGAAGGCGTGGGGAATCCGAGATGACGTCGGCCGTCGATCTCGACGCCGACCGCCTGGCCGGCCTTCGCGACCACATTCGTGACCGGGTCGACGGTGGCGCCGTCGAGGTCTTTCGGTGCGAGCGCTTGCTCGTGAGTCCGGTAGACCCCGTCCTCGATCAAGAACGCGCCGTACTTGCGCATGTACTGGAGCGGCGTCAGCTTCTCCTTCGCCGCGGCTTGCGGCAGGCCGGGCACGCTGTTCTCGAAGATCCAGCGGTACTGCTCCTCGATGCGGAGCTTCTCGCCCGGGCGATACGGCGACTCGAAGTACTTCCGGATGCCGAGCGAGCCGTCCGGATCGATTCGCCAGGAGAGCTCGATCCAGAACTCGTCCTCCTCCCACACTTGCCCGAGGCCGGCGGCCTCGTGCGCCTGCCACGTGAGGTCGAAGCGCTTGCCCGTTTTCTCCAGGGCGACCCGCAGCACCGGCTGGCGAAAGCCGATCCAGCGCGCCGCGTGGGTCTCCTGCGACATGAGGTCGTGGCGCTCGGAGGCGTGGCCCATCGGCAGCACGTAGTCGGCGAACCACGCCGTCTCGCTCCAGATCGGCGTCAGGCACGCGTGGCGCTCGACCTTGGCTTCGTCGGTGAGCGCCTCGATCCACGACATGCCGTCGGGGTTCGTCCACACCGGGTTGTAGACGCGCGTGAAGTACATCGCGAGCTTGCCGCGGCCCTCGCGCAGGAAGTGTGGCAGGAGGAAGCTCATCTCGAAGAACGCGAGCGGGTACTCGCGCGGCATGAGGAGCTCGCTCCAGATCTTCCCGGGCGGCGGCATCATCGGCGGCGCCGGCACCGCCTTGTTCCACGCGTTCGGCGCAGTACCGCCGGGCGTGCCGACGGCGCCCATCAACACCACGATCAGCTCGAGCGCGCGCGCCACCTGCCAGCCTCCCAGATTGCCGGCGGCGGTGTTGCGCCAGATGTGGGTCGCGAGCGCCGAGCCGGCGCGGCCGATCTCGCGCGCGATCTCCACGATGGCGGCGGCGGAGACGCCGCTCTCGGCCTCGGCGAACTCCGGGGTGAAGCGGGCGTACAGCTCGTCGATCGCGTGCTCGAACCACTCGAACTCGACCGACAGATCGGGCCGCTCTTCGCGCAGGTATTCTTCCCAGTTCACCCACCGGCGGACGAACTCCCGGTCGTAGAGCTTCTCGCGCACCAGGATGTGCGCCATCGCCAGCAGCACGGCCGACTCCGAGCCTGGCCAGGGCGCGAGCCACCAGTCGGCCATCGACGCGGTGTTGCTCAGGCGCGTGTCGAGCACCGCGATCTTCGCGCCACGCGCCTTGGCTTCCATGATCCGCTGGGCGTGCGGGTTGAAGTAGTGACCGGTCTCCAGGTGCGAGGACAGCAGCAGGATGAAGCGCGCGTTCGCGTGATCGGGCGACGGGCGGTCCATGCCGTGCCAGAAGGCGTAGCCGGCCCGCGCGCTCGCCGAGCAGACGTTCGTGTGGCTGTTGTGGCCGTCGATGCCCCAGGCGTGAAAGACGCGCTGGAGGTAGACGAGCTCGTGGCCGGGCCGGCCCAGGTGATACATGACCTCCTTCTGCCGGCCCTCGACGAGCGCCTGGCGGATGCGCGCCCCGATGTCGTCGAGCACCTCGTCCCACGTGACACGCTCCCAGCGGCCGCCGCCGCGCGGCCCGATCCGGCGCAGCGGATACGTGATCCGCTCCGGATCGGTCACCTGGTTCAGGGTCGCGGGCCCCTTGGCGCAGTTGCGCCCGCGGCTCCCGGGATGGGCGGGATTGCCTTCGAATTTCTGGATCGCGAGCGTCTCGCGGTCGACGTAGGCAAGGAGCCCGCAGCCGGCCTCGCAGTTGAAGCAGATCGTCGGGATCAGCGAGTAGCGCCGCTTGACCTTCTGGGGCCAGGCGACCGGGTCGTATTCTTCCCAGTCCTCCCAGCGCTCGACGGGCGGATAGCTCCTCAGACCGCCCTGGGACGCGGCGAGCTCCCGGGCCACCGGATGAAGCGGCTCGGCTGCGCGCTCTGTCATAGTCGTCCTGTCGTCATCGGATCGAAGGTTCTCAGCTCAGCGGCACCGACTGCCCGGCTTTCACCCACAAGTCCTCCCAGAGCCAGAGGCCGGCCAGCGCGAGGAGGGCGCCGACCGTGCTCAGCGCGGTCGAGTCCGCGGCGGCGGCGGCAATCAGGAGCGCCATCGGAAGAAACACCCCACCGAGGACCACGCCGCCCCAGAACCGGGCTCGATACGGCCCGCGCCGGATCAGGCGGGCCGCAAGCGTTGCGTCGTGGACGGCGTGGCGGTTGAACACCTCGAGCCCGAGGAGAAACCCGTGCGCGACCAGCGACAGGAACAGCAGCGGCCACAAGGTCGCGATCGGATCCGACTCGCCGTTTTGAGGCGACGCCACCGCCGCGGCGATCGACAACGTCGCGGCGCCCGCCATCACGGCGGCGATGATCAGATGAGGGAGCACGAGCGGGCTCTGCCAGAAATCGCGCCCCTCGGCCTGCCCGAACAGAAACGCGCTGTAGCCGGCGGTCGCTAGGGCCAGCAGCACGGACGGCACCAGCACGAGATGGAGCAGGTCGGAGCGGCCCGTCGCGCCCGCCGCGAGCCACGCGACTCCGGCGGCGCCAAACGCCATCAAGATCCAGGCACCCCACACGAGCCACGAGCGCCAGTTCGGCTTCAGCACGATGTAGGCGAAGCGCTCGGGGCGCTTGAGATCGGAGACCAGGAGCACCGTCGTGAGCGCGAGGAACAGGAGACTGAGCGCCGGCGCCACCCCGCTGAAGAGACCGCCCCACGCTTCGGACCCCGCGAACGCCGCGACGAGCAGCGCGCCGGCCGCGATGGATTTCGTCCACAGGTACGCGGAGACCTTCCAGCCCCAGGGCCGCACGGCGTGCGGCGCGTCGTACACGGACCGGCTCAGGCCCGCGTTCGCGGGCCCGTGCCCCGTCTCCTGGGCGGCGGCGACCATTTTCACCAGATCGACTTCCTCGCGGGGCCGCTCGGCCCACAGATAGCGCTCGGACTGGGTCTGCAGCTCGGGCGTGAGCGCCGCCGCGTCGGCGCCGAGGTAGAAAACTTTCGGCCGGGTGCCCTGCTCGGCCTTTCTCACCTGCACCGGCTCGCGGGCCACGATCGTGGCGATCGGCGACGCGGGGTCGTCGAGGTCGCCGGCGATGATCGCGCGCTCCGGGCACACGATGACGCACGCGGGCTCGAGGCCGACCTCGACCCGGTGCGCGCAGTAGTTGCACTTCGCCGCGGTCGAGGTATCCGGGTCGATGTAGAGCGCGTCGTACGGGCAGGCCTGCATGCACGACTTGCAGCCGATGCAGCGGCGGCCGTCGAAATCCACGATGCCGTCGTCGCGCCGATAGAGCGCCACCGTCGGGCAAATGGTCACACAGGGCGCGGCGTCGCAGTGATTGCAGCGCAGCACGGAGAAATACCGGCGGGTGTTCGGGAACACACCGCGCTCGATGTACTTCACCCAGGTGCGGAACGCGCCGAGCGGAACCCGGTTCTCTTCCTTGCACGCCACCGTGCAGGCATGGCAGCCGATGCACCGGCGCTGGTCGATCACGAACCCGTAGCGCACGTCAGGCGAGCCTACACACGCCCGAGCCCCTGCAAGATCATGCGGAGCCCGACCACGGCGAGAGATCCGGCGAGGATTCGTCGAATCAAGGTGGCGCCCGCGCGCAGCGACGCCCGCGCGCCGAGCTGCGCGCCGACGAGGATGCCCACGCCCATGAGGGCGACGGTGCGGAGGTCGACGTTGCCCAGGGCCAGGAACGTCGCGGCGCCGACGAATGCCGAGATGCTCAGCACGAAGTGCGAGGTGGCGGTGGCGATGTGGATCGGCAGGCTCAACGCGACGATCAGGAACGGCACATGGATGATGCCCCCGCCGATCCCGAGGATACTCGACATGAATCCGACGAAGAGGCTGACGACGATGCCCTTCCAGACGTCGACGCGATAGGTGTGCGCCTCGCTCGAGGCATCCACGACCTGGCGGACCCCGGCGCGGCTCGATGGCGCCATCGCGATGCCGGAGAAGAGCAGGGCCGCGATCGCGACCAGCACGATGCCGAAGAGCAGGTTGAAGGCCGAGGACGAGATCGAGCGCGTGAGGAAGGCGCCGATGATCGCGCCGGGGATCGTGGCGGCCGCGAACTTCCAGCCGAGCGAGAGATCGACACGCCGCTGCCGAAGGTAGGCCACGCTGCCGGAGGCCGCGTTGAGGAACACGAGCGACAGCGAGGTGCCGACGGCCTGGGCCGGAGGGAAGTGATAACCGAGGACCAGGAGGGGTACCAGGAGAAATCCGCCGCCCGCACCGATGAGGGTTCCGAAGGCGCCGATGGCGAGCCCGAGCCCGACGAGAATCGTCCCATCGGCGAGTCCCACTTACCGGACGCTCGACCAGTAGGCCGCGAGATCGGCGATCTGCTCGTCGGGGATCGTGCGCATCAAGGTCTTCAGCGCCTTGAGGTGCTCGTCGCCCGGGCTTCGCCGGTCGGCCTTGAAGAGGAGCATCTGGTTGCGGAGGTATCCGGGTGGCTGGCCCGTCAGATCCGGGACACCTTTGGATGGATCCCCCTTGCCCGAGACGCCGTGACAGAGCGTGCACTGGACGGCCGCGGCGCGACCGCGCTCGACCGCGGCGGGCTCGAGCACGACCGGCGACGGCGTGCGCGCCTGAGCGGCGAAGTACGCCGCGACGTCGTCGACGCCGAGCTGCAGCACCATCTTCGCGTAGGGCTCCATCTCGGGCGACGGGCGCTTGCCGGCCGCGTAATCCTGGATCGCCTTCTTGAAGTACCAGGGCGCGATGCCCGCGAGGATCGGCATGGTGTTCGACCGGCTCTGCCCGGCGAAGCCGTGACACGCGCTACACACGAGCGCCTGCGGCGCGCCCTGCATATCAAGCGGCCCAGCCGCCGCCGGCCCCGCCAGAGCCAGCAGCAACAGTAGACTCGTGGTGACTCGCATCGTCGTCCTTTCGCGCCGGGCAGGCGAATGAGAAAGGTCCAGCTGCGAGGCGGCGCCCGAAGGCTGCACGCGAGCCGTACTCGCTGTACGGTGAGCGCGCAGCCGAGGGCGCCAACGAAGCAGATGGGCCTTTATCATTCGCCTGCCTGCCTAGCCGAGCATGTCTTGCCAGATACTGTTGGCCCACCCAACCGCGTTCTGCGCCCACGCTTCCGACTGGCCCGGCGTGAGCTTCTGCTCGATCTGGACCACTTTGCCGCCCTCGATCTTGTAGCTGTTGACCACCGCGATCGCCTCTTTGTCGCTCACCCAGCTGTAGCAGGTGTTCCCCGGCGCCATCGTCGGTACGGGCTTGTCGTTGAGCAGGCTCACCACCGCCACCGCGCAGATCTTCCCCATCGCGTTGGCGATGTTGCCCGACTTCGGTACCGGCAGCCCGATGGTCGAATCGCCGATCACGTGGACGTTCTTGTGCTTCACCGACTCGTACGTCAGATGATTGACCTCGCACCAGCGCTTGTCCGCGCCGACCAGGTCGGCCGTGACCGCGATCGTGCCCGCCCGCTGCGGCGGAATCAGGTTCAGCACGTCGTACTTCACCTTGTCGCCGAGCTCGGTCGTCACCTCGCGCGCGCCCGGATCGACCTTCACGACCTTGTTCGAGCCGCGGTACTCGATGTTCGGATAGGCGGCCCACGCGGCGCGGAACAGCCCGGTCTTCGACACGATGTTCGGGTTCGCGTCGAGCACGATGAGCTTCGACTTCGGCTTGTTGTTCTTCAGGTACCACGCGACCTGGCACGTCCGCTCGTACGGGCCGGGCGGGCAGCGATAGGCCACCGGCGGGATCGTCAGCACGAAGACGCCGCCGTCGGGCATCGACTGGAGCTGCTTGGCCAGCTCGACCGTTTGCGGGCCCGCCTTCCAGGCGTGGAGCACGCGGTCCTGCGCGGCGGCGAGCCCCTCGACCTGATCCCACTGGAACTCGACGCCGGGCGAGACGATGAGCCGGTCGTACGGAAGCGCGTCGTAACCCACGCGCACGCGCCTGGAGTCGGGCTCGATCATCGTCGCGGTCTCGTGCAGGACTTTGACGCCCTGGGCGCGCAGACGATCGTAGTTGAAGGTCAGGCTCTCGATCGTGCGCACGCCGCTCAGCACCAGGTTCGAAAACGGGCACGAGACGAACTCCTTGTTCGGCTCGAGCAGGATGACCTCGATCGACGGGTCGGCCAGCCGCACGTACTTGGCCGCCGAGGTGCCGCCCCATCCGCCGCCGATCACGACGACGCGGCGGCCGGGTTTCTGGGCGAAGTCCGACACCTTCGGCGCGCAGCCCGCGGCGAAGAGCCCGAGCCCGGCCCAGGACGACGTCTGAAGAAATTCCCTGCGCGTCGACTGCGTCATGCGACCCTCCGCTGACCGCGTTCCGAACCGCATCTAGACGACGCTGAGCGTGTGCGTCTCCTCGTTCCAGGTCGACAGCATAGCCCAGGCGACCGCGATCGCGACGATCAACACGATCGCCCCACCCCAGCCGAGCGAGGCCGGCAGGAAGATCGCGGCGCCGAGCTTCTGCAAGAGCCCGGTCTGAGCCGCCACCAGCCGCGCGAGCGAGGCGCCCAGCGCGAAGCAGGCGACCGCCACCCAGAGCTTCACCTGCCCCTCGCCGGCGCGCCAGAGCGAGCCGGCGCCGCAGCCGCCCGCGAGCGTCATTCCGACGCCGAAGGCGAGACCGCCGGCGAGCGAGCCGATCCCCGCGGCGGGGAACACCCACTCGCTCTTGTCCTTGAGGTCGGTGTATTTCAAGATCGCGAACCCGAGCGTCGAGAGGACCAGCGCCAGCGCCGCGGCCCGCGTGTGCTCGGCATCGCCCGTCATGAACGGCTCGCGAAAGGCGCGCACCAGGCAGAAGCGTGACCGCTGGAAGACCACCCCGAAGGCGGCGCCGAAGAGCAGGAAGACGCCTTGCGGGCCGTAGCCGGCACGCGCGTAGAGGAACAGCACCACCGCGACCAGGCCGACCACGAGAGCGCCCGCCCAGGGCTGGCGCGCGGACGCCGCGCCGGCGGCCTGGAGGTAGATCCGCCCGCCACCCCGCGACCAGTGCGGCCGATGCGCCACCTCCCAGATCAAATAGCGCAAGCCCAGGAACGCGCCCGCGCCGAGACCGAGCATCATGCCGAGGCCCGATAGCGAGAGCGCGCTCGTCGCCGAGAAGAAGCCGCCGATGTTGCACCCGAAGGCGAGCACCGCGCCCACGCCCATCAAGATCCCGCCGGCCGCGCCCTTGGCGAGCTCGGCACGCGCCGGCACGCGGACCGCGAACTCCCGTGACAGGAGCGCCGCGATCGTTCCACCGACGATCACGCCGATGTTCAGGAGCGATCCCGAGTAGAGCCAGGGCGGCAAGAGGTCGGGACGACGGACGAGGCCGACACCGGTGAGGGCCCAGTCGCCCCAGTTGCGGAGCCCGTCCGACGCGGTCCACGGCCGGTCGAAGGCGAAGAGGAAGACGTTCAGGGTCGCGATCAGGACCGCCGAGCCCCAGACCAGCCACGGGCGCGCGAACACCGTCCCGTACAGCGGAGCGAACGAGCTCGATTTCACTGAAGGGCTCGCCTCAGCGGGGTACCGCTTCGGCTCCCACTCCCACGGACGATCACGCGCGAGGAGAGCTGCCCGGGTCGGACGAGGCGCGCACGACGGGATAGCCGAATCGCTTCCACGCGGTCATGCCGCCCGTGACGTTGTACCAGCCCTGAAGGCCGTGGCGCTTGAGCGCGCTGATCGCCGTGCTCGAGCGAAGGCCACCGGCGCAGAGCACGACCTTGGGTCGGTCGGCCGGCACCTCCGCGCGCCGCGCGGCGGCCTCGAGCATCGGCAGGTGGATGGCACCCTTGATGTGGCCGTCGATCCACTCCGAGTGCTCCCGCACGTCGATCACGGCCACGTCGCGTCCCTGCTCGAGCCACTCGGCGAGCTCCGACGCCGTGATCTGCGGCACGGTCTCCACCGGGAAGCCTTCGCTGCGCCACTCGATCATGCCCCACTGGAGAAAGCCGCTGATCTCGTCGACGCCGACCCGCGCGAGCGCCTGCACGGCCCGGTCCAGGTCGGACGGACCCTGCGCGAGCAGGAGGAGCGGCGCGCCGGCCGGCACCATGCCGGCGACCCGTTCGGCGAACTGCGGGCTCTCGATCCACACGTTGACCGCGCCCGCGATGTGCAGCTCGCCGTAGGTCCCGGGATCGCGCAGGTCAAGGACGATGTCGCCGCGCTGCACCGCATCCCACGCCTCGCGCGCGGTGAACGGGCGCGGCTTGGCAGCCACGAGCGAGATCAGGCCCTTGTTCTTGCCCACGATCTTCTCGAACGACGGCGGCTTGGGCGGGAGGTCGCGCATCAGGAAGTCGACGAAGGCCTGGCGGTCGCGGATCTGGAGCGCGGGGTTGAATCGCCGCTCGAAGCCGATCGTCGAGCCCGACTTGGCCGACATCGCGCGCCCGCACGCCGAGCCGGCGCCGTGGGCGGGATAGACCTCGACGCTGTCGTCGAGCGGCAGGAGCACGCGCTGGAGGCTGTCCCATGCGTCTTCCGCCGCGCGGGCGCCGCCGAGGTCGGGGCGGCCGACCGAGCCGACGAACAGCATGTCACCCGTCAGGACGAACCACGGCGAATCGCCGCGGGACAGATCCGACACCATCAGGCAGATCGAGTCGGGCGTGTGACCGGGGGTGTGCGCGATCTTGAAGCGCACGGTCCCGATCAAGAGCTCGTCGCCGTCGCTCACGTCCTGGTGATCGAAGGCCACGCCGGCGGCGCGGTGCACGAGGATCGGCGCCCGCACCGCCTCGGCCAGATCGCGATTGCCCGAGATGTGGTCGGCGTGCGTGTGGGTCTCGAGGATGTGGCTGATCGTGAGGCCCTTCTTGGCGGCGAGGCGGAGGTATTCGGGGACGCGGTCACGGCCGGGGTCGACCACGAGGGCCCGCCCGGCCTCGGTACAGCCGATCAGATAGGACAGACAGCCGGACTCTTCGTTGAGGATCTGCTGGAAGATCATTGGGCCCTATTCTACGTCCGAGGCCCCCGATGCTCTAGTGCTTCTCGGCCTTCTCCCGCTCGGCCTTCGCCTCCTTGATGACCTTGTCGGCGAGGAACGACGGGACTTCTTCGTAGTGCGAGAACTCCATCGAGTAGCCGCCGCGGCCGCCGGTCATCGAGCGCAGGCTCGACTCGTAGGTCAGCATCTCGGACATCGGCACCACGGCCCGCACGGCCGCGGTCTCGCCCGCCGGCTCCATGCCGACGATCCTTCCACGGCGGCCGTTCAGGTCGCCGATGACGTCGCCGGCGTGATCCGCAGGGGTCGTGACCTCCACGGTCATGATCGGCTCGAGCAGGATCGGCCGGGCGTCCATGAACACCTTCTGGAGCCCCATCGACGCCGCGATCTGAAACGCCATGTCGGAGGAGTCGACGTCATGAGAAGAGCCGTCATAGAGGGTAACCTTCATGTCCACCACCGGGTAGCCGGCGAGAATTCCCTTCTTCATGCAGTCGCGGACGCCCTTCTCGACGGATGGGATGAAGTTGCGCGGGACCGCGCCGCCGAAGACGTCGTCGACGAACTCGAACCCGCCGCCGCGGTGCATGGGCTCGACGCGCAGCCACGTGTCGCCGTACTGGCCGCGTCCCCCGGTCTGCTTCTTGTACTTGCCCTGACCCTCGGCGCGCCCCTTCACCGTCTCCTTGTAGGGAATGCGCGGGGGCAACAGGTTCACATCCACGTTGTACTTCCGCTTCATGCGCTCGACGACCATCTCGACGTGCAGGCTTCCGACACCCGAGACGAGGAGCTGCTTCGTCTCCGGATCGAAGTGGTAGTGGACGGTCGGATCCTCCTCGGAGATCCGCGCCAGCGCGGTCGAGATCTTGTCCTCGTCGCCGCGCGTCTTGGGCTGGATCGCGAACGAGATCGCCGCCTCGGGGAACGTGATCTTCGGGAGCTCGAACGGCTGCGGCTCGTCGCAGAGCGTTTCGCCTGTCTGTGTCTCCTTGAGCTTCTGGGCAACACCGATCTCGCCCGGCCCCAGTGCCTCGACGTTCTTCTGCGTCTTGCCCTGGAGCCAGGAGACGTGGCCCATGCGTTCACGAGCGCTGTGCGCCGGATTGAAGAGCGTCGAGTCGGCCCTGACGGTGCCGCTCATGACGCGGAAGAGCGAGAGCTTGCCGATGTGGGGATCGCTGAGCGTCTTGAACACCAGCGCCGTCACCGGGGCCTTTGCGTCCGCGGTCCTTGTGGCCGCCTGCTTCGTCTTGAGGTCCGTGCCGGCAACCTCGGCGCGGTCGGCTGGGGAAGGCAGCTCGTCGACGATCAGATCGAGCAGCGCGTGAACTCCGATCGACTTCGACGCGGCAGCGCAGACCACGGGCATCAGCTTGCCCACGGTGATGCCCGCGCGGAGCGCCTTCAGCATCTCCGGCTCGCCGAGCGAGCCCTCCTCGAGGTATTTGCTGAGCAGGTCGTCGTCGGTCTCGGCGGCGGCCTCGACGAGCTTCTCGCGGTACTCCTTGGCCCGGTCGGCGAGCTCGGTAGGAATATCGCCCTCCGTGGCCTTGCCGCCGGCGAAGGTGACCGCCTTCATCTTGACGAGATCCACGAACCCCTTGAATCCGGCTTCTTCACCGACAGGTAGGTGCAGCGCGACCAGCCGCCCCTTGAGCCGACGGCCGAGCGATTCGAACGTACGGAAGAAGTCGGAGCGCTCACGGTCGAGGCGGTTGAGGACGATGACCCTCGGCAGGTCATACTCCGTCGCGAACTTCCAGACTTTTTCGGTCTGGACCTGGACGCCGGCGACCGCATCGACCACGACGATCGCCGCTTCGACGACCCGCAGGCCGGCGCGCGCGTCGGCGATGAAATCGCCGTACCCGGGGGTGTCCACCAGGTTGATCCGGTGGCCCTTCCAGTCGCAGTACGCTACCGAGGTGTTGATCGAGATCTTCCGCTTGATCTCGTCCGGGTCGAAGTCGGTCGTGGTCGAGCCGTCGTCCACGCGGCCCAGGCGCGTCACGGCGCCGGCGGCGAACAGCATAGCTTCGACGAGGGATGTCTTACCGACTCCACCGTGACCAACGACGCCGACGTTTCGGATCTTCCCGATCTCGATCGCCATCAGCAGGCCTCCCTAGAACGAGCGATGCAGTGGGCCAGATGCTACCACCGAAGGCCGGACGCTGTTAAGCCCCGACCGTACGCCGGACCTGGGCGAGGATTTCCTCTTCGGCACCCGCCAGATCGGTGGGCGCCCCGAGGGGGGGCGGATCGTATTTGAGCCCGGCGCCGGTGAAGATCAGCATGATCTCGGCGTCCCGGACGGCCTCGCCGCGGTCCTTGAGCTGGGCGAGGGCGGCGACGAGCGCCGCCGACTCGGGCGCGGTCCAGATACCCTCGGTCCGGGCCACCAGGCGCTGTGCTTCCTGGATCGCCTTCTCGCTGACCGCGACCGCACCGCCGCGCGTATCGCGCAGGAGGCGCAGCATCTGGCGTCCCGCGAACGGCGAGGGCACCCGGAGCCCGGCGGCGTGCGTGGTGGGGTTCTCCCAGGCGGTCGTCGTCTCGGCGCCCTCGGCGAAGGCCTTCACGACCGGCGCGCAGCCCTCCGCTTGCACGGCGAAGAGCCGCGGGAGCTGACCCGAGAGCCAGCCCATCGATCGCAGCTCCTCGTAGCCCTTGGGGATGCCCACGAGGCCCGTGCCGCCGCCGGTCGGGTAGAGGAGGATATCGGGCACCCGCCATTCGAGCTGCTCGGCCAGCTCGAGCCCGATCGTTTTCTTGCCCTCCAGGCGATACGGCTCCTTGAGCGTCGAGAGATCGAACCAGCCGAGCTGGGGCGAGACCTTCGCCACCACCCGGCCGGCGGTCGCGATCGAGCCCTCGATCGTGAAGACGTGGGCGCCGGCGACCTGCGCCTCGGCGACCGCCGCCGGCGGTGTCCCGCGCGGCACGATCACGACGCAGGGCAACCCGCACCGCGCCGCGTAGACCGCCGCGGCGCCACCCGCGTTGCCGGCCGAGGGAATCACGAAGCCACGCGCGCCGAACGTGCGCGCGCGCGTGATCGCCATGCCGAGGCCGCGCGCCTTGAACGATCCGGTCGGGTTCTGGCCTTCGTCCTTCGCCCAGAGCCTCCGGACGCCCAGATGCGCGGCGAGGCGCGGCAGCTCGAGCAGCGGCGTCCCGCCCTCCCCGAGCGTCACGCGCTCCTCGGAATCGTCGACCGGCGTCAGCTCGCGGAACCGATACATGCCCGGCGCGCGCCGACGGAGCGCGTCTTTCGTGACGCCCGCCTTGACGCGCTCGAGGTCGTAACGCACCGCGAGCATCTGACCGCACTGCTCGCAGACGGTCAGCGGGCGCTTGGCATCGTGCCGGGCACCGCAGATCGTGCACTCGACGTGGCTGACGAAGCTCATGGAGCTCCTCTCGCCTGGTAACTATATCCGCTTACGATCCGCTCAGGCGAGGGGGGCGAGCTGAGCCTGCGCTTGAGCCGTCCAGTACGTCATCTCCATGGCTCGGTACGCGGCGAGCGCGCCCGCCGTCTGCGCCCGTGCCCGCGAGAGTTGCCCATCGCGTCGATGAACGACGCCCAGGCCCAGCCGGCAATGGGCGATCAGGGGCCGCATGCCGCGCTCCTCGGCCAGCGCCATCGCGGAGTGGAAGGTGGTCCGTGCGATGTCGAGGTCGACGGGATCGCGGCGCATCGCGATCTCGCCCTCGAGACGCAGCGTCCACGCCTCCCAGCCACGCTGGCCGTGTTGACGGCAGAGGGCGAGGGCCCGATCGGCCGTGCGGGCCGCGTCGTCGGCATCGCCCGTCACCAGCTTCGCCTCGGCGAGGGTGGCGACCACGAGAGCGTGGCCGTAGGCGAATCCGATCGAGCCGGCGTGACGATCCGCGCGGTCGAGGATCTCGAGGGCCTCGTCGAGGCGGCCGGCTAACGTGTAGGCGCCGCCGAGGGACGCGGCGGTGCGCGAAAAGTAGACGGCGAGATCGCCGCCGACCTCGCACATCGGCAGGCCTCGCTCGAGGACGGTGATGGCCCGCTCGAGATCGCTCTTCACCAGGTAGAGCCGTCCGACGCCGAGATGGGCCCACACATCGCCGTGACGCCCGAGCTCGGCAGTGGATACTCGCAGGGCCTCGTCGCCCCGGCGCATCGCCTCGTCGAACTCTCCCAGCTCGGTGAGCGCAAGGACACCCCAGATCCGCGAGAACGAGAGGTTGTGAATCCGGTCCTGGCCGAGGGGCAGCTGCTGGACCGCGGGCCGCTCGACGGCGCCGGTCGGGCTCGGGGGGGTTCCCCGCGCCAGCGCATCGTTCTCACGTACGGCTTCCATCGCCTCACGATAATCGCCGCGCGCGTAGAGCGCCCTTGCGCGCACGACGTTGCTCGCGAAATGCGAGCGGGAATCCGCCAGCTCGATCGCAATCGCACGTGCTTGCTCGGCGTTCTCGGTCGCGCGGTCGAGGTCGCCGATTGACGCGAGATTGTAGGCGAACCGACCGTAGACTCGGCCAAGCCGGCGCCGGTCTCCGAGGCCGCGCGCCAACGCTTCCGCCTCGCGTAGGCCGTCAAGGCTTCGGCGGAACTCACCCAGCCCCATCAGCGCCGTCTCCTCGTGCAGGATCGTGTCGATGACGCGCTCGGACCTCCCCGGATCCGCGGGCAGACTTTGCAGGCAGCGTAGGGCCGCGTCGAAGCAGGCGACCGCCTCGCGATTGGCCGCTCGCTCTCTCGCGGTGAAACCGGCGTCGCCGAGATGACGGGCCGCGAGCTCCCACATCTCGGCGTCCCGATAATGAAGCCCGAGAGCCAAGGCGTGGGCGCCGAGGTCTCCCGCGTAGAGAGCCGCGATGGCCTCGGCCACCCGTCGGTGGATCAGCTTCCGCCGCGGCGCGAGAATCCGGCCGTGCGCGACCTCGCGGATCCGATCATGAGTGAAATCGAACCGCTCGCCCCGCCCCTGCAGGACCCCGCGACGCACCAACTCCTCGACTCCGACCGCGGTCTCCTCCTCCTCGAGCCCAGCCGCCCTCTGCAGTAACGCGAACTCGAACTCGCGGCCGATCACCGCGGCCACGGCCGAGAGCGCCTGCCCGCGATCGGACAGTCGCTCCAGACGCCGGCCGACGATCTCGCGGACCCGCTCCGGAATGGCAAGTCCCCTTCCGTGGACGACCGTCGAGCCCTCGGCGTGCGCGCGCACCGTCTCCACGGCGACGAAGGGATTCCCCTCGCTCGCCGCCCATGCCTGGTCGGCGAGCCGGTCGAGCGCGTCCTCGTCACCGCTGCGCCCCACGGTGCGGACGAGACGTTGCGTTTCCTCACGTGACAGGGGTCCGAGCGTGAGCGACGTCAAGCGCTCCTCGCGCCGCAGATCGTCGAGGGCCTGCCGCAGGGCCGGCGCGTCAGCCAATTCTTCGTCGCGAGCCGTCACCACGAGGAGCACGGGCTGCTGGACGAGCCGCCGACCCACGAAGGCGACCAGCCGAACGCTCATCTCATCGGCCCAATGCAGATCCTCGAGCACGCAGAGCAAGGGCTGGCGCTCCGTCAGCAACGTGATGAGCTGGGTCACGCTTTCGAATATCAGACGCACGTCGGTCGCTGCAGCCTCGGGTGCGGCGCCCGTTCCGATCTCGGGCAGGAGCCGCGCGAGCTCCGGACGAAGCCCGGGCGCGAGGCCTGAGAGCAGCCCGGCGTCATCGGCCAGCCGGCCCGCCCGAAGCGCCGCGACCCAGGGACCGAACGGCAGGATCTGCTCCGACTCGTAGGAGCGCCCGATCAGAACCGCCATGTCGCGGCGAGCCGCGCGATCCGCAAGCTCGCCGACGAGGCGGCTCTTCCCGATCCCCGCCTCGCCGAGCACGGCGACGACGCGCCCCTTGGCGGAGGACGCGCCGGCAAGCTGCCCGCACAAGTTTTCCATCTCCTGCGAGCGTCCAACGAGCTCCGTCTCGACACCAGCAACCTGTCGCTCCCCAAGGTGCCCGGGTCGTGCCGCGGCTGCGTTCGGCGCGAACGATCGTCGTGGCCGTTGCCGCAGGATGTCCTGGTAGAGGGCCTTCGTCGCCGCCTCCGGTTCGATCCCTAGCTCGCGCTCGAGCACGCGGACACAGTGCTGGTACTGGCGGAGCGCGGCCTCGCGCCGGCCGGTCTCGGCGTAAAGGCCCATAAGTGCTCGGTGGACTACCTCCTGGAGCGGATCGAGCCCGAGCAGTTTCAACGCGGTCTGGACAGCGGACTCCAGCGCACCCACCTTGCGCTGGTGGGCGAGCAGGCGAGCGAGGACCTCCAGAGCGAGCTCTCTCAGACGCTCGCGCTCGCTCACGAACCACTCTTCGAACGGCGCTTCGTCGAGCGCGAGTCCGGCCAGCAGATCGCCCTGGTAGAGGGCGGCGGCCCGCGCGAGGCCCTCGGGCGTACCCGTCGCCGCGGACTGCTCGAACGCGGCGACGTCGGCATCCACGTGCGCCGGATCCAGACGCAGCATCTCGGCTTTCTGATCGAGGGCCTTGGCGTCGGCCGCCTGGAGCGTCTTGCGAATCACGAACAGGGCCTGGCGCAAGCTCGCCCTCGCCGATTCCTCACGAATTCCGCCCCACAGGAGCGCCGCGAGCTTGTCGCGCGGGTGGGCTCGGCCAAGCGGAAGCGCGAGGTAGGCGAGCATCGCCTGCGCCTTGCGACTGGGCACGCTCAGAAGCTCACCGGCTTCGTTGCGGGCCTGGAAGCCGCCGAGCAGGGTCAGTCGCAACTGCGCCATGCCGCCTCCGGGCCCACACCCTATCACTTCCCGGGTTGACGCGAGATTTGACGTTCGCGGTGACGGCCGGCAAACGCCGGGCACGCTATATAGCACGCGTGATGGACGCCGCGGCAGTGCTGAGGACCTTCGTCGTTCGCTTCGCGCGGACGAGCGCCGGACAAATCCGAGGGACCGTCGAGCAGGTACGGACCGGCCGCAGGGAGCTCATCCAGACCATGGAGGACATCGGCCGTGTCATCGCGGCGATGGTCCTCCGCACAGAGGAGGACACCATGTCGTTCAAGGGCAAGCACGCGCTGGTCACCGGGGGATCACGGGGTATCGGACGCGGGATCGCGGTCAAGCTGGCCGAATCAGGGGCCCGGGTCGCGATCCATTACTACGCCAACCAGGCGGCCGCCAAGGAAACCCTGGAGCGCGTGCGAAAGCACGGTGCGGATGGCTTCCTGGTCCAGGCCGACGTCTCCCGTATGGAGGACGTCCAGCGGATGTTCGGAGAAGTGCGACAGGCGTTCGGCACACTCGACATCTTCGTCGCGAACGCGCGGCCGGAGGCCGCCAAGTTCTACCAGAAGCCGATGGACATCAGCCTCGAGGCCTGGGACCACGCCATGGACTCTCAAGCCAAGGCGTTTTTGGTCGGCGTCCGCGAGGCCGTGCCCATCATGAGTCAGGGGGGCCGCATCCTCGCAATTACCTATGCCCCCGGAGGCCAGAAGGGTACATGGCAGCCGTGGGTTGCCATGGGATCGGCTAAGGCCGCGCTGGAGTCACTCGTGCGGTACTTCGCGGTAACCTTGGCCCCTCACGGGATTACGGTCAACTCGGTGAGTCCCGGTCTCACGGACGACAGCGTGCTGAACAGCTTCCCGCAGGCCGCCGTCGATGCCGCGCGATCCTGGCACGCGAGCGGCTGGACGCCGATGGGTCGGATGGGAACACCAGCCGATATTGGAAACGTCGTCGCACTTCTCTGCTCTCCGGACGCGGGCTGGATCACCGGCCAGCTGATCCACGCCGACGGCGGCGCCTCCCTGGTCGACACGCACCTCCCCCTCGAAATGCAGCGCGGCTAGCCAGCGAAGCGTAGGGGCCCGTCGAGCCCCGGGGACCTCAAGCAAATCGAGGAGCGCGGGGGGCTTGGGGGGCCCTTCGAGGCCCCCATGACCTCAAGCAAAATCGAGGAGCGCCACGGCTTTGCCGGGGCGCTTCCGAGCGCGGGGGGCTTGGGGGGCCCTTCGAGGCCCCCCATCTCAAATAGTCTGGCGCATCGCGGTCCGAGCCGGGAGCGTCATCCCGCGCTCCTCGGCCATGCGCGCAAGCTCCTGGGGCAGCGCGAACCGAACGTCCTCTTCGACCACGTGCACTTCTCGCACCGCCACACCCTGCCCTCGCAGCGCCTCCACCGTCTGGGTGACCAGGACTTCCGGCGTCGAGGCGCCGGCGGTGATGCCGACCCGGCGGGCGCTCTCGAGCCACTCCGGACGGATGTCGCCCACGTCGTTGATGAGATGCGCGCGGGTGCCGGCCGTGCGCGCGACTTCCACGAGGCGGATCGCGTTGGAGCTGTTGGCGGAGCCGATCACCAGCAGGAGGTCCACGTCGTTCGACAGCCGTTTGACCGCCGCCTGGCGGTTCTGCGTGGCGTAGCAAATGTCGTTGCGCGACGGGCCGACGATCTTCGGAAACCTCCGCCGCAACGCTTCGATCACGTCGCGCGTGTCGTCCACCGAGAGCGTCGTCTGGGTCAGGTACGCGACCTTGTCGGGGTTCGGCACCTCGAGCGTTGCGACCTTGTCCACGGCGGCGATGACGAAGATACGGTCGGGTGCCTCGCCGAGCGTGCCGATCACCTCGTCGTGGTCCTCGTGGCCGATCAGCACGATCGAGTAGCCCTCGCGGGCGTAGCGGACGGCCTCGAGGTGCACCTTGGTCACGAGCGGGCAGGTCGCGTCGATCACGCGCAGGCCGCGGCGCGCCCCCTCGGCGCGCACCTCGGGCGAGATCCCGTGGGCGCTGAAGATCACGGTCGCATCGTCCGGGACTTCGTCGAGCTCGTCCACGAAGATCGCGCCCTGCTGGCGGAGCGTCTCGACGACGAGCCGGTTGTGGACGATCTCGCGACGCACGTAGACGGGCGGCTTGCACACCGACAGCGCCAGCTCGACGATGTCGATCGCGCGCTCGACGCCCGCGCAAAATCCGCGGGGCCCGGCCAGGAGGATCTCGGCGATAGGGGCTTTCATGGCGCTCCTTGCCTCATCGGAATCCCTGCTCATCGGAAATAGTATGACATGCCGACACCGCGACGTGGGATTCCCAGCCGCGACCAGGACCTCACGATCGGATCAGCACCTTCAGCGCCTCGCCCTTCGCCATGAGCGCGAGGGCCTGCCCGACCTCTTCCAGCACCATCCGATGCGAGATCAGACTGTCGGGTACCAGGGCGCCCGACGCCAACATCTCCACTGCCCGGCGGATCATCTCCGGCGTGTGGTGGAAGGCGCCGAGCAAGGTCAGCTCCTCGTAGTGCGTCCGCCGCGTGTCGAGACGGATCGCGGTACCGGGCGCGCAGCCGCCGAAGAACAGCACGCTGCCGCCGCGTCCAACCGCGTCTACGGCCTGCTCCCACACCTCGGGCCGACCGGTCGCATCGACGGTGACCTCGGCGCCACGACCGTCGGTGATGTCGCGAATAACCTCCACGACGTTGCCGGTGCTCGTCGCGTCGAGCCAGCGGGCGAAGCCGAGGCCCTTCAGGCGATCGAAGCGCCAGCCGGACTTGCCGACCATGACGACCCGCGCCTTGCGGGAAGCCGCCAGCATTCCGAGCAGGCACCCGAGGGGCCCGTGGCCGAACACCACCACCGTCTGGCCGGACTCGACTCTCGCTCGCTCGATTGCCAGGAGCGCGCACGCCAGCGGCTCGGCGAACGCGGCGCGCTCGGCCGGAAGCGAGGCCGCGAGCGGGACGACGTTGCGCGCCACCAGCCGCGGCGGCAGCAGGATGAACTCGCCGTAGGCGCCGTTGACGAACAGGAGATCCTCGCAGAGATTCGGGCGCCCGGCGCGACACGACGGACAGGTCGCGCATGGCGCCGAGTTCGCCGCGACCACGCGATCGCCTTCGCGGAAGCCGGCGACGCCCGAGCCGACCGACGTGACCGTGCCGGCGAACTCGTGCCCGAAGACCGTCGGAACCTTCGGGATCATCACGGGGTGACCGCGGCGCAAGGTCTTCACGTCGGTGCCGCACGTCAGCGCGGCATCGATGCGCATGACCAGCTCGCCCGGTGCCGGCACCGGCACCGGCAGGTCCTCCCGGCGCAGATCGCCGGGGCCGTGGAAGACCATCGCCCTCACGGCGTGACGTACACCTTCAGCGCTTCGCGCCGGCGCATCAAGTCGACGCCGCTCGCCAGACTCGCCAGCGGTACCCGATGGGTGATGAGGCGCTCGACCTGGATCGCGCCGCTCGTGATCAGGCCAAACGCCTCGGCCAGATCGGACGGTGACGACGAGTAGGTCGCGGTGATCGTCAGCTCGCGGTGATAGAGCGTCTCGAGCGGCAGCGGCAGCGCAGCGCCCTCTCCGCCCGCGAAATAGTGGATGGCTCCGCCATCCCGCACGATCTCCGCCGTCCACGGAAGCACCGCCGCGCCGCCGCCCGTGAGGATGACGTGATCGGCGCCGCGACCGGCGGAGAGCTCGCGCTGAGCTTTCGCGGCGACCTCGAGCGTGCCGCCGGCGTCGGCGCCCAGCTCGCGCGCGAACACGGCACGATCGGACAGCGCGTCAGCGCCGACGACGGCCGTGCCCGCCCGCTTGAGCAGCTGAACGAACAGGCAGCCTATCGATCCCAGACCGACGACGACCGCGGTGTCGCCCGGCTGAACGCGGGCGCGCCGGACCGCGCGCAGACAGCAGGCCAGCGGCTCGACGAACGACGCGGCCTCGTCGCTGACCTGCGGCGGCACCCGGAAGGTCGCGTGGCGCACGTTGGGCGCGGGCACGCGGACGTACTCGGCGAATCCGCCCGGATCGAGATTCGAGGCCTTGAACGCGGCGCACATCGACTCGCTGCCCCGACGGCAGTAGTGACAGTCGCCGCACGGGACGTGGTGGGCCGCCACGACACGGTCCCCGACGGCGTAGGTGGACACGCCCGAGCCGACGGCCGCCACTTCACCGACGACCTCGTGACCGAACACCGCCGGGACCTTCGTGGTGGGGTCGACGATCTTCGCAATGTCCGATCCGCAGAGACCGCACCCCTTGAGACGCAGGAGAAGCTCGCCCTCCCCGATCGACGGCCTGGGCCAGTCTTCGGCGACGAGCCGCCCGCCGCCGCGGTAGACGGCGGCCTTCACGCGGCGCGGCCGCCGCCCGAGCCGGCGGAGCCGAACCGCGCCGCCGCCCAGCAGCGAAAGGCGATCGCGACCTTGCGACCGGTGGGCACCGTGACACGCTCGCCGAAGACCTGAAAGCGACGCGCCTCGATCTCTTCGAGCAGGGCCAGGTAAATCCGCCCCATGATCTCGGCCGGCACGAGCGAACGCGCGTCCACAGTCGGGAAGCTCGCCTGCGCCGCGTGGTAGAACCGCCGCGCGCCCTCCGCCTGGTGACGCATGAGCCGCACGAACTGCTCGGTGTACCGGCCGGCCTGAAGATCCTCGACGGTCACGCCGAACTTCCGTAGATCGTCCTGCGGCACGTAGACCCGCCCCGCGCGCGCGTCGGCGCCGACGTCGCGGATGATGTTCGTGAGCTGGAGCGCCGTGCCGAGGTCGATCGCGTACTGGCGCGCCTGCGGATCGGTGTAGCCGAAGATCTCGATGCAGCACAGCCCCACGGCCGAGGCCACGCGATAGCAATACGGGTAGAGGTCGTCGGCGGTCTCGTAGCGGACGCGCTCGAGATCCATGGCGACGCCGTCGATGATCGCCAGCAGCGCGACCTTCGGAATCGCGAACGCGCGCACCGCCTGCGCCAGGCGCGCGGCGATCGGGTCGGCCGGGGCGCCGCCGGGCTCGTAGCACAGCGCCACGTCGCGGCGCCAGCGATCGAGCGCCCGGCGTTGCTCGGCACGATCGGTGCCGCGCTCGTCGCCGAGGTCCGCGATGTCGTCCACGGTCCGGCAAAAGGCGTACACGGCGTAGAGCGCGTCCCGGCGAGACTTGGGGAGCGCGAGGAACGCGTAGTAGAAGTTCGAGCGGCTCTTCCGGGTCAGTCGGGCCGCGAGGTCGCCGATCATGCGGTCTTCCGTGCGCGCGTGGCGTAGCCGTGCTCGACGAACCAGTCGGTCGCCTCGCGGAGCGCGACGCGCACGTCGGTCTGCGGCAGTCCGAGCTCGCGCACGGCCTTGGCCGAGCTGAAGAACATGCGCTTGCGCGCCATGCGCACCGCGGTCAGCGACGCCCGCGGGGGCGAGCCCGTGACGCGCGCCGCGACTTCCATGCACCCGGCGGCCAGCCAGGCGACGGCATACGGGATGCGGGCGCGCGGCGCGCGGCTCCCGGCGATCTCGGCCAGCAGCACGCCGATCTCGTCGAGGGTCAGATTGGCGTTGCCAAGGATGTACTTCTCACCGACCCGGCCGCGCTCGGCGGCCAGGAGGTGACCGCGCGCGACGTCGCGGACGTGAACGAGATTCAGGCCCGTGTCGAGCGTCGCGAACATCTTGTTCTTCAAGAAATCGACGACCATCTGGCCGGTCGGCGTCGGCTTGACGTCCCAAGGGCCGATCGGCGTCGACGGATTCACGATCACGACCGGAAGTCCCTTGAGCGCAAAGCCGAGGGCGACCTGCTCGGCGAGAAACTTCGAGGCTTTGTAGGGCCCGACCATGTCGGCCAAGGCGACGGGGGTGGTCTCCGTCCCGGGCGTGCCGTCCTTGGGGATACCCAGCGCGCCGACGCTCGAGGTGTAGACGACCCGCCGCACGCCTGAGTCCGCGGCGGCCTGCAGGACGGCGCGCGTTCCCTCGACGTTGGCCCGATAGATCTCCTCGGGCCGGCGAGCCCAGAGCCGATAGTCGGCGGCGACGTGAAAGACCGTCCGCGCCCCTTCCACTGCGCGCCGGACCGACGCCGGATCGACGAGGTCGCCGTCGAACACGTCGACTTTCAACCCCTCGATCGCGCGCCGGTCGCCGCCGGGTCTCGCGAGCACGCGCACCGTCGCGCCCTCGCGCAGGAGCTCGCGCGCGAGGTTGGCGCCGACGAAACCGGTCGCGCCCGTTACCAGTGCGTCTGTTGTAGCGGGGGCCATGAGGCCGGCTTGGACCGGGGGTGGCCTGATACAGGAGCGGCGTGGCGCCGACACGCCCGATCTTGCGCGGGCGGTTTCGCGGCGTGGTGCCGACACGCCCGGTCTTGCGCGGGGGGTGTCGCGGCGTGGCGCCGACACGCCCGATCTTGCGCGGGCGGTTTCGCGGTGTGGCGCCGACACGCCCGATCTTGCGCGGGCGGTTTCGCGGTGTGGCGCCGACACGCCCGATCTTGCGCGGGCGGTTTCGCGGTGTGGCGCCGACACGCCCGGTCTTGCGCGGGGGGTGTCGCGGCGTGGCGCCGACACGCTCGGTCTTGCGCGGGGGGTGTCGCGGCGTGGCGCCGACACGCCCGGTCTTGCGTAGGTGGTTTCGCGCCGTGGCGCCGACACGCCTGGTCTTGGGCGAGGGCTTGCATTAGTTTCATGCGTGCGTTCTCGCGATCCGGCCGAGGGCGGCGGCGACGGACTTGAGCGCGGCGTTCGTTCCGCTCATGAGCATCATCGCCTCGGGAATGGCACGGGGGCGCGAGAGCACCACGCGCACGGCGCGCGTCGTCCGCACACGGCCGTCGGGCTCGACGACGGCGGCCAGGTCTGCGGAGACGCCGCGGCTGGCTCGGTCCGACACTCCGCGGACGACGGCGACGCGGAGCCCGCGCCCGGCGGCCCACTCGACGATCGGGGCCGACTCCATGTCACAGGCCAGGGCACCGGTCTCCACCCAGAGCCGCGCCTTCTGCTCCGGAGTCGCCACGATCTCGTCCACCGTCACGAGGGTCCCAGCGCGGCGCAGCTCGGGCAGGACCACCGTCGCGTGGCGCTGCGTCGCCCTCACCACGACCGCGGGGACGACCAGGTCGCCTTCGGTGAGGTCCGGTGAGAGCGCCCCGCAGACGCCCGCCGAGATCACGAGCGAGGCCGACGCGACGCTCGCGGCGCGGGCGTCGAGATACGTGGCTCGCGGGCCCGCGCAGACGAGGTCGAGGGCGCCGCCGCGGTAGTGCGGCCATTCGCTTCCGGGGACGCGCGCGAGGCCCAGATGACGGGCGAGACCGCGGGCTTCGAGGTCGACCGCGGTGACGACGAGGACGCGGGTCACGCGCCCCTGGCGGGCGTTGAGCCGGAGCCCTTCTCGGGGCGGGCCGCGGACCTGGCCGCTTCCTTCGCGCGGAGCCACGCCGCGTAGGAATTGCCCGCCGCCGTATCCCGCCCGGTGAATCGGATCGTCCGGATCTCGCGATACAAGATGGTGTGGGGTCCCGCGCCGCTCAGGTCGAACATCTGGACGAACGGCTGCGGCGCGTCGGCGTTGCGATTGAACAGATAGCCCTCGGTCTCCGAGCCGTCGGTCTTCACCACGGTGACGTTACCGCGGTAGTCGAACGCCTTGTCGACCACCTCTTCCAGAGACAGACCGGGGCCGATCTGCGGCGTCCAGCCTTCGAGCGTCGTCGCCTCCGTCATGCGGCCAACCCGCTCAGTACCGGCCGGTGACGGTGGCCGCGACGGTGTCGCGGAATCCACGCCACGACGCGAACGTGTGATGCACCGCCGACGGCTCGTACCCACAGTGCACCATGCAGTCGCGGCACTTCTCGTTGCCGCTCCGCCGCCCGTAGTTTTCCCAGCGGGTGGTCTCGAGCAGCTCCTTGAACGTCGCCGCGTAGCCTTCCTGGAGGAGATAGCAGGGACGCTGCCAGCCGAAGACGTTGTAGGTCGGGTTGCCCCACGGCGTGCACTCGAACTCGCGCTTGCCCATGAGGAATTGTAAGAACAGCGGCGACTGGTTGAACCGCCACCCCCGCTTCGGATTCGACAGCATCGTCGAGAAGAGATCGTGCGCGCGCTGGGTGCGCAGGAAGTGCTCCTGGTCCGGCGCCTTCGAATAACTGTACCCGGGCGAGATCATCATCCCCTCGACACCCAGGCTCATCATCTCGTCGAAGAACTCGCGCATCCGCAGCGGGCTGGCACCGTCGAACAAGGTCGAGTTGGTGGTGACGCGGAAACCTCGGCGGAGCGCTTCCTTGATCCCCTCGACCGCCTGGACGTAGACGCCGTCGCGGCACACCGCCTCGTCGTGCTCCTCGTGCAGACCGTCCAGGTGCACGCTGAAGGAAAAATACTTCGAGGGCGTGAAGAGACCCGCCTCGAGCTTTTCCTTCAAGAGGATGGCGTTGGTGCACAGGTAGACGTACTTGCGACGCGCGACCAGCTCTTTGACGAGGCGTCCGATGTCCGGGTACATCAGCGGCTCGCCGCCGGGGATCGACACCACGGGCGTGCCGCATTCGTCGACGGCGGCGAGGCACTGCTCGACCGTCAGGTGTTTCCTCAAGATCTGCGCCGGGTACTGGATCTTGCCGCAGCCGGCACACGCGAGATTACAGCGGAAGAGGGGCTCGAGCATCAGCACGAGGGGGTACCGTTTACGACCGGCGAGCTTCTGCCGAAGGACATAGGACGCCACAGCCCACATCTGTGAAACAGGCAAGCTCATAAGCGCTGAATACCTCGGCTTTGCGGACGCATTTCCACGCCCGGTTTCCGGTGAAGGGACCAGACGGACACAGCGAGTACGAGGTGAATGGTCGCACCGATCACCGCCAGCAGCAACTCACCGATCTGAAGCGTCATGGTGAGGTTGAATCCAAGCACGGCGTAGTATAACGCGACTCCCGGCCAGACTCGTCGTCCCGAGTCGTCTGAAATCACCGCCAGATACGCCCAGGTCCCGGCGGCGCCCACGATCACCCACCCCACGAAGTTCGAGAACGGCACCCCGAAGTACGGGCCCGGGGGGGTGTATACGAAGAGCGGCCCGAGGAACCACCGGTCGCCCCGCACCGCGAGCGGATCGATGACGACGTCGAGCGCCATCATGAGCACGCCGGTCGCGATCGCCATCCCCCAACGCGGCACGGCGCGACCGGCGAGCGCCAACCGCGCTAGGCAGAACGCCGCGTAGGCGAGGAACACGAAGGACAGGGAATCGATGAAGGGCACGTCGCCGATGAAGAGCTCACGGCCGCGCGTCAGGCCGGTGTACTCGTAGGACCCGAACGGAACGCCGGTACGCGTGGACGAGAGCTCGGCCACCAGCGCGACCGGCCAGACGCTCGCGGCGAACGCGAGCGTACGCCGCCAGCCGAGATCGGCCACACCGGCCGCGATGAAGACCGCCAGGAACGCGAAAACGTACGGTCGAAGCGTGACGGTGCCGGCCAGGAGGTCCATTCGAGAGGTTTCCGTAATCGAGTCAGCATGTTACCATCTCCGCCGTGAGGGACCTGCAGGACGCGATCGCGCGCGCCCAGGCGCACCTGCTCGGCCAACAGGCTCCCGACGGTCACTGGGTCGGTCAGCTCGAAGCCAACACGACGATTACCTCCGAGCAGCTGCTCCTCTGTCATCTCATCGATCAGGTGAACCGTGACCACCAGACGCGGGCGGTCCGCTACCTAAAGAGCCAGCAGCTTCCCGACGGCGGCTACAGCCTCTTCGAGGCCGGCCCGGCCAACATGTCGGCCACGATCAAGGCCTATTTCGCGATGAAGATGGCCGGTGTCGCGCTGAGCGATCCCACGATGGTCGCGGCGCGCGAGCTGATCCGCGAGATGGGCGGCCCGGCGAAGGCCGACGTGTTCACGAAAATCTTGTTGGCGCTCTTCGGCGAATACGACTGGAACGGCGTGCCGACGATGCCGG
>Ga0209160_1000720_pt1 | contig 27364 bp, 28 predicted proteins | sample GraSoiAngelo_153_FD_186167 | JGI IMG/M metagenome (GOLD analysis project Ga0209160, IMG submission 186167) | Grasslands soil microbial communities from the Angelo Coastal Reserve, California, USA - 14_1009_12_40cm (SPAdes) (version 2) | ecosystem: Environmental > Terrestrial > Soil > Grasslands ...
CAAGTCGGGCGGGGGCGGTGCGTACCAGAACAACATTTGCAGCTGCAACTCCTCGGCGATCTCGCTGAATACCGACTACCCGCTTCTGCCCGGTGACCGCAAGGGACCGACCTTCAACGGCATCAAAGCCCTGATCAACGAGGATCCGGGAGCGTCCTGGGATCCCACCACCAACACGGTCAAGGGGTCCCAGTGGGGAGCGAACTGGATGCAGAGCCCGCGGGTCGTGAATATCGCGCTGTTCGATCCCAACCAGCTGACGAAGCCCGGGAAGCAGACGATCAAGTTCAACAACTTCGGGCTGATGTTCATTGAGGCCCAGACCAGGAACAGCGATCCCGTGACCGGTCGGTTCCTCTACTACGTCTCCGGGAGCGGCACCCCTGGGACCACGGGTGGGTCTCTGGTGAAGGGCGTGCACCTTGTCCGTTAGCGACCGACCTGGTGAGCTCGCATGAACACGCGCGTGGTTCACGGCGCGCTGATCTCCACCGACGCGAGCTTTCGCGAATCCGTCAAGCAGGTGCTTGGCGGCGCGGAGCACGGGGTCGAGCTCAGCGTCGAGATCGCGATTGCGTGTACCGAGATCAACGCGGCGCAGGTGGAGGAGCTGCGTCGTGTCACCCTGGATCTGGTTCTGCTGGACCTCGAGCGAGACCCCGTGACGGGGATTAAGTTCGCGCACTTCCTCGCCGACTTGGATCCACACCGGCAGGTGGTCGCGACCGGTCCACCGCTGTCGCCCGACCTCCTGCTCGAGGCGATGCGGGCGGGCATATCCGAGTACCTGCCGAAACCGGTCACCCCGGAAGCGCTACGCACCGGGATCCACCGCGTGATGCGCAAGCTTGGCTGGACGCCCTCGGGGGGGCCGCAGCCAACCGGCCGGCTGTATGCGCTCTTCAGCCCGAAAGGTGGGTGCGGCTGCACGACGGCGGCGACGAATTTGGCCATCGTGCTGCACCGGCTCACCGGCAAAAAGACGTTGCTCGTGGACCTCGATCTCGACCTGGGCGAGACGGTGCTCTTATTGGGGGTCGAGCCGCGGTTCAGTCTTGTCGACGTGGTTCGGAACTTTCATCGGATGGATGCGGGGCTGCTCGAATCCTTCGTCGAACGGCACGAATCGGGAATCCATTTGCTGTCGGCATCCGACCACGCGGATCGCGCCGAAGTGCCGGCCGAGGACCAGATTCGGACCATTCTGCATTTTGTCAAGCAGCATTACGCCTACGTGGTCGTCGACGCGTGCACCTCCCTTACGCCGAGCGCCCTCGCTGCGTTTGCCGAGGCAGACCGGATCCTCGCAGTCACGACTCTCGATCTTCCGTCGTTGCGAAACCTGCAGCGGTGTCTTCCCCTCCTGGAACGAACGGCCGGCAAGGCCGTCCGGGACCGGGTCCGGATCGTCGTCAATCGCTACGCGGGCGACGATGTGATCTCGTTAGGCGACGTGCACCGCACCCTTGGCATGCAGGTGTCCTGGACGCTGAGCAACGACTACGTGGCGGTCAGCCGCTCGATCAACGCGGGCAAGCCCGTGGTCTTGAATGGCAGGTCCCCCTACACCCGTGACCTCCAGGCGCTGGGCGCGGACCTGATTGGTGCGCGACGTGGCTCGCGCGCTGGCGGCGGCACGCATGCTGGCTGGCGCGGGCTGGGGGGCCGTCTGTGGCGGCGCCTCCGCCGGCAGCGCGAAGCAGCGGAGGCCTGGTGACCAGCGACGTCCGCCATGCCGTGGGCGCACCGCCGCTGGTCACGAGCGGCGACGCGCAGCGTCGCTCGCTCCCATGGGAGGCGCCGGTCGACCGCGACACCCAGGGACCGCAACTCGCCACGCTCCAGCAGATTAAGGCACGGATCCACCGCCAGCTGATCGAGCGCTTGAACCTCTCGAACCTCGACCGCCTTGAGCGGGAAGAGGTCGTCGCCGGGATCCGCAAGGTCGTGCAGGAACTCCTCACGCAAGAGAACGCACCGCTCAACCTCGAGGAGCGGGAGCGGCTGTTGGCACAGGTGGTGGACGAGATCTTCGGGCTCGGGCCTCTCGAGCCGTTGCGGCAGGATCCCGAGGTCTCGGACATTCTCGTCAACACCTACGAACAAGTGTACGTCGAGCGCCACGGCAAGCTCGAGCCGACCGACGTGCGCTTCCAGAACGACAAGCACCTGCTGCAAGTGATCGATCGCATCGTCTCGGCCGTCGGGCGGCGCATCGACGATTCCTCGCCCATGGTCGACGCCCGCTTGCCAGACGGGTCCCGCGTCAACGCGATCATCCCCCCCCTCGCCATCGACGGGCCGCACCTCTCCATCCGGAAGTTCAAACGCGACGCGCTGTCTGGGGAGGACCTGCTGCGCATGAAGAGCCTGACACCGGCGATGTTGGAGCTGGTGCAGGGCGTCGTGCGCGCGCGATTGAACGTCCTGATCTCCGGGGGTACTGGCGCCGGGAAGACGACGCTGCTCAACATCCTGTCGTCGTTCATCCCGGCGGATGAACGCATCGTGACGATCGAGGACTCGGCCGAGCTACAGCTGCGGCAGCCGCATGTGGTGCGCCTCGAGACACGCAGCGCCAACATCGAGGGTCAGGGGGAGGTGTCGCAACGCCAACTCCTGATCAACTCGCTGCGCATGCGGCCGGATCGCATCATCATCGGCGAGGTCCGGGGTCCAGAGGCGATCGACATGCTGCAGGCCATGAACACCGGTCATGACGGTTCGCTGACGACCCTGCACGCCAACGGTCCACGCGATGCCCTCGGTCGTCTGGAGACGATGGTTTCGATGGCGAATCTGCACCTGCCCGAAAAGGCGGTGCGGCAGCAGATTGCCGGCGCGATCGACGTCGTCATTCAGGTGAGCCGCCTCTCGGACGGGGCTCGCAAGGTGATAACCATCGCCGAGCTTGTGGGGATGGAGGGCGATGTCATCACGATGCAAGACATTTTCACCTTCGAGCGTCGGGGCATCGACGCGGAAGGGCACGTGGTGGGGATGTTCCGCCCGACCGGCATTCGGCCGCGCTTCGCCGAACGGCTCCAGTCTTGGGGCATCGAGCTGCCAGCAGATCTCTTCTCGCCGCTGGCGGCCCTGCCCGGGGAAGACGGTGGGCGATGGTAGCCCAATCGCTCGGAGCCTGGGCGCCCGCGATCGTGACCTTCGCCGCGGTCATGCTGGGCACCTTGGCCCTCGCGCTGCTGTGGCAGTGGTGGATCGAACGGGGGCGGCGGAGAGATGTGGTGGAGCAGCTGCGTTCGTTCGCGGCACGGAGCAGGGGCGACCAGACGGCCTCGCGGACCCTGCTTCGCGGTGTCGAAAGCGTCGAGGCGCGGTGGCTCCAGTCAGTCGCTGCCAGAGTGCCCCAGTTGCGCGATCTCGCCAATTTACTCGGGCAGGCAGGCATGCGGTGGAGCGCGCGGAGTTATCTCCTGATCACGCTCGGCGTCGCGCTAGGGCTGGGATTCGCGGCATTCATGGTTCTACGGCTGTGGGCGGCGGCGCTCGTCGCGGCGAGCGCCGGCGCCTGCTTGCCGTATCTGTATCTGCGCCGCAGAAAGATGCGCTTCATCCGAACCTTCGAGGAGCAGCTCCCCGAGGCGATCGACCTGCTGGGCCGGGCGATCCGGGCTGGACACCCACTTTCGGCGGGCCTCAAGATGGCGGCGGACGAGGCCACCGAGCCGGTCGCCGGCGCGTTCCGCCGCTTGTTCGAGGAGCAGCGATTCGGCATTCCGTTCGAGGACGTCCTGATGGGACTGGCAGACCGGATCGACTTGGTCGACGTCCGGATCCTGGTGACGGCCATCCTCATTCAGCGGGACGTCGGCGGCAACCTCGCCGAGGTGCTCGACAAGATCTCCCATACAACGCGCGCGCGCTTCACTATTCGGCGTCAGGTGCGGGTTCACACGGCCCAGGGGCGCTTCAGTGGTTACGTCCTGGCAGTGCTTCCCATCGCCGTGGGTTCGGCGATCTTCGCGATCAACCGCGAATACATGCTGATTCTCTTCCAGGATCCTCTGGGGCACTGGCTTCTCTGGAGCGGAGTGATGCTGCAGATCCTGGGCTACCTGTGGATCCGCCGCATCGTGAACATCGAGATCTAGGGGCCTCCGGTGATCTACCTCGCGACCGCCCTGCTCGCGACTTCCGTCGCGCTGATCGCCACCCTGGCCGGACAGCTCGTGCCCGCCCGACCGCGCGCCGTGGCGCGTCGGTTATCCGAGCTCGAGCAAAGGGTGAGCGAACAAGGCGCGCGGCTCCACCGGCAGCGTCGTCAGGAGCGAGCCGAACGGCTCGGGGCTCTGCTAGAGCGGCTGGGGGGAGGCCTGGCGAAAGGTGACCGGACCGCGGCGCGCCACTTCCTGATCCACGCGGGATACCGGAACCCGAGCAGCCTCGCGATTTACTGCGGAGCTCGACTGGGCATGATGGCCTCGCTCGGTGTCGGGGGGTTCGTCGTGACGCCGATTCTTGGTGGGGGCATGGTCGGAGCCATGCTTGCGGCGCTCTGGTGCGCCGTGCTGGGGTGGATGGCGCCGAGGCTCTACGTTGGGAGGCGGGCCAGGGCGCGCCAGAAGGAGATCCAGCGCGCCCTGCCGGATGCGCTCGACCTGCTCGTGGTCTGCGTCGAGGCGGGGCTGGCACTCAACCAGGCGCTGGTGCGCGTGTCCAACGAGATCAGACACGTCAGCCGGCTGACCAGCGAGGAGCTCATCGTCGTTAACCTGGAGATTCGCGCGGGAGTGCCGCGGGACGAAGCCCTGCGCGGGTTGGGCGAGCGCACCGGGGTCCCAGATGTGCGGTCGCTCGTCGCGATGCTGATTCAGACCGATCGCTTCGGCACGTCCATCGCCCAGGCACTCCGGGTGCACTCCGACACTTTGCGGACCAAGCGACGCCAGCGGGCCGAGGAAGCCGCTGCCAAGACGACCATTAAGCTCATTTTCCCGCTCGTGCTGTTCGTGTTGCCGGCCTTGTTCGTCGTGATCCTGGGCCCCGCGCTGATCAACATCTACCGGACCCTGGGCCAGTTTGCCCGATGAGCTATGCGTGGCTTACGAACCTCACGCGCGACCGCGTCTTGGGGACGCGGATTGCCGTGGCGGACCGTTGGTGGCTACGGCTCCGAGGGTTGCTCGGCCGCCCACCCCTCGGCGCCGGGGGGGGTGTGTTGCTCACACCCTGCCGCGCCGTGCACACGTTCGGCCTGTCCTACCCGGTGGACGTCGCGTTCGTGGATCGGCGGAGCGCCGTCGTCGCCGTGTATCATCGCCTCGCCCCCGGCCACCGTTCCCGTTGGCACAAGGCAGCCGTGTACGCGCTAGAGCTTCCGGTGGGCACGCTCGGCATGACCGGAACGCGCGAAGGGGACACACTCGCCTGGCACTCTCTCGCCGGTTTGCCACGGGCGGCGGGCGGGCCGCAACGGGCGTTCACCGAGCCGCCGAGATGAGGCGTCGACCGAATTCCTCACATCGGGCGTGCCGGTCCTACTCTCTCGACGCGCCCACCAGGCCGGAGGAGCAATGAGCGATAGCCAGGCAGTACACGAGCGTATCCCTGATCCCCTGCTGCAACGCCTCGAACTGGTGGAGCAAGAATACCGTCGCTTGCGGGGCATGAACCGACTTCTGCTCGTCGGTCTGGCCGTCCTTCTGGGGAGCGCGGCCGCGACCGTGGTCACGTTGGCGCTGCGGCTACCACGGCTGTCGGGAGACGTGGTGCAGGCCCGCAGCTTCGCGCTCCGAGACGCAAACGGGCGCCTGCGCGGAGTGTTCGGCATGGCGACGGACGGGGCGTCGCAGTTGGTGCTTCAGGACGAGAGAGGCCATGCACGGCTCCGGCTGATCGTACTAGGGGACGGGTCGCCGGGTTTTACGCTGATCGACCAGAAGGGACGCTCCCGCGCCGCGCTCGGACTGCTGCCGGACGAGACGATCACGCTCGCATTCGCGGATCGCCAAGGCATAAGCCGGGTCGCGCTGGGCCTCACGGCTCGTCAGGCGGCTAGCCTCGCGCTCGCCGATAGCGATGGCGTCACCCGGGCTGGAATGGGCGTCGCCGCGGATGGGAAGTCATTTGTAACGACCTCCGACGGCCAACCCGGGACCGTGGTTCCGCCATGAGACTGGTTGGCTTAATGGTTGGTTCAGCTCTGAGGGCGGACGCCCTCGCTGGTCGGACTATGTGGGTGTGGGGTTTTTCACCGCTCTCGCAGTGGTCACCTGGGTGCGCTCACGCGAGCTGGGCATTCTCATGTTGCCTGGCTTCTGTTTTCGAAGCGCTGGTCGCTGCCAGCTTCGTCGTCCGGCGCCAGCCGCGTAGAACTGTGACAGGGTGGATCCCCCGTCTGACGGCGTACGCCAACTCTTTCATCGTGCCGCTGTTCGTGCTGGCGTCGACAGCATGGCGCCCGCTCTGGGTCGCCCCGTCGCCCACGCCTGAGATGTGAGCGATCGGGCTTCTGATCTGGATGATCGGCGTGCTTCTTGCGCTGAGTCCTCTATGGTACCTTCGGCACTCGTTTAGTCTCGAGCCGGCCGCGCGGGATCTCGTGACCAGAGGGCCCTACCGCCTGTGCCGGCATCCGATCTATGCCACGTATCTCCTCACGTACATCGGGCTGTGGCTGGTGCGTCCCACACTCCCCTTCGCTACCGTCTTCTTGGCCTGGCTTTCGCTCCTGCTCGTGCGCATTCGATGCGAGGAGGCGGTGCTCGCCATCACGTTTTCGGAGTACGGTGAATACCGTCGGCACGTGAGTGCGTTGGTCCCCCACCCAGGCTGGCTCCGCTGGCCGCACCTCGGCCCGCCGCGGAAGGCAGTCCCCGGAGCGGTCGGGAAGTAGTCTTCAGCTAGGCCTGCCATACTGTCCCGCTTACGTACTAGTTTCTAGCTTTACGCCATGTGATTCGAATATGACGTATCGGTCGTGGAGCGCCGGTCATGCCGGCACCGAGGCCGCAGTCAGGGCGGCGCGGCCACGGGCTGAGGACATGCTCCGAAGGCGAATGGCATCCGTACCCTCTAGCGTCATACCGTTATATGTGTCTGACGCGGCGCCCAGGTGATTCTGCGTGAACGAGATCGAGAGGAAACCGACGCGGAGTGTCCGGCGCCATGTTGTTGCGCTGCCGGTGCAGCTCGCGCGCGGATCCGGCCTCACCCGCGATGTCAGCGCGCGCGGCGTGTATTTTCTCACGGACGAGGTCTACCTGCTGGATTCGCAGCTCGACTTGACCCTCGTGTTCGGCGCCACGTCGCCGGAGCCACCGATTCAGGTGCAGTGCCAGGCGCGCGTTGTCCGGGTGGAGCCGCGCAGCGATGGTGTCGGCATCGCCGCCGCCATCACGTCTCTCAGCTTCGCGTAGTTCAAGCAACCACTTCACCCCACCAAACGATAGAGGCGCTCTCTCCCTGGCTCTATCATATGAGCCAACCGCTACGAGTGTGTAGGTGGCGTATCACACAGCAGAAGGCCTGCGACGCAGTCAGGCCGCAGCCAGGCTAGATTAGCCTCGCGCGCATGACGTCCTCCTCCCCTTCCCCCACCCCGATCCTGATCCTCGATCGGGTCAGCAAACGCTTCGCCGGTCACACCGCCGTCGATGACCTCTCGCTGTCCGTGCCCCGTGGGGTGATTTACGGCCTGCTGGGCCCGAACGGCGCCGGCAAGACGACAACCATTCGCATGATCATGGACATCCTGCGCCCCGACGGCGGCGCCGTGCGGCTGTTCGGGGAGCCGAGTGGCGGGCGGGACCATTCGGAGCGGATCGGCTATCTCCCCGAGGAGCGCGGCCTGTACCGCAAGATGCGCGTGTTCGACGTGCTGGTGTTCCTCGGCGAGATGAAAGGGATGGAGCGACGGCGCGCGCGCCAGCGCGCCGGCGAATGGCTCGAGCGGCTCGGCCTGGCGCAGTGGCGCACGCGCCGGATCGACGAGCTGTCGAAGGGGATGCAGCAGAAGGTGCAGTTCATCTCTACTATCCTGCACGAGCCCGCGCTCGTGGTCCTGGACGAGGCATTCGCCGGCCTCGATCCGGTCAACGCGCAGGTGATGAAGGATACGGTGCTCGAGCTGCGCGCTCGCGGCGCCACCATCCTGTTCTCGACCCATATCATGGAACAGGCGGAAAAGCTGTGCGAGCACATATGCATCATTGCGCGCGGGCGGAAGCTGGTCGATGGCCCGCTGGGCGACATCAAGCGGACACGGGGCGGACACCATCTCGTCGTCGGGTTCGACGGCAGCGTCGGCGCGGCGGCACAGGTCTTTGCCGACGCATCGCTCGTGCGAAAAGTCGATGACTACGGTCAATACGCCGAGGTCGAGCTCGCCACCGGGGCGGACCCGCAGCGCGTCCTGCGCGACCTGGTCGCGTCGGGTGCGCGGCTGGCGCGCTTCGAGCTGCGCGAACCGTCGCTCCTGAAAATTTTCATCGACCTGGTCGGCCCGGAGGCGGCGCAGGCCGGCGTTCGACCCGATGCGTAAGATCTGGGCGATCGTACGGCGCGAGTTCGTGGAGCGAGTGCGCACCCGGTGGTTCTGGATCGGAGCCCTGCTTGGCCCCGTGTTGTTCGGCGTCGTCTTCTTCCTCTCGGGACAGCTGGGGCGCGGCGGAGGACTGAAGCGGATCGCGATCGTCGACGGTACGACGACCCAGGTCGGCGCCCGTATCGCCGAGCAGCTCGCCCGGAGCGGCGGCCGGGCGAACCGGGTCCCCGCGGCCGCCGGCGTGATCGATTCCTTGACCGCCGAAGTCTGGGCCAAGCGTCTCGACGGGTTCTTGATGGTCACGGACGCCGCGCTCGACTCCGGCAAAGTGGAGTACCGCGGCTCCAACGTGTTTGCGGGCAAGGAAGCCTTGCAGCGCCCCGTCGGCGAAGCCCTGACGGTGGTCCGCCTCCAGCGGGCCGGTGTGGATCCAATGCTCGTGGCCCGCGCGATCATCCCGCTGCGCCTGGAGACGTGCAAGATCTCGCGTGGCGCGACCTGCGGGGAGAGCGCGGCGCAGTCGTTCTCGCTGGCCTACTTCATGGGGATCATTCTCTACACGGCGATCCTGCTGTACGGCATCAACGTCATGAGCTCGGTGCTCGAGGAGAAAACGACCCGCATCGTCGAAGTGCTGGTATCGTCGCTGCGTCCCTTCCAGCTCCTGCTCGGCAAGGTCCTCGGCGTCGGGGCGGTTTCCATTTTCCAGTTCCTCATCTGGGGAGTGGCGGGTCGCCTGCTGCTGGCGCGTCGCGTGTCGGTCGCGCCGGGCGACGTCGGAGCGGCGGACGAGCTGTTCCAGGTGCCCCACGTGACCGGCGCGACATTCGCGGTCTTCATGGCGTATTTCCTCGGCGGCTTCTTCTTGTACTCCGCGATGTTCGCGGCGGTCGGCGCCATGTCGTCCACCGAGCAGGAGGCGCGCCAGGCGCAGCAGCCAGTGGCGTGGATGCTCGTCTTGTCGTTCATCAGCATGTTCGCGATGCTGAACGACCCGGGCTCGACCCTCGCCGTGACGCTGTCTCTCATCCCGTTCAGCTCACCCGTCGCCATGCCCGTGCGCTGGGCCGCGGGGAACCTGCCGGCGTCCGAGCTGGCGCTCTCATTGGCAATCCTGGTGGTTGCGATCGTGGGGGTGACGTGGGTGGCGGCGCGGATCTATCGGGTCGGGATTCTGATGACGGGAAAGAGGCCCAACCTGAAGGAGCTGTGGCGCTGGATCCGAACGGCATGAACGACAAAGCAGACGCCGAGACGCCTAGACGCCCAGCGGCGGTTAGCGTACAGCGAGAGGCATAGGAAAGCTCCGAACCGCGTGGTTTCGGTGCAGTACCTCCGCCACCAGTTTCATACGTTGGCTCCGTGGCTCCCTACCGAACCCTCAAGGCGTGGCAACACGCCCAACGCCTCGCCGTCGAGTGCGCGAAGGCCGCGCTTCGATTCCCTGACTATGAGCAGAACAGCCTTGCGGATCAGCTCCGGAGGGCGGCGTACGGAGTTGTCCTGAACATCGCCGAGGGCAGCGCACGGCGGGGAACGAGGGAGTACCGTCGATTTCTCGACACGGCGAATGCCTCGCTCGCCGAGGTCGAAACAGCGCTCGGGCTTGCTCGCGAGCTCGGTTACCTCGAGCCGGCCGAGTTCGGACGGTTGGAAGCAGTCGCGACGGAGACAGGCAAGACGCTCTTCGGCTTGCTCCGGAAGATCAGCGCAAGCGCAGCGAAATCCCTCCCACCTGGTCGCTAGAACCCGCTAGGCGTCTGGGCGTCTAGGTGTCTATCTTTGTCGCATGCCTTTCGATTATGACGTAATCGTCGTCGGCGCCGGCCACGCCGGCTGCGAGGCCGCCGTCATGTCCGCCCGCCTCGGCGCCAAGACCCTGCTCCTCACCTCCAACCTCGACACCATCGGCCAGATGTCGTGCAATCCCGCCATCGGCGGAATCGCGAAGGGCACCGTGGCGCGCGAGATCGACGCGCTCGGCGGCATCATGGGGCGGGCCACCGATCGCGCGACCATTCAGTTCCGGATGCTCAATCGCTCCAAGGGACCCGCCGTCTGGGCCCCGCGCGCCCAATGCGACCGCACGCTCTACCGGCGGGCCGTGCGCGCGCTGCTCGAGGGCTTGCCGACCCTCGAGCTCGCCCAGGGGATGGTCAGCGGACTACTCCTGGACGGCGCGCGGGCGTCGGGCGTTGTGACCGCCGACGGGCGCAGCGTTCGCGCGCGCGCCGTGGTCCTCACGGCCGGGACCTTCCTGCGGGGGCGCATTCACCTCGGCACCGACACGCAGATCCCCGCCGGTCGAGCGGGCGATCAGCCGGCCATTGCTATCGCGGAACACATTGAATCACTTGGACTTACAGCATTGCGCTTCAAGACCGGAACGCCGCCGCGCGTCGACGGCCGGAGCGTCGACTGGTCCAAGGTCGAGCGCCAGGACGGCGACGAGGACGCATACCGCTTCTCGTTCTACGAACGCGCGGCGCTGCCACGGCAGGTGCCGTGTTGGATCACGTGGGCCGGAGAAGAAGTGAAGGCGATCATCCGCGCCCATCTGCAGGAGTCGGCGCTGTACGGCGGGGCCATCAGCGGGCGCGGGCCGCGCTACTGCCCGTCGGTCGAGGACAAGATCGTGAAGTTCCCCGACGCCAAGCGGCACCAGGTGTTCCTCGAGCCCGAGGGTCTGGACACGCACGAGTTGTACGTGAACGGGCTGTCGACTTCCCTGCCGGTGTCGGTGCAGCTCGAATTCTTGCGGGCCGTGCCGGGGCTCGAGCGCGCGCGCATGACCCGGCCCGGTTATGCGATCGAGTACGACTACTATCCGCCCACACAACTCACTCCCTGGCTCGAGACCAAAGCCGTGGAGCAGCTGTTCTTCGCCGGCCAGATCAATGGTACGACCGGCTACGAGGAGGCCGGAGGCCAGGGCGTGGTGGCGGGAATCAATGCAGTGCGCCGGCTGCGCGGTCAGGAGCCGGTGCTGTTCGGGCGGGACGCCGCGTACATCGGTGTCCTGGTGGACGACCTGGTGACCCGCGGCGTCGACGAGCCGTACAGGCTGTTCACGTCCCGCTCCGAGTTCCGGCTATTGCTGCGGCAGGACAATGCGCTGCGGCGGCTCGCCCCTCTGGCCGAGCGGCTCGGCCTGTTGAGCGCGGCGGAGCTGCGCACGGCGGAGCGGCGCCGGGCTGACGAAGACGCCGTGCTGGCGGCGGCGCGCGCCACGACGATCGCGCCGGCCGCGGCGGCGCCGGTGCTCCTGACCACGGGCACGACGTTGACTGAGCCGGAGCGCGTGGCGAGCGTGGCTCGCCGGCCCGGTGCGTCGCTACGTGCGCTGCTCGAAGCTGCGGGCGTGGCGCTGACGGCCGACGCGGACGCCGTCGCCAGCGCGGAGATCGAGCTCAAGTACGACGGGTATCTCGCGCGCGAACGGGAGGCGGCCGGGCGGCTGGCGGAGCTCGCCGCGTTCGCCCTGCCCCTAGAGCTTCCCTACCTCGAGCTCAAGAGTCTAGCGACGGAGGCGCGACAGAAGCTGGATCGGATCCGCCCGACCTCGCTGGCGCAGGCGGCGCGTATTCCCGGCGTCTCGCCGAGTGACCTACACAACCTCGTAGTCGAGACGGCGCGTTGGCGCCGACGCGTGGCCTAGTCGAAGCGTCGGGGTAGTTGTTTCACGTGAAACGTGGCATCGGTTTCACGTGAAACTCGGCCTTTACGCCACTCTGCCGGCCCCATATATTGGGACCATTCCAGCAGTACAGCAGTATAACACATTTATTTTCAATATGTTATAGAGATGTCACGCGTCATCGCGATCGCTAATCAAAAAGGCGGCGTCGGAAAAACAACGACCGCCGTCAATCTCGCCGCCTCGCTCGCGACCGCGGAGCGGAAGACGCTCCTGGTCGACGCCGATCCACAGGCCAACTCGACGAGCGGCGTCGGCATCGAGCGCGACCGCATCCGGCACTCGTTGTACGACGCGCTGCTCGACGGCCGGGCGCTCGCCGACGCGCGCTTCTCGCACGTCCACTTCCCCTACCTCGATGTCGTGGCGGCGACCCAGGACCTGGTCGGTGCCGAGATCGAGCTGGTCAACAAGCAAGGGCGGGAGACGGTGATGCGCCGTGCCCTGCGCGACCTGCGCGACCAGTACCAGTACGTGATCATCGATTGCCCGCCGTCGCTCGGGCTCTTGACGCTCAACATGCTCACGGCGGCGGACAGCGTGCTCATCCCGATCCAGTGCGAGTACTACGCGCTCGAGGGTCTCTCGCAGCTCCTCAATACGATCAAGCTGGTGCAGCGGAATTTCAACGCCGCCCTGGCGATCGACGGCGCGCTTCTGACCATGTACGACGCCCGGCTCAACCTCTCGAAGCAGGTCGCGGACGAAGCGAAGGAATATTTCGGGTCCCAGATGTTCGGGATCACCATTCCTCGCAACGTGCGCCTGGCAGAGGCCCCGAGCTTCGGGAAACCCATCCTCTTGTATGACGTGCAGTCGGTGGGCGCCAAGAGCTACCTGGCCGTGGCGCAGGAGCTCATCCGGCGCGTCGAACGCGGCGGCTTGGTGGCCTCGTCCGCCTCCGCCTCCTCCCCTACTCCGCCCGCTGCTGAACCGCTGCCGGAGGTGCCCGCATGACGGAAACCATCACGAGTCGCCGTCGCCTCGGCCGAGGGCTCGAAGCCCTGCTGGGACCCACCCGCGAGGAGGCGCAGCGCGAGGGCAGTCTCGTCGAGCTGGCCATCGCCGAGATCCGCCCCAACCCGTACCAACCACGCCGCGACGTCGACCCCGCCGCGCTCGACGAGCTCACGGCGTCGATCCGCAAAGCGGGTCTGCTCCAGCCGGTCGTGGTGCGCCAGGCGCCCGTCGGTAGCGGTGGTGCGGGCAATGGCGGATTCGAGCTGATCGCCGGCGAACGGCGGCTGCGCGCCTGCCAAGCGCTCGGCTGGGAGAAGATCCCCGCCGTCAAGCGCGAAGTGGACGACCGCACCGTGCTGACGCTCGCGTTGGTCGAGAACCTGCAGCGCGACGATCTGTCCCCTGTGGACGAAGCGCGCGGGTACGAACGACTCATCGCCGAGTTCAACCTGACGCAGCAGGACGTGGCGGATGCGGTGGGACGCGACCGCTCGACCGTCGCGAATGCCCTCCGGCTCCTCAAGCTCCCGGCGGCGGTGCTCGCACTGCTGCACGACGGCGGGTTGTCGGTCGGCCACGCTCGCGCGCTCCTCGCCCTCGACGACGCACGCCTCGCCACGTCACTTGCCAAGGAAGCGGTCGACGCCGGCCTGTCGGTGCGAGACGTCGAGGACCGGGTGCGCGGAGGGCGGGCGCCGGTGAGACGCCCGCGGCTCAAGAAAGGGCAGGGCCAGGCGCCCGAAGTGCGTCGCATCGAAGACGCGCTGCGGCGCCGGCTCGGCACCGACGTCCGCGTGACGCTCCGCGCCAAGGGCAAGGGTCAACTACACGTCAACTTCTACTCCAACGACGATCTCGCGCGCCTCCTCGAGCTGATCCTGGGTACGCCGTTCGACGGATGAGGCACAAGGATCGCCGCGTCACCATCGTCGTCCATACCGACGGGGAACTCGCCTCCCGTCAGTACCGCCTGCCCCTCTGGGCCTTCGAGGCGGGAAAGTGGAGCGCGCTGGTGATCGGCCTGCTGATCGTGTTGTTCTTCGCGTTCGCCGGGCCGATCGGTCGCGCCGCCGCCCGCGTGCCGGGGCTGGAGCGGGAAGTCGCGCGCCTCGAGCAGGAGAACAGCCGCGTGCAGCAGCTCGCCGCGGCCTTGAACCGCGCCGAATCGAATTACCAGGAGCTCCGCTCCATGCTCGGCGTCAAAGCGCCCCCCGACAAGGCCGCCGTCAGCCCCGACCTGATGCACAGCATCGCGGTGCGCGCGCGACCACCCTCGGCGCCGTTGCGCTACGAGAGCGGCACCTCGGAGCCGACGCACTGGCCGCTCGATATCCCCGGCTTCGTCACCCGCGGCCAGGTGCGCCCGGGCGATCCCGCCGAGTCTCACCCCGGCATCGATATCGCCGTGCCCCCGGGCACGCCGGTGCGCGCGGCCGGTGGTGGCGTCGTCGAGGCCGCCGGCACCGACCCCGCCTACGGGCAGTTCGTCCTCTTGCGTCATGCGGGGGGCTTTGAAACGATGTACGGGCACGCGTCGCGCATCCTGGTGCGCGAGGGCGACTCGACGCAGGCGGGACAGGTGATCGCGCTCTCCGGCAACTCGGGGCGATCCACCGCGCCGCACCTCCACTTCGAAATCCGCCGCGAGGGGAAATCACTCGACCCCCTCACGGTCGTCAAACAGGAGAATTGACATGGCGATGTTCACCGAGAAGGGGCAGGGCGCGCCCGAGGGCGAACCCGGACTCTCCATCATCGGCACGGGGATGCGCGTCGTCGGCGATATCACCGCCGACGGCGTCGTAAAGATCGAGGGCACCGTGGTGGGTACGGTGCGCGCCGCTCGGCAGGTGCTGGTGGGGAAGGGGGGGGAGGTCGAGGGGGACGTGATCTCGCGCGAAGCGATCATCGGCGGCGAGGTACGGGGCAGCATCCGGGCCGACGAGCGCATCGAGATTCAGTCCACCAGCGTCGTGCATGGTGACGTGGCGGCCAAGCGGCTGCTGGTGCAGGAAGGCGGCGAGATCAACGGCGTCGTTCGCATGGGTGAAGCGGCGCTCGAAGCAGAGCCTGGCGAAAAACTCAACGCGGGGCGGTCGTACTAGACGCCCCCGGGGATATCCACACTGCACACGCTCTCCATGTGGATTTCATATGTCGTTGTCAGTAAATAGCTTAGCTGCTGTGGTGACGTGAAAATCTCGCGTCACTGTCGATAATCTGGTGAGATAATGTCTCTATACTGGCTCGCCTGATGCGCGCGATCGATCTGGCCGTGCTGGTGTCGTATCTCGATCGCTATCTCCGCATCAGCGAGGTGGCGGACGCTCCCAACGCTCTCAACGGGCTCCAGGTCGCGAACGGTGGAACGATCAGCCGTGCGGCGGCCGCCGTGGACCTATGCGACGCCACGGTGCAGATGGCGGCGCAGCAAGGGGCCGACTTGCTCCTGGTCCATCACGGTCTCTTCTGGCGTGGGCTCGAGCCCCTCACCGGGCGCGCGTATCGTCGGGTGGCGGGACTCATCAAGCACAACATCGCACTGTACAGCGCGCACCTCCCGTTGGACGTGCATCCCGAGGTCGGCAACAACGCGCTGCTGGCCCACCAACTCGGCGTCGCTCGGCGCGGAGAGTTCGGGGAGGAGTACGGGATGCGGATCGGCGTCTGGGGAGAGGTCGACGTCCCGCGCGCGGCCCTGGCGCAGCGCCTGGAAGACGTCGTGGGCGGGCGCACCCGGCTCATGGCGTTCGGGCCCGAGCGCGTGCGCCGGGTCGGGATCGTCACGGGAGCCGCGGGCTCGATGATCGGGCAGGCCGCCGCGGTGGGCCTCGACACATACATCACGGGTGAAGGGTCGCACCACACGTTCTTCGATGCCGAGGAGCTGGGGCTGAACGTGTTCTACGCGGGGCACTACGCGACGGAAACGTTCGGCGTGAAGGCACTGGCCGAGCGGCTCTGCACCGAGTTCGACCTCCCTTGGACGTTTCTGGACCACCCGACGGACCTCTGAGCGGTTAGGGCACCGCCATGATCCCGACCTCGTCGCCGTAGTCGTCGGCCGCACGAGTCATCCCGGCCGGGACGATCCACGCGCCTCCGTCGATCCGCACGTTCAGCCGGTGCAGGCCGCTCGGGATCAGCAGCACCGCTTCCCACATTCCGTCGGCGGTGCGGCGCAGCGGGCGCGGTTCCCAGTCGGTGAAGTCGCCCGCGAGCTCGACGCCCGCCACGCTGCTGGCCGTGTGCAGCACGAGGCGGACGGCGCCGTTGGGCTGCGACGCAACCTCGAGCCGCGCACCTGGCACGGGGTCATCGTCGTCCGGCGTCCGCTGCCGCGCCGCGCTCGGCAGAGCGGTGCGCGCGGCGAGCCGGGCCGGGCTCGCGAGGCGCAGCCGTATGCCGCCGCTCACGTAGCGACCGGCCACGCTGCCACTGACCGGGTCGGTGGGGTAGCGACCCCCGGCCACGAACAGCATTGTTCGCTGGCCCAGCGTGAGCGTCGCGCTCGCTTCGCCGAACACGCCGTGCCCGCCCCCCCGGCTCGCGAACCGGGCGCCGAGGGACGCGTCGAGTGCGAGCGCCCCGCGACGGGCCTGGGCGGTCGAGACGAGATCGCTGTACGTCGTGTCGCCCACGAACGAGCGGCTCGCCGACGCCGCCAGCGTCACACCGGAGCGCCGCGCCCACGCTCCGATGCCGGCACCGGTGACGGGGAGCGCCGCACTGCCGTACGAGGTGCGCCCGGCGGTGGCTCCGATCCAGGCGCCGCGGTCCGCTCCCAGGACATGCAGTCGCGCGTCGGCGGTGGCGTGCCAGAAGCTCGCGAAGTCGAGATAGCGGCTCGCGCCCACCGAGCCACCCAGTTCACCCCGCCACCGATGCTCGGGGGGACGGATCAGGAACGAGCCGGCGACGAGACCCTGGAGACTCCGGTGGCCGCTCTCGAACCGCAGATAGGTGCCGCGCGCCGTGAGGGTGCTGGTCGGCTGCTCCCAGTGCAGGGCGGGCGAGAGCGACGCGGCCGCCGAAGGGAGGAAGCCGTCGTAGCGTACGGACGACACGCCGACGTCGACGGTACCCGTCGTTTGCGCCGACGGGGCGCGAGGGCCCAAGAGCGACCACGCCGCGGCGACGGACGCGGCCCACGTATGTCTCGCGGCCCTGGGCGGCCGCACGCTATCAGGGACGGCCGGGGCGCTGCTGGCGGGCCCCCGCGTTCACTTGCACGGCTGCGTTGGCGACCGCGGCGGCGGTCGCAGACGCGGGCGGTGCGCCGAGTGCGATGTCGCGCTCCACGGCGCGGCGGAACTCGACCAGGTCTGTGTCTCGTGCGTTCGCGGCGAGGGAGAGCACCGCGGCCGCGGCGCTGTCGACCGGGACGCCGCTCGCGACCAGGTCCGTGAGCACGGCGAGCGGCACGATGAGGGACGCCCGCCGCACCCGCCGCAGCTCGGTCAAGGTGGCCGCGGGCGCCCCGGCGCGCAGCGCCGCGGCCGCGGCCGTCAGCTCGGGTGGCGAGGCCGTGGGGCCGAGGGCGTGACGCGCGTGGCCCAGGTCGAGGGCCAGCCCGCGGACGGCGGCGACGATACGGTCGGCGGTGGCCCGCTTGGTCGCGCCTTCGAGGGCGCGCTGCACCAGTGGCTCGGTGGGGAGCGCGGCCGCGCGCGCCGAATCGACCAACGCCGCCACGATCGGTCGGGTGATCGAGTCGAGGCGCTCGAGCCGCGAATCGGGCCGCTGGGCGGCGGCCGTGCCCGCGACGAGAGTCGCCGCGACCAGGCCGGACCCGAGCCGGCGCCAGTACACCGTCACGAGCCCCCCACGGTCACGACCGAGCTCGGCGTGCCGAACTCGTCATCGCGCGCGGCGGGAGCCGCGGGATCGGCCAGCCAGCTCACGCCGTCCACGAGGAACGCGTAGCGATACCGCCCCGGTGTCAACGGAAGCACAGCGGTCCACACCGATGCTTGCTTGCCGGCGCGCTGCATCGGCGTGCGGGCGGCGTCCCAGTCGTTGAAGTCCCCCACGAGCGACACAGTCGCCGCGCGCGGCGCGACCACGACGAAGCTGAACTCGCGCGCGCCGGTGGAGGCAGGGTGAGACAGTCGATCGGGACGCGACAGCACGACCGCGACGAACACCGCGGCGATCGCGAGCGCGCTCAATGGCGAGAGCCGCACGGTGCGGGGCCTCGTGAGCCAGTGCCAGGTCGCGCGCGTCGTCCCTCCCGCCGGGCGGGCCGGGAGCCGCGCGATCTGCTCCATCACGCGCGCATCGAGGTTAGCATCGACCGTGACCGGACGGCGCAGCTGCCGCACGACGCGCCCGATGAGCTCCTCATCCGCCTCAAACACGCTCCGCCTCCCTGAGAATCATTTGCAGCTGCTCGCGGGCGCGCTTCACCCGCATCTTGAGCGCCGACACGCCCGCACCGGTCACCCGCGCCATCTCTTCGTACTCGAGATCCTCGACGTGCTTGAGGAGAAACGCTTCCCGGTATTCCGGGGTCAGCCGCGCCAAGGCCCAGCGCACCACGTCCTCCCCCTCGGTCTGTTCGGCGACGCTCGCGTGGGCGACGCCGTTGAGCGCGGCTTCGTCGCGCACGAACACCCGCCCGCGTCTCGCCGCGCGGGCGCCCGTCGTGCGGCACCGATTCACCAGAATGCCGTACAGCCACGCCCCAAAACGCGCCGGATCGTCGCAGCGCTCGAGCGAGCGATACGCCCGGACGAACGCGTCCTGGAGCGCCTCCTCGGCGTCCTCGCGATTGCCGAGCATGTGCACGGCGTAGCGGGCCAACCGGTCACGGTACCGCGCGACGAGCGTGGCATATGCCGCGGTGTCGCCGCCGAGCACCCGGCGCACCACATCGACGTCGCTCGTCCCCACGCTGTGTATACCCACCCGCGCTCCCCGGACGTCACATCGGTGTCAGGCAGCCGCGCTTGTGACGCGGCGCGTTGTAGCAGAGGTATCTCTCACGAAGGCGACCTGCAAGTCCGCTGCCACAGGAGTTGGTCTATGTCAAAACGTGCCACACTCGCCGGATGCTTGGTGGTCGCCCTCTCACTGGCCGGCTGCTACCAGGACGAGGCCACGCTCGCCTCGCCAGCGGGCCTGCGGCCGCGCATCACGGTGCGGCTCACCGACTCCCCCTTCCCGTACGACTCGGTCGCGAGCGTGAACCTCTACATCGTCCGTATCGAGGCGAGCACGCAGACCAATGCGTCGGACACCTTGGGCACCATTGGGGACTGGACGGTCATCACCGAGCCCCGGAAGAGCGTCAACCTCCTCGCTTTCCAGAGGGGTACGACGGCTTTCCTCGGGGCAGGAGAGCTCCCAAGCGGCCAGTACCACGAGATTCGCATGACGATCGACACGAGTCTGTCGTCGATCATCTTCAACAGCGGCGCCAAAGCCACGGTGGACTGGCGGAACCATTCGGGCACGAACGAAATGCCAATCTACGCGTTCGTGCAGTATCCGGTGAACGTCCCGACCGAGGGCGCCGAGATCGTGCTCGACTTCGACCTGGGCCGCAGCTTTCTGTTCGACTACTTCGGGGGGGGCTCGTTCACCCTCTTCCCCCAGCTACGCGCCATCAATACGGCGGCAGCTGGAGCGATCGCGGGAACGGTGACGACCAACTATGGCGCCGGCGTGGTCCCGGTGAAGGACGCGGGCGTGACCGTATGTGATAGTGCCTGCTCCGGGGCGGCGATCATCGCTACGGGTTTGAGCGATGCCACGGGACGCTACACGGTCCCCTTTGTGAGCGCCGGCACGTACGTGGTCCGGATCGAGCGCATCGATCGGCCCGATCTCATCGCCGTGGTCACGCCGAACGTACAGGTCCGAGCGGGTGACACGACGCAACTGTCCGTGTCCCTTCCCGAGGCGGGCTCGAACGGGGCGTACGTGCGCATCTCCGGTCCGTCGTCCGTGGGTGTCGGCGGATCGATCGTGCTCGCGGTGGCCGTGGGCGATGCGAACGGCAATCCAATCCAGCATCCGTCCGTGACCTGGACGAGCGGCGACACGTCGATTGCGATGGTGTTCCCCGTCGGGGTCGCGTTCGACACCATCGCCTCCGTGAGCGGGCGCCAGCCGGGATTCGCGACGATCAAGGTTACGAGCGGTGGCCTCGCCGACTCCATCGTAGTCCAGGTGGTCGCCCCGACAAGGAATGGTTCGGTCGCGACGGTCACTGTAATGCCCGAGAGCGCGAGCGTCGCCTTGACCGACACGAGCTTCAGCTTCCAGGCGCAACTGCGGGACTCGGCAGGAAACAGCCTCAGCGACCGGCCCGTCTCATGGTTCAGCACGGACACCTCGGTCTTCATCGTGCACGGGTATGGGCTTTCGAGCGGCATCCAGCCGCGCGCCGCCGGGACGGCGTTCGTGCGGGCCACGAGCGAGGGCAAGACGGGCCAGGCGAAGGTCACCGTGCACTGACGCCGGGGGGCTCGCCGTGCGTCTCCCCGGCCGGTAGCTTGCGGGTTCCCCCGTTCCCTTGTCGGGAGGACTCGTGCGCCGTACTCCCCTGCTGGCCCTGCTCGTCGCGACCGCCTGCGCCCGGCCGCCGCAGGCCATCGCTCCGCCGCAGCCCGGCCTGTTCGGCCCCTCCAGTCATCCCGTGCTCTTGCCGCCGCGATTCGGTGAGCCCGGCCTGCCGCGCACCGACGCCGAGTGGCGTGGCGTCGGCAGGGAGGCAGCGGCGCTCTTGTCGCAGTACGTCGCGATCAACACCACCAACCCTCCCGGCAACGAGCTCAAGACGGCCGAGTGGCTCAAGGCCGTGCTCGCGCGCGAGGGGATCACCGCGCAGATCTTCGAGCCCGGGCCGGGCAAGGCGAACCTGTACGCGCGCCTTGCCGGAGACGGCAGCGCCCGGCCGCTCATCCTGCTCAACCACATGGACGTGGTGCTGGCGACCCCGGAATACTGGAAGGTCGACCCCTTCGCCGGCACGGTGCAGGACGGCTATCTGTGGGGGCGCGGCGCGCTCGACATGAAGGGCGAGGCGATCACGCAGCTCATGACGCTGCTCACGCTCAAACGCGCCGGCGTGGCGCTCAAGCGTGACGTGATTTTCCTCGCGACGGCGGACGAGGAGGTGGGCGCCGGCGTCGGGGCGGGGTGGATGGTGGAGCATCACCCGGAACTGGTGCAGAACGCCGAGTTCATGATCACCGAAGGGGGCACGATCCGCGCGGGCCCCACCGGGCGGATCGAGTACTACGGCGTAGGGACCACCGAGAAGTCGCCGTTCTGGCTCGAGGTGACGGCCCACGGCACGGCGGGACACGGCTCCCGACCCACTCCCGACAACCCGGTGCACCGGCTGGTGCGCGCGCTGTATCGCATCGCCAGTTATCAGACGCCCCTCGTGGTGACGCCGGCGGTGGAGCGCTACCTGCGCGATCTCTCGACCATCGAGCCCGACCCGGTGCGGCGCGCCTGGCTCGCGGATGTACGCGCGGCGCTCAAGGATTCCGCCGCCGTCCGCGCCCTCACGGGGGACCTGACGTACAACGCGCTGCTCCGCAACACGATTTCGATCACCGGCCTCACGGGCAGCGACAAGACAAACGTGATCCCGCCGGTGGCCACGGCCGGGCTCGACGTGCGGCTCCTGCCGGGGCAGGACCCGCAGGCGTTCCTCGCCGATCTGATCCGCGTGGTCGGGGACACGGCCGTTGCCATCAGGGCGCCCGGCCTCACCTGGCCGGCGACCGAAAGTCCGACTGACACGGAGCTGTTCCGCGCCATCGTGGCCGCGGCGCGCGAGCGGACGCCCAATGCCCTGGTCACCACGCCGCCGCTCACCGGCTTTACCGACAGCCATTACTTCCGGCAGCTCGGGATCGTGAGCTACGGCCTGTCGCCGTTTCCGCTCAACCAGACCGAGTCGCGCGGCGTGCACGGGAACGACGAGCGGGTGAGCCTCGACGATATCGCGTTCGGCGTGCACTTCGTATACGACATAGTCTCCCGCGTCGTCGCGCGGTGATGGCGTTCTTCCTGCACCCGCGCCGCCACCCGCCGGCGCGGGAGCGGCGTCCGCCCGTGTTCGAGCGGCTCACCAAAGCGCGAGTGGGCTGGGTGGTGGAGCGCCTGGCCGCGCCGTTCGCGCGGTGGGACAGTGCGCGGCTCGAGAGTCCCGAGATCGCCCTCCCGGTCCGCGACTTGGACCCCCGGCTCGTCGGCTACCGCATCGCGCTCGTGACCGACCTGCATCACGGGCCCGCCGTGCCCGACCGCTGGTTCGCCCGCGTGGCGGATCGCGTGGCCGACCTCGCGCCCGATCTCGTCGCCCTGGGTGGGGACTTCGTGAGTCACGCCCGCAGCGATCTCGATGGGCTGGACGGCATCCTGGCGCGGTTTCGCGCCCGCGACGGCAGCGTGGCCGTGCTTGGCAATCACGACCACTGGGTCGATCCTGACATGGTGGGGCGCATCGTCGAGCGCGCCGGCGCGCGGCTGCTCACGAACCGGCACGAGTTGTTCCGCCGCGGGACGGCAACGCTCGCCGTCGCCGGGGTCGACGACTTCAGCCACGGTGCGGTGCGGCCCGACGAGGCGCTGGCCGATGTGCCGGCCGACGTGCCGCGCGTGCTGCTGTCGCACAATCCCGATCTGATCGAGTATCTCCCCGCCGGGCTGCGCGTGGACGTGATGCTTGCGGGACACACCCACAACGGCCAGGCGCACCTGCCGCTGGTCGGACCGATCATCGCGCCATCGCAGTTCGGCCGGAAGTACCTGCACGGACTGAAGCGCGTGGGAGAGACATGGCTCTACGTGTCGGCGGGGGTCGGCAGCGCGGCGATTCCCCGGTGGCGCAATCCGCCGGAGCTGCCCGTGCTCCGCCTGACGGCGGCGTAGCGGGCTACTTGAGCGAGACGACGAACCTGACGGTCACGGTCTCCGCCGTCTGCGGCGCCACCGTGCAGAAGCAATCCAGGCCGATCAAGCGCTTGACGCCGAGCACCTCCGCCTCCGCGATTCCCGGCACATCGCGGTACGCGATCTCGAGCATGGTCCCGTCGATGATGCGGTAGGCCACCGGGCGACCGCACAGGCGGTGGTGCGGATCGATCCTCGCGAGGCCCTCGCTGAGCCGGTGGCGGATCGCGCTGGCCTGCTCGGACTGCGCGACGGGGAGATCGGTCACAGGGCCGCCTCACGGCGGTTTGCCGACACGGCGGCGGCATTGCGCCGCAGGCCGGAGGCACCGGGGCGCTCGAACGGCGTGTCGCCGAAGCGCCGCTCGAACTCGTCGGGCGCGACGGCGAGCAGCTCCGCCAGGTCGGGTGCGGCGATCTCGGCGCGGACGGCGAGCTCCGGGTCGGACGTCGGCTCCGCGAACCTGATGTTCCACGGGCACACATCCTGACATACGTCGCATCCGAAGAGCCAGTCGCCCACCAGCCGGCGTTCGTCATCCCGGAACGGCGCTGCGTGCTCGATCGTGAGGTAGGAGATGCAGCGCCGGGCGTCGAGCACTCGGGCCTCGACGAACGCGTCGGTGGGACAGGCGTCGAGACAACGGCGGCACGTGCCGCAGCGATCGGCCTGGAACGGCAGGTCGCAGACGAGCTCCGCATCGGTGAAGATCACGCCGATGAAGGTGAACGAGCCGATCGTCGGATTGATCAGCATGGTGTTCTTCCCGGTCCAGCCCAGCCCGGCGCGCTGCGCCAGCTCGCGCTCCGGGACCGGACCCGCGTCGACGTAACAGCGTGTCCTCGCGCCGGGCGCGAGCTCCCGGACGGCGGTAGCGAGCTGCTCGAGGCGGCGGCCGAGGACCGTGTGGTAGTCAGTGGACCAGGCGTACTGGGCGACTTTGGCCCCGGGCTCGCGCCCGGGGTCAGTCGCGCCATGGAAGTAGTTGGTCAGCGTGACGATCGCGACGCCCGCGTCGGGGACGATGCGGGCCGGACGTTTCCGTTGCTCGACCTGGCGATGCAGGTACGTCATGCTGCCCGCGTACCCGGCGGCGAGCCACTGATCCAAGTCGTCCGCATGCGCGTTCGACTCGAGACTCGCCACGCCTACGGCGTCGAAGCCGAGTTCGAGCGCCCGACGCTTCGCCGCGACGGTTCTCCGTGACGTCTCTCCGGGACGGTTTTCCTCGACGTCTTTCATAGACGCATCGTCTCCCGTCTCCACCGGGCGAAGCGGATGACGTCGTCGAGCGGCGGCACGGCCGCAGCGTCGCCGTACGCGGTGAACATTCGCCAGCGCACGTACTCGCGCGGCGGCAGCGGCAGGAACGGCGCCCGGCGGTACCAATCGCGCGCGCGGGAGCTCCAGGCGAGACGGACGAGGTCGAGTGCCAGGCGCGGGTTCACGAGCGCCCGCAGGGCGAGGCGTACGGTGAGCGCCGGCCAACCGGCGCGTGGCTGCATGAGAGCCAATCTACTCGCGAGGCGTGCCCGGCGCGCTTTTCCTCCTGTATATTGACCGCCTATGACGCTCGCTGGCCGTCACATCGGCACTGCTGCCGGGGCTCACCCGCTCGCCCGCTATCGCAGCGAGTTCCCGATCTTTCGGGACGGCATCTATTTGAACACGTGCTCCCTCGGCGCCCTCGGCGAGCGCACGCGTCGGCGCGTCGCCGAATTTCTCGATGTCTGGCAGCGCCGCGGAGCGTCCGCCTGGTACGACGTGTGGTGGGGGGCGCTCGGGGAATTGCGCGCCCGCTACGCGCGGGTCGTGAATGCCGGCCCGGCGGAAATCGCGCTCGCGCCGAGCATCTCGGTCGCGCTCTCGGCCGTGGCGGAGGCGCTCGACTACGCTCGCCGCCCGCGCGTGGTCGTCACGTCGCTCGATTTCCCGACCGTGGCCTATCAATGGCTGGCCAAACAGCCGCGCGGCGTGGAGCTGGTCGTGGTCGAGAGCCCAGACGGGGTCTCGGTGCCGGTGGAGGCGATCGCGCGGGCCGTGGACGAACGGACCGCCCTGGTGGCCACGTCCCACGTGTACTTCACGAGCGGGGCGATCCAGGATATCGCGGCGGTCGCCGATGCCGCGCACCGGCGCGGTGCGCTGCTGCTCGTCGACGCCTACCAGTCCGTGGGACAGCTCCCGGTGGATGTGAAGGCCGCGGGCGTGGACTTCCTGACCGCCGGCGGGCTCAAATGGCTGCTGGGCGGGCCGGGGATCGTGTTTCTGTATGCGCGCGAGCAGCTGACGCGGAGCCTGGCCCCGCAAATCGCCGGCTGGTTCGGCCACAGGAACCAATTCGCGTTCGATCCGCGCGTGCTGGAGCTGCACCATGACGCGCGCCGCTTCGAGCTCGGCACCCCGTCGCTCGCGGCGGTGTACGCACAGCTCGGTGGTCTCGACTACATCGAAGAGATCGGGGTCCCCGCCATCCGGCGGGTGACCGCCGAGCTCACCGAAGACCTGATCGGGCGGGCGCGGGAACATGGCTTCCGGCCCAAGGTCGCCGCGCGCGCTCAGGAGCGCTCGGCGATCGTCATGCTGCCGGCGGCCGATCCGGCGGCGGGCGTCCGACACCTCGCCGCCGCCGGCATCGTCGCCGACGCGCGCCCGGGGCACGTGCGCCTCTCCCCTTTCTTCTATAACGTGCAGGACGACCATGTCGCAGCGCTCGAGCAGCTCGCCACGCACGGCGATCACTGAGGACGAACGACTCCTCTCCCAGGTTCCCCGCGAGCGCCGGCCCTTCACGCGGACGGACTCGTGGCGCGTGCTCCGGATCATGGGCGAATTCGTCGAGGGGTTTGACACGCTCTCCGACGTCTACAGCGCCGTCACGGTATTCGGGTCGGCGCGTACCCCGGCGGACGATCCCTACTACGAGCATGCCGTGGAAACCGCGCGGCTGCTCGCCCAGGAGGGCTTCCCGATCATTACCGGGGGCGGGCCCGGGATCATGGAAGCGGCGAATCGCGGCTGCCAGGAGGGCAACGGCCTGTCGATCGGCTGCAATATCGAGCTGCCGTTCGAGCAGGGGCTCAACCCCTACGTCGAGCGCGCCATCAACTTCCGCTATTTCTTCGTCCGCAAGACGATGTTCGTGAAATATTCCACGGGGTTCATCGTCTTCCCGGGGGGCTACGGCACCATGGACGAGCTGTTCGAGGCGCTGACGCTGATCCAGACCGGGAAGGTGACGCACTTCCCGGTGATCCTGTTCGGCCGGGCGTATTGGCAGGGGCTTGCCGAGTGGCTGCGGGAGCGCGTCGCCGGCGAGGGCAAGATCGCCACGACCGATCTGCAGCTCTTCACCATCACGGACAGCCCGCGGGAGGCGGTGGCGATCGTGCGGCAGGCGCGCGAGCGCCGCACGCAGGCGCTCCCCGCCGCGGCGGCCGAAAGCGACGTCTAGCGACTGGGGACGCCACGATGACTCGCAAGGACTTTCTGCGCGGCCCGCGCATCGATCCGCAGCCGATCACCGGCCGGGAGACGATCCCGGACCTGGTGGACCACGCGTTCCTCGCCTACAACGCCGGCCGCCTGGCGGAGGGGTGCCGCCTGTTCGCCGAGCGGATGCTCGAGGACGACGTCACCGTCGGGATGAGCTTGACGGGGGCGATGACCCCTGCCGGACTCGGGATGTCCACCATCATTCCGCTCGTCGAGGCCGGGTTTCTCGACTGGATCGTTTCCACCGGCGCGAACCTGTACCACGACGCGCATTTCGGGCTGGGGCTCGCGATGCATCGCGGGACGCCGTTCGCGGACGACGTAGAGCTGCGCGAAGAGGGAGTGGTGCGCATCTACGACATCTTCTTCGACTACGAGGTGCTGCTCTCGACCGACGCCTTCATCCGCGAGGTGTCGGCGGCGCCCGAGTTCCAGCGGCCGATGAGCACGGCGGAGTACCACTATCTCCTGGGCGGGTACGTCCTCCAGCGGGAGCAGGCGCTGGGCTTGTCGCGGAAATCCCTGCTCGGTGTCGCCCATGAGTGCGGCGTGCCGGTCTACACGTCGTCGCCCGGCGATTCATCGATCGGCATGAACGTCGCCGAGCAGGCGCTGACGGGCTCCCAGCTGCGCTTCGATCCGAGCGCCGACGTGAACGAGACGTCGGCGATCGTGTTCGACTCGAAGACGCACGGCGGCAAGAGCGGGGTCCTGATCATCGGGGGCGGCAGCCCCAAGAATTTCGTGCTCCAGACAGAGCCGCAGATACAGGAGGTCCTGGGCATCAG
>Ga0209160_1000722_pt1 | contig 27356 bp, 20 predicted proteins | sample GraSoiAngelo_153_FD_186167 | JGI IMG/M metagenome (GOLD analysis project Ga0209160, IMG submission 186167) | Grasslands soil microbial communities from the Angelo Coastal Reserve, California, USA - 14_1009_12_40cm (SPAdes) (version 2) | ecosystem: Environmental > Terrestrial > Soil > Grasslands ...
CGCCACGATCGCGCGCCTGAGGTCGCTGGGGATCGATGACATACCCGGAACCGGCCTGCTGGCCGCATGCGTGCCCGGCGCGTTCGCAGGCTGGATGACGCTACTTCGCGATCACGGCACGCGCCGGTTGGAGGACGTTCTGCGGTTCGCAATCGAATACGCGGAGTCGGGATATCCGATCGTGCGGCAGATCGCCGATGTGCTGGCGGCGGTTGAGCACCTCTTCAGAAGCAGCTGGCCGAGTTCGGCCTCGGTGTACCTGCGTGACGGCGTCCCCGGCGCCGGCACCCGCTTTCGCAATCCCGACCTCGCCGCCACGTTTCAGCGGCTGCTGGTGGAGGCGAAAGCGGCCGGCGGAGGGCGCGAGCAGCAGATCGAAGGAGCTCTGAACGCGTTCTACTCCGGCTTCGTCGCGGATGCCATCGACCGCCACAGCCGAAACGAGCTGATGGACAGCACCGGTGCCCCTCATCAAGGTCTTCTCGCGGGCGCGGACCTGGCTCGCTTCAAAGCGAATCACGAACAGCCGGTTACGGTCGACTTTGCCGGCTGGACCGTGGCCAAATGCGGACCCTGGAGCCAGGGGCCCGTGTTTCTCCAGCAGCTGCGCCTGCTCGAAACCTTCGATCTGGCTCGGGCCGGTTTTCTCACCGCCGATCACATCCATTCGGTTGTCGAGGGCGCGAAGCTCGCGTTCGCTGACCGTGAGGCGTGGTATGGGGACCCCAAATTCGTCAGCGTGGATCTCGAGCGCCTGCTCTCGTCCGACTACGCCGATGCCCGCCGCCGGCTTATCGGCCGAAGCGCGTCATTAGAGCTCCGGCCCGGAACACTCGACGGCAGAGAGCCACGGCTTCCTCGGCGCTCCGGTCAGGCCGTCGCCGAAGGCCACTGGACAGGCACCGGGTCCCAAGCGACTGGGGGCGTGCGCGGCGACACAGTTCACGTCGCGGTCGCCGATCGCCACGGAAACCTGGTCGCCTGTACGCCAAGCGGAGGGTGGCTGCAGAGCTCTCCTGTCATCGACGGCCTGGGCTTCTGCTTAGGGACGAGAGCGCAGATGTTCAACCTCGATCCCGACCACCCCAATCGCATCGAAGGCGGCAAACGGCCGCGGACCACCCTCAGCCCGACTCTCGCGCTCCGTGATGGCGAGCCGAGGATCGCATTCGGCACTCCCGGTGGCGATCAACAGGATCAGTGGACGCTCGAATTCTTCCTGGCGCACGTCGTTTTCGGTCTCGGTCTGCAGGCAGCGAACGACGCGCCCATGTTCCACACCTCGCATTTTCCGAGCTCGTTCGCGCCCCACGACGCGCATCCGGGCCGAGTGCATGCCGAATCAAGGGTCGAGCCTTCGGTCATAAGTGAGCTTCGCCGCCGCGGACATGAGGTCGTTGAGGGGGGCCCGTGGTCGCTCGGTCGGATCTGCGCGGTGGGTCGGGACCCCGATTCTGGCTTCATCTCCGCGGCGGCGAGTCCGCGCGGAGGTAACGCTTACGCCGCCGGTCGATAGGAAGGAGCGATCACGTACGAAGCCTCGGATCGAGTGCGTCTCGCAGCGCATCGCCGAGCCAGTTGAAGCTGAAGACGGTGACCGAGATCGCAGCTCCGGGCACGATCGCCAGCCACGCGTCGTTGTTCAGAAAAGTCCGGCCAGAGTTGATCATCTGGCCCCAGTCCGGAGTTGGAACCTGGGCGCCCAGCCCCAGGAAGGAGAGCGTGGCCTCGGCGAGGATGGCAAACCCGGCGGAGAGGGAAACCTGCACGAGGACCGGGTTCATAAGATTCGGCAGGATGTGGCGCAGCACGAGCCGAAGCGGTCTTGCTCCGAGTGACCGCGTAGCGGTGATGAACTCCATCTGCTTCAGCTGCAGCACCTGGGCACGGACCAGACGGGCGTAGATGGGAATGGCGACGATCCCTATGGCGATCATCGCGTTGCGCAGGCCGGGGCCAAGGGCGGCCACGAGACCGATGGCGAGGATCAGGCCTGGAAACGCAAGCAGCGCATCGATGAAGCGCATCAACAAGAGGTCCGTGGTGCCGCCCGCATAACCGCTTACCAGGCCGATGATTCCGCCGGCGACCAGGCCCACAGCAACCGCCACGAACGCAACCGGCAGCGAGACTCGCGCCCCCCAGAGCACGCGACTGAAGAGGTCTCGCCCAAGCTCATCGGTGCCCAGAAGGTGGCTGGGGCTCAACGGTGGCAGATAGGAGTCGTCGGGATGAACAGCAAGCGGATCGTGGGGTGCGATGAGCGGAGCCAGAAGTGCGACCAGGAACAACAATCCGACGAACGCCGCGGCTGCGGCAACCCGCGGGTACTGACGAACGAAGGCGAGTCCACTGATCCTGGCCGTGCGGAAGTGTTGGCCGGCGGCCAACAGCGCCGGCGCGTTGCTCATTGATGAGGGCCCAACATCATGCGTAGGAGATCCGCGGGTCGAGCCAGGCGTACACCAGGTCGACCAGCAGGTTGGCGAACATGTACGAGAAGGCCGCCAGCAGAACGATGCCCTGCACGATCGTGTAGTCGCGGTCGGCGATCGACTCCACGGCCAGCCGGCCGACTCCGGGCCAGGTGAATACGGTCTCGGTGACGACCGCGCCCTCGATGATGCCTCCGATCTGAAGCCCGACCACCGTCACAACAGGGATGAGCGCGTTCTTGAGCGCGTGGATGAAGACGACGCGGCGCCACGACGCTCCCTTCGCCCACGCAGTCCGCACGTAATCGTTGTTGAGGACCTCGATCATCGACGAGCGTGTGAAACGCATATTGATCGCCGCGCCGGCGGTGCCCAACGCGATGGCCGGCAGCACAACGTGGCGAAGACTCTCGATTGGATTCGTCGCAAACGGAATGTAGCCACCGAATGGAAACAGCCGGAGCGACACAGACAGGACGAAGATGAGAACGACGCCGATGAAGAAATTCGGGACGGAAACACCGGCCACCGTTATGCCTGAAGCGAGATAGTCCAGCGCCGACCCGCGACGAACTGCCGCGATCGTGCCGAGCGGGATGGCGACGGCCAGGGACCAGAGCAACGCCACAATGCCGAGCTCGAGTGTTGCCGGAAGGCGTTCGGTGATGGCGGCGGACACGGGCTGATGGGTCGTGATCGAGCGGCCGAGATCGCCGTGAGCCATGCGGCCGAGCCAGAGCCCGTACTGGACATAGATCGGCTTGTCGAGCCCGAGCTGCTTGTGGATGTCCGCGATCGCTTGCGGTGAGCGGTCCTCGCCGAGAAGGATGAGCGCCGGGTCGCCCGGTGTGAGGTGGATGAGCATGAACACGCCGACGGTCACCAAGAAGGCCACAGGCAGCATCAACAGGAGCCGCCGCAGGACGTAGGTCGTCATGCCGGTCTGTGCACCGGCATCAATCTATGTCCTCGCGAGTGAGGTGGATCGGTTAGCTCTTCCAGACCTCCGCCATCCGGATCATGAGATCGGGATACAGAGTGAAGCCATGGACCTTGTTGCTCGAAATCTGAGCGCTGACGCCGAAAACCGTGAACACATACGGCGCGTCGGCCACGATCTGCTTTTGAGCGCTGTCGTAATCCTGCTTGCGCTTGGCCTGGTCCGTATTGATGCGCGCGTCCTCCAGCCAGCCGTCGACCTGCGGGTTGCTGTAGAGGCTGTCGTTGAAATCGCCGCCGGTGTGCCACCACGCGTATGTGTTGCCGTCGGGGTCGATCCGACCAGACCAGTTGACACCGCAGGCCTCGAACTGGTGGCTCTGGCATTCCTGCTGATACGTCGCGAATTCCTCGGTCTGGATTTTCATCGTGATGCCGGCTGAGGCCAGCTCTGACTGCATCAGCTGGGCCAGCTGCTGGTTGACCGGATCCGCCGTCGTCTTGAAGCTGAACGTGAACCCGGTGGCGGCGCTTCTGGCCGCGGCTGCGTCGGCGTGGTCGTAGATCTTTTCCGACGCGTCGAAGGCCCAGCTCGACGGCGGTATCGGCCCGTAACCGACGACGCCGATATTGAAGTTGATGTTCTTCAAGATCGCGTATCTGTCGATCGCCGTCGCCACTGCTTTCCGCTTGGCGGGGTCATTGAAGGGCGCGGCTCCGGTGTTGAGCTCGAAGCCGTTGAAGCCGATCGCGGGCGTGTCGCGGTAGATGAAGCCCGAGTCGGCCTTGAGCCCCGCCACATCCTTGGCCGCGATCGCCCGTGCGATATCAATGTCACCGGTCTTGAGCGCCGCGAGGATCGCGTTGACATCGGGAATCGCCTTGTAGGTGACGCCGTCCAGATAGGGCAGCCCGCTTCGCCAGTAGCTGGGATTCTTCGTCAGCGTCAGGTGGTCGTTGCGCTTCCACTCGACGAACTGGAAGGGCCCGCTCCCGGCGCCTGTAGGCGCGAGGGAAAAGTTCTGGCCGCCCTTCTTGACCGCATCCATTGAGAGCATCATTCCCGCCCGGTCGACCAACGTGGCGAGCAGGGTCGCGTCAGGCTTCGCGAGGTGCAGAGTGACGTGGGTATCGTCGACGACCTCCACGCTCGTCACGCTCTTCAGGTCGGACTTCCGTCGTGAGCTGGCGGCGGTCTTGTAGCGCGTGATGTTGTCCTTGACCGACTGCGCGTTGAAGGACGTGCCGTCCTGGTACTTGACCCCGGACTGCAGTGTGAACTTGTAGCTCGTGGGGTCGGTCACATCCCAAGACTTGACCAGACCGGCCTTGATCGTGAGGCCGGGGTCGATTGTGAAGAGCGAGTCGTACATGTTGTAGAAAACCTCGCGCTCCACCAGCAGCGACGAGTCGAGTGGATCCAGGGTGCGCAGCTCGCTCTCGAGTGCGATGGTTGCTGTGCCGCCGTGTTTAGGGGTTACCGACTGGGTGCCACCGCCCCCGCCGGACCCGCATGCAGCGACAAGGAAAAGGCAGGCGATAGCAAGACCGGCTCGTCTCATCTCTCCACACACTCCTGAATGACGCCGACTCCCAACAGCCCCCTGTATTTAGGCTACGGTGCTTCGCCGGTGTCAACAATGAGATCGGTCGAGCCCTCCTGACGGCCCGGCCTGACCAGCTCTTGAGACGGGTCCGGCTCGTCGACAAACTGCGCGATTTGGCCTCGAGTGACTTATCTTCGCGCCCATGATCAAGGTCTATCCGGACCGTCCCGTGGCCGCGATGCTCCGTGTCCTGGCTGATGTGGTCACCACGGGATGGACGGTTGCCTGGGCGGTCCTCGGCTGGCTGATCTACAAGACGATCCTCGGCCTCGAAGTGATTGCTGACGGGCTTGTGAGCACGGGGAACACGTTCAACGGATGGATCATGCAGTTTCGCAACGCGATCCCGGGCGGCATTCCCGGGGTCACGCAGTTCTTGATCAACATCGCCGACGCGCTGCGGCGCTACTCGGGAGAGCCGCTGGTGTCGGCCGGCCACCAGGTGCACGACGCGATCATCCAGGTCGCGATCGTGCTCGCGCTGTTGGTCGCCTTGCCGCCGATCCTTCTTGTTTTACTGCCATACGGCGCGTGGAGGTGGCGGGACATGCGCGAGACCGGGGCGGCTTTGGCGTTCGTGCGTATCGCTTCGATGACGGGGCGGGCGGAGCAGGCGCGAGCGGTCCTGGCGTATCGGGCGGTGTCGACGCTGAGCTTCCGGCAGCTGATGTCCGCCAGCCCCGACCCGGTTGGCGACATCACAGAGCGTCGTTACGAGCGGCTGGCGGCGGCGATGCTGAAGCGGGCGGGGCTGGACCCGGGGCGCCTGGCGCCGCCCGAGCTCCCGGAGCTGCCGGCGCACCGAGAGCATCGAGAGCATCGGCGCCGGTAGCCGCTTCTCGGGCTCCTGGTCCACGTATCGTTGTCGCGTGTGCCGAAGCATCAAGACCCTGCGCCAGGCTGACGTGGTCGCCACCGAGGACGAGATCCGCGCCGCGGCACGGCAGTTCGTGCGCAAGGTGAGCGGATTCCGCGAGCCCTCTGGGAGGCACCAGGTGGCGTTCGAGGGGGCGGTGGACGAGATCGCACTCGCGTCCCAGCGCTTGCTCGAGTCGATCGCCGGGAACCTTCCCGCCCACCGCTCTTAACGACCTGGGTTGGCGGCCCCGCCTCCCCTTTATTAAGGTCGAGGCCGGCAGGTGAGTCGGGCTGGGGGAGGGGCCCAAAAGAGAAGGGAGGGCCCGCCAAAGGTGTGCCCGATTAGAGCTGGCAGCCCCGGCAGAAATTCAAGGGCTCCCGGTTCGACCCCAGCTGACTGATCCGGTGTCCGCATCGCGGGCACGTCTTTCCGCCCTTCATATGCACCGCCATGAACGACCGGTCCTGCTTCGACTCGTCGTAGTTTGGGTTGGCAAGGATCGCATCAACGGCGCGCGAGAGCACCACGGGGATGGCCGCGAATAGCGCCTCCTCCTCGGCCGGCTTTAACGAAGCCCGCCTCCGCAAGGGGAGCAGCCGGGCCTCGAACAGGATCTCGTCCGAGTAAGCGTTGCCGATCCCGGCCAGAAACTCCTGGTTGCGCAGGAGATCCTTGAGCTCATCCCGGAAGCGCCGCAGGCGTTTGCGAAAAACCTCGATGCCCATCGCTGGCGCCGAGTCGGCCTCCGGCCCGAGCTCGGCCCAACCGGGAATCTCGCGGGCCAGGTCGTTGACCCAGTAGATGCGCCCCATGTCGCGGAAATCGAGATATCGCAGCTCCTGCCGACCCTCGATCCGGATCGTGAACACCTCGGTCGCCGGAGCCGGTGTGCTGCCGTCCACCATCTGGAAGCGCCCGCCCAGCATCGGGTTGATCACCAGCCACCGTTCATCTCCGCCACCGCCGAGCTCAGTCGCAAAGACAAGGTGCTTGCCTCGCCTGGTAAGTGAGACGATGCGACGAGCGGGCAGTTCGTCGGCGAAGTGTTCGACGGGGTAGCGGAGCATGTGCGCCTTCTTGGGGACGACCGCGGCAGCCGTTATCAGCTTGCCCTCGAGGCGAGGGCCAAGGCGTATTCGCACCGCTTCCAGCTCGGGCAGCTCGGGCATGGACCCAAGATACCGGCCGCCGGTTTGACGACCGAAGACCGGGGGTAGCAAAAAAGCATGAGGTTGGAAAAGTTCACGGAAAAGGCCCAGGAGGCTCTGCAGGAGGCTGCGGCTCTGGCGCGCAGTCTCCGCCAGCAAGCCATCGAGCCCGAACACCTGATACTGGCGCTCATCAGCCAGGAGGGCGGCGTCGGCCGCACTCTGCTGGAGCGGGCGGGTGTGTCCGTCCAGGCCCTCGAGCCGGCGCTTGTTTCGGTCGTCGAGCGCTTGCCGAGGGTGAGTGGCGGCGGCCAGCCTTACCTGTCCGCCGAGCTACAAAAAGCACTGGACGAAGCCGAGCAGGAAGCCGAGAAACTCAAGGACGAGTACATCTCGACCGAGCATCTGTTGCTCGCGCTCGCCGGCACCAAGACATTGAAGGACGCGGGCGCCGGGCACGACGCCCTGCTTCGCGCGCTTCGCCAGATCCGCGGCAGCCAGCGCGTCACCGACCAGAACCCGGAGTCCAAGTACCAGGCTCTCGAGAAGTACGGCCGCGACCTGACCAAGCTTGCCGCTGAGGGCAAGCTCGACCCGGTCATCGGTCGAGACGAGGAGATCCGTCGTGTAATCCAGGTGCTGTCCCGCCGCACCAAGAACAACCCCGTCCTCATCGGCGAGCCCGGCGTCGGCAAGACCGCCATCGCCGAAGGGCTCGCCCAGCGGATCGCCGCCGGCGACGTGCCCGAAGGCCTGAAGGGCAAGCGCGTCATCGCCCTCGACCTGGGTGCACTCGTAGCGGGGACCAAGTACCGAGGCGAGTTCGAGGACCGGCTGAAGGCAGTGCTCAAGGAGATCGAGGCCTCCAATGGCCAGATCGTCCTGTTCATTGACGAGCTGCACACGCTGGTCGGCGCCGGCGCCGCCGAGGGCGCCATCGACGCAGCCAACCTGTTGAAGCCGATGCTTGCCCGCGGCGAGCTGCGCGCGATCGGCGCTACCACTCTCGACGAGTACCGCAAGCACATCGAAAAGGACGCCGCCCTCGAGCGTCGGTTCCAGCCGATCATGGTCAACGAGCCCACGGTCGAGGACACCATCAGCATCCTCCGCGGGTTGCGCGAGCGATACGAGATCCACCATGGCGTTCGCATCAAGGATTCCGCGATCGTTGCCGCGGCCGTGCTGTCGAACCGCTACATCACCGACCGCTTCCTGCCTGACAAGGCGATCGACCTCATCGACGAGGCCGCCGCACGGCTGCGCACCGAGATCGACTCCTTGCCTGCCGAGCTCGACGAGACCGAGCGGCAGATCCGCCAGCTCGAGATCGAGCGCCAGGCCTTGAAGAAGGAGACCGATAAGGTTTCCAAGGAGCGGCTTGCATCGCTCGAGAAGCAGCTGGCGGGCCTGTCGGAGAAGCGGACCTCGCTGCGCTCGCGCTGGGAGCAGGAGAAGGAGGTCATCGGCAAGATCCGCAGCCTCAAGGCGCAGCTCGAAGAGGTGCGCGCCGAGGCCGACCGGGCCGAGCGCGCCGCCGATTTCGCGAAGGCGGCGGAGCTCCGGTACGGAAAAGCGGTGGAGGTCGAAAAGCAGATCCAGGCCGCCCAGGCACGACTAACCGAGCTACAAGGTGGCCACGCGCTCCTCAAAGAAGAGGTAGACGAGGAGGACATCGCCGAGATCGTCGGCCGGTGGACCGGAATCCCGGTCTCGCGTTTGATGGAAGGCGAGATCGCCAAGCTCATCAAGATGGAGGAGCGTCTGCACGAACGGGTCATCGGGCAGGACGAGGCCGTGAGCGCGGTCGCCAATGCTGTGCGGCGGAATCGGTCTGGACTGTCAGATCCGAACCGGCCGGTGGGATCGTTCATCTTCCTCGGCCCGACCGGTGTCGGCAAGACTGAGCTGGCGCGTGCGCTGGCCGAGTTCTTGTTCGACAACGAGCAGGCCCTCATTCGGCTCGACATGTCCGAGTACCAGGAGAAGCACACGGTTGCGCGCCTGATCGGCGCTCCGCCCGGCTACGTCGGCTACGACGAAGGTGGACAGCTCACAGAGGCGGTTCGACGCCGTCCATACTCTGTCGTGCTCTTCGATGAGATCGAGAAGGCACACCCCGACGTCTTCAACGTCCTGCTGCAGATCCTCGACGACGGCCGTCTCACTGACGGTCAGGGCCGGACTGTCGACTTCCGCAACGCCGTGATCATCATGACCTCGAATCTGGGCGGCCAGACCATTCAAGAGATGTCCGGGCGGCCCTTTGACGAGGTGCGCGAGTCGGTCATGGCCGTGCTTCGCGACCACTTCCGGCCCGAGTTCCTGAACCGCGTCGACGAGGTCATCGTCTTCGGCCCACTCACAGAAGACCAGCTGACGGCAATCGTCGATATCCAGCTGCGGCGGCTCGAAAAGCGCCTGGCGGAGCGGCACATCCGGCTGGTGGTCACCGACGCGGCGCGCAAGCTGCTCGCCCAGCGAGGATGGGATCCGGTCTACGGCGCTCGCCCGCTGAAGCGTGCGATCCAGCGGCTGGTCCAGGACCCGCTTGCCATGATGCTGCTGGAGGGCAAGTTCTCCGACGGAAGCGCGGTCGAGGTCGACGGACGAAACGGCGAGCTGACGTTCAGCAAGGCCAAGGTCGCAGCCACAGTCGCCTGATCGGCGCCGGCTGCGCTACGAGCAGGTGGAGCCGTCGGCTGGAAGTTTCAGGCTGATCAGATAGGCGTCTTCGGCTTGCTGCGCGCATGTGCTGGCGAAGTACGAGACGTGGCCATTGCCGTTGCGTGTCAGGAGCACCGATCCAGCCAGCTTCTGATGCACCGACTGCGCCCACGCATATGGGGTGGCCGGGTCGCCGGTGCCGCCGACGAGCAGGATCGGAGGCGCGCCGTCCGCGGTGAGTGGGCCAGGCTGTCCGGTCGGCTTGACCGGCCAGTACGCGCAGGCCAGGTTCGAATACTGCGTCGCAGGCCCGAACAGCGCTGAGGCTTTCGCGAACGTTGCACCAAGAGCGTCATACGCTGCCACGTCGCTGGGCACTGGGCGGTCCAGGCAGTTGACCGCGTAGTTGGCGTCTCCTTCATTGTTGTAGGTTCCGTCCGCGTTCCGTCCCAGGTAGAGGTCGGCCAGCTGCAGGAGAATCGACCCGTTGCCGTCATCGGCCAGGGTGAGTGCGCGGTCAAGGTAAGTCCACGAGCTCTGGTCGTAGAGTGGCGTCAGCACACCGATAACCGCGAGCCCGCGCGTAAGCGATCGGTTGCCGACCGCGAGCGGCGTCGTGTCCAGCCGCTGCATGAGCGCATTGAGCTTGGTGGCGGGATCACCGGACTTCGCGAAGGCGCACGATGGCCGCGACTTGCAGTCCGACAAGAACGCCTGCAGGTTCTGCTCGAAACCGACCACCTGGGCGAGGAGGAGATCGTTGGCTGAAAGGTTCGGGTCGACGACGCCGTCGAGCGCGAGCGCGCGCACGTGAGTGGGGAAGAGGTGCGCGTAGGTCTGGCCGAGGAAGGTTCCATAGGAGAAGCCGAGGTACGTGAGTTTTTCGTCGCCGAGCGCTGCGCGGATCTCATCCATGTCGCGGGCCGCGTTCGGGGTGTCGACGAACGGTAGCAGTTTGGCGCTGCGCTGCTGGCATCCAGCGGCGAAGTCCTTGTCGGCCTGGATTGCAGTTTGCTTTTCGGTGGGGTCGTCGAGAACCGGATCCAGCGCGTTGAAGACGTCCTCCCCAGGACCGTCGAGACAGCGCACTGGCGCGCTGTCACCAATGCCCCGCGGGTCGAAGCCGATCAGGTCGAACCTGACGTTGAGTCCAGTCAGCGCGGTCGCGTTGCTGCGCAGGAACTCGACGCCGGACGCACCTGGTCCGCCGGGATTCGTCAGCAGCGAACCGATGCGGCCGGCCTGGGTGGTCGCCGGCTTCTTGATGAGTGCGATGCCGATGTCGCCGTTCGTTGGATGCGTGTAGTCGAGCGGGACCTGCACCGTCCCGCACTGGAAGCCGCCTCCGCAACTCGTCCAGGCGACTTTGCTCGGACTCGGCAGCGGGCTTGGGCTTGGGGTCGCTTTGGCCTGCGGACCGCTGCGTGTGCACGCGGTGAGCAGCAGGATGGCCGCGATCGCGACCGCCGTGATACGCGGACCCACAAATCGGAGTCTACCGATGTCGCTGATCACGCGATCTGATCCACAATCGATTTGCGATGACGGTCGGGTATGCGGCGTTCTGGATCTATTTGGCTGCTTGCTCCAATGCGGCCGGCATTACCGCCGTCGTCCTGGGGCTGATCGCGAGATTTGCGATGCGTCCGTTTGACACTGACTACCGGCTTGGATTTTTCTTAGGTCTGTTCGGAGTCGTTGTGTTGGTCGGTGTCGTCGCGTCCGCGCTGGCCTACAAGCTCGCGACTGATGCTGGGGCGTTTGCGACGCTCAGAGTCAGCAGCCTCATCGTGCCGCTGGTTGTCGGCATCGTCGTCTTCATCTGGGCGTCCGGCTTCCCTCTGTCACGGATCTTGCGGCGTCGCGGCTGACGTCGCGGCTGGCGGGAAGGGAGGGATTCCATCCCGCACGTCAATCCAGACTCGGAAGACGCTCGTACTGCTCAAGCTAATGTGCTGGACGGTTGCGTCGGTCGAGGCAGCGACGGAGAGCCGCACTGTGGCCGGCACCGCCGACACAAGACGCGAAAATAGTTTTGAGCATTGGGTTCTCCTCTCTTCGGGGTTTGACCCCTAACCTGTCGGCGTGTCAGAGAGGTCGGAAGACGCGGCGGCGGCGCTCTACGCGCAGGGCATGAAGCTCGCGAAGAATAACGACTGGCCCGAAGCTGAGGCGGCGTTTCGTCAAGCGGCGGAATTGGCGCCGAAGGCATCAGTGACATGGCTTTCTGTGGCGATCGCCTGCTGCCATCAGGGGCGATATGAGCAGGCCGTGCTCGCCATTGAGTGGGCGCTGCACGCCGCCATGCCGATCAGAGAAACGCCGGAAAGCGTGCTCGGAGTTGCCAGGTGGGAAGCTGCGGACTGGCGGGGCGTGGAAGAAGCGTTTCGCCGACTCTTGCAAAAGGAGCCGATCGACTCCCCCACCCACCTCTTCCTAGCGATCGCGTTGATCAGTCAGAACCGGGTTCAAGAAGGCGTCGATGAATTGATGGCCGGATACCGGATGGAGATCGCGGAGTCCGAATCCTGACCGATGACCGCAAATGCCGGCAGCCGCCGATTTCGAGCGCATTTCAAACCCGCCGCAGTGTGAACTGGCGTGTGTCCTGAGACATGACAAAGCGGGAAGGGAGAGATTCGAACTCTCGAGGGAGCTTTACACCCCCTACCCGCTTAGCAGGCGGGTGCTTTCGGCCACTCAGCCACCTCCCCGGCGATTCCGGATTATCGTTCGATTCTATCCGCCACGGTGCCCTTTCATACTTAGCACCGAATGGAGGCACCAGGCGGTCCAGGCGCGCCCCCGATGTGGGGTCCGGGGCGCAAGATGGCATTCGGCGCTGCGCCTGGCCCGCGGAGCAAGCTCTGGTACACGCTCGCCGATGGCGCCCTCAGCGAAGTCTTCTTTCCCACCATCGACCGCGTGGCCCTGCATGAGTTGCGCTTCTTCGCGTCAGCCGGTGGCGCGCCTCCGGTCGATGACTCGGGTGACGGTCAGCACCGCGTCACCTGGCTCGCGCCCGGCATCCCTGCGTTCACAGTCGACAGCACTCACCACGAATATCGCCTGACCAAAGAGATCTTCTCCGACCCCGACGAAAACGCCTTGCTCATCGCGGCTACATTCACGCCCGAGCTACCCGATGTGCGCCTCTACATGCAGGTTTCAGCGCACTGGCAGCCGGGCAGCGAGGGCAATTTCGGACAGGTTCTGGAGACGCACCCGCCCGCTCTGCTCCTGCGTCAGCAAGACGTTTGGATCTGCATCGTCGGTCCATTCAGCCGAGCAACCGTCGGCTATTACCGCAGCTCAGACCTGCAGATCGACCTCCACGACGGCGACGGCTACCTCACAAGCACGTATGAGCGCGCGGGCCCCGGCAACGTCGCCGCGGGCGCCGAGATCGGAATTCGCGCCGGCTCGTTTCAGATCGCGGTCGGGTTTGCTCACACAAGAGCGGACGCCGAAGAGGTGGCGCGTACCGCGTTGCAGAAAGGAGCGGGCAACGTCCGCCACTCATTCGAGCGCGCATGGCGATCACTCCCCGATCTGCCGCCCGCGCTCGCCAAAGTCAGCGGGGACGAAGGCTCGCTCGCCCAAGCCTCGCTGGCGGTGCTGCGCTGTCTCGAAGACAAGTCGCACGCGGGCGCGTTCATCGCCTCGCCCGCTGCGCCATGGGGTGAGTCGAATCACAACGGCAACCAGATCTACCACCTGGTCTGGCCGCGCGACCTTTGTCGCATCGCCACCGCTCTGCTCGACGCCGGCGATCAGGCCGCCGCGCTGCGCGCGTTCCGCCACTTGCAGTCTCGTCAGCGCGCGGATGGGGCGTGGTTCCAGAACTGGTTCATGGACGGAACCCCGCACTGGACTTCGACCGAGCTCGACCAGGTGGCGCTTCCCATCCTGCTTGCGTGGCGGTTGGGCGTCGCGGGCTGCCTCGACCACGACCCATACCCGGTCATGGTCCGCCCGGCCGCACAGTTCATCATCCGCGAAGGTCCGCTCACGCAGCTAGACCGCTGGGAGGACCTCGGCGGCCTTTCGCCCTCCACATTGGCAGCATGCATCGCCGCCCTCATCGTCTCTGCCGAGTTTGCTCACGAGGCCGGCGAACACGTCGCCGCCAGCCACCTTCGTGCGGTTGCGGACTACTGGAACGATCGCGTCGAGATCTGGTGCTCGACGCCCGGCGGCCAGTACGTGCGCCTCGCCGGCGACCCCGACCACCGCCCCACCGAAGGGGCGATCGCGCCCGAGTTTCTCGAGCTGGTCAGATACGGGCTGCGCCGGCCGAAGGACGAGCGCATCCTGCGCAGCCTTCAGGGCGTCGACGCGAACCTCAAGGCCGGCCTGCCCGCCGGACCCTCGTGGCGCAGATACGTCGGCGACCGTTATGGAGAGAACGACGACGGATCGCCGTGGGATGGAAGCGGGAAAGGCCGACCGTGGCCCGTGCTCACCGGCGAACGCGCACGTCACTTCTTCTCCATGGGCCTGCCCGCGGCCGAGATGGTGCGGACGCTGGAAGGCTTCGCGGGTCCCGGCTTGATGCTCCCAGAACAGGTGTGGGACGGCCCCGACATCCCCAGCCGCGGGCTGATCTCTGGAAAGGCGACCGGGTCGGTGTCGCCCTTGGGCTGGGCCCACGCCGAGTACCTGGAACTGCTCGTGACCATCGCGCTAGCCGGCTTCCCCGACATCGTCCTGCCCGCGCGCCGCCGCTACACGGAAGGCTCGGCGCAGGAGCCCGCCTTTGTGTGGTCACACAAGCACCAGATCACCCACATCGCCGGCGGCCGCAGGCTGCGCGTTCAGCTGCCGAGACCGGGGTCGGTGCACTACACGTTTGACGACTGGAAGACATTCGCCGAGGCCGACGCCATCGATACGACGCTAGGCGTGTGGGTCGCCGAGATCCCCTCCAACAAGCTCGCGTCCGGCTCGCAGCTCGCCTGGACGGCGCACTACGTCACCGGATGGGAAGGCAAGAACTACGACCTGACCGTCGACTGATCAGCGTTCGTCGGGCGGTTCGAGGTCGTCGAGTCGGAGCTCCTTGCCCGCGTCTTCGTCGAACTGACTGTGCAGCTCGCCGCAGTCGGCGCAGCGGTAGTACTCACCGACGAAGCCCTTGTGCCACACCGCGTAGCTCACGACTCCGGGCTCCTCGACCAGAATCTCTTGCTCGAGCCGGTAGATGACCTGCTCCCAGCCGCCCGCCTCGATGGCGTCGTCGAGGATGACCAGGCAGTACGGGTGCGGCTCACCCCAAACCACCGTGACCTCACCTCGCCGCTCGTCGTCGGCGTTCACGATCGACCAGGCCTCGGCGGCCTGTCCGCGGGTGCTGCGCACGAGCCGGAGCGGAGCCCAGAACCGCTCCGCCGACTCCCGTTCCGCCTTGTCGTGCTCGGCCTGGGCCTCCTGGAACGCGCTCCACATCCGCAGCAGGTGGTTGCGGAAGCGGTGGTAGGTGGGGAGGAGCTTGGGCTGCTGCTTGGACGAGCCGATGAGCTGCTCGAAGGCGTGCTCGAAAGCCGATTCCACGCGTTCCTGCCGATCGGCGACATCGGGCGCCCAGGCCTCGTCCTCCGAGAGCCGCATGCTTTCGTTGAGCACGATCTCGAAGTCCAGCCAGTCGTCTCCGAACTCGGGCACGAACACGCTCTCGACCAGGTCGGCGAGCCGGTGCTCCTCCAGCAGGGCGGGCGTCACCTTGCCGCGCGCCTCGGGCCATCCCTTCCAGCCCATGACGTTGTGGATCCAGTAGTCGAAGACCGTCACGGCGTACTGCAGCGCCGCGGGAGAGCTCCAGATGCCGGTTGGCCAGGTCCGCTTGCCGGTGCGGACCTTGTTGTACAGGGCGATCACCTGTTCTTCGTCGAGATATTCAGTTTCCACGGGCTCTCCACTATAGGAATAACCGCAGAGGGACCCTGGGTATAGTGAGTTGCAAATGGCCCAGGCAAAGAGTTTCACGCCCGATCAGGTCGCCCGCTACGCCCGGCACCTCATCCTGCCCGAGGTTGGGGGCGCGGGCCAGCGCAAGCTACTGTCGTCCAGCGTCCTGCTTCTGGGCGCCGGCGGCCTCGGCTCTCCGGCGGGCATGTACCTGGCCGCGGCCGGCGTGGGCAAGATCGGGGTCGTGGACTTCGACCGCGTCGACGCCTCCAACCTCCAGCGCCAGCTCCTCCATGGGACCGACGACATCGGGCGCTTGAAGGTCGAGTCGGCGGCCGACACTTTGCGCAGCCTCAACCCCGACGTCGAGGTGGTACCGATCGAGGAGCACCTCAACTCCGAGACGGCGATGCGCATCTTCGCGCCCTACGACATCATCGTCGACGGCACCGACAACTTCCCCACGCGCTACCTCGCCAACGACGCGGCTCACTTCCTGGCCAAGCCGCTGGTGCACGGCAGCATCCTTCGCTTCGAAGGCCGGCTCGCGCTGTTCGATTCCGCCAAGGGCACGGGCTGCTACCGCTGCTTGTTCCCGGAGCCGCCGCCGCCGGGCGAGGTGCAGAGCTGCGCGGAAGCGGGGGTTTTCGGCGTCCTGCCCGGGATCATCGGCAGCATGATGGCCTTCGAGACGATCAAGTACCTGCTGAACATCGGCCGGCCGATGATCGGCCGCTACCTGCTGTTCGAGGGCGAGGACATGAGCTTCCGCGAGCTCAAGCTGCCCCACAGCAAGAGCTGCCCGCTCTGCGGCGACAACCCGACCGTGCACGAGCTCATCGACTACGAAGCCTGGTGTGGCACGGCCGCGATGGAACCCTCGGAAGCCCAGGCGGTCTAATCTTCGAAGCTGGAAATGATCCAGCTCGATCGGCACGACGCGAACAAGGTTGAAAGCGCGCGCGCCATCGTGCGCGACCTCTCCTCGGTCCTGGTGGCTTACTCGGGCGGCGTCGATTCTTCGCTGCTGCTGAAGCTGGCGCTGGACGAGCTCGGCGATCGCGCGGTGGCCGTGCTTGCGAGCTCGCCGGCTTACCCCGAGTCGGAGCAGGCGGAGGCGCGCGATCTCGCCCAAAAGCTGGGGGCGCGACTGGTCGAGTGTTCGACCAGCGAGGTCGAGCTCGACGCCTACAAGCGCAACAACCCGGACCGCTGCTTCCACTGCAAGGAAGAGTTGTTCGAAACGCTCGAGCCCATACGGCTCGACCTCGGTCTCGACCACATCGCTTACGGTGCGACCGCCGACGACGCAGGCGACCACCGTCCAGGCCACGGTTCGGCGGTGCGGCGCGGGGTCCGCTTCCCGCTGCTCGAGGCCGGCATGGGAAAGGCGGCGATCCGCGCGGCCGCGCGCCGTCTCGGACTGCCGAACTGGAACAAGGCCTCGTTTGCATGCCTCTCTTCGCGGATCCCCCACGGGACCGAGGTGACGGTCGAAGCCTTGCGTCAGATCGAGTCGGCCGAGGCCGCGATCAAAGCCCTCGGATTCAGGCAGGTTCGGGTGCGCCACCACGGCGATGTCGCCCGCATCGAGGTCGAGCCCGCGGAGATCGGCCGCCTGGTCTCGGAACGCGAAAAGGTCGTCGACGCGCTGCGCGCGGCGGGCTACAACTTCGTCTCGCTCGACCTCGAGGGGTACGCGACCGGAAGCCTGAACCGGACCTGGAAACCCGCCGCCAAATAAGTGGCTGATCGCCGGGTCGTTCTCAGCCTCGACGAGGGGACGACCGGCGCCACCTCCATAGCCGTCGGCATGGACGGCAGTGTGGTCGGCAAGGGATACAAGGAGATCGCCCAGCACTACCCGCAGCCGGGCTGGGTGGAGCACGACGCTGACGAGATCTGGGCGGCCGTGCAGGACAGCGCGCGTCAGGCGCTCGCCGCCGCGAGCGCGGAACCTCGGGACGTGCTCGCGATCGGGATCACCAACCAGCGGGAGACGCTCGTGGTCTGGGATCGGCGCACGCTGAAGCCGCTCGCTCGCGCGATCGTCTGGCAGGATCGCCGCACCGCCGCCGATTGCGTGCGGCTGCGCGAGGCCGGTCATGAAGACCGCGTGCGCGCGGTCACCGGGCTGGTCATCGACCCGTACTTCACCGCCACCAAGCTGGCCTGGGTGCTTCGCCACGTCCCTGGCGCGAAGGACGCCGCGGTGGGCACTGTTGACAGCTGGCTGGTCGCGCGCCTGTCCGCCGGTCGCGATCACGTGACCGACGCTTCGAACGCCTCGCGCACACTGCTTTTCGACATCGGGCGCGGAGCGTGGAGCGAGGAGATGGCCGAACTCTTCGGTGTCTCCCTCACCAACCTCCCCGAGGTGCGCGACTCGACTGGGCCGATCTCCGCGAGCGTTCCCGAAGCATTCGGGGGAATCGAAGCGCCCATCACCGGGATCGCCGGTGACCAGCAAGCCGCGCTGTTCGGCCAGGCGTGCACCGCCGTCGGCATGGCCAAGAACACATATGGCACGGGATCCTTCGTGCTTGCGCAAACGGGCGCGGACCGTGTGCCCTCGAAGTCCGGGATGCTGACGACAGTCGCGTGGCGCCGGTCGGGACGCCTCAGCTACGCGCTCGAGGGCGCCATCTTCATCACCGGAGCGGCCCTCCAGTGGCTGCGGGACGGCCTCAGGATCATCGAAAGTGCCGCTGAAGCGGGGCCCCTCGCCTCCTCCGTTCCGGACGCCGGCGGGGTGTTCCTGGTTCCGGCCTTTGTCGGCCTCGGTGCGCCGTACTGGGACCCGTTCGCGCGCGGCACGATCGTGGGACTCACCAGGGGCAGCGGGCGCGCACAGCTCGTGCGGGCTGCCGTGGAAGCAATGGCGTATCAGACTCGCGACGTCGTCGAGGCGATGCAGGGCGACACCGGCAAGGCGCTCACCGAGCTCCGCGTCGACGGCGGCGCCGCGGTCATGGACGTGCTCTGCCAGTTCCAGGCCGACCTGCTGGGCATCCCGGTGAGGCGGCCGCGGCAAACCGAGACCACCGCGCTGGGCGCCGCGTTTCTCGCCGGGCTTGGCGCGCGAGTGTGGAGCGACGCCGACCTCGAGGGCTTATGGAAGCTCGACCGGGAGTTCGAGCCGGCGATCTCCAGAGACCAGGCCGCGGCGCTGCAAGCGCAGTGGAAGCGGGCGGTAGAACGGAGTCGCAGCTGGTCGCTACCCGATAATCAGTAGCTTGAGCTCCAACGGGGCACGGCCAGTCAAGGGACGGCAGCGGATCCTCTACGCCGAGGAGTTGTGGCGCTGGCAGCGGTTTTACGCCGGCCTGCTGGTCGCGGTGGGGGTCGTCGCGATCGGGGTTGTCCTCTATTCGCATCAGCCCATCAACCAGGGCAACATCATCTGGCTCTTCTACGCGCCGGTCGGTCTGCTCCTCGGCGGAGCGTTCCTGATCTATCGATGGCGCAGCTTCGTCGAGCCGCTGGATTCCGGACTCAAGGTCTCGACGCTGTTCTCTAACGTGTTGATCGAGTACGAAAACATCCGCATGGTGAAGGTGCAGCCGCTCAAGGTCGCCTTCCAGGATTCCCGGCGATCGAAAGTGGCGCGGATCATGAAACCGCTGCTCGAGAAGCCGGCACTTTTCGTTCGGGTTCGCGGAGATGACGAACAGCTCGCGGCCATCAAGAAGCGCCTTGGCTCGCGCCTGTTCTACGAAGACACGATCGCGATGCCCATACCCGATGCCGACGCGGCTTCGTGGGAGATCACCGCGAAGCTGCCATATCGGATGGGACAGAACCTAGGTGGAGGCCGGCGTCGAAAGCGGCGCCGCTGAGTGAAGAGCGGGTCGAGGTCCTAGATCGGAGCCGACCGGCGTCAGCGGAGGCGATCAGTCCGGCGCAGCCCGTGTACTTCGATCGCTGGGACGCGATTGCGATGCTCGCGTTCACGGTGGTGGCGTTCGTTCTTCGTTTTTACAGCCCGATCATGCCCGACTTCTTCCTTCATCCATTCCAGGGCCCACTCGTCTCGAACTGCGTTGCCAACACGCCGATCGACCCCAAGGGGGATCCCGGGACGCTTTGCGGACTCGCGTATCCCTTCAACCGCGGGTACGCGGACAACAACGGCCAGCTCTCACCGCCCAACGGGCAGGTCTTCGACGAGATCTACTTCCCGGTCGACGCGTACGACGACTTCAAGAACGTGCAGTGCCATCCCCACAACCTGTACTGCCCATACTTCGACCCTGAGCCGCCCCTTTCGAAGCTGATCATCGGTGCCGGGGAGTGGGGTTATGGGTGGTACCGTGCCCAATTCCAGGGCGCCACCGGCGCTTACATCGACCTCGGCTTCAACACGTTCGGCTGGCGCATCGCGGTCTGCATCTTCGGAACGCTGTGCGTCCCTCTGATGTACCTCTTCGCGAGACGCCTGTGGCCGAATCGCCTTTTCGCACTGGCGGCAGCGACGCTCGTGTGCTTCGACGGGATGTTCTTCTTGCAATCCCGAATCGGCATGATCGACATCTTTCCGATCTTCTTGATCCTACTCGGGTACACGCTGTACCTCGTCCACATCCAGAGTCGAACGCCGCGCGCCTCGATCGTGACCCTGTTTCTGCTCGGCATCGTGCTTGGGCTTGGCATCGCGTCGAAATGGATCGTCCTGGCAGCGTGGGCAAGCATCGTCTTCCTGCTCGTGGCCAGGGCCATCAGGCGGCATGTGGACGTTCGCATCGGCCCGCAAGACGATCCGATCTGGACGTGGGAGCGTGGGGAAGGGCCGGCAGTTGCCGGCGGCGCCCGCGCCGACGTGTATGTGCTGCTCGCGCTCGTCGCCCTGGTGGCGATCCCGCTCGCGATTTACTACGCGTCGTGGTACCCATTCTTCCTTCGCGGCCAATTCCAGAACCTGGCCGATCTCATCGAATACCAGCGGCAGTCGTACATCTATCACGCGACGCTGACGGCAACGCATCCCTACGGCTCACCGTGGTGGTCGTGGCCGTTCCTGTCGAGGCCGGTCCTTTACTACGCGGAGTACACGAACCTGGGCATCGACCACTGGACCGGACAGGCGCTCATCTCACGCATCGAGGACCTCGGCAATCCATGGATCTGGTGGACGAGCCTGCCGTGCGTACTCGCCCTGCCGTACTTCATCGTTCGCCACCGCAGCTTCCCGGCGACCGTGATCCTGATGGGATTCGTCACCCAGTACCTACCGTGGTCGCACATCAGCCGTGTGCTCTTTCTGTACCACATGTTCGGCGGGCTGATTTTCATGGTCCTCGCGCTCGCGTTTGTGCTCGCCCATGTCGCCACGCATATGCCGTCCGTCGGCCGCCGTGTGCTCATCGCACACCTCGGCCTTACGGTCGCGTTCTTTTTCTACTTCTATCCCTTGTGGACCGGGCTCCCGATCTCGATCGGCGCGAACGATCCAGGCCCGGGCACGCCCATCTGGGGCCCCAAGATGTGGCTCGTCAACTGCAAGCCGAACCTCCCGGCTTCGCAGCCGCAGCTGTGGTGCTGGAGCTGAAGGAAATCTAGATGGCCGAGGGCGCAGCTCGCCCGGCCGCGATGCCTTCGATCGGCCTGGCCGGTCGCTGGATCGGCGTTGGCGTCGTGCTGGTCTTGCTGCTCATCCTTGGACTGCTGTTCGGTGCGGCCGCGATCCTGCTGGTCGGCTGCGTGGTGGCGGGGTTTGGCATCACCTATCTGAGCAGCCTCGCTCTGAGCTTCGAAGAGCGCTTCGCTTTTGGCACCGTGCTCGGAGCGATGGCGGTTTCGGTGGCGAGCTTCGCCCTATCGATGCTGGTGCGCGACGTCACGCTGGCGACGGTTCTCACCGGCATCGCGATCGCGGTCGGCGTGGGGGTGGGGGCCGCCATCGCGAACCGCGCTCAAGCGACCGCGGACCTTCTGGACGCGATCGCGCGCTGGAGCTCGTCGCCGCGGACCGCGGGCCATCCGTGGCCGCTCGCGGCCATCTTTCTGGCGTGCGGCGCGTGGACGGTCCACTTCCTGCACCAGGCATACATCTTCAAACCCGAAGGACTGTGGGCCGGCTATATCAACATCTGGGGCGACTGGGCGGCACACCTCACCTTCGCGGGCTCCTTCGCGTACGGGCACAACTTCCCACCGCAGTATCCGATCGACCCGGGCAACAACCTCGGCTACCCGTTCATGATCGACTTCCTCGCCGCCAACCTCGTCCCGCTCGGCAGCTCGTTGCCTTCTGCGCTCGTGCTCACCTCCGGCTTGCTGGGCCTTGCGTTTCCGGCCGTCCTGTACCTTGCCGCCGCGCGATTCGCAGGCGGCCGCGCGGCAGCCGCGATTGCGGTCTTCGTTTTCCTGCTCAGCGGCGGACTGGGCTTCGTCTACCTGATCATCGACGTGGGCCACAACGGTCTCGGGGTGCTGGCGCATCTGCCCCGCGAGTACACGCTCGACCGCGACCTCAACTTCCAGTGGCTGAACCCGGTGCTCGCTTACCTAGTCCCTCAGCGCTCGACGCTGTTCGGCTTCAGCCTGGCGCTGATCGTCCTGGTGGTTGTGTGGCTTGCTGTTCGCGAGCGCCGCGGTTGGCAGGCGTTCCTATTTCCCGGTGTTGTGGCGGGCCTCATGCCGGCCTTCCACGTTCATGCGTACGGAACGGTCGTCGCGCTCGCCGCGTTCTGGGCAGCGTTCCACTGGCGGCGCGAGTGGCTCGCCTACTTCATTCCAGCCCTCGCGCTTGCCATTCCGGTCTTGATCTGGATGTGGCCGCCGGTCAACAACAATGCGTGCGGCGGCGGGTCCGCCGTCGGTGGTTACTGCCTGGAGGTGGGCTGGCTCTCGTATACGGATTGGCAGCGCGATGGCGTCCTCTACTTCCCGGTGGACTTCGCCTGGTTCTGGATCAAGAACCTGTCTGTGTTCATCCCCCTTCTCCTTGCCGCCCATCTCGCGCGGCGCCGGTTTCCTGACGCATTCGCGAAATGGTTTGCCCCGATGTGGCTGTGGTTCCTGGTCCCCAACGTGGTCGTCCTTCAGCCGTGGGACTGGGACAACACCAAGTTCTTCATCTTCTGGGCGCTGCTGGGCAGCATCGTGGTCGGCGGCCTGATCGCCGGGATCTTCCGGCGCGGGCCGGCCGGTATCGCGGTGGCGTCGGCGTTGCTGATTGTGCTTGGTCTCGCGGGCGCTCTTGACCTCGCCCGCGCCTCCGATGCCAGCGTCAGCTCATATGAGTTCACAGACACGAAAGGGCTGCAAGTCGCGGAGTGGGCGCGGCAGAACACCCGATTCGACGCGGTATTCGCGGTCGCGGACGAGCACAACAGCCCGATTCCGACCCTCGGGGGGAGGCGGGTCATGAGCGGTTATCCCGGCTGGCTGTGGACGTATGGGCTGCGCGACTACGTACGGAAGCAGGCGGACGAGGCGGCGATTCTTCGTGGGGACCAGAGCACGGCTGACCTGGTCGACCGGTATGGCGTCGGCTATGTGCTCATCGGTCCGCAGGAGCTGGCGCCCGCGCGGGCGGCGAGCCAGACGTACTGGCAGCAGCATGGGACGCTCGTGTATTCGAACGGCGAGTATTTCGTTTACAGGGTCTGATCCCGGGCCGGGAGTAGGCTGTCGGGCGTGCCCGACCCGCTCTCCGATCGCGCCAACCTGGCCGCAGCCCTCGACCTCGTCGCGCGCGAGGCCAAGGCGTATCTGGACGGCATCGATGAGGCGCTGGTCCGGCCGCACCGCAATGTCGCAATGCCCGACACGCATCTTCCCGAACAGGGCGTCGGGTCGCTTGCGGCGCTTTCCGAGCTGATCGAGGCGGCGAACGAAAGCAGCACCCGATCCGGTGGTCCGCGCTTCTTCCATTTCGTGATGGGTGGAGGAACGCCCGCGGCGCTGGCGGCAGACTGGCTGACGTCCGCGCTGGACCAGAGCGCTTACAACTGGGTCAGCTCGGCCTTCGCGTCGAGGTTGGAGCAGGTCAGCATCGGGTGGCTCAAGGACCTCTTCGGACTGCCGCCCGTGTGGACTGGCGTGATCACGACCGGCGCCACGATGGCGAACTTCGCGGGCCTCGCGGCGGCGCGCCGATGGTGGGGACTAGAGCAAGGCGTCGACGTCGAGGCGGCGGGGTTGAGTGGATTGCCTCCGATGACGATCCTGTCGAGCGGGTACGTACATGTAAGTGCGCTCAAGGCGATCGCGATGCTTGGGCTCGGTCGGGAGCGGGTGCGGACGCTCTCGCGCGACGGCGCCGGCCGCATCGACCTCGATGCGCTGGGGTCTGTGCTGCAAGAGCGGGACTCCGAACCCGTCGTGATCATCGCCAACGCGGGCGATGTCAACACAGGTGATTTCGATCCGATCGCCGACATCGTGGCGCTGGCGCGCAAGCATCGAGCTTGGGTGCATGTCGACGGCGCGTTCGGATTGTTTGCCGCGGTGTCACCGGCCACACGTCATCTCGTCGAAGGTCTGGAGCACGCGGACTCGGTGGGTGTGGACGGCCACAAATGGCTCAACGTGCCGTACGACTCGGGCTATGCATTCGTTCGCGACCCGGCGTTTCTCGCCGGCGCGTTCGGCGCTAGCGCGTCCTATCTCGGTGCTGAGGCGTCGGCGCGGCCGGTCTTTGGCAACCTTGGCCCCGAGATGTCGCGGCGCGCGCGCTCACTTGCGGTATGGGCGACGCTACGCGCTTACGGTCGCGAGGGCTACCGAGAGATGGTCGAGCGACACCTGCGACTTGCGCAGCGGGTCGCCGAACAGGTGGATGCCGCGCCTGACCTGGAACGCCTGGCGGACGTTTCCTTGAATGTAGTCTGCTTTCGCTACCACCCGGCCGGCGTTCCGGACGACCAGCTCGACGACCTCAACCGCCGCCTCGGCGAGCTCGTGCTCGAGGACGGCCGGGTTTACTTCGGGACCACCGTGTACGGCGGCACGGTTGCGTTCCGGCCCGCGATCGTCAACTGGCGGACGGGCGAGGAAGACGCGGACCTGATCGTTTCGACGGTCAGGGAGTTGGGAGCCCGAGCGGTCGCTCAGACTGAGGCGTCGCGGGCGTAGGGCTCGGGGCCGGCGCCGGCGATGTCGGGGCTTGCGGGACCTGCGGGGCCTGCGGGGCCTGCGGAGGCCGCGAAGTCTCAGGGCTAGGCTCCAGCACCTGCTCGATCCTGCGCGCCAACCTCTTCATCTCGCGATCGCCTCGGTCGAGGCGATTGACGATCTGCAGCAGGATCTCGTCCTGGTGCATGAGGTGGTTCATCAACGCCTTCAGCTCCTCTTCGGCTTTGACGTTGAGCTCGTATTCGTTTTGGGCGCGCATGCGGTCGCGGTCGGCCATGCTGTTCAAAGTCATGAGCACGACCGAGACCCAGATGGCGGCCTCGAGGCTGAAGACGAAATTGAGGAACAAGAACGGATACGGATCCCAGTGGCGGAGGAGGCCGATGGCGTTGAGCAGGACCCAAAGCAACATCAGGCCGACCTGGGCGAGCACGAAGATCCAGCTGCCGATGAGGCGCGCGAAATCGGAGGCGACGCGGTCGGCGAAGGTGAGCTTGCGGTCGACGTCGCGGTTGAGGTCGCGGACGGGGGGATGGTCGTGCTGGTGCTTGATCAGGTCCCGCGCGATGTCTTCGATTTCTCTTCCGATTGACATTTGGTCTTCCTTCTAGGGGGTTGCTGTGTCGCGTGGTGTGGCGCTCTAATTCGATAGCTTGGCTCAAAAGACCCTTGTCTGGCTACTGAAAGTAGGTTTTCAGCGGTAGTCGTGGGATCGTTGTTGGGGCCGCGGAACACCTTGTAGAGCCTGGATTTGGGTGGCCAGCACCGACCAGACTCCGTCCTGGCGCTGCATCACGCCGTCGATGACGAGGATCGGCTGGCGGTTGGCGACCTGTCGATAGCGGTCGTAGACGTCGGGTTTGATGGTCACGTTGACCTGCCCGAATTCGTCCTCGAGGGTGAAGAAGCGAATCTTCTTCGCTGTCGACGGAGCCTGGCGGGTGATGACGAGGCCTGCGACCCGGACCCTTCTGCCGCTCGGGATCGATGGGAGCTTGTTGCTTTCGAGCGCACCGAGCTGTTTCAACCGGTCTCTGCAGAAATGAATGAGGTGGTGGCCGGTCGAGAGATCGGAGATGCGGTACTCGAGCTGGTTGATGTCGAAGTCGTCGAGCTCGGGCAGGTTGGGCGCTGCAGCCTTCAGCTTCAGCTCGGATTGGGATTGGATGCCCTTGCGCAAGCCATGGCCATGCCATCGCTCCTGCCAGCCCCAGAGCAGTTCTCTCCGCGTGTGGCCAAGTCCGTCAAACGCTCCGACCATCACCAGGTTGCGCACGGCGCGTGGGCCGATGGGGCGGCCGCGGAGGCGGTCGATGAAATTGTCGAATGAGGTGTAGGCGCCGCCGTTGACGCGTTCGGCGACGATCGCCTTGCGTCCATCCTCGCCAAGGTCGCGAACGTAGTTGAATCCGATGCGCATCGCGTGGGTGTTCTTAACAGGCAGGGTTGTGGGGGTTTCGAAATTTCCATACCCTGGCCGCAGGTCGGCCGGTTGGGGGAGGAAACCGGACAGAAGGGAGGGCCCCGCAGGGGTCTGTCGATTTTTGCCGGCGGCGCCAAGTAGCTCCGGAAGGCATCGGACGTCGGAGCGGTTGACGTCCACCGGCAGCACCGTCACCCCATGCCGCTTCAAATCCTCGACCAGCACGCTCGGGTGATAGAAGCCCATCGGCTGGTTGTTGAGGAGGCCGCAGCCAAACTCGACCGCGTGATTCAGCTTCAGCCACGCAGTCTCATATGCGGTGCGCGCGAAGGCGGCAGCGTGCGACCGGCAGAATCCATACACCGCGAAGCCCTGGACGGCGGCAAACAGCATGTCCGCGACCTCGCGTGGAACCCCGTTGGCGAGGCAGCCGGCGATGAAGTCTCCCTCCAGCGATGACATCTCCACATGGTTGAGATGGCGGGTCATCGCCCGCCGGAACCCGTCCGCCCCGCTCGGTGTCATGCCAGCGACCCGCATCGCGATCTCGATGATCTGTTCCTGGTAGAGGATCACACCCATCGTGTCCGCGAGGATCGGCTCCAGCAGCGGATGCGCATATGTGACCGGCTCCCGACCCTGCTTGCGGCGGATGTACGGATGGACCGCGTTCCCCTGGATCGGTCCTGGCCGGATGATCGCCACCTCGACCACCAGGTCGTTGAAGCTCTTCGGTCGGGTGCGGGGAAGCGTCTGCATCTGCGCGCGTGACTCGATCTGGAACACACCGATCGTGTCGGCCTCGCTGCACATCTCGAAGACCTGCGGGTCGTTGAGCGGCAGCTGGTCGAGGTCGGGGCGGACGCCGGTCCGATCGCGGATCAGGTCGAGAGCCTCCGCCACAACCGACAGCGTGCGCAGCCCGAGCATGTCCATCTTGATCAGGCCCAGATCCTCGACGTCGTCCTTGTTGAACTGGACCACCCGACGGCCCTCCATCGTCGCCGGCTCGACCGGTGCGATGTCCACGAGCGGCTCGCCCGTGACCAGCATCCCGCCGTTGTGGATGGAGAGGTGGCGCGGGAAGTCCTGAACCTCGCGGCACAGCTCGAGGAACTGCTGCCAGCTCTGCGGCCTCATGTCCGGCGGCGGCACGGCGCCGGTCATCGAGTCCTCGACGTCCTCGGTGAACCAGCGGTCCACGCCCTTGGCCAATCGATCGACCAGCTCGGCTGAAAATCCCAGTGCCTTGCCGACCTGCCGTATCGCCATGCGTGGCTGGAAGGTGAC
>Ga0209160_1000724_pt1 | contig 27334 bp, 22 predicted proteins | sample GraSoiAngelo_153_FD_186167 | JGI IMG/M metagenome (GOLD analysis project Ga0209160, IMG submission 186167) | Grasslands soil microbial communities from the Angelo Coastal Reserve, California, USA - 14_1009_12_40cm (SPAdes) (version 2) | ecosystem: Environmental > Terrestrial > Soil > Grasslands ...
GGAGCCGACGGCCGGGGAGATCCTCATCGGCGATCGCGTGGTCACCCACGACGCCCCCGCCGCCCGCGACGTCGCCATGGTGTTCCAGAACTACGCGCTGTATCCGCACTTCACGGTGCGCCAGAACATCGCGTTCGCGCTCGAGATGCGGCGCGTGCCCGCGCGCGAGATCCTGCGGCGCGTCGCCGAGGCGTCCGACCGCCTCGGGCTCGGCGAGCTGCTGGAGCGACGCCCGGCGCAGCTGTCGAGCGGCCAGCGCCAGCGGGTGGCGCTGGGGCGGGCCATCGTGCGCGAGCCGCAGCTGTTCCTCTTCGACGAGCCGCTCTCGAACCTCGACGCCAAGCTGCGGACGGAGATGCGGGCCGAGCTCCTCAAACTCCACCGCCAGCTCCGGGCCACCATGATCTACGTGACGCACGACCAGGTGGAAGCGATGACGATGGGGCAGCGCATCGCCGTGCTGCACGAGGGCCGTCTGCGCCAGATGGGAACGCCGGGCGACGTCTACGAGCGGCCGGCCGACGAGTTCGTCGCGCGCTTCATCGGCAGCCCGGGAATGAACATTCTCCTCGGCGTCGCCGACTCGGGTCGCGGGAAGCGCACCGGCGGAGCTGTGCTGCGCTGCGGCTCCCTGACCGTGCCCATCGCGCTCGCCTACGAAGGCGAACTCCACCTCGGCGTGCGCCCCGAGCACGTGACCGTGTGCGGCCTCGGCGAGGGCGTCGGGGACGCGGAGGTGCGCGTGGTCGAGCCGTTGGGGAGCGAGACGCTCGTGCACCTCGACGCGGGCGGCCAGCCGGTCGTCGCCCGGGTGCCGGGGTTGTTCGAGGTGCCCGATGGGCAGCGGATCGGTCTGCGGGTGGACGCGAAGCGGCTGCACTTCTTCGACGCCAGCGGAGCGCGGGTCGCGTGAGGCGGTGGGGCGTGGCGGTGGGGGCCGTCGCCGGCACGGCGCTGCTCCCACTCCTGGCGTCCGGCTGGGCCGGCGCTCGCGCGGAGCGGGCGCTGGCGGCGCGCCTCGCCGGAACGACGGCGGCGTACATCGCCCTCGTCACGCCGGCGGCTTCGGGGAGCGCGGATTACGATCTCCCCCACCTGCTGGTGGAGGCGGGCGCGCTGGCGCGACTGCCTGGGTGGACCAGCCGCCTCGAGGTGTACCGGGGCACGGCCCCGCTCGTGCGCGCCACTGCGGGCTCGCTAAGCGCGGCGACGATGGCCGCCCTGCGCCAGCAGAGCGGCGTGCTGTGGTGGAACGGGGCGGCGCTCGCTCCGCTCCAGGACAAGGGCGCCCGGGACGTGGTGGGGGCCGTCGCCGTGGCGGGCCGGCCCGGGGGGGAAGTGTGGCGTCGAGGCGCTCTCGGCGGGATCGCGGTCCCCGCGCTCATCCTCGCGATCGTGCTCGCGTTCGGGGCCACCCACCCGGCGGCGCGCCGACCGGTGATCCGCGCTCACGGGGCCGTCGCGCTGCTGGTCGGCGTAGCGGCCTATGCCAACGTGCGTGCGGTGGCGCGGGACAATACCGACCACTGGCTCGAACAGACTCGCCTGTTGGTGCAGGAGGCGACGGCGCGGCTTCCCACCACCGACGTCACCCAGCTCGCCACCACCATCCGCCCCGTGGCGCGGGCCGGGGGCGAGGGCGCCGACCTGCGACCCGGAGGTGACAGCGCCGCGGTGCGCGTGCGCCGCGTGCGGTTTGCCGGCGAGCCTGAAGCCGTGGTGGCGATCCGCGTTGGGTGGGGGCGGTGGCTCGCGCTCCGCACACTCCCTGGAGAGACGACCACCGGCGGCTGGCTATGGCTGTGCCTCGCGCTCGCGGGACTCTCGCCGGCGGTCGCGGCGCTGCTGGGCTGGGTAGAGCGCTCGCGGGCCCGCCCGCGGCGGCTGCGCGAGACGCTGACGGCATGGGGATTCCTGGCCCCGGCGGCGGCGCACCTCGCCGTGTTCTCGTTCGCCCCGATCCTGTTCGCGCTGTATCTGTCGGTGCACCGCTGGAGCTTGGGCGAGTCGGCGAAGTCGTTCGTCGGGCTCGAGAATTTCGGGCGTGTGCTGCGCGACCCGCTGGTGTGGATCTCGCTGCGCAACACGGTGCTGTTCACCGTGCAGGTCCCCATTACCATGGCGATCGCCCTGGGGTTGGCCCTGCTGCTGCGCCGCCATTCGCTGATCACGCGGATCGCGCGGACCGCGTTCTTCCTCCCCTACGTGGCCTCGGTCGTGGCGATCGCGCTGGTGTGGCAGTGGATGTACCACGCCGACTTCGGCGCCCTCAACTGGGCGCTGTCGGCCTTGGGGTTGGCCCCGGTCGACTGGCTCGGCAATCCCCGCACCGCACTGGCGGCGGTGATGGTGGTGTCGATCTGGACCCAGGTCGGCTACCAGATGGTGGTGTTCCTGGCGGGCCTGCAGGGGATCCCTGACGCCTACCTCGACGCCGCGCGCGTCGACGGCGCCAACGCATGGCGGCGATTCTGGCGCGTGACGTTCCCCCTGCTGAAGCCGGTGACGCTGTTCGTCCTCGTCACCGGGATCATCGGATCGTTCCAGGTCTTCACGACCGTGTACGTGCTCACCGGCGGCGGGCCACTGCACGCGACTGACGTGCTCGCGTACCGCATCTATCAGTCCGCCTGGGGGCTCTCGCAGTTCGGCTCCGCCAGCGCGCTGTCACTGCTGTTGTTCGCGATTCTGTTCTGGGTGACGTGGACGCAGTTCAAGCTGCTCGGGAAGCGGGTGGAGTATGCGTAGGGGGCGGTGGGGGGTGGGGGCGTGGCTGAGTGGCGGGGTGGTGTTGCTCCTCGCCCTGGTCATGGTCGCCCCGTTCCTTTATATGGTGGCGACCTCGCTGATGGGAGGGCTCGAGGCGCTGCGCTCCCCCCCGGCGGTGCTCCCCGGCTCCCCACGCTGGGCCAACTACGCTGAGGCCCTCACGGCGATGCCGTTCGGCCGCCTCTTCATCAATAGTGCGATCTTCGCGGGGTGCGTGGTGGTGGGGCAGGTCCTCACCAGCGCCGCCGCGGCGTACGCGTTTGCCCGCCTGCGCTTCCCGGGTCGCGACCGCGTGTTCCTCGCGTTTCTGTCGGTGCTGATGGTGCCGGCGGTCGTGCTGCTGATTCCACGGTTCCTCATCATCCACGCGCTGGGCTGGGTGGACAGCTTTCAAGGGTTGATCGTGACCGAGATGGTATCGGTGTGGGGGATCTTCCTGCTGCGACAGTTCTTCCAGACGATTCCGCGCGACCTGGAGGACGCGGCACGGCTGGACGGCGCGGGGGAGTGGACGATTTTCTGGCGCGTGATGCTGCCCCTGAGCAAGCCGGCGCTGGCGACGCTTGCGGTCGTCGCCTTCGTGGACCAATGGAGGAGCTTCCTGTGGCCGCTCGTCGCCACGCGCTCGGTCGAGATGAGCGTCGTCGAAGTGGGCCTCGCGCGGTTTCACGGGTTCTACGGCACGAACTGGCCGTACCAGATGGCGGCGGCAGTGACGGCGGTCGTTCCGTTGGCGATCGTCTTCTTCGTGGCGCAGAAATACTTCATGAAGGGGATACAGTTGACAGGACTGAGGTGACTAGGACAAGCCACGACTAGATGTACGGACGAACAGCGGGCAACAGTAAAGAGTGACTCGGTAACTCAACACTCATCCCCATTCACCGCTACTCGTCTGTACATCTAGCCGTGGCTTGTCCTAGCAGCCGTCGTACTCCGAAACCTGATCTCCCATCCGATGTCCCGCCCGTCGCTCTTCTCCCACCTCAGCACCGTATGCCCGGACTGTAAACGGCTGACTGTACATGGAAGGTCGGACTTGCAGGTCGAAGCCCGCATTCCCTTCGGCACGGCGATCGTGACCGTGTACGGCTGGCCGTCGAGGTTCACCGATCGACGGCGCCCTGCATGACGTGGCGGCTCGTGCCGATCACCTGCGGCCGAGCCAGCGCGGCGCGCAGCGCCACGGTGAGCGAGGTCTGCGGCTCGAGCTTGGCGGAGAGTGTCTCGCCGACGTCGGGCAGGGGCCGGTCGGCCCACACGTCGTAGGCCGCGAACTTGGCGCCCGGGATGCCGAGGCTCGCGAGCGGCAGGGTGAGCGACTGCGCGGCGTCGTCCCAATTGACGGCGACGACCGTCCACCAGCGCGAAGCGCCTTCGGCGACCCACAGCCGCGGCGGCCGGTCGCGGCGCACGCTCCACAGCCCGCCGTCGCCGCCGCCGTCGTAGGCCCGCACCGCCAGCACGTTCTCGCCGCCCCAGTTGAGCGCGTCCGCGGGTACGGGGTAACGGCGGTACGCCAGCCACTCGGCGCGGTAGTTGGGCGGGAACTCGCCGGTCTGGCCGAGCTTCACACCGTTGAGGAACGTCTCGTCGACATCGTCGACCTTCCCAAGCTCCAGGAACACCGGCGTCGCCTGATCTCTGGCCCCGGGCAGCTGGAACCTGGTGCGATACCAGGCGAAGCCGTCGTAGCCGGGGTGTCCGGCGCGCTCCCACGTTTGCGGCACGGGGATGGTCTCCCACGCCTCCTCGTCGTAGGTGCGCGCGGCGTACCCAGCATCGTCGCCGGTGCGGAACTTCCACGGTCCCGGGATGCGGACCACGAGGTCGCCGGCGACGATCGCGGGCGCGACCTCGCGCTCCGTCTCGGCGGTGCCCACGGGGCGCCCGGCGACGGGGGCGACGGGCAGCGTGCGCCGCAGCAGGGGCACCCGCGCCGCCGGGAGCTTGGGGAGGTTGTCGGAGAACATGTTGACCCCGCCCGAGACCGCGACGATGGCCGCCCAGGTGCGCGCCTGGGCGTCGGTGAGCGGGGGCCGCACCACGAGGCAGTCGGGGTCGTTGAGCCACGCACCGCGGTGGTAGAAGCTGCGCAGTGCCGCGGCGCGCGCTGGCGCCTGAAGGCCGCCCCAGCTCGCATCGACGTCGGTGCCGATGCGCATGCCGTTGACGTAGCCCACCGCATGTTGGAGCGGAGCGCCGCAGCCGAGGAGGAACGCCTCGGGGCCGAGCCCGTCGCGGATCGCGGCGAGGCCGGCGCGGTACGCTTCGGCGTGCGTGAGCCCGCCGAAGTGCTCGACGCCCGCTGTGGCCCACAACAGGAAGTCGATCTTCAGGTAGTCGTAGCCCCAGTCGCGCACGATGCGCCGCGCCAAGTCGTGCAGCCAGGACTGCACCTCCGGGTGGGCGCCGTCGAGCGAGTAGACCTTGCCCCCCCAGTCGTCGCGCGTGTCCCAGACGATCGGTCCGTCGGCATTCTTGAGCAGCCACTCGGGGTGCGCGGCGGGGATGCCGGAGCGGTCGGTCACGGCGAAGGGAGCGATCCACAGCCCCGCCTGCAGCGAGCGGGCGTGGATGCGGTCGGTGAGCCAGCGGTGGCCGTGCGGGAACTTCGCGTTCGAGTCCCAGTCGCCGGTGGCTTTCTGGTAGCCGTCGTCGAGCTGGATCAGGCGAAAGTGGCGGCGATCGAACGTCGCGGCGCAGAACTCGAGATTCGCGACGACATCGTCCTCGGTCACGTTGCCGAACAGTTCGTACCACGAGCACCATCCGGCCGGGACCGTGATGGCGGCGAGCCGCTCCCGGTCGACCGGGGAGGTGGGCCGATACAGCGCCGTCAGGGCCGCGAGCCCGTCTCCATCGGGGGCGTAACAGAGCCGCAGGACCGAGGCGTCGCCCGCGGGGCGGAGGGCGCGGGCCGGCAGCCAGTCGCTCACCGCCTCGAGGCCGTCTTTGCCGATCTTCACCTTCGCCTCGCCGGGCTCGCCGGGATCGAACGCCAGCCCCAGGCCGCGCGCCCCGCGCGTCAGGCCCAGCGCGGCGAAGCTCACGAGGTCCGGCATGTCGGCCGCGGCCCGCACGCGCTCGACGTGGTTCGCGCTCCAGGAGTGGTAGCCGTTGACCAGTGCGGTGAGGTCGCCGGCGCCGGAAAGCGCGTCAGGGAGTTGAAAGAAGCGCACCCCCCGCACCGTGGGCAGCACGCGGTCGGGGTAGATCGTGAGCGACACCGAGGCCAGCGGCATCGCGGCCGTGTCGCCGGTAAAGAACTCGGCTTCGAGGACGACGCCGGCGGCGCGCCCGCGCACCAGGATCGACTCGCCGCCGGGGGGTTGGCGGCCGCCGACGGTGGTATCTTCGAGATCGGCGAGCGTGACCAACCGGTCGCCGATCCAGGCGCCGAGGGCCGTCGCCGCGAAGAGCGGAACGCGGCCGCCGTCGCCGCGGTACCACAACGACCAGTTGCGGCGGTCGTCGAGCTCGAAGACCAGCCGCCCCACCGCTCGCTTGGACGAGCCTGCCCCGAGCGCAGCGCGGGGGACAGTCGGACGAACTAAACCGCTCGAGGCGGTTCCGGTGAGGAGGACAAACGTGCGTCGGTCCATGGTGGGAATGTTGGGCGTGCTGGCGGCTTTGTCCACGCCGCTCGCGGCGCAGACGGCGCTAGGGGTGGGCTTCGTTGCGACGCTGGGAGGCGGCTGGCAGATCGAGGGGGCGGACGTGGGACTGTCGCGTCCCGTGCGCGCCGGCCCGCTGCGCTTCCTCGGCGTGGGCGCGCGCCTTGCCGGGTTCGTCGACGAGGGGGCGATCTTCGGCGGCACGCGCGGGTTCATCAGCGGTCTGACCGTGAGCGCGCGCACCGCCCGCGCGACGCTCGCCGAGCTCGGCGACCCGACCAACGTGACGACCTTCGGCGTCGACCTGACGATCGAGGCGACGGGGTACCTCGCGGCCAACTCGCCGCTCCTCGTGGGCTCGCGCTGGGCCGCCGTCACGGTGCTGCCGGGGCTGCGCTTCGGCAATCCGGGCGGCTCGCAATTCACGCTGATGGTGGGGGCGACCACGTTCTTCGGGCACCGGACGGAGACCCGCGCCCTCTTCACGCTGCACGTCGACACGCCGCTGGCGCGGCGGGGGACGCATCCCTAGGTTAGCGGCGACATGGCCGCGCCGACGCTGGACTCCGATCATCCGGGCCTGAAGGTCGTCGCCGCTGTGGCGGCCGTCCTCGCCGATGGACTGGCGTCGGAGGAGGCGTTGGGGCGGGCGATCGCGGCGATGCGCCGCGGGCTGGCGTTGACGCGCTGCCGCCTGTGGCTGCGTACCCCCGACGGCGCGTCGTTCTCCCCGCTCACGACTCCCGGCGACGAAGCCCACCTCCCCGGCGTCGCCCCGCCCACCGCGGAGTGGTTTCGGGCCGGGCCGCACCAGGAGCGGACGCCGCAGGGCACGCTGCTGCGCCTGCCGCTGGTGCACGAAGACGAGGCCCTCGGCGTCCTGGAAGTAATCATCCCGGTGGGCCGCCTCGCCGGCGTCGCGCACGACGTCGCCGTGGTGGTGGCGCAGATCCTCGCGCCGGTGATCGCCGCGACCGAGCTGTCGCAGGATCTGGCCTCCGAAGTGGCGTTGCGCACCCGCGAAGTCGAGGCCCAGCGCAACTTCGCCGCGCGGATCATCGATTCGCTCCCCGTCGGCCTGTACGTCATCGACCGCTCCTACGTCATCCGCGCGTGGAACCGCAAGCGCGAGAGCGGCACGCAAGGCGTGGCGCGCGAGGACGCCGTGGGGCGGGAGATCTTCGAGGTGCTCGACCGCCAGCCGCGCGAGCTCCTGAAGCGTGAGTTCGACCGCGTCTTCGATACCGGCGCGCTTCAGCAGGTCGAGATGGAGTCCCAGGCGACGGGGGAGCCGCGCTTCTACCGGATCACCAAAATCCCGATGCGGCTCGACGAGGCGACGATCTCGCACGTCATCACCATCGGGGAAGACATCACCGACTGGCGCCTCGCCCAGCAGCGTCTGGGGCAGACCGAGAAGCTCGCGGCGGTGGGCCAGCTCGCCGCCGGCGTCATGCACGAGATCAACAACCCACTCGCCACGATCCTCGCCTGCGCCGAGGCGCTGGCGCTGCGCACCGCGGCGCTCACTGCGGCCGACAAACAGGCGGCGGCCGAGTACCTCAAGATCATCGACACCGAAGTGCAGCGCTGCCGCGGCATCGTGGACGCGCTCCTGGACTTCTCGCGCCCCAAGCAGGGCGCCAAGCGGCCGGTCGCGATCAACGACGTCCTGGAGCAGACCCTGTTCCTGCTCAAGCACCACGAGCGCTTCAAGCGGCTCACCGTGGCCCGCGAGCTCACGGAAGGCCTGCCGGTGATGGCGGCGGACGCCGAGCGCCTGATCCAGGCGTTCATGGCGCTGATGCTCAACGCGATGGACGCCATGGACGCGCGCGGCGTGCTCACGGTGCGCTCGCACATCAACCCCGCCCGCCGCGACGAGATCCTGATCGAGTTCATCGACACCGGCGGCGGCATCCAGCAGGAGAACCTGTCCAAGATTTTCGAGCCGTTCTTCACCACGAAACCGCAGGGGCGGGGGACAGGGCTGGGGCTGTCGGTGGTCTACGGCATCGTCACCGACCATCGCGGGCGCATCGAGGTGGAGTCGCAGGTGGGGGTCGGCTCCAACTTCAAGGTGTTCCTTCCCGTCGGATGAAGATTCTGGTGGTCGAGGACGACAAGACGGTCGCCCAGTACGTCAAACGCGGCCTCGAGGAGGCGGGCAACCACGTCGACGCCGCCGGCGACGGCGAGCAGGGGCTGAACCTCGCCTCCGACGGCCACTACGACCTGCTCGTGCTCGACCTGCGGCTTCCCAAACTCGAGGGGCGCGAGCTGTTGCGGACGCTGCGTGATCGCGGGGTCGCGATGCCGGTGCTCGTCCTGACGGCGCAGGACAGCGTGGATTACAAGGTGCAGGCGCTGCGCATGGGCGCCGACGACTACGTCACCAAGCCATTCGCCCTGGAGGAGCTGTTGGCGCGGGTGGAAGCACTAGGACGCCGCCCCAAGGCCATCGCCCCGCCGGTGCTGAAGATCGCCGACCTGACGCTCGACACCGGGAGCCGCGAGGTGCAGCGCGGCGGCAAGCCCATCGATCTGACGCCGAAGGAGTACGCGGTCCTCGAATACCTGATGCGCCACCAGGGGCGCGTGATGTCGCGGACGCTGATCACCGAGTACGCCTGGGACTACCACTTCGACCCTGGAACCAACATCGTGGACGTGGTGATCACGCGGCTCCGGAAGAAAATCGATTCGGGGCGCGAGCCGAAGCTCATCCACACGGTGCGCGGCGTGGGGTACGTCGTGCGGGCCTGACATGGCCACGATCCGCGCCCGCCTCACGGCCTGGTACGCCACGGCGCTTGCGATCACGCTCGCGGCGTTCGCGATCGTCCTGTACGTCTCGCGCCGCCAGGGTTCCTTCCAGGACCTCGACCGCCGGGTCCGCTCCGAGGCCGATCTCTCCGCCGCCATTCTGGCCAGCGTGTACCGCGCCGGCGGGCTCGTCGTCGCCCTCGACACGCTGCGGCGGCCGGTGCTCGCCCAGGACGTGGCGGCGACGCTCGAGGCCGTCCCCGACTACCTGCTCGTCACGCACGCGCAAGGTCGCGTGCTGTTCGCATCGGCGGACGCGCGGGCCCTCACGTTCGCGGAGTTCGAGCGGCTGCGGCAGATCACCACCAGCGCCGACCGGCTGAAACAGGGGACGATCCACATCGAGCCCAACGGGCCCACGCTGCACTACAGCGTGCGCCCGCTCCCCGAGGCCGGCCCGCAGTTCGGCGCGCTGTTCATGGGCGCCGACATCGGTCCCGCGCTGCTCGGCCCCGAGCAGCTCGTCGCGACGCTGCTCCTCGCTCTCGTCCCCGGGCTGATCCTCGCCGTGCTCGTCGGCTCGCTCATCTCGGGCCGGGCGCTCGAGCCCGTGGACCGGATCATCGGAGAAGTCGGGGACATCAGCGACGGCCGCAGCCTGCACCGCCGCCTCGCGGTCCCGCTGGAGCGGGACGAGTTGGGACGGCTCACGGTGACCCTGAACCAGATGATGGAGCGCCTGGAGCGCAGCTTCGCCGCCCTGCGACGCTTCACGGCGGAGGCGAGCCACGAGCTCAAGACCCCGCTCACCGTGCTGCGCTCGGGCGTGGAGCGGGCCATCACCACGCCCGGCCTGCCGCGCGACACACTCGAGGTCCTGGAGGAGGTGTTGCAGGAGGTCAACCGCATGACCGAGCTCGTGGATGCGCTGCTCACGCTGGCGCGGGCCGACGAAGGGCGCGCCGAGCTGCACAAGGAGCCGGTGGACCTGCGGGAGATCGTGGCCGAGGCGGGGGAGACCGGCGAGCTGCTCGCCGAGCAGGCGGGCGTGACGATGGACGTCGGGACGTCCGGGGCGGCGGTGGTCGTCTCGGTGGATCGCAGCCGCATCCGCCAGCTGATCCTCAACCTCGTGGAGAACGCCGTCAAGTACACTCCGCGCGGCGGCAGCGTGCAGGTGCGCCTGGGACAGGAGGACGGCCGGGTAACGCTCACCGTCGCCGACAGCGGCATCGGCATCGCGCCCGGCGATCTGCCGCACGTCTTCGACCGCTTCTGGCGCGCCGATACGGCGCGCACGCGCACCGGCGAGCGGCCGGGCACAGGACTCGGCCTCGCCATCTGTAAGTGGATCGCCGAAGCGCACGGCGGCACCATCGCCGTCACCAGCCGGCCGGGGCGGGGCACGACGTTCGTCGTGAGCCTGCCAGCACCGTCGGACGGTCGGACTGTCGGACCGTCGGACTGAGACACCTCACCCCACCGTCATTTTGCTGTAATCCCGACTGAACCGTCGCGACAAGCGCGTAGTGCATCGTCACGGGGAACGCTTCAGCGGAGGTCCCTATGTTCCACGTGTTGCCCGGGTCCAACGCGCCGCTGCGCTCTCCCCGCTCGGGGCTGGTCGCTGCGGTCGTGTCGCACGTCGCGATCGTGGCCGTCGTGCTGGCTTCGCAGTCAGCTCGCGGTCCCCAATCGCGTCCCATCATCATCGTCGGTCCGGAGGCATGGTCTTCGCCAAGCCCGATTCGGACCCCGCCGCTGCCGCGAACTCCCGTCGTGGCCGGAACCGTGTCGTTGCCCGGCCTCCCTGTCATCGACTTGCCCGCGATGCCGCCGCTGGACGCTGGCGGCGTGCCCGTCGGTGTGCCGCGGGAAGTCCCGTCCCCGGGGGGGATCCCGGGCGTCGGTGAGGTATGGGAGTCAGGAGTCGTCGACGAGCGGCCTGAGGTGCTTTCGGGACCCGTCCTTGCTTACCCCGAGCCGATGCGGCAGGCGGGGATTGAGGGTCGCGTCGTCGTGGAGGTGGTGATCGACACGTTGGGGCGCGCCGAGCCCGTGTCGTTGCGGATCGTCGAGAGCCCGCAGCGGGCGTTCGAGACTTCCGCGCTCTCCTATGTGCGGCGAGCGCTGTTCCGGCCGGCGCGGGTGCTGGGGCAGCGGGTGCGGGTGCTGATCCGGCTTCCCATCGAGTTCCGCATCGCGCGGTGATCTTGTGGGCGCCGTTCGGGTTCGTACCTTTTCTTGCATGAGAAGGATCTGTGCGCTGTTGCCGCTCCTGGTCTTTCCAGCCACACTGGCGTCTCAGCAGGCGGCGACGTCGCGCGCGGCGGACCTGGTGACCTTGGCCCGCGGCCAGATCCGCGCCAACCGCGCCGACAGCGCGCTCACCCTCCTCAAGGTCGCCGCCGACTCGACAACGGGTGGTACGGTGGGCGATCGCGTGCAGGCGTACGTGCTGCTGGGAGTTCTCGAGTACATCGCGCACCGCGACTCGAGCGCGACCGCGCTGGCGTTCCGGCACGCCTTGCAGCTCGACCCCGGCTTCCAGACCGGGGGCCTCGCCGATGTGGACTCGGCGCTGATTCGTATCCTGACGGCCGAGCGCAACACCCTCCCGCCCGACACGGCGTCGGCGCGCGTCGCCGCGTCCGCGCCGCCGGGCGCGCCCGCCGGCTCGCCGTCCGACCTCGCGCACGACTGCGTGCGGCGGTGTCGCGGGGGCGAGATCAAGCCGCAGCTGATCGACCGGCCGCAGTTCACGATGTTGGACCAGTCGGTGGTCCTGGGCCCGTCGCAGACGCACGGCCTCATCGTCGTGCGATTCGTAGTCGGGGTGGAAGGCGCTCCGGAGCCCGAGTCCATCCACGTCATGACCAACACGGCGCAGCGGTTGACGAACCAGGTGCTCGACGCGGTGCGCGCCCTGCATTTCCGGCCGGCGACGCTCGCCGGCGCGCCGGTGCGCGCCGAGGTGGAGATGCGGTTCGAGTTCCGCGCCTCCGGCACGAACTACGTCGACTACACGATCACGGGTCCGTGAGGAGCCGTGTGGTGAGAACGCTCGCGCTCGCCCTCACGCTCTACCGTGCGGCGAGCGCCGCGGCGCAATCTCGCGCCCCCGACCTCATCGCGGCGGCGCGAGCGCAGGCGCGCGCGCACAACGTCGACAGCGCGGTTGCCCTGTTGCGGCTCGCGCTGGACTCGGCCGCGCGACCGTCGACCGCGGACCGCGAGAACGCTCTCGTCCTCCGCGGCCTCCTGCAGTACTCCCGGGACGACGAATCGCTGACGCGGCGGGCGTTCCGGGAGGCGCTGTCCCTGGACCCCGGCCTGCAGGTCGCGGGGTTGGGCCAGGTGGATCCTCGGCTCGAGCAGATTCTCAACCAGGAGCGCGCCGCGCTGGTTGAAGGGCCTGCGCCGGCTGGAATCCTGGGCGGCGCGCCGATCGCCGCGGGAGACAGCGGCCTCATCCAGCCGCCCCGGCGGGTCTCCGGCCCCGACGTCGCTTACCCGGCGGCGCTCCTGGCCCGCCGGGTCGCAGGTCGAGTCGTCGTGATCGCCGTGGTCGACACGACCGGCGCGGTCGAGCCGGCGTCCATTCAGATGCTCCAATCGCCCGACACGGCGTTCGACGAGCCGGTGCGGCAGATGATGCTCGCCTCCCGCTTCGCTCCGGCGACCGTGAACGGACGTCCGGTGCGGGCGCCCGTGCGTCTGCAGCTGGACCTGCGCGTCGGCGAGGCCCGCAAGAGCGCGACGGACCTCGTCCGGGACGCCCGGGCGCTGCTCGCCCGGCGACCCGACAGTGCTCTCGTCCTGGTCCGCCTGGCCCGGGACTCCGTCTATCACCCGACGCGAGGCGACGTGATCTTCTCGTTGTTGGTCGAAGCGGTGGCGCGGCATGAGCGCGGACAAGACACCCTGTCGCGGCAGGCCGAGCGAGAGGCGCTGCAACGGCTCCATGCCGCGCGCGCGGGAGGCGTCGACTTCGCGCCGGTGGTCTTGGGGCTGGCCGATTCTGTGGCGCATGCGCTGCGGCTCACCCCGCGCGCGCCGCGCGCCCGATCCCTCACTCCCTTGTAATCGTTTTGTAATCTTGCCCCTACTGGCGGGTAACCGCTCCTGAGTAGTATCTCCGTAGGCACTGTGCTCGGGAGGTGGATCGCGTGTTTGACGTCCTGATCGAGTCCAAACAGAAGAGCCAGAAGAAGAAGATCTTCGGCGTCGGGGTCATCTCGCTCTTGCTCCACACGGTCATCGTGACGGGGGCGGTGATCGCCACGCTCACCGCGGGGCCCAGCGACACGTCCACGAAGGTGGACACGCAGATGGTGTTCCTGAACCAGCAGGAGCAGAAGCCGGATCAACCCCCGCCGCCACAGCTCGACATGCAGCTCAAAGGCTTCCAAACGGTCGTGGCCCCGACCGACATTCCCACCAATATCCCGCCGGTGAACCTGCAGGAGCATTTCGACCCGCGCGACTATTCGGGCGTCGGCGTCGAGGGGGGGGTCGCCACGGGGATCGTGCCCGGCTCCGACCAGGTGCTCTCCGTGGACGTGGTGCAGGAGAAGCCGGAGCTGCTGTCGCACCCGCCCCCGGCGTACCCGCCGCTGTTGCAGCAGGCGGGGATCGAGGGGCGCGTGATGGTGCAGGCGATCATCGACACGACCGGCCGGGTCGAGCCGAATTCGGCGCGCGTGGTCGAGAGCGCCAACCCCGGCTTCGATCAGCCGGCCAAGAACGTGGTCCTGCGGTCGCTGTTCCGGCCCGGCCGGGTGTACGGCCGCGCCGTGCGCGTGCTGGTCGCGATTCCGATCGACTTCAAGATCCAGCGCACCCGTTAACCTCCACGCCGCGAGGAGCGAGTCCCGATGAGTTTGATGGATCTGTGGAATTCGATGCACTTTTTCGCCCGGATGATCGTCATCGTGATGGTGCTGATGTCGCTCATCTCCTGGACGATCGCAGTGCAGAAGTGGACCTACCTGCGCAAGGCGCAGAAGGAGACCCGCAAGTTCGCGCCGGAGTTCTCCCGCTCGCTGCAGGAAGAGCAGCTCGACGCCGCGATCAAGCTGGCCGAGAAGAGCAAGAAGAGTCACGTGGCGCGGGTGCTCGGCGAGGCGCTGAACGAGGTGAAGCCGCTGCTGCGCGACCGGGCGACCATCACCGCCGGCGACATTAACTCCGCCGAGCGCGCGGTCGAGCGACAGATGTTGATCCTGACCTCCGAGCTCAAGCGCGGCCTCTCGATCCTCGCGACGACCGGCGCGACCGCGCCGTTCGTCGGCCTGCTCGGCACCGTGTTCGGCGTGGTGAACGCGTTCCAGGGCATGGCGGCGTCGGGCGGCGGCCAGTCGCTGCAAGCGATCACCGGCGGCGTGGCGGAAGCGCTGGTCACGACCGGCATTGGCCTGCTCGTGGCGATCCCGGCGGTGTGGCTCTACAACTACTTCACCACGAAGATCGACTTCATCACCGTGGAAATGACCTACACGTCGAAGGAGCTGATCGACTACCTCATCAAGAGCGTCGGCAGCGAATTCGGCCGGTCGATCTTCACCAAGGAATTCCAGACGCAGAAGGCGTCGCAGACCAGTGGCCCTGTCAGTCACTAGCGGGCGGGTCCCCGTCAAGGCGGACATCAACGTCACGCCGATGATCGACGTGATGCTGGTGCTGCTCATCATCTTCATGATCGTGACGCCGATCATCACGTCCGGCTTCCAGGCCCAGATCCCGCGCGCGGAAAACGCCCAGAAGGCGGAGGAGGATCAGGGGGAGATCCGGCTGGGGATCGATAACAAGGGGCAGTATTACATCGACCAGATGGACCCGGCGACGGGCAAGTACACCGGCCCGCGCCTCGTGCCGACGGACCAGCTGCAGTCGACGCTGCTCGCGATTTATGCCGCGCGCACCAAAGACAAGATCATGTTCCTCAAGGCCGACCAGGGCATCGAATTCGCCCGCGTGCAGGCCGTGATCGAGATCGCGCGCAAGGCGGGCGTCCGGGTCATCGGGGCGATCGCCGAGCAGCGGCAGCAGCTGCCGGGGAGGCACTAACCCATGGCCATGGCCGCGGGGGGCGGTGAGGGCGGGCTCTCCTCCGATATCAACGTCACCCCGATGATCGACGTGCTCTTGGTGCTGCTGATCATCTTCATGATCACGCTGCCCCTGGGACGGCGGGACTTCGAGGTCCAGGTGCCGCCCGAGCAGCAGACCAAGTCCAAGTCGCAGAGCAGCGCGCAGATCGTGCTCGAGCTCACCGCCGACGGCGGCTACGCGCTCAACAAGCAGCCGCTCTCGTTCCCTCAGCTCGACGCGAAGCTGCACGAGATCTACGACCCGCGGCCGGTGAAGCTGCTGTTTATCAAGGCCGCGCCCACCCGCAAGTACGGGGACGTCGTGCAGGCGATGGACATCGCGCACGGAGCGGGCGTGCAGGTCATCGGCTTCACACCGGCGGAAGCGCAGGCCGGCGGCCACTAGCGGGTGCGGAGCCTCGGGAGGCATCAAGGGGGCACGTAACCGCGTGCCCCCTTGGTGTGACTGGGGGTATTAAACTGCACCCATGGCCGTACCCGTTCTCGCCCCGCCACGCCATCTCCCGCCGCCCGGCGCCACGCTGCCGCGGGGTCGCGAGCGTCTGCGCACCGGCACGGCGGTGTCGATGGCGCTGCACGCGCTGGTGCTGCTCGTCGTGCTGTGGCAGACGACCGACATCTTCGGCGGCGGCGGCCACGGGAGCGGCCCGCGCGGCGGCGGCGGCGGGGGTGGACGTCCGGCCGTGACGTGGTTCACGCTGCCACCGCCGTCGGGGCCGACTGTGGCCGTCGATGTGCCCGCCTTGCCCGCCGTCGCCGTGAGCGACCTCCCGGTCCCCGATCCCGTGCAGCTCAATCTCCCCCAACTGACGGTGCCGCACGACATCAGCCCCACGACGCCGGTGGGAAAGGGGCCGGGCCAGAGCGGTGGGACGGGCAACGGGCCCGGCAACGGCGGGGGCACCGGCACCGGGACGGGGCCGGGCAACGGCAGCGACGTGGGGCCTGGAACGGGGGGCGAAGGAGATTACATTCAGCGCGCCGATTTACGGGGGTCAATATTGCCCCCCCAGTGTATGCGCGGACGCTACACGGTCCGCTTTTGGGTGGCGGCCGACGGCCACGTTTCCAGGGTGGAGGTGACACCGACGCTGAGGGATGGCGGATGTCGGCAAGAGATGCAGGAGCGGATGATGGGCTATCGGTTCCGGCCGGCGCTGAATCTCAATGGACGGCCGGTCCCGGACATCAGGGATATCACGGTTAGCCACTAACCCTTGCCCGCTGACTGGCGGGCTTCACGTTGCCAGCAATAACTCCGGAGTCATAACGACCATGCTGTTGGGCCTGGTTCTGGTGCTCAGTGTGTTCGCCCTGGCGGTGGCCGTCAGCCTCGCCCGCTGGGTGCTCAAGCAGGACAACGGGACGCCCGAGATGCGGCGGGTCTCCGACGCGATTCAGGAAGGCGCCCAAGCGTTCCTGCGCCGCCAATACCGGACGATCGGCCTGCTGAGCGTCGCGCTCGCGGTGCTGATCTACGTCCTGTACGCGTTCTTCCGGCAGCTGCATCCCGACGAGGTCGCCGCCGGCTTGACGCCCGTCAAGCTCGCCCTCACCACCACCTTCTCGTTCCTGTTCGGCGCGCTGTGCTCGGGGGTGGCGGGCGTGATCGGCATGTACGTCGCCGTGCGCAGCAACATCCGCACGGCGAGCGCCGCGCGCTCGAGCCTGAACCGCGCGCTGCAGATCGCGCTGCGCGGCGGCGCGGTGTCGGGGCTGTTCGTCGTGGCGATGAGCCTGCTCGGCGTCGGCGGCCTGTACGCGGTGATCCAGGCCCTCCACCTCGTGCCGGTCACCAGGGTCCCGCTGGTGATCGTGGGGTACGGCTTCGGCGCGTCGTTCGTCGCGCTGTTCGCGCAGCTGGGCGGCGGCATCTACACGAAAGCGGCCGACGTCGGCGCCGACTTGGTCGGCAAGGTGGAGGCGGGGATCCCCGAGGACGACCCGCGCAACCCGGCGGTCATTGCCGATCTCGTGGGCGACAACGTCGGCGACTGCGCCGGCCGCGGCGCCGACCTGTTCGAGTCCACCGCCGCTGAGAACATCGGCGCGATGATCCTCGGCGCCACCCTCGCCACGCTCAACGCGGGTGCGTTCTCGAGTCCCCTCGCCGTGGTCGGGGTGATGTTGTTCCCGCTCGTCGTCCGCGCCTTCGGGCTCGTGGCGTCGATCATCGGCATCGTGATCGTGCGGGTCAAGGAGACCGAGGACCCGATGAGCGCCCTGAACCGCGGCTACCTGGTGACCGCCGTGCTGGCTGCCATCGGCTTCTTTGCCGGGACGCGGTGGCTGCTGAACCCCGCCACGGCGCCGGACGCCTGGTGGCATTTCTTCCTGTGCGGGGTCATCGGCATCGCGACCTCGATCGCGTTCGTGTGGATCACGCAGTACTACACCGAATACCGCTACCGCCCGGTCAAATCGATCGCCCGGGCGTCGGTGACCGGCCCGGCGACGAACATCATCGCCGGGTTCGCGGTGGCGCTCGAGTGCACGGCGCTGCCGACGTTCACCATCGGCGCCGCGATCATCGCCTCCTACAAGATCGGCGCCGCGAGCGGCCTGGCGCATTCCGGGTTGTTCGGCACCGCGGTGGCCACGATGGGGATGCTGGGCACGGCCGCCTATATCCTGGCGATGGACACGTTCGGGCCCATCACTGACAACGCCGGCGGCGTCATCGAGATGTCGCACCAGCCGGAGGAGATCCGCCGCCGCACCGACCGGCTCGATGCCGTGGGGAACACGACCAAGGCCCTGACCAAGGGGTACGCCATCGGGTCGGCGGCGCTCGCCGCGTTCCTGCTGTTCTCCGCGTACCTCGACGAAGTGGCGGCGCTGGGCTCGCCGCTCCAGGGCGTCGACATCTCCAAGCCCGAAGTGTTCGTGGGTGGCCTGCTCGGCGCGATGCTGGTGTTCTGGTTCTCGGCCCTGGCGATCGGCGCGGTGACCAAGGCCGCGGTGAGCGTGATCGAGGAGGTGCGCCGCCAGTTCAAGGCCGACCCGGGAATCTTGAAGGGCACCTCCAAGCCCGACTACGGCAAGGCGGTGGACATCGTCACCATCGGCGCGCTCAAGGCCATGGTGGCGCCGGGGCTCCTCGCCGTGGGAATGCCGATCGCGGTGGGATTGTTCTTCAAGGTGTTCCACGTGGGGGCCGAAGCGGTGGCCGCGTTCCTGATGGTGGGGACCATCGGCGGGATCTTGCTCGCGACCCTGCTCAACAACGGCGGCGGCGCCTGGGACAACGCCAAGAAGTTCATCGAGACCGGCGAGTACGGCGGCAAGGGCTCGGAGCCTCACAAGGCGGCGGTCGTCGGGGACACCGTCGGCGATCCGTTCAAGGACACCGCGGGCCCGTCGCTGCACGTGCTGATCAAGCTGCTGAGCACCGTCACCTTGGTGTTGGCCCCGCTATTTGTATGAGACGTCAGACCTCAGACATCAGACGCCAGCGTGCTGGACCGGCGTTTGATGTCTGACGTCTGAGGTCTTTCTCATGAGCCATTTCTTCGCGCGTAAGACTGTCGCCCAATGCATCGCGGACGGGGAAGCGGGCGGTGGCCTGAAGCGATCCCTCGGCCCGGTCCAGCTCACAGCGTTGGGCATCGGTGCCATCATCGGCGCCGGTATCTTCGCGGCGATCGGCACGGCGATCGCGGGCGACTCCGGCCATGTGGGCGCGGGCTCGGCCATCGTCATCTCGATCATCCTGGCGGGGGCGACAAGCGCGTTTGCGGCGCTGACCTACTCCGAGTTCGCGGCGCTCATCCCTATTTCGGGCAGTGCGTACACCTATGCGTATTCCACCCTCGGCGAGCTCATCGCGTGGATCATCGGCTGGGACCTGATCCTCGAGTACGCCGTCGGTAACGTCGCGGTCGCCATCGGTTGGGCGGGATACTTCGATTCGTTGCTCAGGGGCTTCGGCGTCACCATGCCGCGGTGGCTGGTGACCGACCTACGGGCCGCCCTGCACGACCCCGGGCTCCTCGCCTCCGCTCCGCATCTCGGCCCGATTCCCATCGTCTTCAACCTCCCCGCCTTCGCCATCGTGGGTCTCATCACCTGGCTCCTGGTCATCGGCACCAAGGAGTCGGCCTGGGTAAACGCGTTGATGGTGGCCCTGAAGTTGGGCGTCATCGGGCTGTTTCTGGTGGTGGGCTTCCTGCACATCCACCCGGCGCAGTGGACCTCGCCGTCGTTCGCGCCCAACGGCCTGAAGGGCATCAGTGTGGGCGCCGCGATCATCTTCTTTTCCTACATCGGGTTCGACGCCGTGAGCACCGCGTCGGAGGAAGCGAAGAACCCGCAACGCGACATTCCGATCGGCATCATCGCGTCGCTCATCATCTGCACCGTGCTGTATGTGGCGATCGCCCTGGCGCTGACTGGGCTGATCCCGTGGGACAAGCTCAACGTGCCGGACCCGCTCGCAGTGGCACTGCAGTACATCCACGCCGACTGGGCGGCGGGCATTCTGGCCCTCGGCGCGGTGGCCGCGATGACTTCGGTGCTGCTCGTGTTCCAGCTGGGTCAGGCGCGCATCTTCATGTCCATGGCGCGGGACGGCCTGTTGCCGCCATGGGCGGCCAAGTTGCACCCGCGCTACAAGACGCCGCACATCACGACAATCATCACCGGCATCTTCGTGGCGGTGTTGGCGGGCTTCGCGCCCATCGGCTGGATTCTCGAGCTGACCAATATCGGCACGCTGTTCGCGTTCATTCTCGTGGCACTGGGCATCATCGTGCTGCGCCGCCGCGAGCCCGAGCGGCCGCGGCCGTTCCGCACGCCGTGGGTGCCGTTTCTGCCCATCGTCTCGTGCCTGTTCTGTTTGTACTTGATGCTGAGCCTGCCGCTGCTCACGTGGGTGCGGTTCGGCCTGTGGATGGCGATTGGGGCGAGCATCTACTTCCTCTACAGCGTGCGCCACAGCCGCGTCCGCCAGATGTCCCCGCCCGACCGCCCCTAGGTCACCGGTTCATCGATCGGGCGCGGCCGGAACGCCGGCAGGGAGTTCCCCGTCGTACTCGCCCTCCCACCGCGCCATCACCACTGTCGCGAGACAGTTGCCGACCAGGTTCACTGTCGTCCGGGCCATGTCCATCAGCTCGTCCACGCCCAGGATCACGGCGACCGCCTCGAGCGGCAAGTGGAACGAGGCCAGCGTCCCGGCCAGGATGACGAGCGACGCCCGCGGGACCGCCGCCACGCCTTTGCTCGTGACCATGAGCGTGAACATCATCAACAGCTGCTGAGACAGGGTCATCGCCACGCCGGCCGCTTGCGCCGCGAAGACCGAGGCCACGGCGAGATACAGCGTGCTCCCGTCGAGGTTGAACGAGTAGCCGGTGGGCATCACGAACGCGACGATGCGCCGCGGTACGCCGATCGCCTCCATCTGCTCCATCGCTTTCGGGAGCGCGGCCTCCGACGACGTCGTGGAGAACGCGATCAGCGCCGGCTCCTTCACGGCGCGGAAAAACTTCTTCAGCGGCACCTTCGCCAGCCGCGCGACGGGCAGCAGTACCGCAAGCCCGAACACCACCAGCGCGCCGTACAGCGTGAGCACCAGCTTCCCCAGATTCGACAGCACGCCCAGGCCGCCGTGCCCCACGGTCGCCGCGATCGCCGCCCCGATCCCGATCGGCGCGAACTTCATCACCAGCCCCGTGAATTTGAACATGACTTCGGCCACGCCCTCGCAGAATCCGAGCATGACTTCCTTGGGGCGGCCTTTCACCTGCGACAGCGCCAGCGCGAACAGCACCGACCAGAAGACGATCTGCAGCACTTCGTTGTGCACCGCCGCTTCGAAGAAGCTCTGCGGGACGATATGCTCGAGCACCGTCGTCAGCGTGGGCTGCTCGCCGAGGGGTGAGTGGATCGGCGCGCCAGCCGCCGGCGGGGGCAGGCGCACGCCGTCGCCCGGGCGGACCAGATTCACCGCGAGCAAGCCCACGCCGAGCGCCAGGGTCGTGACGACCTCGAAGTAGATGAGCGCCTTGAGCGCCAGGCGGCCCACCCGCTTCATGTCGTCGCCGTGGCCCGCGATACCGACCACGAGCGTGCCGAAAATGATCGGCACGATGATCGATTTGATCATCCGCAGGAACGTGGTGGAGATCGGCCGCAGACCGATGGCGAGGTCCGGGTCGGCCCAGCCCAACAGCGTGCCGAGGGCCATGCCGATCAGGATCCATTGCGTCAGCGTGCGGCGACGGAGGAACGCCCAAACGGCCATGCGTGAGGGTCCCCGGAGTTGTGGGTCGAGTGAAGATGCAGGCTAAGAGGGAATCTCGCGCGCCAGCCGCAACGCTCCGAGCACCGGATCCACGGGCTCGCTGGCCAAGCGGGCCCGTGGCATGTCGGCGTTCAGCAGACGCTGGAACGCAGTGAGGAGAGCGGAGCCTCGGTGGAACAGGCCGCCGGCCAACGCCACCGGCACCGGCTCTCTGCCGGGGAAGCGCCGCTCCAGGCTGCGGGCGAGGCCGACGAGCTCGCGCGCCGCGGCGTCGACCGCGCGCTTTGCGACGGCCTCCCCCTCGCCGGCGGCGTTGAGGACGTGCGGTGCCAGGGCAGCCACCTGCGCCGCCGTCGCGTTCGCGGCCCACCGGATCAGCCCGTCGAAGTCCTGGAGGGCCAGCGCCGCAAGCAGGCGCGTGAGCAGGGTGGAGCCCTCCTCCCGCGCATCCACCGCGCGGCCGGCGGTCTCCAGGGCACGACGTCCCAGCCAGTAGCCGCCCCCCTCGTCGCTCATCTGCCAGCCGTAGCCGCCGCTGCGATGGACCTCGCCGTGCGCATCCCGGGCGTATGCGATGGACCCCGTGCCGGCACTGACGAGGATGCCGGGGCCGTCCTTGAACGCGGCCGTGAGGGCGGCTTCGGCGTCGCCCAGCGCGCGCACCTCGCCCGCGAGCCCGCAGGCGAGGAGTGCGGCCACGAGCTGCTCGCGCTCGGGCTCGCGTCCGGCGCCCGCGGCGCCGACGACCAGGCGATCGGCGGGGAGCGTGACGCCGGCGCGCCCCGCGGCCTCGCGCACGAGCTCGGCGATGACCGCCGCCGAGCGCGTCCCGCCGTCGGGGCGCATCGCCGCCCCCGGGCCTTCAGCCCGCGCCAGGATATGGAGGCTGCCGTCGGCGATCGCGACGGCGGTGTGGCTGCCGCCGGCGTCGACGCCGATGAGGAGCATCAGCCTGCGCCTCCCGCGTTGACCGCCTGAGCGCCCCCTCGCTCCGCTCGGGGCAGGCCTGACCGCCCGACCGCCGAGGACACCATCCCAGCTGTCACCGTCACCGCGGTCCCCAGCGGCACGTACCAGGGCCACGCGAGGCCCGGCAGCCAATGGAAGGGGAAGTGCGGGATGATGGCGCCCAGCACCACCGGCGCCATGAGGGTCATGCCGACCGCGACGGCGATGATCGCATCGATCTGGCGCGCCCGGCGCGAGCCGGCAAGGACGTACATCCCCAGCAGACACCCGTAGGTGAGTGACGCGACGCTCAAAGCGAGCTGGACCACGGGGGTGTTCTGCTTGCGAAACAGCATCGCGCCCGCGACGAGCACCAGCGCCCAAACGAGACTCGCCGCCCGCCCGACGCGCAGCAGGCGCTGGGGGTCGCGCTCACCGGTCAGGCCCGCGTAGAAGTCGTGCGTCGTCGCCGAGGCGAGGGAATTGATCGCGGAGGCGTGTGTGCCCATCGCCGCCGCGAGGATGCCGGCGACGACCAGCCCCGCGAGCCCCGCCGGCAACCGCGTTGCGATGAAGCCTGGGTAGATCGCGTCGCTGCGTAGCCCGGGCTCCGCCGCGCCCGCGAGCCACAGGCTCGTGCCCACGAGGAGAAACAGCGCGAACAGGACGATGACGCACAGCCCCGAGCCGATCAGGGCCCGGCGCGCGTCGCGGAGACTCTTCGAGGCGAGGAGGCGCTGGACGATCAGATGGTCCGTGCCGTGGGACGCGGACGCCAGCAGGGCGCCGCCGATGAGACCTCCCCAGAAGGTGTATGTGCGCGTGAGGGAGAAGGAGAAGTCGAAGACCTGGAGCTTGCCCGCCTGCAGCGCGGTCGTGAACGCGTCGGCGCCGCCGGCCAAGCCGAGCGCGACGATGAGCGTCGCCACGCCGCCCAGCACGTACACCCCCAACTGCATCACGTCCACCCAGACGACCGCGCGAATCCCCCCGACCCAGGTGTACACGAGCGTCACCAGGCCAACCGCGAGAATCCCCGCGGGGAGGCTCCAGCGCGTGATGATCGCCAGCGGGATGGCGGTGGCGAACACGCGCACCGCGTCCGCCACCGAGCGGGTCCCGAGGAAGATCGCCGCGGCGGTGCGCCGGGCGCGGCCGCCGAAGCGGTGCTCGAGTCGGGTGTAGGCCGTCTCCTGGGTGCCGGCGAAGTAACCAGGGAGCAGCAGCGCCGCGACGCCGATGCGGCCGACGAGATAGCCCAGGGGGAGCTGCAGGAACGTGAGGTTCCCCGTGGCGGCGAGCCCCGGAACCGAGATCACCGTCACGACGGAACTCTCGGTGGCCACGATCGACAGCATGATCGCCCACCAGGGGAGCCCGCGGTGGCCGAGGAAGTAGTCGCCGGCGTCGCGCTGACGGCCAGCGAGCACCAGCCCGAGGCCGAGGGCGGCCACGACGTACAGCGCGACGATCGCTTGGTCGAGCGGGCGCACGCGCTACGGTACCAGACAAAAAACCGGCCCGCTGGTTGAGCGGGCCGGCGCACGCGGATCAGTTGTGGGCAACAGGTGGGGTCAGACGGTGAACGACGACCCGCAGCCGCAGCCGCCGGTCGCGTTCGGGTTCTCGAACGCGAAGCCGGACTCCTGGAACGTGCTCTTATAGTCCACCTTGGTGCCGTTCAAGTACGGCGCGCTGAACCCGTCGACGAACAGCCGCACGCCCTGGCTCTCGACCACCACGTCCTCGGCGTCGGGCCGCTCTTCGACGTTCAGGCTGTAGCGGAAGCCCGAGCACCCGCCGGGCATCACCGCCACGCGCAGGCCCGCCGTGGCCAGGTCCACCTTCTCCTCGCCCATGACCTTCTTGATTTCAGCGGCCGCCTGTTCGGTGAGGCTCAACGTCACCGCGGTCACCGCGGCCGGCTTCTGGATCGTCGTCATGACTTCCCTCCGTGTCGCCGCAACCTAGGGAATTCCGCGCGCGCTGTCAACGGCGCGTAGGGCGGGGTCCCGCCGCAGGTTACGCGCAATGAGCGCGAACGCCACCACGGCGACAAAAAGGAACGCGATGCCGGTCCGGAAGGTTCCCACCAGCAGCTGGCCGATGCCGAACAGGGCGGCGTAGACGGCGACCCAACCGGCGACCCAGTTCATCCACGACAGCGCGCCGCCGGGGATGGTATCCGCGCCGAACCCCAACCGGGTGGCGGCGCGTCGCCACCCCGGACCGCCGGGCCGCACCTGCCGGTAGAAGCGGTCCAGCGTGGCGTCGCTCTCGGGCCGCGTCACGAACGTGGCGACGAGCCACGCCGCCGTCGTGACGCCGACGGTGATGAGCATGACGGCCGCGTAGCTGCCCCCGGTGGCGTCGCTCGCGGAGAGGTGACCGAACGTCTGCAGCCCGACCGCGGTGACAAACGACGCCACCATCGCCGCGAGCTCGCTCCAGGCACTGATCCGCCACCAGTACCAGCGCAGGATCAGCACCGATCCGGTGCCCGCGCCGAGGGCGAATAGAAAGCGCCAGCCGGCCTCGACCGAGCCGAGGAACCGCATCACCACGAGCGCCAGCAGCATCAGCGCGACCGTCGCGACGCGCGCCACCAGCACCTGCTCGCGATCCCCAGCGCCGCGCCGCACGAACCGCAGCCAGAAATCGTTCACGAGATACGACGTGCCCCAGTTCAGGTGCGTCGAGATCGTGCTCATATACGCCGCGGCGAACGCGGCGAGCATCAAGCCGCGCAGCGGCGAGGGGAGCAGGTCCACCATCGCCCGCACGTAGCCGTGCTCGGGGTTGGCGAGGCCGGGATAACTGACGGCGGCGAACAGCCCCACGAGAATCCACGGCCAGGGGCGCAGCGCGTAATGCGCGATGTTGAACCACAGCGTGGCGAGCAGGCTGTGCCGCTCGTCCTTCGTGGACAGGATGCGCTGCGCCACGTAGCCGCCGCCGCCCGGCTCGGCGCCCGGGTACCACGCGGCCCACCACTGCACGGCCAGGAACACCACCAGCGATGAGAGCGGCAGCCACCCGCCGTGCAGGGGGGGCAGCACGCCGACGGCGGCCTGTTTGCTCCCGTAGTGCCCGGCGGCGAGAGCGACGAGCCGGTCGAGCCCGCCGATCCGCTGCACCGCCAGCACCGCCAGCACGATGCACCCCCCCATCGCCACGATGAACTGGAAGAAATCCGTGACGACGACGCCCCACAGCCCGGACAGGATCGAGTAGCCTGCCGTGATGGCGAACAGGACCACGGCGACCCGCCACCCCGACATCCCGAACCCGACCTCGAGAATCGTAGCCATCGCCCGCGTCACCCACCCCATGATGATGAGGTTGACGGGGAGCGCGAGGTACAAGGCCCGCGCGCCCCGCAACGTGGCCGCCGGTTTCCCGCCGTAGCGCAGCTCGGCGAACTCGACATCGGTGACGACGCCCGCCCGCCGCCATAGCCGGGAGAAGAAGAACACGGTGAGGATCCCCGAGAGCGCCAGGTTCCACCACAGCCAGTTGCCGGCGACGCCGTATTTCACGACGAGCCCGGTGACCGCGAGCGGCGTGTCGGCGGCGAACGTGGTGGCGACCATGGAGGTCCCGGCGAGCCACCACGGCAGCGCGCGGCCCGACACGAAGTACTCGGCGATCGATTTGCCCGCGCGGCGCGTGTAATAGATCCCGATCGCGGCGGAGAGGACGAAGTAGGTGATGAGGATCAGCCAGTCCGCGGAGTTCAGGGTCATGGGCGCTGGTCCGTGACGGCGTCCACCACGAGGTCCGCCACGTGGGGCCGGACCTTCAGGATCTTCGTGTTGGCGCGCGTGGGGTGGACGCGGTTGGTGAGCAGGATGATGAATAGATCGCGGTCGGGGTCGAGCCAGATCGACGTGCCGGTGAACCCCGTGTGCCCGAAAGCATGGGCCGACATCTTGGTGCCGGCGCTGGAGTTCTCGGAGGGCGTATCCCAGCCCAGGGCACGCGAAGAGCCGGGGGGAAGGTCCTGGCGGGACGTGAACTCCGCGACCAGGCTCGCGCTCGGAGTGATACCGGTTCCCAGACGGCCGGTTGCAACGGGCCGTCCGGCAACCGGCAACTCCCGACGGGCCTGCAGCAACCACATCGCGAACCGCGCCAGGTCCGGTCCGGTGCTGAACAACCCCGCGTGCCCCGAAATCCCGCCCAGCCGCCCCGTGTTCTCGTCGTGCACTTCGCCGCGGATCATGCGGTGGCGAAACGCGGTGTCCATCTCGGTCGGCGCGATGCGGTCCCGCCACTCGACGGGCGGCAAGTAGCGCGTCGTCGTCATCCCCAGCGGCTTGAACACCGCGGTATCAAGATACTGATCGATTCGCGTCTTGGTGATGTGCTCCACCACCTGCGTCAGCACAATCGCGCCGAGGTCGGAATACAGGTAGCGCGCCCCGGGAACGGTATCGAGCGGCGTCGTGTCCACGAGCGCCAGCGCCGCCTCGCGAGTCTCAGTCTCGCGGAATAGCGGTCGCCACGCGGGCAGACCCGACGAATGCGTGAGGAGATGCCGGATCGTGACCTTCTCCTTTCCCGCGCCCCTGAACTCCGGCAGGTAGCGCTGCACCGGTGCGTCGAGATCGAGCTTCTTCTGATCGACGAGCAGGATGCACGCGGTCGTGAGCCCGATCACCTTGGTGAGCGAGGCAAGGTCGAAGACGGTCTCGGTCGTCATGGGGCGCGGGTCGTCGAGGCCGTAATGCCCCACCGCCGCGAGCAGGGCGATGCGGTTGTGATCACCCGCCGCCACGACCGCGCCGGGAAACGCGCTGTCCACCTGCGAGCGCAGGTACTGCACGACCGAATCGAGCCGGGTGCTTTCGAATCGCGCTGCGGGCGTCTGC
>Ga0209160_1000725_pt1 | contig 27330 bp, 23 predicted proteins | sample GraSoiAngelo_153_FD_186167 | JGI IMG/M metagenome (GOLD analysis project Ga0209160, IMG submission 186167) | Grasslands soil microbial communities from the Angelo Coastal Reserve, California, USA - 14_1009_12_40cm (SPAdes) (version 2) | ecosystem: Environmental > Terrestrial > Soil > Grasslands ...
CCAGGACCCGAACATCATCATGGTCGGCGAGATCCGCGACCTCGAGACGGGCTCGATCGCGATCAAGGCGGCGCTCACCGGCCACCTGGTGCTCTCGACCCTGCACACGAACGATGCGCCGTCGACAATTACCCGTATGGTCGACATGGGCATCGAGCCGTTCAACGTCGCGAGCGCCGTGAACCTGATCGTGGCGCAGCGGCTGGTGCGGCGCATTTGCAAGGAGTGCAAGCAGGAGCACGAGTACAGCAACGAGGAGATGCACGCTTTCGCGATCGACAGAAAAGTCGGCCCGTTCTTCAAGGGCACGGGATGCGATACCTGTGCCGGCACGGGCTACCGCGGCCGCCAGGGTCTCTACGAGGTGATGGCGCTGACGAGCCCGCTGCGCCGTGAGATCCTGAAGGGTGCGTCGACCGAAGAGCTGCGCGATCTTGCCGTGAAGGAAGGCATGCTGACGCTGCGCATGGACGGGATGGTCAAGGTCAAGAAGGGCATCACGACGCTCGAAGAAGTCGTCAAGGAAACCGCCGCCGGATAAAGGAGAGGGAGCATGCCAGTCAACCTCCGAGCGCTGCTCGAGGAGATGATCGAAAAGGACGCTTCCGACCTCCACCTGGTGGCCGGCGAGCGCCCCAAGCTCCGCGTGGACGGCGATATCGTGAGCGCCTCCAGCGAAGAAGTGATGACGCCCAAGGACACGCTGTCGCTCGCCTACTCGGTGCTCACCGAGAACCAGAAGAAGCGGTTCGAGACCGAGAACGAGCTCGACTTCTCGTTCGGCATCCAGAATCTGGCGCGGTTCCGCGGCAACGTCTTCAAACAGCGCGGCTGTGTCTCCGTCGTGATCCGGCAGATTCCGTTCAGCGTGAAGACGTTCCAGGAGCTGGGCCTGCCGCAGGTCGTCGCGCAGCTCGCCGACCGGCCCCGCGGCCTCGCGCTCGTCACCGGCCCCACGGGCTCGGGGAAAAGCACGACGCTGGCCGCGATGATCGACAAGATCAACAAAGAGCTGAAGGGTCACATCATCACGGTGGAAGACCCGATCGAGTTCATCCATCGCCATCAGGCGTGCATCGTCAATCAGCGCGAAGTGGGGACCGACACCAACAGCTTCCAGGCGGCGCTGAAGTACGCGTTGCGCCAGGACCCCGACGTCGTGCTCATCGGCGAAATGCGCGATCTCGAGACGATTCAGGCGGCGCTGACCATCGCGGAGACCGGCCACCTCGCCTTCGCGACGCTGCACACCAATTCCGCCGCCGAATCGATCAACCGCATCATCGACGTGTTTCCGTCGCACCAGCAGTCACAGGTGCGCGCGCAGCTCGCCTTCGTGCTCGAAGGCGTGGTGACCCAGACGCTGCTGCAACGCGCGAAAGGCCGCGGCCGGGTCATGGCCGCCGAGATCATGATTTGCACGCCCGCGATCCGGGCGCTGATCCGCGACGATAAGGTCCACCAGATCGAGTCATCAATGCAGGCGGGAAAGAAGTATGGCATGCAGACGCTGAACGATGCGCTGTATCAGCTGTACATGAGCCGTGAAGTCACCAAAGAAGAGTGTCTGCGTGTGACTTCCAAACCACACGACTTCCTGCGGTCCATCGGCGAGGCGCCGCCGGACGACAAAGAGATTCCTACTCCAGCACAGGCTGCTGCGCAGGCTGGTGCACCCAAAGTCGCTGTGCGCCGCTGAGCGCGCACGGGGGGGGGAGCTGACCAATGCCGGTCTTCGAATACACAGCGCGTAACCTCAAGGGCGACCTTGTTAAGGATAAGATCGACCTTGCGACTCGCGACGATGTCATCGCCCACCTGCGCAAAAACCGCATGGTGGTGGTGCAAGTGCGGGAGGCCAAGGGCAAGGGCGGCAGCGTGCTCGACTTCTTCAAGGCGGGAGTCAAGACGCGCGACGTCGTCATCTTCACACGGCAGTTTGCCACGATGATCAATTCCGGTCTGCCGCTCGTACAGGCGCTCGACATTCTACAGCAGCAGACCGAAAACAAGGTCCTGGCCGACGTCACGCGCCAGGTCGTGTACGACGTGGAAAGCGGTCACACCCTCGCCGACGCGCTCCGGAAACACCCGAAAGCGTTCAGCGATCTCTTTGTGAACATGGTGGCGGCCGGAGAGGCGGGCGGTATTCTCGACACGATTCTGCTGCGCCTCGCGACGTTCCTGGAAAAGAACGACGCGATCGTGCGCAAAGTGAAGGGCGCGATGATCTACCCGGCCGTGATCTTCTCGGTCGCGGGGATCGCGGTGGCCGTGCTGCTCATTTTCGTGATCCCGACGTTCCAAAACATGTTCGCGTCCGTGAACCTCGCGTTGCCGCTGCCGACCCGCATCGTGATCGGCGCGAGCAACGTCCTCAAGAACTTCTGGTGGGCGATCATTGCCGCCGCAGGCTTCGGCGTCTTCGCCTTGAACCGGTATTACAAGACCACCCCGGGCAAGCTGCAGATCGACAAGCTGCTGCTCAGCCTGCCGGTCCTGGGCGACCTGCTGCGCAAATCGGCCGTCTCTCGCTTCACCCGCACCCTCGGCACGCTGATTTCGTCCGGTGTCTCCATTCTCGACGGGCTGGAAATCACGGCGCGCACCGCGGGCAATATGGTGATTCACAACGCCGTCATGGAATCGCGGGCGTCGATTGCCGGTGGTGAAACGATTGCCGCGCCGCTGGCGAAGTCGAAGGTGTTCCCGCCCATGGTGATCTCGATGATCGCAGTGGGTGAGCAGACCGGTGGTCTCGACGAGATGCTCACGAAGATCGCCGACTTCTATGACGACGAAGTCGATGCCGCCGTCAGCGCCTTGCTGTCGCTGCTCGAGCCCATCATGATCGTCGTGCTGGGCGTGATCGTCGGCGGCATGGTGGTGGCGATGTATCTGCCGATCTTCGATATGGTGAACGCGGTGCAGTAGGCGGTTCAGCGGTTAGGCGGTTCGTGGAAAACGGCCCTCGTTGTGGGGCCGTTTTCTTATCCAACCACCGAACCGCCCAACCGCCCAACGGCCTAACCGCCCAACCGCCCATTTTGTGCTCCCCGCTCTTGCATTTTGCCAGAGCAAATCCAATAATGGCCCCCCATGCGCTGGCTGGGCGTCAAATCGCAAGGGTCGACGATTCCGACCGCGACCGAGCTCCTCCGCCTCGTCTATGTGGGGCGGATGTGCCTGGCGATCGCCATCTACGTCACCGCCGCCCTGAAGATCAGAGTCGCAGCCCCGCTCGACATCCTGGTTACGTCCTTGCTGTTGGTCGCCGCCTCGTGCATCACAGCCGCCTCCTACTGGCACACCCATGTCCGCCGTCGGCTGCCGGGCCCGACCTTCCTCTATCTGCAGGCGCTGTTCGATGTCGTCCTGATTACCACGGTCGTCCACATGACGGGCGGCGCGGAAAGCGATCTCGCCAGCCTCTACGTCATCTTCATCGCCGTCACGGCGCTGCTGATGCCGCCGGCGAATGCCGGGCTCGTCACGCTGTTCGCCGGCCTGGTCTACTTCGCCGACGTCTTCTGGGGGCATGCGGGGGTCACCGCAGGCATCTGGATCCAGCTCGCGGTCTTCATTCTCGTCGCAGTGGTGACCGGCTACGTCGCCAGCCGGGTGAACGTCATGGGCGCGGAGCGCGAAGCACTGGCAGCCGAAGTGCGCCAGGTGCAGCTCGAGGCGGACGACGTTCTGCGCAACCTCCGGACGGGCGTGATCACCGTGGACGCGGACGGCCGGCTGCTGTACGCGAATCCGGCAGCGGAGGAGATCCTCGGATTCCGGGCGCGCGAGTGGCTGGGGCGCTCGGTGATGCCGGAATTCGCCCGCCTCGCGCCGGAGTTCTGGGCGGCCGTCACCTCCACCGCGCGGCGCGGCGTGCGGTTGATGCGCGTCGAAGCGACCGTGCATCGGCCGGACCGGGCCTTTCCGATCGGCGTGACGACGACGACGCTCGATGGGCCGGTCGGCGCCAGGCCCCGCGTCTCCGCGATCTTCACCGACATCTCCGACTCGAAGCGGCTCGAGGAGCTGCACCTGCGCGCCGAGCGTCTCGAGGCGGTGGCGGAGCTGTCGTCCAGCCTCGCGCACGAGATCAAGAATCCCCTGGCGTCGATCCGCAGCTCGGTCGAACAGCTGGGCCGTTCGTCGCGCGCCAATCCGGACGAGAAATTCCTCGCCAATCTGATCGTTCGCGAAAGCGATCGCTTGTCTCGGCTGTTATCGGAGTTCCTCGATTTTTCCCGCGTGCGCGTGACCGAATGCCGACCGGTGGACCTCCATCGAGTTGCTGAAGCCGCCATTCGACTTGTGCGCCAGCATCCCGAGTGCTCCGCCGGAGTGCGCATCTCTCTGGAGGGCACCGCGACCCCGATGGAAGGCGACGAGGACCTCCTACATCGCGTCGTCACGAATCTCGTACTGAATGCCGTCCAGGCGGCCGGCTCAGGCGCCCACGTGGTCGTCCGCACCGGTCGAGCAGCGGCGAACGATCTACCGGGCGGCGCGGGCATCGATAACCCCGTATCACTGCGCGTGAGCGATAACGGACCCGGCATCCCGGACGAGCTGCAGCGCCGCCTGTTCGAGCCCTTTGCGACCGGGCGCGTCGGCGGCACGGGTCTCGGGCTGGCAATCGTGCAACGGGCCGTGGAGGCGCATCGCGGTCTGGTGCTCGTCGACAGCCAGGCCGGACGGGGGACGACGTTCACCATTTACTTCCCGGCTGCGCGCCGCAAGGAGGAAGCTGCCTAATGGCCGCTGCCCCATCCATACTCGTCATCGACGACGAACAGGGGATACTCGAAACCCTCCGCATCCTGCTAAAGAACGAGGGGTTCGATGTCACCACCGCGCAGGGCGGTAAGACGGGTCTCGAGCAGCTCAAGAGCTCGGCGCCCGACATCGTCCTGACGGACCTCAAGATGCCCGGGGTTACGGGCATCGAGATTCTCTCGGCCGTCCGGGGTCAGGACCCGGAGACGCCAGTCATCCTGATGACGGCGCAAGCGTCGCTGCAGACGGCGATTCAGGCGGTCAACGAGGGTGCCTTCTACTATATCCAGAAGCCCTTCTCGAACGACGACATGGTGGCGATCTGCCGCCGCGCCGCCGAGCACCGCCGCCTCCGCGCCGAGAACAAGCAGCTCAAGCAGGAAATCCGCCGGCGTGAACGCTCGGGACAGGTCAAGCCGCTCGGGAAGTCGAAGTTGTTCAGTGACGTAATGCGGCTCGCCGAGCAGGTGGCGCCCACCGAGAGCACGGTGCTTATCCAGGGCGAATCCGGAACGGGTAAGGAAGTGATCGCCCGCTACCTCCACGAGCTCTCGACCCGTGCCGAGGGTCAATTCCTCTCCCTGAACTGCGGGGCGCTTCCCGAAAGCTTGCTCGAGTCCGAGCTGTTCGGTCACGTGAAGGGATCGTTCACCGGGGCCGTGCGCGATAAGCAGGGGCTGTTCGCGGCCGCCCGGGGCGGAACGTTCTTCCTCGATGAGATCGGCGAGATGTCGCCCGCGACGCAGGTGAAGCTGCTCCGCGTGCTGCAGGAGCGGGAGGCCATCCCCGTCGGCGGTATCGAAGCGATTCCGGTGGATGTGCGGGTCGTGGCCGCGACCAATCGCGATCTCGAGGACGACATCAAGCGCGGCCGCTTCCGGACCGATCTGTATTACCGGCTCAACGTCATCAACATTCATCTGCCGCCGCTGCGCGACCGCCGCGACGACATTCCGATCTTCGTGAAGGAGTTTCTCACTCACATCGCGACCGAGCGGGGGGAAAGTGCCAAGACCCTCTCGGCGGAAGCAGAAGAAGTCATCATGTCCTACGACTGGCCGGGGAACGTCCGCGAGTTGGAGAACGCGCTCGAGCGGGCCGTGACGCTTACCAAGGGGGATAGCATCCCTCGCTCCGCAATTCCGGACAAGGTCAGCGAGCGCAAGGCGGAGCCGCTCGTCGCGGATCGGCTCCACAAGAATCCAGCGCTCGACGTCATCGAGCAGGCGTACATCACGTGGGTGCTTCAGAGTGAAGGCGGGAACAAGACCCGCGCTGCCGAGGTGCTCGGGATCGATCCGTCGACGCTGTATCGGAAGCTGAGTCGCTACGAGGGCTCATCGCCGGTAGCGGAGCCAGATAGAAATCCAACCGACTGATCCAGTTGGCGCGGAGACACTGGAGTGTCTCGCCGGCGCCGTGCGCTACAACGCCTGGATGTTCGATCGGATCCGTGCCTGGATTGGATCGCAGGTGTTGGAGATCGGCTCGGGGATCGGCAACCTCTCGGCGTTCCTCGTCGACCGCGAGCGCCTCGTCCTGACGGATACGCGGGAGGAATACCTGGCCCGGCTCCGCACACGATTCGCGAATCACTCGAACATCGCGGTGGCGCATCTCTATCTGCCGCACGACGACCGCGCCGTCGGCGGCCAGCGCTTCGATACGATCATCTGCCTCAACGTGCTGGAGCACGTGGAGGACGATATCACGTCGCTCGCCGCGGTCCGCAAGCTGCTCGAACCGAAGGGTCGGCTGGTTCTCCTCGTTCCGGCCTTGCCCGCGCTGTACGGCTCGATCGATCGCGCTCTCGGTCATCATCGCCGCTACACCCGCGCCGATCTCATCGCGAAGCTCGAACGAACCGGGTTCCGGCTGGCGCACATCGAGTATTTCAACCTTGCCGGCATTCCCGGTTGGTGGTGGGCCGGCCGGGTGCTCCAGCGCCAGACGATTCCCGCGGGCTCCCTCAAGCTCTACGACACGCTGGTGCCGGTCTTCCGGCTGGAGCGCCTGATCCCCTGGCGCGTGGGACAGTCGCTGATCGCGGTCGGTGAGGCTGCCTGATGAGTCCAGATCGGGCCACACGCAATCTGCTGCTCTCCGTCGTTGTGCCGGCGTTTAACGAAGCCGGCACCGTAGAGATGGCTCTGCGGCGCGTGCGCGCCGTGCCGCTCCGAGTCGAGATCATCGTCGTCAACGACGCGTCGACCGATGGCACCCGCGAAGTCCTCGAGAAGCTGTCGCAAGATGGTCTAATCGATCGTGTGATTCATCACGACATCAATCGAGGGAAGGGTGCCGCCGTCCGAAGCGGCATCGCGGCCGCCACCGGGGACGCCGTCGTGGTTCAGGATGCGGATCTCGAGTACGACCCCGCGGATCTCCCGGCGCTCGTCGGGCCGATCGGTGCAGGCAACGCCGACGCGGTGTACGGGTCGCGCTTTCAAGGAGGCCCACATCGCGTTCTCTACTTCTGGCACTATGTCGGGAACCGCCTGCTGACGCTTTTGTCGAACATGTTCACGAACCTGAACCTCACGGACCTCGAGACATGCTATAAGCTGGTTCGGAGGGATCTGCTCCAACGGCTGCCGCTGTCGTCCAACCGCTTTGGATTCGAAGTGGAGATCACGGCGCGGTTGGCGCAGGCGCGCGCACGAATTTGGGAGATGCCGATCTCGTACAGCGGCCGGACCTATGCGGAGGGGAAAAAGATCACGTGGCGCGACGGGTTTGCCGCGTTGTTCCACATCCTGCGTTATAACCTGCTCGTCCCGCGCAACGCCCGAGATTGGCGCTTACCCGAGAAGTAAAGGCGGGGCTCGTCGTCGCGGCGGTGACGTTGGCCGTCGGTATCCTCACGCTGAACCGGACGCTCGTCGGCGTTTTCTACGACGACGGACTGTATGCCGGGCTGGCAACAGCTCTCGCCCGCGGATACGGGTACGTCCATCCCAATCTCCCCGGCATGCCGGCCGCCGTCCACTATCCGCCGCTCTATCCCGTGATCCTGGCACCGCTCTTTGGCTTGTTCTCGGTCGGTGGGGCGGCGCTGTCCGCGAAACTTCTCAACGCTTTGCTGGCTGCCGGCGCGGCCGGATTGATCGCGTGGCATGCGTTCCGAACCGCGATGCTTGGCCTGACCAAGTTCTGGTTTGTGCCGGCGATCGTGCTCGCAGCCGCGCTCGCGATTCCAGTCCTGGCGACGCAAGGCGTGCTCTTCGCCGAGCCGTTGTTCGCGGTGCTCCTCGCGCTCGCGATCGTCGCCACCGACCGCGGCGCGTCTCCGTGGATCGTGGGAGCCGCAGCGGCGCTAGCCTTGCTTACGCGGTCGATCGGCGTAGCGATCGTCGCGGGCGCCGCCGGTTTTCTGCTGGCTCGCCGCGTGCCAATGCGGTCGTTGCTGCCCCTAGTGCTGCCGCCGCTCGGAGCGATGCTCGCCTGGGGGATGTGGGTCGCTACGCACCAGCGACAGATCGATCCAGCGCTGGCGCTGGGCTACGGTAGTTATCTCGCCCCAGTCCGCCACGCCGGGCTCAGCGCGGTCGCGGTCAACGTCCCCGACATGTCCCGGCCACTGGAAGCGTTGACACTCGGCTGGATCCCGGTGCGCTGGATTTACGACATTCTCGCAACCATCGCCCTTGGTATCGGTCTATACGGACTCGCATTGCTCTCGCGTCGATCGGCGATAGGCTTCACGTTGATTTTCTATTTGCTGATTCTCGCGGTGTGGCCTTATCCGCCGGACCGCTTTCTGTGGGCGGTGCTTCCCTGGCTTGCACTGGCGTGGGCGGCCGGTGCGCTCGAGCTCTGGCGCCGCTGGTCACGACTACGGATCCCGGTCGGATTGCTCGCGGCGATTGTGATTGGTGGCTACGCTACTTACGAGATCCGTGGATTTGCGGGCCGCTGGTGGGACGCCCAGGCGCGCGCCATCTCCGCGAACTTTGCCGAGCTGTTGCCGGTTGTCGCGAATCTGCCGTCTTCGGCTGTCATTGCCAGCGACGACGAGGCGCTCGTGTGGCTCTATACCCGGCGCCAATCGGTGCCACTCTATCTCGAGAGTTACCGCGGGCGGGATTTCATTCAGCCCACGCCCACCGAGCACCGGGCCTACCTGGAGCGGATGGGCGTGACTCATATTCTGCTTGCGAGTGCGAGCTCTCCATCCGCCGTCCAGCTCCGCACTCTCATTGGCGCCTATCCAGCGTGGCTGACCGGATTGTATCGCTGGTCTGACGGCCGCTGGCTGTTCGCCGTGAACCGTGGACACTAGGGACCGCCGGGGGGGGCTGTACCTCGCGGTCGCTGTGTGCGCGGTCGTTCCGCATCTCCCGGCCTTGTGGAATCGCTTCGCGATGGACGACCTCTACATCATCGTCTGGAATCCGCTGGTTCACACGATTCAGGGCGTGTGGCGCGGCTTCGCGGGACCCTATTGGCCACCCGATCTTGGCGGCCAGATGTATCGTCCACTTCCCCTCGCGAGCTTTGCGATGAGCTGGACCATCGCCGGCGCTCATCCTGTGCTCTTTCATGCGATGAATCTGCTTTGGCACGCGGCTATGGCGGTGGCAGTCGCGGCGCTGGCGCGACGTCTCGCCGACGTGACCGTGGCATTCGTTGCCGGATTGATTTTCGCCGTGCATCCGGTCCACGTGGAGGCGATCGCGAACGTGATCGGCCTCGGCGAGCTCATGGCAGCGGCCGGCGTCTGCCTGGCGGTGTACGCTGCCGTTGTTCGGCAGGACGTCGTGTGGAGTGGCCTGGCGCTCCTCCTCGGCCTCCTGAGCAAGGAAAATGCGGTGGTTGCACCGGCCTTGATCCTTTGGGCCTGGATCGTGGGACCACGGCCGCTGCCACGACGGATGCTTACATTCGCGATGAGTTGGCTGATCATCGGAGGCGCGTATCTCGCCGTGCGCGGGATCGTCCTTCACCCGTACGCCAGACTGCACGCGATCGCTCCCGTGTTTCTCGGAGAGAGCTTCTTTGCTGGAAGACTTACGGCGGTGGCCGCTCTCGCCGACGTAACGCGATTGCTCGTCGTGCCCCTGACGTTGCGTGTCGACTACTCGCCCGCCGAGCGGACGATCGTGCGATCGGTGCTGGACGGGCGATTCGCGATCGGATTGGCGTGCCTCGCGCTTTGGGCCTTTCTGCTGGTCTGGGCCTGGAGGCGTCGTAGGCGAGTCGAAGCCTTTGGTCTCGGATGGATTGCGATCGCCTTTCTTCCCGTTTCCAATCTGTTGTTCTCAACGGGCGTGCTTCTGGCCGAGCGAACACTGTACCTGCCGTCGGTGGGCTTGGCTCTCGCGGCGGGTGCGGCGCTGGCGCGGCTTCCCCTACCGCGTCTGCGCGTCGTTGTCGCGCTGCTCGTTCTCGCCGGTGGTATTCGGTCAGCGTTCCGAACGCTCGTCTGGCGCGACGATTTAGCCGTCACCAAAAGCATCCTGGTGGATTCGCCCGAGTCCTACCGCGGCCCGGCCCGCATGGCGGGGATCTACCAGAGCCATCGTGAACCGGATCGCGCGCTCGCGGCACTCCAGATCGCGGCGCGGACGTACGACCGCGATCCGACGTTGTTCATCGCCGGCGCCGACGCGGCGTTCACCCTCGGCCGGCCATACCTCGCCGACTCGCTGCTGGCTCGCGCCGAACAGTTGTGCTACCGCTGTACCGGCTACTATCGCACCCAGGCGCTTGCGGCCCGCTCTCGTGGCGATTCGAGCGTCGCGGATTCTCTCCTCGCTCGAGAGCCATGAAGCGCGAGCTGCTTCTCGTATTCGTCGCGGCGCTCGCGCTGTACCTGCCGGGCGCCGGTTACGGGTTTGTACAGGACGATCGCGCCATCATCGTGTCGAATCCCGCGGCCCATTCGATTCCGGCGGCGCTTGCCGCGTTCGACGATCCATACTGGCCACGCGGATCGGGTGCGGGCCTGTATCGACCACTCACGATTCTGAGCTATGCCGTGGATTGGACCGTCTCGGATGGCAGCCCCGGATGGTTTCACGTGATGAACGCTCTGTGGCACGGCCTCGCAACGGTGTTGCTCACGGTCATTCTCATGCGCTGGCTTCCCACACTGGCCGCCGTCGGAGCGGGACTGCTCTTCGCCTGGCATCCTGTCCATGTCGAAGCGGTGGCGAGCCTCGTCGGTCGCGCGGAGCTGCTGGCGGCCGTGGGAATCTTCGGCGCGGTCCTAGCCGCCCGCCGAGAGCAGTGGGCGGTTTCTGTACTCTGTGCGGTGGCTGCAATGCTCAGCAAAGAGCACGGTGTCATTGCTCCTGTCGTCATACTGTTCGATAACTGGCTTCAAGGTTCCGAAGCACGTCGGCTTCCGATCGGCTTCCTGGTGGCACTCGGCGCCAGCACGGTGGGATTTCTCGCGGCTTGGTTCGTGATCGGGGTGGCGGGCGCGCACGATGCCGCGGTGGTCTTCTATGGAAGGAGCACGCTCGGCCGCCTCGCGGTTGCTCTTCCTGCCGTGGCACGCGCGGCCGAACTACTTGTCTGGCCCGTTTCCTTGTCGTCCGATTACAGCCCTCAGGTCATTCCCGCGCGCGAGGCATTCTCGGCGGCGGCGGCATTGGGAATCGTCATCGCAATCGGGCTTGCCGCGTTGATTGTCTGGTCGCGTCGTCGCGCACCTGTGATTGCGTTCACGGCGGTACTCGCAGTGCTTTCGTATTTACCGACCGCCAATCTCTTGTTTCCATCTGGAGTAGTTCTCGCGGAGCGCAATCTCTATCTTGCGGTGGCGTTGCCGGCGGCGTTCGCGGGCACAGGCTTAGCGTGGCTCGGTGCGCACCGAGGACTGCGGCCTGCTGCTGCGGCGCTCGCGGTGGTCGCCGTCGCGTGCGGGACGCGATCCTTGCTGCGACTTCCGGCGTGGCGTGACAATCGTTCGCAGCTCCTCACTTTACTTACCGAACATCCGGAGTCCTATCGCGGGCATGCCTCGGCGGCCGCCGTGCTGGCCGGTCGTCACGATACCGCGGGCGCGCGCCGCGAATACCAGACCGCCGACTCGCTGTTCGCTGGAGATCCCTACCTCGAGGCCGCGCACGCGATTTATCTGATCGGCCTCGGCGACACCGCGGCCGCCCGCGCATTGATCGCTCGCGCTCGTTCGTCCGAACGCGCGGAGCGCCTTGCGTGGCGCGCGCAGTTTCTGCTTTTGCTGGCGCGACACGACCGACCGGGAGCCGCCGCCGTGGCCGATTCGGCGAGACAGCGCTATTCAGAGGATACACCCTGGTATCGCATGCACTTTCATTGATTTGAACGATGAATGTGTCATTGCGTCCGGCGTGCCGACTTGCAAAAAGCGCGACCAGGTGATGCTTTTGAGGGGGGACTCCGCAACCGTCCGAATAATGTAAATGATTGCTCGATAGTGATTTGCAATGTCAAACTAGCTCAAAGGCACGATTCGTGCCGATTCGCCGGACGGGATACTATCGTTTGCGTTGCGACTTACAGGGGGAGGTTGTCCAGATGAATCGCAAGGGTTTCACTTTGATCGAGCTTCTAATCGTGGTCGTGATCATCGGCATTTTGGCCGCGATCGCGATTCCGAAGTTCGCCAACACGAAGGAAAAGGCTTATCTCGCGTCGATGAAGTCGGACCTCCGGAACCTCGTGACGGCCGAAGAGGCCTACTTCGCCGATTCGGTGAAGTACACGACGAACCTGGGTACGGCGTTCTCGACGACCAGCGGCGTGGTTGGCCCGACCATCGCGTTGTCGGCTGATGGTTGGACGGCCCGCGTGTCGCACACCACGACTCCGAAGACCTGCGCGATTTACGTTGGGTCGACGGCGCTGGCGCCTGCCAACAAGGAAGGCGAGCCGAAGTGCCAATAAGGCCTCTGGCCTGAAGGCAATCACGGACGGCGGGGAGCGATCCCCGCCGTTCTTTTTTCTTGGCATCCGGCCAGCAAGTTGCAAAACACCACGGTTCCTACCACTTTAGGGGGGTAGGACATCTCCCAGGTGGCAATGGCTAAGCTATTGATTTGTAGGGAGTTATGTCGTAAGATTCAATCAAAGGCATGATTCCTGCCACTAGTGCTGTCGGAATAATAGATCGGCTTTATCGCAGTCTATACAACGGGGGGGGATACCGATGAACCGCAAGGGTTTCACTTTGATCGAGCTTCTAATCGTGGTCGTGATCATCGGCATTTTGGCCGCGATCGCGATTCCGAAGTTCGCCAACACGAAGGAAAAGGCTTATCTCGCGTCGATGAAGTCGGACCTCCGGAACCTCGTGACGGCCGAAGAGGCCTACTTCGCCGATTCGGTGAAGTACACGACGAACCTGGGTACGGCGTTCTCGACGACCAGTGGCGTGGTTGGCCCGACCATCGCGTTGTCGGCTGATGGTTGGTCGGCCCGCGTGTCGCACACCACGACTCCGAAGACCTGCGCGATTTACGTTGGGTCGACGGCGCTGGCGCCTGCCAACAAGGAAGGCGAGCCGAAGTGCCAATAAGGCCTCTGGCCTGAAGGCATCCACGGACGGCGGGGAGCAATCCCCGCCGTTCTTTTTTCTTGCAATAATAGAGCCCTATGGACCTTCGCCAGCTGCGCTACTTCGTCGCTGTCGCTGAGGAACTGCACTTCACACGCGCCGCCCGGCGCGCCCGGATTACTCAGCCGACACTGAGCCATCAGGTGCGTTTGCTCGAGAAGGAGCTGGGCGTCACGCTCTTCAGGCGCACGAAACGCCGCGTCGAGCTGACGCATCCCGGCCGCATCTTCCTGCGGGAAGCGCAGCGCCTGCTGGCTGGGGCCGCCGACGCGGTCCAAGCAGCGAAATCTGCCGAGGCAGGCCAGCTGGGACGGCTGGTTGTGGTTTGCGGACCAACAACCGCTTACGCCGGTCTGCTGGGGATGCTGCAACTCTACCGCCGACTGTCGCCGCAGGTCGATATCCGTCTACTCGAGTCGCCGGTCCGCGATGCCGTTGTCACAGTCGAGCAGGGCAACGCCGATGTTGGTCTCGTGGTACCTTACTTCGAGTCCTCGCTTCTGGCTCGCGAGACCGTCATGGAGTTGCCACTGCTTGCCGCTTTGCCGAAATCCCATCCACTGGCCTCGGCCAACAGCATATCTCTGAAGCAGCTCTCTGAGGATCCGTTCGTGTTGTTTGGGCGTCAGCGCGGCTCCGGTTTCTACGAGCGCGTCTTGAGTGTCTGCCATGCCTGCGGGTTCTCGCCAAAGGTGCTCGAAGAGATGGAGCACATTCACACATTGCTGTATCTGGTCGGCGCGGGCTACGGAGTGTCGCTCGTACCGGCGACGCTTGATCCGGCAAAGCGGCATGAAGTCGCGCTCGTACCCTTGCAGGAGTCATCGGCGACCCTCGAGCTCGCGATGATATGGCGGGCGGATCAAGAGTCACAAGTGGTGCACAGCTTTCTGGACACGGTCCGCAAGTGGTGCAAGGAGAGCCGGCCCTGATGGGAGCCTCCAAACCGGCACTGCGTGCCGAGCTTCTCTTCTATCTCACCTTTCTGGTCGCGTTCGCGCTTCTCGTCGGCGTAGCGACTTCCTTGCTCGCGCTCGCGATCGCGCCCGATCGCGGCGTGGCATTCATCGTCATCCTGGTCGCTCTCGAGGTCGGCATCTTCGTCCTCTACGGGCACTCGCTCGTTACCCGTCTGGTCCTCCGTCCTCTGGATCGCGTAATGGAGACGGCGGATGCCGTCGCCGACGGCGACCTCGGCGCGCGGGCGCCCGACGCTGCCACACGCGACTTCGCCACGCTCGCTCAACGTCTGAACCGGATGACCGATCGCCTCCTCGATGCCCAGAGCCAGCTCGTGCGCTCGGAAAAGCTCGCCAGCATCGGCCGGCTCGCCGCCGGCGTGGCGCATGAAGTCGGCAACCCGCTCGGCGCCATCGTGACCTACCTGGAGGTCCTGCGCCGTCGCGGCGCAGACGAGGAGGTCACTGCTGGCATCGCGCGCGAAGTCGAACGCGTCGACAAGATCGTTCGCAGTCTCCTGGATTACGCCCGGCCGCAGGAAGATCCGCTCGCCCCCGTCGATACCGCGCGGGTTGTGCAGGGGGCGTTCGAGCTGCTGCGGGCGCAAGGCGCATTCCGTCGGTTGCATGTGGAGCTGGATGTTGGGTCCGACGTACCGATGGTGTTGGGCCGCGCCCACGTACTCGAGCAGGCGCTTGTCAACCTTTTCCTCAACGCCATCGATGCCACACCACCTGACGGAGCCATCGTTATCGGCGCGCGACGCTGGGCCTACGAGCCCGGTCAGGCGATTCCCAAACGCGCGGATGATCCCGGATATGCTCGCTTCCCACGTACTTCCGAGCGCCGGCCGGCTCGAATTGAATTCTCAGCGGGCCAACCCGGCGCCCTTTTGTTCGTGGCGGATTCCGGCTCAGGCGTGCCACCGGCGGACCGCGAAAAGATTTTCGAGCCATTCTACACAACCAAGGAGCCAGGCCACGGCACCGGCCTCGGCCTCGCGATCGTCGCGCGCTCGGTGCACGAAATGGGTGGCGTGGTCTGGGTAGACGGCGCACGTGAGGGCGGGGCGGCGTTCAAGCTGTTCTTCCCCATCGTTCCGGGCTCATGAAGAGAGTCCTCATTGTCGATGACGAACCTGGTCTGCGTCAGAGCCTCGGTCTGCTGCTGACGGATGCCGGGTATTCGGTCGTCGCGGAGCAGACGGGACGCCGCGCGCTCGAGCGCGCGGCGGCGGAGATGTTCGATCTGGTGTTGTGCGACGTACGCATGCCGGAAATGGACGGTCTGACGTTCCTCCGCCAGTATCGCAAGGGCGGTGGAAACGCGCTCGTCATTGTCATGAGCGCATACGGCGGCGAGGATGCCGCTATCGCGGCCATGAAAGAGGGCGCCTACGACTACCTGCCCAAGCCGTTTCGGCCCGATGAAGTTGTCCTGACGCTGCGCAAGGCGGAGGAACGGGAACGGCTGCGGGAAGAAGTGGCAGGCCTCAAGGCGCAGTTGTCCGCCGGTCCCGCCGAGCGCGGCCTGATCGCCGAGAGCGGCGCCATGCGCCAGGCGCTGGCCTTGGTGGCGCGCGTTGCCGAGCACAATACGACCGTGCTCATCACCGGTGAAAGCGGCACCGGGAAGGAAGTCATCGCGCGCGCGATCCATCGGGCGAGCCCGCGAGCGAACCGCGCGTTCGTCGGCATCAACTGCGCGGCGATTCCGGAGAACCTCCTCGAGTCCGAGCTCTTCGGTCACGTCCGCGGCGCATTCACGGGCGCGAGCGCCGACAAAACGGGACTGTTCGAGCACGCCAACGGCGGTACGATCTTGTTGGACGAAATCGGCGAGTTGCCGGTTGGTCTACAGGCCAAGCTGCTGCGGGTGCTCCAGGAAGGAGAGATCCGGCGCGTGGGCGATCAGAAAACACGCAAGGTGGATGCGCGCGTGCTCGCGGCTACGGCCCGGGATCTCGAGGCCGAAGTGAGGGCCGGGCGGTTTCGCGAAGATCTGTTCTACCGCATCAACGTCGTCGCGATCGAGCTGCCGCCGCTCCGTGAGCGGCGGGACGACATCGCACCGCTCGCTCGGCACTTCGCTGCACGATTATCACAGCGGTTTGGCCGGCCGCTGTCATTGAGCGACGCGGCACTTGCGTGGCTCCAGCAGCAGGATTGGCCGGGCAACGTTCGCGAGCTCGAGAACGCGATCGAGCGTGCTGCAGTCCTCAATGAAAAGCCGGTTCTCGAGCCGCAGGATCTTCACGCCGTTCCCCCTCGCCGCGAAGCGCAGAGGGGGTCAGAGGGTGAGGCCGGCACGCTGGGCGACGTCGTTGAGCGCGCTGAACGCCAAGCCATTGTCGAGGCCTTGCAGGCGACCGAGGGCAATCGTCGTGCGGCAGCCGAGCGGCTCGGGGTCAGCCTCCGAACGCTGTTTTACAAGATCGATCGCTATGGAATCGGGTGATGCAAAATTCTGCACTGGTGAAGCATTCTGCAGGGTTTTGTGCGCATGCTAATCCACGTAAATCATTTAATCAGCGGCGGTTACCTCGAGGCATGGAACCTGTAAGGCATAGGCCGGCGAACGGAGGCTCCTTATGAGTCGCAGAGGCTTCAGCCTGATCGAATTGATCACCGTCTTCGTACTCATCGGGGTCATTGCCGCGATCGGTTTTCCGCGCCTGCGCGACGCACTCGAGAAGCAAAACGTCCGCAGCGCCAAGGCGCTCATCGCCACCATGGCTGCGACGGCGCGCGGCGCCGCGATCCAGCGCGGCTGTGCCGCCACGCTGAACATGACGGTCGATAGCGCCTGGGTGACTGCCTGCGGCGTCAATCCGCCCGCGGCCAACGTGCAGGTCGGGACCAAGAAGCTCATCGGCGACGATTTCGGGGTCACGTTGAATCCCTCGGCCGCAACGATCGTGTACGATCCGCGTGGGATCGCGACGGTATTCCAGACCACCACGGTGCAGGTCATCGGGCCGCATAACCAGGACTCGGTGGTCGTCAACCAGGTGGGGAAGGTGATCAAGCAATGAACGCCAACGCAAAGCGGCGCGGCTTCACGATCATCGAGATCATCATCGCGATCCTCGTGCTCACAGTCGGCGTGCTCGGCATGGTCACAACGGCCGCGCTCGTGACGCGGATGATCGCCCGTGGGCAGCGCTCCGCCGCGGCGTCAGCCTTCGCCGCGCGCCGGATCGAGCGGATGCGCGTCGCCGCGTGCGACAACGTGCAACGGGTGAACGGCTCGGACACGCTCTATCGCGGCTCGACGTGGGTGGCGTTCAACAACTGGACGTTTACGGATCTTGGCAACCTGAATTATCGGCTGAAGGTCGTGTCCACCTACAGGACGACACAGAACCGGGTGCGCAACGATTCCACGGAGACTACGATCACATGCAACGCGTTCCTATGAGCCCGGCACGCCGCGGTTTCACGATGGTCGAGCTGTTGGTTGCGCTCGTTCTGTTGGGCATCGTCAGCGCCGCCCTGTACCGCGTGCTGGTGAACAACCAGCGCCTGTATCAGGCCCAGACCGCGCGCATCGATTTGTCGCAGAACATCCGCGCGGCCGGCTCGATCCTGCCGGCCGAGTTCCGCCAGCTCGATGCGTCGGAAGGGGATATCTCGACGATGTCGGCAACCAGCATCTCCATCCGCGCGATGCGTTGGTTGGGCTTTCTTTGCTCCCCGCCCGCTCTCGGTGGCGGGTTGAACGGCGTGGCGATCATCATTCGCGGCGGCGCACCCGGTCAACCGCTTTTCTATGGTGCGCGAGGCATCAACAACAACACGGACTCGATACTGGTCTATTACGACGGCGATCCGACCACGCGTGCCGATGACTTCTGGGCTATAGCCGGGATTACGGCCGCGCCCAACGGCCAAAACTGCCCCGACGGCACGAACGGCCAACGGCTCATTCTCAACGTCAACCTCTTGGGGTTGGGAGTGAACGCCGCAGGAGCAGTTCCGGTTGGAGCACCGGTGTGGGGGTTCGAACACGTCACGTATTCGCTGTATCAACCGGCGGGCGATACCTCGTGGTACGTCGGCTTTCAGCCGGCCGGCGCCTCGATGCAGCCGCTCATCGGACCGGTGTTGACCAATGGACTCACGTTCACGTACTACAACGCGGCTGGCGCCGTCACGGCTGTCAAGTCACAAGTTGCCCGCATCGACATCACTGTACGGGCCAGGACGGCGTCCGCGATTCGCGCGGGCGGACAGGCCGCTCGGTTAACCGCGACCGATAGTGTCGTGACGAGTGTGGCTTTGCGCAATAACCGGCGGTTTTAGGGCCGTCCGGAACCCATGAAGGAGATAGGCATGAAACGGATTCCGCGGAACGAGCGCGGTATGGCGCTCGCGGTTGCGATCTTCGCCCTCGTCGTCGTGGGCGCGTTGGTCGCAGGCGCATTCTTCGCCGGCACGCAGGAGCAGCGAGTCGGTGAGAACCAGCGCCGCGTGCAGACCTCGTTCGGCGTGGCCGAAGCCGGGGCCCAAGAGCGCGTCTTGAGCTGGGACGCGACGTCGATGAACAAGCGTCCCCAGTATCCGGCCGACTCGGTGGTCATCGGCCCCAACGCCACCGCTCCCAACGGGACGGGCTCGTACGGCGGCTACAGTTACAAAGTGGGCCCGAACCTATTTCTTATCGACGTGACCGGTCGCGACAACGCGAGCGCCGCAGGTGCCATCGCTGGTGGCGGTGGAGCACGGCAACGCATCGGCATGCTGACTCGCATCGCGCCGGTGGATTTCGGCATCCATGCGTCGCTGACGACGCAGGGTTCCGTGAGCATATCGGGTAACGCGGACGTCAATGGCGCTGACCAGATCCCCGCCGGGTGGACGAGCTGCGATCCTCCCGGGCTGCCCCAAGCGGGCGTCCGGGATCAAGGCGGCAACGTGACCGAGAGCGGAAACGGGACTGTGCTAGGGAATCCGCCAGTCGTGAACGACCCGACGATTAACAACAACACGTTCACGACGTTTGGTGGAGCGACGTACGCCCAGATGACGGCGAGGGCGAACCTCGTGATTCCGGCCGGCAACTATTCGACGGCGCCAGTCGTGACCAACGGTCAGTGCGACCGGACCGTGCTGACGAACTGGGGCGATGGCGAGAACCCGACCGCACCATGCGGTAGTTACTGGCCGATCATTCACGCCACCGGGACGATTACCCTCAACAACACCCAGGGCCAAGGTATCTTATTGGTAGACGGCGACTTGAACATTCAAGGCTCGTACCAGTTCTTCGGTATTGTGATCATCCAGGGCGATCTGAAAACGGCCGGTGGTGGTACAACCGACGCCCACTTCTGGGGTGGAGTGATGGCGAAGAACGCCGACCTCTCGACCCAAAGCCTGAGTGGTAAGGCGACGCTGAACTTCTCTAGCTGCAGTATTCTCACGGCTTTACAGGCGACGAGCCCAATTTCGATGATGCGGTCGAGGGGTTGGGCGCAGCTGTATTAAGTGGTCTAAGTATCGGCAGGGACGATAGTTGTTGCTTCGGCCTCAAGTAGGTTCGAGGCTTGACAGGATAAGGGGCGGGGCCTATTGTAGTTTGCCCTCGCCCCTTCTTGTCTCTAGACGAAAAGGTGCACATGGCCCTTTTTGGCCTTCTAGGTGGCAAAAAAACCTCGGTCGGTCTTGATATCGGCTCGGGCATCATCAAGCTCGTCGTCATCGACCATGGTGGCAGCGAGCCTGAACTGAGCAAGGTTGCCACGACCGAGGTGGCCGCCGACGCCATCGTCGAGGGCGAAGTCATGGACCCCGGCCTCGTTTCGGAGGCTATTCGGGGTTTGTTCGAGGCCGCCGGCGTCAAACGGAGATCCGTCGTGACGGCCGTCGGCGGCCGCGACGTCATCGTCAAGAAAATCCAGATGGATCGGATGAAAGAGGCAGATGCCCGCGAGGTCATTCGCTGGGAAGCCGAGCAGCACGTGCCCTTCGACATGGCGAACGTGGAGCTCGACTTTCAGATCCTCGATCCGGACGCCGAAGGTCTTCAGATGAACGTCCTGCTCGTCGCTGCCAAACGCGAGCTGGTCGAAAGTCGCGTGGGCCTGCTCGGCGAAGCGGGTCTCGATCCCTCGATCATCGACGTCGACGCCTTCGCGATCCACAACGCCTTCGAATTGAATCACCCCGACGCCATGCAGGGCGTCGTCGGGTTGGTGAACATCGGTCACGAAGTCACCAACGTGAACATTCTCGAGGATGGTATCCCGGTTCTGACCCGCGACTTGTCGGTCGGCACGCGACGCTTCCGCGAGGACCTCCAACGCGAAAAGGGTCTCGCCAGCGACGAAGCCGAGAAAGTGATTCAGGGCACGTCACAGAGCGCGGACCTCGCCGGCTATGTGAATGCCCGCGGCGAGGAGATCGCGGTGGGGGTCGAACGGGCAGCGGCCTTCTTGGCCACAGCCTCGCGGTCGGCGGGTGGTTTGTCCCGCGTCTACACGACTGGCGGCGGTGCCCGCATTCCGGGGCTCAACGACGTCCTCGGATCGCGCCTGAAGGTGGCGATCGAGCTTGCCAATCCCGTGCAGCGCCTGCGCGTGCGGGATGACGTGTTCGAGACCGTGCCGGTGGATGAAGTCGCCCCGCTGCTAATGCTGGCGGTCGGGCTGGCGCTGAGGCGCGCCGCATGATTGAAATCAATCTACTCCCCGGCAAGAAGAAGGCGGCCAAAGGCGCGGGCTTTCAGCTCGCGATGCCGGACTTCAAGGGCCTCCTCGCGCAGGTCAAGGACCCGTGGCTGATCGGCGCGATCGCGGCGTGGGTCATCGTGGGCGGGGGCGGCGCGGCGCTGTTCATCGCCGAACGTGCCCGGCTCGCGGCTGCCGAGGCCCGGCTCGTAAGCGTGCAGGGCGAGAAGCGCAAGTACGACATCGTGATCGCGCAAAAACGCCAGATGGAAAAGGTGCGCGACTCGCTGGTCTACGAGATCGGGGTCATCCGCAACATCGATGCGGACCGCTACATCTGGCCGCACGTGCTCGACCAGGCGACGAAGGCGTTGCCACCCTACACGTGGATCACGCGGGTTCAGGCGGTGACCCAGACGCTCGTTCCCGGCGCGGCGCAGCCGGCGAACCAGCCGGCGGTCGTCGCGATGGACACGTCGGGCGCGCCGGCGGTGCGCGTGTCGATTAAGGGCCGCACGGTGGACATCCAGGCCTACACGACGTTCCTGCGGCAGCTCGCCGCGTCGCCCTGGTTCACGGAGGTGACGCCCGCGAGCTCGCAGATCGTCATCGAGGCAGATCGTCCCGTGACCGAGTTCGACGTGACGGTGCGGTATCGCGTGGCGGACTCGGTGTACATCCGCACTGTCCCACTCGTGCAGTCGCTGAGGTAGGAGGGAGCCATGGCGCTCGGTTTACCAACCGACCAACGCGGTCAGATCATGGCGCTCCTGATCCTCGTCGCCCTGGCCGGCGGCTATTTCTTCTGGACCAAGGTGCACCAGCCGCAGAGCGCGCAAATCGTGGCCGAGACGCAGCAGGCCGACAGTCTGGAGAAGATCGTCGAGGCTGCGAAGCGCGACCTCGCGAGCGGCAGTATCGAGGATTTGCGGCGCCGTGTCGAAGAGTACAACGGCTCGCTTGAGCTGATGCGGCGGCTGGTCCCCGACCGCAACGAGGTCCCGACGCTCATCGACGACATCTCGACGAAGGCGAAGGTCCGCGGCATCACGCTCGGCAAGATTCAGCCGCTGACGCCCGATCTCGGGACGCCATTCGACACCTACCGGTACCGGCTCGAGGTCTACGGGCATTACGACCAGATCGGGGAATATCTCGCGGACGTCGCGTCGTTGCCCCGTATCGTCGTGCCGGAGGAAGTCATCCTCTCGACCGCGTCGCAGGCCGCCCAAAAGCAGCTCGCCGACACGGCTGGCTCATTGCTACTCGCGGAATTCTCGATTCGCACGTTCGTGAAGTCGTCCGGACCGCCGCCAGGCACGAAACCGGCCGCCAAGCCGGCAGCGGGGGCGCCGCGTGCGCGCAGCTAGCCTGACGCTCGCGTTGCTGCTCGTGGGGCCCGCGATCGCCGGCGCTCAGCAGCACGATAGCGCTGCGGCGTCGCTGCAAGCCGCGTCGCTCCAGCGCGAGGTGTTCGCGTATGAGGGCGGCGGGCGCGATCCGTTCATGTCGTTGCTCAAGTCCGGCGACGTGCGGCCGCTCATCTCCGATCTCAAGCTCACGACGATCGTCTACGATGGCCGGTTCGCGGCGCGCAGCGTCGCCGTGCTGCGCGACGTCACCAACCGGCGCATTTATCGGGTGAAAGCGGGCGACATCGTCGGCCGCCTGAAGGTTACGCAGATCCGGCCTCGCGAGGTCGTGTTCACCGTGCAGGAATTCGGGTTCGAGCGGCAGGAGACATTGTCGCTCGCCAAGCAGGAGGAGACGCCATGAAGGTCATTCTTCGCCTGGCGATGGTGCTCGCCATCGTCGCTCCCCGGGCCCTTGCGGGGACGACGATCGGCAGCACCGGCCGGGACGGCGAAGTCCGCGGGGTGAGTGTTCTTCCCGCCTCGGGCAAAGTCGACATCGTCATCGACGTGCAAGGCGGCGCCCAGGTCACGGACTTCACGCTCGCCAATCCCGCCCGCCTCGTCATCGATCTCACGGGCGTGCGTCTCGCCGCGCCGGCCACGCTGTACGACGGCCTGAATCGCGGCGGCGTCAAGAACATCCGCTACGCGCAATTCAAGCCGGACGTCGTCCGCGTGGTGATCGATCTCGATGCACTCAAGGACTATCAGGTCGAGCACGTCGCCGGTCAGGTGCGCGTGCACATCGGGACGGAGCGGACCAGCTTCGCCGCGTGGTCGAGCGCGACGGTGACCGCGGCAGCCGTTCCGCCTCCACGCAAAGCGGAGCGGGCGTCCGCCGGCGAGGCTCCGCCGGTCACCGGCGGTCCCCAGCAGGCCGCGCGCGTCACCACGCCGACGCTCGGCCGGTCGCTGTCGATCGAGGAGTATCTCGCCATGCATCGTGCCGACGCGCTGCAGTCGCAGGCGCCGCGGATCACCGTGCAGTGGGACAACGCCAGCATCGAAGACGTCGTCGCGGGCTTCGCGGCGTTCAGCGGCCGCACCATCATCTTGAGTAAAGACATCAAGGGCAACGTCACGGCCGAGATCAAGAATCAGCCGTGGGACCTGGCCCTGAACGCGGTGCTCGAGTCTCAGGGACTCGCGGTGCAGACGCTGCCGGGCGGGATTCTCAACGTCGTCAGCAAGATCGAGCTGGCGCGCGCCGATTCGACGGTGCCGATCACGACGCGCCTCGTGCGCATCAACTACGCGAAGGCGACGTCGCTCGTCCCGTCGGTGCAATCGATTCTGAGCAAGCGCGGCCAGGCGGTCGCTGATTCGACGAGCAACTCGCTCGTGATCACCGAGGTGAGCTCGCGCATCGAGGACGTCGTGGAGTTCGTGAAGGGCCTCGACCTGCGCACGCCGCAGGTATCGATCCAGGCGAAGATCATCTTCGTGGATCGCACCGACGTCGAAGAGCTGGGCGTGAAGTACGATCTCGGCTCGGCCACACAGTTCTTCAATCAGCTCGTGCAGCGGCCCGACCCACGCACCGCGAAGCCGGTCGATACGAACCTGGACGGCATTCCCGATGCGCTCGTGCCGCAGTCGAATTTCCCGGCGAACCAGAACATCGTCGACCTGGGTGGCAACTCACTGTCGGCGCTCGGCAACGCGAGCCAGGAAGTCGTGAACCCGGCGCTCAACCTGATCTTTTCGACGGCGATCGGCAATTTCGATCTCACGGCCTTCGTGCAGGCGCTGCAGCGCATCGAGCTCGCCGACATCCAGGCCGAGCCGACCATCACGACACTCGACAACCGCCAGGCCGAAATCCTGGTCGGCGATCGCGTGCCGATCCGGATCATCGACGTCAGCGCCGTGAGCACCGGTACGGCCGGCGGCGGCACGGCGGTCCCGCGCGCGACGGTCCAGTTCCAACAGACCGGTATCAACCTGCGTGTCACGCCGCACGTGACGAATAACCGGCAGATCCTGATGGAAGTGCACGCCGAGCGTTCCAACGTGCGGCCGGCGGCGGTGGACATCGGCTTCACGTTCCAGACGCAGCAGGCGGACAACCAAATCCTGGTCAGTGATGGGGAAACGGCCGTAATTGGCGGACTTACGGTGACAGAGGTCACGGTAACGAAGTCCGGAATCCCGTTCCTTGTAGATCTCCCGATTCTGGGCAAGCTGTTCGGATTTACGTCCCAGACGGAGAACCGGCGTGATCTCCTGATTCTGATCACGCCTCACATCATCGACGATCTGGTCGCGCCCACGGGGCAGTAGGCCCGGGTGCGAAGCCGGGAGCGAGTGGATATGCGGCTGGTGACACGCGGAACCGCACTGTGGGGGATCGTTGCGCTCGTCCTGGCAGTCTGGGCGTGCGAGACGACCCGTAATCCCGGCGGCATTCAGCACGACGTGATTTCGCCGGTCATCACGCTCTCCAACACCGCTGGCGACACGCAGCAAATCGCCGGTGGCCTGCGCTTCACGGTCTCCGCCGCGGACAACCTTTCCTTGAAGAGCGTCGACCTCACGTTTAGCGGCGGACTCATCGCCACACTCGACACGACGTTTATTACCACGACGCCGACATACACCAAGTCCTACACGATCAGCTTCGGCTCGAATTCCGGCGCCGGCGGTAACATCATGATCGTCGGCGTCGCGACCGATGGCGCCAGCAACTCCGCCGCAGATACGCTTTTCATCTTCCTTTCGAACGTGCAGGCGTTGCGGGTGCGGCTCAACCTGCCGTCACCGGGCGCCCTCGGATCAACCGGGAAAGGCATTCCCGTCGACGTGGTGGCCGTGCAAAACTCAGGCGTAGCGAAGATTGGCTTCCTCATCTCGCCGGCCGGGAGCGTCACCAATCCGACCACGCCCCCGAACGACTCGCTCCTATTCACGGCGCCGCTGGCGGATTCCGCCGAGTACGTCGATACGCTCATCGTCGTGCCGTCCAGCGGAACGTTCAACGTCCAGGGGTTCGCCGAAGACTCGGCCGGCCGGCGCGGGTTCAGCACCGTCGTGACGGTCACGATTCAATCGGTCGCGACCGATAACACGCCGCCCCTCGTCGCGCATAGAATCAACTCACGCGTCGAAGTGGATGACACCGTCCACGTGCGCGCCCAGGACCCGAGCGCGATCTCCTGGATCGGCTTCAAGGTCGACACCAACGGCGTAACGATGAAGTTCGATACCGTGAACGTCGCGGCGGGTAACCTCACCGACGTCACACGGCATTTCACGCTCGGCCTGCAGGGCCTGCAGCCGTTGCCGCGCACCATCGTCGTGGTGGGCTATGCCTGCGACGGCGCTGTAGCGCGCAACTGCTCGTTTACCAACACGACGACACTCATCCCGAGCGCGCCGGTGCTGCCGATCACCAGCGCCACGGCCATTCCGGTTCTGCATCCTTCGGCCCAAGGGTTGATCGATACGGTCACGGTCGTCGCCGGCGTGACGCGCGCGCTGCCGTTCGGCGGCAGCATCGCCGACGCGATCTTCAACGGTAACGATAGCAGCCTCTATCTCACGAACCCCGCGTTGGGGCGCGTGGAGATTTTCCAGGTCGCGAATACGGCGTTCGTCGCCGCCGGCATTCCGACGGCGGGTCCACAACCGTGGGGCATCGCGCTGTGGCCACGTGACACGCTCGGCAACTACGGCGATACGATCGTCGTGGCCAACGCGGGTGGCGCGGAGCTATCGGTCATCGACGTGCGGCCCGGCGTGCGCCGGCTCGTGTGGCGCCAGGACCTCCCCGACTATCTGATCGAGACGTACCGCATTCTGACGAATCCGACACGCGAGGAGATCATCGTCTACGACGTGTCCGACCGGCCGCAGTACGTCGCCACCGTCTGCCGGCCCGCCGGTGGCACCGCGTGCTTTCAGGATTCAATCTTCGCGATCTACTCGACGTCGCCGACCATCAGCAGTACGGCTCCCTTCAGTGGCCGGGCGACGCTCCGGATGGAGAAGCTGATCAACAGCAGCGATACCCTGCAGCTCTTCAGTCACCTGTTCTGGGAGCTGTCGGGCGACAGCACCCTCTCGAGCACGAGCCGTGACACGTTGCGCGTCGAAATGCGCCGCGGGCGTCCCTACAATCAACAGGCACTCCAGCTCACGGCCTGCGCGGGCGTCACCATCGAGCTGGCGACCTTCGGACTCGGCGATTCGACCTATGTTCGCAACTCCGGAAACTTCACGCACGCGATCGTTGGTGAGGGCGGCAACATCACGACCCGGTTCGCGCGCGTCATCGGCTATACGACAAAGGCCCAGCTGCTGCATGGGGCGCCCACTGCCCGCCGCTGCGATACGAGCTTCGGTGGCGTCACGTCCGATAGCGGTGACAACGATCGCGATGTCGGCGTTACCCCGTCGATCGACGTGAGCGACTTCATCAGCAACACCGGCGTCAAGATCCATTCGATCGCAACCAACTTCAACGGCGGTACGAATCTCGTCCGCGCGGACTCGATCTACTTCCTGGACGAGGGGATGAAGTTGAAGGGAACCGCGCCGGCTCCCACGGGCGCGTTCGGCATGGACATGAACTATAACCATGCCTTCTCGGCGAACGATCCCGGCACGCCCACGTTCGGCGGCACGGGCAACCCCAATGACCGCATCGCGTTCTCCGCGCGTACCGATGGCAACATTGACGTGTGGGATACCTTCTTCTTCAGTCAGGTAGGGACGATCGTCGTGCGCGATCCGATCATCGGACCGCTGCGCGTCGCGCGCAACAAGGCCAACACGCGGCAATGGCTGTTCGGCGTCACGCCGGCGGGCGTCGTGATGGTCGAGCTGCCGGTGATCACCAATCCGCTGCCCACGAAGCCGCTGTGGGGGCCGCCGATTCGCTGACGCCGGTGCCTCCGGGCCCGGAGGTTGAGCGCGCGAGCCCGACGACGTCGGGCTCGCCTGTTATAGGGGCTACG
>Ga0209160_1000728_pt1 | contig 27285 bp, 31 predicted proteins | sample GraSoiAngelo_153_FD_186167 | JGI IMG/M metagenome (GOLD analysis project Ga0209160, IMG submission 186167) | Grasslands soil microbial communities from the Angelo Coastal Reserve, California, USA - 14_1009_12_40cm (SPAdes) (version 2) | ecosystem: Environmental > Terrestrial > Soil > Grasslands ...
TCCGCCGTGAGAGACACGAGGAGGACGTCCAACGCCCATCCGAAGGGGCCGGCCCGCCATGAACGTTTCCAGTGGAAATCGAGGGGTGGGGCCATCCCCGCCATCCCGCCCCGAGCGGGCGCGTTAACCTTAAGTAAGGTTAACCGGATGTCGGAGCCGTGCAGATCGGTTGTGGCGTGACGACGAAGGCGATTCGCGGACGGCCGTACCTGTATTTCTGGCATTACGAGGAGCGCGGCGGTCGCCGGGTCCAGGCGTTTCGGTATCTCGGGTCTGCGCGGTCCGAGGCGGCCCGCCTGAAGCTCACGGAGGCCCTCGACGCGTACCTCGAGCGCGTCACCGCCGAGGTCCGACGGAAACGGGCCGAGGTCCTCGCGCGGGCCTTGCCGCCGTGACGCGAAGCCCTTATCGCCGGCCGAGGCCATCGGAATCCGAATCATGCAGGTGCAGGTGAGGCTCTTCGCCACGTACCGCGAGATCGTCGGGGCGGGGCAACTCGCATGGACGTTGCGGGACGGAACGACGGTGGGTCAGCTCGTGGAAGCGGTCCTCGCGAAATACCCGCGGCTCGTCGGTCATGGGAACCGCATGCTCCTCGCGGTGAACCACGAGGTCGTCCGGTCCGAGAGCGTCTTGCGGGAAGGGGACGAGGTCGCCCTCTTGCCTCCGGTGAGCGGAGGCGCTCGGTGATCCAGATCCAACGATCCCGGATCGATGTCGAGGCGGTCGTGAACAGCGTGCGCCGGGACGACGCGGGGGCCATCGTCGTCTTCCTCGGGTCGGTCCGATCGGATCCCGAGGTCCGAGCCCTCGACTACGAGGTCTACAGGCCGATGGCGTTGCGGACCCTGACGGAACTCGTCGAGCGGGCGAAAGAGAAGTTCGGTGCGCTCGAGATGTCGATCGTCCACCGCGTGGGCCGCGTTCCGGTCGGAGGGGACTCCGTCGTCCTCGCGTGTGCCGCGGCCCACCGGTCCGAGGCGTTCGCCGCGTGCGCCTGGGCGATGGACGAGGTCAAACGAATCGTCCCCATCTGGAAGACGGAAGCCGGCCCTCGAAGACCGCGCGCCAAGCCCGATGGCAATCCGAGAGGACGCCCGGCGGCCCACCGGAAGGTCTGAGAAATACGGCCGGGGCCGTTGGGACCCCGCGCCACGATCCCCCGCGAGGGGGTAAAGGGTTTCAGTCCCGCGACGTGTCTAGAAAATCGACACAAAATCTGCGAGCGACTCGAGGGCGGTGCACGCGGCCCGGTCGTAGAACCGGTACCAGTTCGCCCCGTGGACCCGAGCTTGGTCGGGGATGTGGTCGTTTTCGTGGACGCACATACCGTGCTTCGGTCCCTGGCTCGCTTTCGCGGGAGGCGTTGGCGGGGTACTCGGCGTGGTGCCGGTCCCCGTTCCCGGGTTTCCGGTGTCCGTGTTCGGCTCGTTCACAGCGACGCTCGAATTCGTCGCCTTCGGCCGGAACGTGTAGGCGGCGAATGCCGCCCCCACGATCACGGCGATGAGCACGGCCACCGCTGTCTTTCGCCGTATCATTTTTCGCCTCTCCTTTTCTCCTTCGCGTGTCGTGTCGCGCAGGTCGCGATGGCGCGGCGAGAGGATCGTTGTCCGGGAGCCCGCGTGGCGGTCTCCCTTCCCATCCCATCGTGCGCGCATCCCATCCGCACGCAGTCCCAGGAGGCCCGCGCATCGTAGATAACTCTTTTCGCGTCCGACATCGAGACTTGACAAAGGCCTCGTGCGCGCGCGTGGCGATCGTCCATTTGCCCTCCCGAGAGACGCGGTTGCATTGACAAAGACCGCACGGTGAAATAGCGCCGGAAGCGTTTCCGTTAGCAATGGCGAAGATGGTCGACATCGGCGGCAAGCCGGACGTGCGCCGTCGCGCGGTGGCCACCGGGCGAATCCGTCTCAAGCCATCGACGATCCGCGCGATCCGCGCGCGACATGTCGAGAAGGGCGACCCGCTCCCCGCCGCCGAGGTCGCCGCACTCCAGGCGATGAAGGCGGTCTGGCAAGTCCTCCCGCACACCCATCCGATCCCGATTACCGCGGCGAGTGTCACGTTCATCGTGCAATCGGATCGGATCACTGTGACGACGACCGTCGAAGCGACCTACAAGACGGGCGTTGAGATGGAGGCGCTCTACGGGGCCACTGTCGCTCTCCTAACGATTTGGGACATGGTGAAGACCCACGAGAAGAACGCCCAGGGACAGTATCCGAGTGCGCGGATTGAGGGCGTCAGAGTCCTGTCAAAGGAAAAGAAAGCGGGCCGCCTCTGACGTGCTTCCAATCGCTTGCGAAAGGGCTTAGAAATCCCAAGGCCATCGCGTGCCAGGGTTGGATATGGCGGAGGAACGGAAGGTTTCAATGTCCGAAGTGAGGAAGACGATATCGACGTCCCTGGCGGCGGCGTTCGGGTTCGTGATCGCCCTGTTGTGGAACAACGTGGTCACTGGCGGCCTGAAGGTCGCTGGCGTTGACACCACGTTCGCGAACATCACACCGCTCGGTTGGGCTAGCTATCTCGTGACGGCGCTTGTCCTGACCATTGTGCTGATCGTGCTCATCATCGTGATTGGCCGCTGGGGCAGCAAGTAAACCAGGCGGCCCGCGCGTCGCGGCGGCGAGAGAGGCGAAGCCCTTTTATCGCGATGGTAGCATGGATTCCGGCTCATGAAGGTCGTGATCCTCGATGGCTACGTCGACGAGCCGTCGAACTTCGGCGTGCCGCCGTACATCTCGCCGTACCCGCGATACGTGACGGGCGCGATCCACGATGCGGGCCACACGTCGGAGTACGTCACGATTGACCAGGTCCGCGTGGGCCATCCGCTGAATGGCGACCTCCTCGTCCTCATCTCGGGCCCCATCGTGCCGGGCAAATATCTCCGCAGCCTGCCGATCAGCGAGCGGGAGATCGTCCATCATGCGAGCGCATTCGAAGGTCCGCGAGTGTTCGGGGGGCCGCTCGCACGATTCCGCTATTACGACGAGGCACTCGTCGAGCCGTTCGACTGGATCGCGCTGCGCGACATCGACACGGCGATCTACGATCATCTGACGACCGGAGAATGGACCAACCGTGATCGAACGATGGAGGAGTGGGACCGCTGGGCCCTGCTCGGTGCGGATGCGGTCCAATCCCATCCTGACTTCCCGGAACCGCTGACCGTCGAACTCGACACCTCGAAAGGCTGCGTACGGTACACCAACAAGGGCTGTTCGTTCTGCATCGAGCCGATGTACGGCAAGCCGAAGTTCCGACCGGTGACCGGCGTCCTTCGGGAGGTCCGTCGTCTCGCGGAGCTCGGCGCGGTGAATTTCCGGCTGGGAGGCCAAGCGGACTTCTTCAGCTACCAGGCGATCGGCCTGGGGTCTTCCGCGACGCCGCAAATCAATGGGCCCGCGATTCGCGAGCTGCTCGAAGGAATTCGAGCGGCGGCCCCGAACTTGAAGGTCTTGCACACGGACAACGGAGATCCCGCGATGATGGTCGCGCATCCGGAGGAGGCCATGGCAGCGATGCGGGACCTCGTGGCCTTCGCGACGCCGGGCACCAGCCTCTCATTCGGACTCGAGTCCGCGGATCCACGCGTCACGGAAGCGAACAACCTGAACATCGACGCGGACGGGTGTCTCGCGGCGATCCGGATGGTGAACGCCGTCGGGCGGGAACGGGGCGAGAACGGCATGCCGTGGCTTCTCCCCGGCCTCAATTTCGTCGTAGGCCTCGAGGGCGAGACGAAGAAGACGTTCGACCTGAATCTCGCGTTCCTGAAACGCCTCCTGAACGAGGGTCTCTGGGTCCGCCGGATCAACATCCGTCAGGTCCGTCCGGTGCGTCGGGAGTTCGAGCCCACGGGACTGTATCGCGAATTCCGGAAGTTCAAGGAGGCCGTGCGGACCCTGATCGACCACGAGATGCTCCGACGGGTGATTCCGGAAGGCACGATCCTTCGGGATGTGTTCCTGGAGATTCGCGACGGCCACGTGACGTACGGCCGGCAGATCGGCACATATCCGATTCTCGTCGGCCTCCCGTACGACATGGCGTTGAATCGATTCGTCGACGTGCGCGTGACGAGCCATGGCCAGCGGTCCCTCACCGCGATCGAGTACCCGCTCGACGTGAACCGCGCGCCGCTCGCCGCGATCTGCGCACTCCCGGGCATCGGGGAGAAGCGAGCCGCGCGGATCGTCCGCGCGAGGCCGTTCGATTCGTTTCCTGCGTTCGCGGCATCGTTGGACGATCCCGCCGTGGCGCAACGCGTGGCCCCCTTCCTCCGCCTCGCGGCGTGAGAGATCGGAGGCCATGGGAGGAGTTTTCCAATCCGACAGAACTTAACCTCGTTTAAGGTTAACATGGGACAGCGAACCTTTAGACCCACGCGGGTCTTCCTCAGCTCGTTCATCCGATGGCGGTTCCGCAGAAGCACAAGGAACATGCGCCCGCGTCCGTGAAATGCGGGATCATCACGATTTCCGACAGCCGGACCCCGGAGAGCGATGAGTCGGGCAAGCTGATCCGAGATCTCCTCCTCCGGTCCGGGCACACCGTCCTCTTCCAGGTGATCGTGAAGGACGAGGCCAAGCAGATTGTCGACGCGCTCGAGCAAGCCTCGTGGACATGCGATGCCATCCTCACGAACGGCGGTACTGGCCTCGGGCCCCGCGACGTGACGATTGCGGCTCTCCTGCCCGTGTTCGCGAAGACGCTTCCCGGGTTCGGCGAGCTTTTTCGTTCTCTCTCGTTCAGGGAGATTGGCAGCGCCGCGATGATGTCTGGGGCGATTGCGGGAGTGTATCACGGTCGCCTCGTGTTCTGCTTGCCTGGATCGCCAGACGCCTGTCGGCTCGCGCTGGAGAAGCTGATCGTTCCGGAGCTGGGACACGCGGTTGGGGTGATGGGCCGTTGACCGCCCGCCTCCGTGACCACGAGGACCGCGCCCACGCCGGACACGGAATGCGGCCTCTGAAGGCGCTCATCTCCCTCGATGAGGCGATGCGGATCGCGATGGATCTCGTCCGCCCAATTGAGCGGAAAGAAACGGTCCCGATCCTCGACGCCCTCCATCGCGTGTCCGCGGAGGATGTCCGCTCCCCCATCGATGTGCCGCTCGCGGACCGAGCGGCGATGGACGGATACGCAGTCGTGGCACGAGACACGTTCCGGGCAGGGAAGTTCAAGCCCGTGACACTCCGTCGAATCGAGACCCTCTACGCGGACGGCGTCCCGCGACAGCGGGTGGCGTCGGGCCGCTGCACGGAGGTCGCGACCGGATCGACGCTCCCCAAAGGCGCCGATGCGGTCGTGATGGTGGAGGACACGGAACACGATGGGGATCGAATCACGGTCTACTCACCGGTCCATCCGGGGGAGAACGTCTCCGGCCGCGGTGAGGACATCGCCCGTCGATCCCTCGTCGTTCGCGAAGGGGAGGTCCTCACGCCCGCGAAAGTCGGTGCCCTCGCGGCCATCGGCATGGCCCGAGCCTCCGCGTACGCGAAGCCTCGTGTATCGATTCTCACGACCGGCGACGAGGTCGTGCCGCCAGGCAAACCGATCCGCGCGGGCCAGGTATACGACATCAACTCGCACACGATGGCGAGCGTCGTGCGAGAGAACGGCGGCGAGCCCGTCCTCCTGGGCCGCGTCTCGGACCGCCTCGAGTCCCTCCGCTCCGCGTTGAAGAAGGCGATTGCCAACGATCTCGTCGTCTTCTCGGGCGGATCCTCCGTCGGGGAGAAAGACATCATCGTCGATGTCCTGCGGTCGATGGGCGATCTCCTGTTCCACGGGATTGCCGTCAAGCCCGGCAAGCCAACGGTGCTAGGCCGAGTGGACGGGAAAGCGGTCCTCGGGATGCCAGGCTATCCGACGTCCTGCCTGAGCAACTGCTACATGATCCTCGCGCCCATGCTCCGACGGATGGCGCGCTTACCGCCGCGGCACGAACGAATCGCCGAAGTCCCGCTCGCGAAGCGCGTGGTCTCGACCATCGGACGCGTCGAGTTTCACACGGTCCGCATCGTCGACGGTCAGGCGGTCCCTGCGTACAAGGAGAGCGGCGCGATCACGTCGATGGCCCACGCGGACGGGTACATCGAGATTCCGGCGAACGTGGATTTGTTGGAGAAGGGGGAGACCGTCCGCGTGACGCTCTTCTGATCGACCGCTCCGGAGCAATCCTTATAGGCCGGCGGGATGTCGCCCGCGGCCGATGGTCCTCATCGAGCGCGCGAATCCGACGGACCGTCTCGACGTGGAACGCCTCATCGCGGCCTACCTCACCTCCGAGGGCGTGAAGCCGCGGCCCGAACGGATCACGTGGGCCGTCGAGCAGGTCATGCGCAACCGAGTGGGCGGCGTCTTGCTCGTCGCTCGGGAGAAGCGAGCGGTCGTCGGTGTGGCCCTCGCGGTATACTCTCCTTCCGCGGAGGAGGGCCGGCTCCTCGTCCTGAACGATTTCTTCGTCGATCCCGCGATGCGCCGGAAGGGAGTCGGGCGGGCCTTGGCGACGCGTCTCCTGGAAGAAGCGAAGGCGATGCGCGTCGAGCGGATCGACCTCGAGGTGACGCCCACGAACACGGCCGCGGCCGCATTCTGGAAATCGATGGGCTTCCGGACGGGCGGGCGAACCGTGTACGGTCGGGACATCGTCTAGCGCCCGTGGACGACCATTCGGTGGGCGCGGAACGCTTCCTGTCCGAATTCCTTCCCGCATTCGGGGCAACGGACCCGCGGGCGGCTTCGTTCGGGATCTTGGGCCTTCAGCGCTCCGAGGAGCTGGGCCATCTCGAACGCGATCTCGTCGGACTCCGCCTTGGATCCGTGGAACGCCGTCACGTCGCGCATGAAGTCCACGTGCAGGTCGATCTCCGAGCCCTTCGGGACGCGCTCGAGCCCGTGCGTCTCGAGGCGCATGTGGAACCGCTTGCCATTGTACAGCGCGCGGAACGCGACGACGTCGAACGGTTCGCGCTTCACGCGGTAGCCGAGGGTCAGGACCGCGGCCTCGATCGCGGGGAGTGTCATCCGCCGGGGGAGGGACGCCTTCATCGGAGTTCCCTTCAGTTGCCGTACGAGACCTTCGCGGACACGAGCGAGTAGCCGAGCGGGCATTCGAGCTCCGGCCCCAGTTCGACGACGCGAATGCGCATCCCGGGGTCGACGCCGACCGGGTGGCAGAGGCGGAAGTTCGGGCACGCGCCATTGGAGCAAAGGATCCTCTCGTACGCCAGGACGGCTCCTTCGACGCCCATCCGGGCCGAGAGGCTGCAGTCCGGAGCGATCGGTTCGACCTCGACCACCCGCGCTCGTTCCTCGTTCAGGAGGCACGGATGCGAGACGTCTCGCACGCGGGTGATCCGGTACCGACGCCCGAGGTCTTGGTTGAGGCATGCGCTGCGTACTTTGCACGGCGTGCACTCGGGCTGCGGCCCGCGGTAGATGAATTCGTGGCCCGCTTGCGCTTGCCGCTCGCCGACGAGCGTGATCTGGACCACGACGAGGGCCTCTCCCGGACCTAAGGCGCGGTGCGGCTTAAGGGTCTCCGTTCCCTGGATCGTCCGCGACGGACCGATTCCCGTGCCGATAGTTTCAAGGTCGAAGCCACCATGGTACGGGACGGTCGCGTCGACCAGGAGGTTCCCGGCATGATGTCCTGCATCGTTTTCCGAACCGCGCCGGGAGCCGCATAAGACCGCTTCGGCGTCCCGGCGTTCCTGAGCCCGTATTGTGAACGCCAGTATGAGAAGAACGAACCCAACCGATGCCGAACCGCCCCTACCTGGACGCCAGCGTCCAGTGGCGCATCAACTCCGGGCAGCTATCCCTCGAAGAACCGGACTACCGGTCTGTCGTCGAGGCGATTCTGGCCGCCGGGCTTGCGACGGAAGTCGTGGGCCTGATCAGCGCAGGCAAGGAAGCGAACGTGTACCTGGCGCGGTACAACGGCGCGCCGCTCGCGATCAAGTCGTATCGACTGTATCGGACCTCGCATCGCGGGGGAGGGCCCGTCAAGCAGGACTCCATGGGCTGGCGGGCGGCGCACGAGTACGAGATGATGCGCCAGGCCTGGAAAGGTGGGGTCCGTGTGCCGACACCCGCGCGGCGTGTCGAGAATCGCTTCTCGATGCGATACCTCGGCACGGATGAAGGGCCGGCTCCTCGACTCAAGGACGTCGTGCTCGAAGACCCGAGAGAATTCCTCGACCGGGTGCTCGATATGATCCGGTGTCTCATCGGGGCCGGCGTGGTCCATGGCGACCTGAGCGCCTTCAACGTCCTGGTCCATGAGGGCGAACCTTGGGTCATCGATTTCTCCGAGTCGATCCGGGTGGACCGCGCCGGGTCGTCGCCGTGGGTCCGTCTGACGGAGGCTCGAGCGGCACTGGAGAGCGGACTCGCGGCCCTTCAGGTGTACTTCCGCCGCTACGATCTCCGGATCGACATCGCGGCCTATGCAAACGAACTCGTGGAATCGCTCGATCGGTTCGGCGTCCTGCATTAGGGCGCCGTGACGCCTCAGACGACCTTCGTGATCTTCGCGAGTCGCTCCGCCGCCTCGAGGGTGAGGCCCTCGTCACCGAGGATCGTGTACCGCTCCTTATTGACCTCGTGCGCGTGCACGAGAGCCTGGACGACCTCATCGTCCGTGACGCCGAGCGCCCGCGCCGTCGTCGGCGCGCCGATGGCCAGCAAGGCGTCCCGGACTTCCTGCCAGTTCCCGGCATGGAGGTACATCATCATGATTGTCCCGACGCCGCACTGCTCCCCGTGCAGGCCGGGCTTCTTCGCGATTCGGTCGAGGGCGTGGGAGAACTTGTGCTCGCTCCCCGACGCGGGCCGCGAGGAGCCGGCGATCGACATCGCGACCCCGCTCGAGACGAGCGCTTTGCATACGAACCACGCGCTCTCTTCGAGTCGAGGCTTGATCGTCGACGCGTTCTCGATCACGAGGTGCGCGGCCAGTTCGCTCAGCGCGGCGGCGTACGACGAATAGTATTCGTTCCGGAGGTTCCGCGCGAGGGCCCAGTCCTTCACCGCCGCGAGGTTCGAGATGATGTCCCCGCATCCCGACGCGAGGAGGCGGAACGGGGACTCCGCGATCACGCCGGTGTCCATGATGACCGCGATCGGCGTCTGGGCCGCGAGGCTCACCTTCTCCCCGTCCTTCTGGATCGAGGCGCGCGACGACACGACGCCATCGTGGCTCGCGGCGGTCGGCACGCTCACGAACGGCACGCCCGCATTGAAGGACGCGCACTTCGCGACGTCAATCGAACGCCCGCCGCCCACACCGAGCGCGAACTCGATGTTCCCTTTACGAATCTTCTCTTCTCCCTCGCGAACCTCTTTCATCGTCGCATCCGGGATCAAGAATTCCGAGGTACGGATCTTGCGTGCCGCGAGTTCCTTCTCGACGGTCATGCCGGCAATCTTCATCGTCGTCTCGTCCGCGACGATCAAGGCGCGTTTCCCCAGTTTCAGCGACTGGCAGACCTCTCCGACCGCGTGTAGGGCATCATGGCCGACGACGACGTTCCGCGGGAGCTCCATCGCCTTCGTCTTCGAGAAGGACTCTGTGTCCATCGTCGACAATGCGTCTCCCCTAAACCCGCTTCAAGGAACTATCTCTACTTAAATCCGACGACCCCGTTCTCGGCCTCCCGATCGCGGTGACAACCGGAAGGCTTGCGGTCACAGATCAGCCGCGCTTCAGGGTGCGGCGGGTCAGCGGCGGCACGGTTCGTCCGTGCTCCGAATCGTCAATGAGCTGTCCGAGGCGCTTGAGTTTCGTCGTCTCCGTCTTCGCGGTGATGACCCACCAAACGGCCGCCTTCCGGTACGATGGAGGTTGCGCTTGAAAGAACTCCCAAGCCTTCCGGTTCGCCCGGAATTTCCTCAATTGCGTCTTGTCAAGCTCCGCCACTTTGCGTTGCTCGTACGAATAAATTCCAGATCGATCTTTCGCGCGTGCCTCGAACGCCTCAAGGCCGGCCGGCTGCATGCACCGTTGTGCGCGGAGTGTCTCGACGCGTTTGACATTCGCAACGCTCCAGATGCTGCCCGGTTTGCGCGGCGTGAAACGGATCGCATAGTCGACTTCGTCGAGGCCTTTCCGTTGCCCATCGATCCATCCAAAGCAGAGCGCTCCGTCGACTGCCTCCGGCCACGTGATACTGGCCCGAGCTCTTTTTATGGAATCCGACCCATAATTCTCGGGCTCGGAGGTGTCGCTTCTCAAGCCACGTTCGGAACTCCTGTGGAGTTGTGAAGAAGGTCGGTTTCATCGGTCCTCGAACTACTGACGCGAGCCCGGCGTCCACATCGTTCCCCGGTCATTAACAGTTCCTGGAGACGTCGGCGAAAGTATGCAAACTAACGCGGCCGAAACTCACCGCGGAACCATTAAATCGCAGTCGACTCTGATGCGCCCCGATGGCCCTCCCCCTCGCCTTCGCGATCTCGGCCGTGCCCGCCAAGGCGGACTTGGCTCGCGGGGAGGCGGAGTTCCTCCGCGGGAACGCGCACTGCGACGCCCGCGAGTTCTCGGACGCCCTCGCTTCCTACGATCGCGCGGCGGCGTTCGGTTACGAGGACCACGTCATGTGGAACAATCGCGGGGTGGCGCTCGACGGGCTTGGCCGCCATGAGGACTCGATTCAGGCGTACACCCGGGCATTGCAACGCAACCCGAAGTACGAGATCGCCGCGTACAACCTCGGGAACGCGTTCGCGCAACTCGGGCAGTTCGAGGAGGCGCTCGTCGCGTACGACCGCGCCCTCGCCATCAACCCGGCCTACGCGGATGCGTTGTACGACAAGGCGCTCGTCTTGGCGCGGCTCGGGCGCACCAGGCCGTCGTTGCAGGTCTACGAAGCCCTCGTCCGCGCGGATTCCGGGAACGCGGTCGCGTGGACGCGGAAGGGGCAACTCCTCGAGGAGCTGAACAAGTTCGACGAGGCCGTCGACGCTTACCACGCCGCGACCTCGCAGAATCCGGAGGACGGAGACGCGTGGACCGGACTCGGCGACGCGCTGTACGCGCTCGAACGATACGAGGAGGCCGTCGAAGCCTACGACCGCGCGATCGCGGCGGAGCCGAACAACGAGGAGGCGTGGAACAACAAAGGCTTCACGTTCTTCATGCTCGGGATTCACGAGGAGGCGCTCGCTTGCTACGAGAAAGCGCTCGCGATTAATCCGAGGTACAAGCAGGCGTGGTACAACAAGGGCTACACGTTCCACGGGATTAACCGGCTCGAGGAGGCGGTGACGGCGTACGAGAAGGCGATCGAGATGGACCGCGGCGACGAGGTCCTTTGGAACAACCTGGGAAATGCGCTGTACAACCTCGGTCGGTACGAGCAGTCGATCCCGTACTTCGAGCGGGCGCTCGAGGTGAACCCTCGATACGAGATCGCGTGGAACAATATCGGGAACGCGATGAACAAGATGGGTCGCCACGAGCCTTCCCTGAAGTACCACGACAAGAGCCTCGAGATCAAGCCCGATTTCGATTACGCGCTGTACGCGAAAGGCCATGCTCTCGATTCGCTCGGCCGCCACGAAGAGGGGCTCGAGCTGATCAGTCAGAGCCTCGAGCTGAACCCGAACTACGATCACGCGTGGATGGCGAAGGCGGAGGCCCTCCATCATCTCGGCCGGCTCGAGGAGGCCCGCGATTCGCTGAACAACACGCTCATCCTGAACGGATCGTTCGACGAGGCGTGGGTCTTCCGCGGCAAGATCCTCGAAGAGATGGGGAACGCGCTCGAGGCGGAACGGTGCTACGAGGAAGCGCTCCAATGCTTCCACGCTTCCCTGGAGATCGAGCCGGACAACGCCGAGCTGAGGTATCATCAGGCGGTCCTGCTCGAGGACCTGGAGCGGGTCGACGAGGCGATCGACGGATACGCGGCGTCGGCGTCGAAGGCGCATGGAGCCGACGCCCTGCTCCGGCTTTCCGCGCTCCTGCTCCGAGTCGGCCGGCCCGGGGACGCGATCGTCCCCGCGGAGGAACTGCGCTCGCGCGATCCATCCGATTCCCGCGCTTGGCTCGCGGCCGGCCGCGCGCTCCTCGCGGCGGGCCGGGCCACGGATGCGGAGGCGTCGCTTCGAAAGGCCGCGGACCTCGGGGCCGCCGAAGCGCGACCCGAACTTGCGCGCACCCTGAGGGTCCTCGGCCGAGCAGACGACGCTCTCGCAGCCCTTGACGGGATCGAGGCGCCTAGCGGGGAGACACTTCTCCTTCGCGCAGAAATTCACGCGGGCCTCGGTCGCATCGAGGACGCGGTTGCGGATTGCAGCGCCGCGATCCGGGCGACCGCGATTGGCCGAGACCTCGTCTACCGCAGGAAGGGTGAGTTGCTATTGCGCCTGAATCGACCGAAGGAAGCGGTCGCGGCGTTCGACGCCGCCATCGGACTGAATCCGACGGACCCAGAGACGTGGTGTGATGCGGCGCGCGCCTGGCGCGCCTTGGGGCAGGAAACCCGCGCACGAAAGATGGTCGACCAGGCGCTGCGACTCGACCCGACATCCTCGCAGGCCCTCAATCTGCGGTCCGAAGGCGCGGCATCGACCTGACATCTATCGATCCGAATCGATAAATATCGGGCCGCGCAAACGAGGAGTTATCTTCCCCGGCCGCGTGCCGGAATCCATGGCCCTGAAGATCCGTCGGCGCTCAAGGCTCCGCCGGAAGGAGGTAACCGACTTCCTCGGTCGACTCGGCGACGAGTTCGGCATGGCGGTCCCTCTGGACGACGTGCCTCTCGACGAGGCGGAAGCCGGACCGCACCGCCTCTTGCTGCGGGAGAACGATGCGATCGCGATCTTCCTCGATGGCGGCATCGCGCCGACGATCCGCGGGCTGCTCGTGTTCCCCGCGAAGAAACGGGCCGTCACGGTCGACATGGGGGCGGTGCGGTTCATCTACAACGGCGCGGACGTGATGGCGCCGGGCATCGTGGACGCCGACCCCGGGATCCGTGCGGGCGACATCGTCTGGGTCCGGGACGAGAAGAACGGCCGGCCGCTTGCGATCGGACGGGCGATCATGGAAGGAGCCGCAATGGCCCGGGAGGAGAAAGGCAAGGCGATCCAGACGATCCACCACGTGGGCGACGAGATCTGGCGGCTCGGCGAGGAGGAGCCTTGACGTGCCGAGGCTTCGTGCCGTCCTCTTCGACATCGACGGGACGCTCCTCGACACGCGCGACGCGTGGGTCGCGGCGTTCGATGCAGGTCTCGCGGCAATCCGGAAGGCGTCGATTTCCGGCTCCGAGGCGGCGCAATGGATCGGCACTCCGATCGAAGTCATCTATGCGGAGCGTTGCGGTCTCGCGGGCGACGAACTCACGATGGCGGTTCGCGAATTTCAGCGGGTCGAGGCCGAGTCCGTGCATGAAGGCATGCGCGCCTACCCGGGCATCCGGGAGGCCCTCGCCTCCCTCGCCGCCTGGAAGCTCGCGGCCGTGACGAACAAACGGCACGACACCTCCGTCGAGGCCCTCCGGGTCGCCGGCCTCCTCCCGTTCTTCGCCCTCGTCCTCGGCGGCGATTCCGTGCCGCGGAAGAAACCCGCGCCGGACCCGATTCTCCGGGCGGCGTCGGGACTCGGCGTGCAGGCGCCGGAGTGCGCCGTCGTGGGCGACACGGAGAACGATGTGCGCGCGGGCAAGGCGGCGGGCGCTCGGACGATCGGCGTCACCTGGGGCTACGGGACCCGCGCGCGGCTCGAGGCCGCCGGCGTCGACTATCTGATCGAGACGCCCGAGGCGCTGCCGCCGCTCCTTCGGGCCCTCACGCCCAGTACGGCTGCTTGAGGTACTTGTACACGGACATGACCGCGGTCACGGCCTCGCCGCAACCCGTCACGATTCGCTTGTCCTTCCCCGGATACGACACCATGTCGCCGCAGGCGTAGATCCCGCGGACGGACGTGGACATGTCCGCCTTGACGCGGATCAACCGGTCGCCTTCGAGCTCGACACCCCAGCGGGGCAGGGGCGTAATCTTCGGTTCGAAGCCGATGTTCACGATCACGGAGTCGACGTCGAGGACGGTCTTCTTCAGCGTTCGGTTGTCGTAGACGACCGCGCGTTCCACCTTCCCGTTCCCCTCGAGGCTCGTGACCTCGGCGTTGAAGAGGACCTGGATCGGGCTCTCCATCACCGCCTCGACGTTCTTCTCCATCGCCCGGAACTCTTCGCGGCGATGCACGAGGATGACCTTCTTCGCGGCCGCGACGATCTCGAGCGCGATTTCGAGAGCGCTGTCTCCGCCGCCGACAACGACCACCCGTTTGCCTTTGAACTCCCGACGGTCCCGCACGCGGTACTCCACGCCGTTCGACTCGAACTCCGTCTCTCCGGGCACCCCGAGGCGCTTCGGCTCGAGCAACCCCATCCCCATCGCGAGGATGATCGACCGCGCCTCGTAGACGTTCCCTTCGCGGGTCGTGAGCTTGAAGCCAGACGCCTGTCGTTGGACGTCGACGACCTCCTCCGCTCGGATTTCCGCGCCGCTCTCCCGCGAATGGAGGACGAACAGCTCCGCGAGTTCGCCGCCTTCGATGGCGATGTAGCTCGGATAGTCGTACACGGACTTCGTCGGGTACAGCCACTCCAGCTGGCCGCCCGTCGCCTGCGCCTCGAGGATCAGGGTGGAAAGCTTCCGGGTCCGGGCGTAGACGCCGGCCGTCAGACCGGCGGGGCCACCCCCGACGACGATGACGTCGTAGACCATGGGCGCCCAGCGACAAAGGCCCTTCCTTCTTAAACGTTGTCCCCGCCGACGTGGCCGTGGCACGAAGAATCACGGCTATCTTATGATTGTATGGATAATTATCGACCGTTCCGGAATCGGCGGACGGTCCTCCGCGATACCTTTAAATTCGTGGTGTCGGCTATGGGGCGGCGCAGAAGGGATGTGGCATGGCCTTCATCAAAAAGCCATTCCGACGATTGTCCGAGGGCGCTGAGGCGGATACGTACATCGATCTCGGGGAGCTGAGCTTCGAGGGCGATGGCGGGGCGTTGGGTGAGCCCGTCGAACACTTGGTCAAGGTCGCGGAGGTCTACCGCTACGAGGACATCGCCGACCTGACGACCCACGTGTACAACGGGAACATCTTGCTGATCGACTACACGAGCCTCGCGAGCGACGATCTCGCGCTCAAGCGGATCACGGCGGAACTGAAGAGCGCGGTCCGAGACTGCGGCGGGGACGTGGCCGTCGTGGGGAAGAACGTCCTGATGGCGACTCCCGCCGGGATCAAGATCGACCGGGCGAAGATCAAAGGCGCCTTCTGAATCACGTCCGTCGACGCCAGCGGGACGGCTTCGGGGCTTCGTACGGTTTCGCCGCGAACCCTTTGTCGTACGTGAGGACGAAGTAGTCGCGAGAATGGTTCGTGTGGCGCATCTTCGCGCATCGGAATAGCAGTTGGACCCTTCCCTCTCCCGCGCCGCTGAACCGGAGTTCGAAGACGCCGTCCGCGAGGAACGACACGTCGTTGGCGACGCCGCCCCGCGCGGGATCGACGTTCGCGATGACGTACGTGGTCACGCCCATCGAACGCAGGAAATGGAAGAAGTGGAACAGCTCGTTCCGCACGTCTTGCAGGTGGGCCATCGAAACGAGCACGTCCATCGTGTCGATGACGACGACGTCGATCTTCTCGCGCTGATTTCGTCGGACGAGGAAATCTTTCAGGACGCGGAGCCAGTCCCGGATCTCCTCGGCGCCCTCGTGCTCGACGCGGAGGCGCGCGATGTCGACGAGGAAGTCTTCCTCGGTCCCGAGCCCGTGATGGCGCATCGTCCGGAGGATCGAGTCGCGGCTCTCCTCGACGGTCACGTAAACTCCGCGGCGACCCGCGGCGCGGTTCTTGATCAGGATGTACAGCGCGAGCGACGTCTTCATCGAGCCGCCCGGACCGGTGATCGCGATCACGCTGCCTTTCGGGACCCCACCCTCCAAGGAGCGATCGAGCCGGCCGACGTACGTCGGGAGGCGTTCGTCCCCCGGCGCCGGTCGTGCGGACTCGACGGCCAATGCGGCCACCTGCTCCCTCAGCCGTCGGACTTCGTCCCGCAACTCCCGCAATTCGCCCTCGAGGTCCTCGGAAGGCTTCGAAGGCTCCCCGGGCTTCGCGGCCCGCACCCACTCCACGTCCACACCGTTCGCCATCCCATACATGCATGCGAACCGCGCGCGTTAACCTTTTGCTGGCGGCGCCGACGAATCGATCCGGTTATCAGGGGTGAGAGGACGATCCGCTCTCGTCCAGGATGCTGAGAATCAACGGAGGGACGGCGGCGCAGAACTCTTAAATAGCATAGACCCCCCATAGGAGCCGCCCGAGGCGACCCATGGCCGTGAAGACGAAGTCAGAGCGGGGACCGGCCGGGACGCTGACCGTCGACGACCTCACCCGGGCGATCAAGAACTCGATCGACCGGACCGGGATGAAGGAGGAAGAGGCCCGGGCGATGGCCCAGCACGTCCTCAACTTCTTCGGTTACTCCGAACGGATCATCGACAACGTCCTGGAGCCGGAAGACCGGGACGCGTTCTATATGCTCGAGGACTCCGGCATCCTCACGACGGAACGAGAAGAGACGACCCTCTACGACGGGCGCGAGTGGCGGATCCACTACTGGATGTTCCGGAAAGAACGGATCGCCGAGCTCGTCGAGGCGCAGAAGGCGAAGGAAGAGGCCGAGAAGATGGGGTCCATCTACGACGACGTCCCCGAGGATTTCTGGGCATCCCGCAAGGAACGGCCCGAAGCGCCAAAATAGGCCTCAGGCGAAGGCCAGCTGAACGGCGCCGCCGTGGCGTCGTACGAGATCCATCGCGAGCGAATGAGGGAGGGCCATCCGTCCGTCGCGGAACGGGAACGCCCGATCGAACTTCTCCACGGCCCGCAGGGCCTTCGCGCCCAGTTCGTCCGTGAGATAGGCGCTGTCCGAGTCGCCGGAGGCGACCAGGGTGAGGGGCAGCCGGAGGTCGTCCGCCTCTTCCCGGGTGAGGACGGCGGCGAGGCGGTCGAGGGCCGCCCGGTCGAACGGGTGCGGGTCCCCCTCCCGCGTGCGGCACTCCGGATCCGGCTCCGCAAGGAGACGCGTCAGGCTCTTCTTCTCGACGACGAGACCGGCGTTCAGCCGGCCGAGCTCGAACGAGATCCATCGGTCGAACGGGCCGGCGGCCGCCATGCGCTTTCATGGCCTCGGGCGGATTAAGCTTTCCGGGGTCCGATAGGATTTTCAACCCCGATTCTGTTCCGGATGGCGGAGGGGGAAATTGGCAACCAGCCTCACTTGTCCTCGCTGCGGCACCTCGAACAAGCTCGGAACGATGTTCTGCACGAACTGCGGGAGTCCTCTGTCGGCAGGGGCGCCGCCGTCGTCCGGCGCTCCGCCGATGTATCCGGCGCCCGGAGCATACGGAGGCGCGATGCCCGGCCTGCCATCGGCGTGGGACGCGGAGCGGCGCAAGCAAATCGACCGCACGAAGACCGGACTTCTCCTGCTCCTCATCGGCGGGCTCATTTCATGGATTCCGATCGTCGGGATCTTGGGAGGCTTGCTCTCGCTCATCGGTGCGATTCTCGTCATCCTCGGGCGCAAAGCGTTCGGCTCGACCCATGCCCGGAACGTCGTCATCGCGATCGTGCTGTTCTTCGTCGGGATCATTATCATCGTCATCGCCGCTGTGCTCTTCGCCGCTGCGGTAATTACAGCCAACGCTCAAACCCCGGCCGCCCTGGCGGCCGTGTTCGCGAGCGCGTTCAATACCCTCCTGATCGGGGCGATTATCGGAGCGGCGGTTGGCGGCATTGCATCCGTCCTGTTCACGTACGCCCTGCAGAAGCAATCCGGGAAAATGCTGCTATGGGCCGGGTACGTGGCCAACCTCGCTATCTCGATTGCGATTTTCGCCATAATCGCGCCGCTCGTCTCGAACGCGGTCAGCCAGGCCACATCCGGGGGGACGTACAACCCCGCGCCCATCAGTGCGCTCCAAGCCCAGGCGAGCGGCTTGGGCTATCTGAGCGTGATCCCGGCTCTCCTGTTCGCCGCGGCGACCTATCTGGCGTGGTCCCGCGTCAGCCACGGGGAGATTCCGCCACCTACGACTCCGCCGGGGATGCCCATGTCGACGATGCCGCCGCCGTCCGGCCCGTCTCCTCCCCGTTGAGCCGGCATCGCGATTGGTCCGACCGGCAGGCAACCGCCCGGCCCTTTCACTTTTTCTTTGAGATCACGTGGGTCACGAAAAACTTCTGGCCGTCGTGGTTCAGCGCGAGCGCGTTGTGATCGTGGTTCATCCAGCGCATCTTGATGCACCGCAGCCGCAGCTGGACATCGGTCTCGCCGACCTCGACCTGCCGCAAGTTCAGGATGCCGTCCGCCAGGAAGTCCTCCCCCCATTGGGCGAGGCGCGTCGAGCCGAATGGTTGTTCCGCGATCAGGAACGTCGTGAGGCCGAGCTCCTTGATCGACGAGAGGAAGTGGAACATCTCCCGCCGCGGCGTCTTGATTTCGGAGAGGGCGTAGAGAGCCTCGAGGCTGTCCAGCGCGAGGACGCCGTAGCCGCTCGCGCTGACGGCCTCCTTGATGATCTCGAAGAGGATCGTGAACCAGTCTTTCGAGGACTCCGAGCGCGCCAGCCCGCGGCGGAGCTGGCCCATGTCCAGGATGTACACGCTCGACTCGTGGAGGTTCTTCATCCCCATCCGCGAGGCCCCCGCCTTGAGGCTGTCCATGTCTTGCTCCAAGCTGACATAGAGCGACTTGACGCCGTTCAGGCGCGCGTTCTCGTGCATCATCCAGAGGATGAGGGAGGTCTTCATCGTCCCCGGCGTACCGGCGACGAGGACCGTGCTGCCCCTCGGGATCCCGCCGCCGAGGGCGCGGTCGAGTCCGTCGACATACGTCTGGAGCAATGGGACCTCGATGTCCATCGTAGGCCGCACGACGAGGTCTTCGTTATAAAGCGATGGCGTCCTCGTTATCGAGGGAGATATTCATCGGTGAGAAGTATTCCTCAAAACCCGATTTCGGAAGGAATGCTTTTGTAGCCGCCGTCCGTTGCGCCCGGCGAGAAGGGATGGCCAAGCGGGATGACGCAGCCCTGAAGCTGCTCCGCTGGGAGCTCGAGGGCCATGGCAAAGTCGTCATGGAAGCGATGCTGCGCCACCCCGACAAGAGCTTGGCCGAAGCCGTCGACCTGATCGAGCAAGAGGTTCCCGCCTTGTCCGCGAGCGACCGATCGACGAACGACCCGCCCGGCGAGCTGCCGGCGCCGGTGGTCCCGTCGCGGCCCCGCTCTCCGCCGGAGCTGGACGCATTGAGCCAGGAGTTCCAGACGTTCCGGCATCTCCTGCATCCGAAAGAGGCGAAAGAGGTCGAGGCGGCCCTGAAGGAACTCGTGAGGAGCCAGGACCGGGCGGCGATGACTTCCCTTCGGCGGCGGCTGCGGGCCCTCTCGCTCCAGGCCGCGTTCTGGTCCGAGCTCGCCGCGGGGCACAAGGAGTCGAACGCGATCGCGCTCGTGATCCTGCGGAAAGGCCGCGAGGTCCTTGCGAAGGCCGGCGAGACGGCGTACCTCGACCAGCCCGAGGTCGCCGAGATGGTCCGCCGGGAATCCGAACGGCGGGCGAAAGGCACGTACGTCCTGCATCTTCCGGTCGGCCGGCTCGTCGTGATGACGGGCGAAGGCGCGTCGATCGCCGCCCTGTTCCGGCGGGCGCCCGGGAAGGACGTCGTGCAGGTGCTCGTGAAGACGGTCGAGGCGATCGAGGAGAACAAGGCCGCGGCGACGAAGACGTTCGGCAACGAGAAGCTCGCGGGGAAGTACGCCGAGGCGCTCCTCAAGCTCCTCCAGAAGACCTCACTCTGACGTCGCGCGGGTGATCTGGAAGCGGCCGTCGTTCCGGCTCAGGGCGTAATATCCGCGCTCGTGCCGCGCGCGGCGCATCTTCACGCACCGGAGGCGCAGCTGCACGTCCGCGGTGCCTGTCTCGACCTGCCCCAGGTACAGGATCCCGTCCGCGAGGAACTCTTCTTCGAACGACGACAGTTTGCCGTGGTTCCCGGACGGGACTTCGGAAATCAGGAAGCACGTCGCGTGCAGGGACTTCAGGAAGCCGAAGAAGTGGAACAGTTCTCGGCGCGGGTTGTTCAGGTGGCTCAGGCTGTACAGCGCCGCGAGGCTGTCGAGGGCGATGAGGTCGAACGTGTTCACCCGAACCCGTTGGTCGATGTACTTCTGGAGGACGTCGAGCCAGTTCTTCGTGGGCTCCTCGTCCTTGTGCTCCAACCGGATCCGACCGACGTCGAGGATGTACAACTCCATGTCGTCCAGGCCGGTCATGCCGAGGTCCGTCATCGCGGCCCGGAGGTCTTCCTGGCTCTCTTCCAGCGTGATGTAGAGGGCCTTCGAGCCGGCCTTCACGTTCTCGTACAGGATCGAGAAGGTCAGGGCCGTCTTCATCGTCCCCGGGGTGCCGGCGACGAGGACGAGCGAGCCGCGTGGGATGCCGCCGCCGAGCGCCTCGTCGAAGCCCTCGACGTAGGTCTTCAAACGGTCCATGGGAGGACCGTCGCACGAGCCGGACGGCGCTATAAAGGGGTGATGCGCAGATTATCATGCTTGAAAGGAGAGGCCACGGGATTCACACACCCCACCGAAAGGTTCACGCGTCCCGGGAATCTACCTCTAAACAGAGGTAGTTCCATGCGGATCGGCTGTGGTCTCCGCGTCCATCGGATCGACGGGAACGAGTATCTGTACTTCTGGCACTACGAGCGAGAGAATGGTCGCAGTCGTCGTCGGGAGGATTACGTCGGGCCGGCTCGGGACCCTGCGTCCAGGCAGAACGGCGGGCGGAAGCTCCTCGCGTACTATCGTCGGATCCAAGCCGACGTCTCGTCGAGGATTGCCCGTCTCGAACGTTCCGCGTAGGCCGTTCGGTCGTCCCCATTCGCCACCGGTCCTACCTCTGAACAGAGGTAGGTTCGAGAAGAGGCTCCGGGCCGTCGGGGCGGCAGGATTACCTATATCCGGGTCACGAACCTACGCCGGCCGCGATGGCCCTCGAGGCGATTCCGCAGGCCTTGTGGTTCTTCCTCCCCGCCTTCGTCGCGAACCCGATGGCGGTCGTCTTCGGCGGGGGCACGCCCATCGACTTTGGCCGAACGCTCGGGGATCGCGAGCGTCTCTTCGGCGACGGGAAGACGTGGCGGGGCCTCGTGGGAGGCACGTTGTCGGGGGTGTTCCTGGGTCTGCTCTTGACGGCACCGTTCAACCTCTTCGCGCCGAATTCAATGTGGTCGTTCGGACCGGTCGGCGTGGCGTTCGGGGCGTCCGCGGTCCTGGCCCTCGGCGCGCTCCTCGGCGACCTCGCGGGTGCGTTCCTCAAGCGGCGGATGCACAAGCCCCGCGGCGCGAAAGCCCCCGTCCTCGACCAGTACGATTTCGTGGTCGGGGCGCTCCTTCTGAGCCTCACGATTCCCGGGTGGTCGGTCCCGCGGTTCTTCTCCGGTGATGCGCTCCTCGGACTCGTTGCCATCATCCTTATCACGCCCGCCCTGCATCGGGCCGTGAATGTCATCGGATTTCGAATCGGCCAGAAACAGGAGCCATGGTGAGCTCGACATTCCGGGCTTCGTGGCCGCGCTGAAGGCATCTGGGGCCCTCCAGTTCGGGACCTTCACCCTCGCGTCCGGCAAGACGTCCTCTTACTACGTGGATATCAAGAAGGCCATCACCCGACCGGATCTCTTGCGGACGATTGCGAAGGCGATGGCTCCACATGCCCGGGGGGCGAGCCGGATCGCGGGCGTCGAGCTCGGCGCCATTCCGATCGCCGCCGCCGTGAGCCTCGCGAGCGGCAAGCCGTACGTCATTGTTCGCAAGGCTGCGAAGGAGCACGGCACGAGGCACGACTTCGAAGGCGAGTTGAATCGAGGCGATCTCGTGTTGTTCGTCGAAGACGTCGTCACGACGGGCGGCACGTTGCGGGGCGCGATCGATCGCCTTCGGGAACACGGCGCGGTCGTCGAGGACTGCGTGTGCGTCGTCGACCGAGAGGAGGGCGGCGCGATCCTCCTGGCGGAGATCGGTGTGCGGCTTCACGCGCTCCTCCGCGCGAGCGAACTGACCGGTTCGTGACGACTGGCTTCGGACCGACCTCCGATCCGTCATCGTCCACAAAAGAACCCGCGAAACACTTTCGGCTATCTCCCCTCGGTCAGTTGATAACTCCCGTCACGGCTGCGCGGAGAGGGGAGAATGGATCCGATCGCCGTCACCTGCGAGAACCGACCGGGCGTACCGCAGGCGCTCACCGTCACGCAACTCGCCCGCGTCATCCGAGACACGATTCGAGCGAACCCGATTCTCTCCCGAATTCTGGTCCGTGGCGAGGTGAGCAACCTGCAGCGCGCGCCCTCCGGCCACGTGTTCTTCACCTTGAAGGATGCGACCGCCCAGCTCTCCTGCACGCTCTTCCGCGAAGACGCCGAGATGCTCGGCTTCGATCTCGAGGACGGCATGGATGTCGTCGTCTCGGGCGACGTCGACGTGTTCCCGCGTCGAGGGTCCGTGCAACTGCTCATCAAGGCCGCGACCCCCGCGGGGGTCGGCGCGTTCTGGGCCGCATATCAGAAGACGCGCAAGAAGCTGGCGGCGGAAGGCCTGTTCGACGCGGCGCGAAAGCGCCTTCTCCCGGCGTATCCCCGAAAGATCGGGGTTGTGACCTCGGAGGTCGGCGCGGTCGTGCACGATATCGTCACGATCCTGCGACGCCGGTACCCGATCGCACACATCGTCATCGCGCCCGCCCTGGTCCAAGGACCCGAGGCGCCCGCCAGCTTGCGTCGCGCCCTCGCGTTCGTCGCCGACCGCGTGGACGTCGTCATCGTCGCTCGCGGCGGGGGATCCCTCGAGGACCTGTGGTGCTTCAACGATGAAGGGCTCGCGCGGGCGGTCGCGGCTTCGCGGGCGCCGGTGGTCAGCGCGATCGGCCACGAGACGGACGTGACGATCGTGGACTTCGTCGCCGATGTGCGCGCCGCGACTCCGAGTGCCGCGGCGGAGCTCGTCTCCCCGGATGCAACGGAACTCATGGCGCGGATCAACGGGGCGGGCCGCTCGTTGGTCGGCGAAGTCCGCGAGGCGCTTCGCGGAGCTCGAGATTGCGCAAAGGCGCTGAGGGAACGGCTGTCCCCGAGGGGCCTGCAGCGGGGGGTCGAGGCGAACCGTGCGCTCCTAGAACGGTCTCTCGCCGCGCTCTCGGCCGTCGCACCTCGGGAGGTCACCCGTAATCGGGAGAGGCTCGAGGGGCTCGGCCGGCGTCTCGACGTGCTGAGTCCCCTCGCGACGTTGCAGCGCGGCTATGCCATCGCGGAACGGGAGGACGGACACGTCGTCGCGCACGCCGCCGAGGTCGGTTCGGGCGACGCCCTCGCGGTCCGCTTCCAGGACGGCCGGATTCGAGTTCACGTCAACCAGGAACAGGAGGAACCATGACCGAAGAGCCGAACTTCGAGGAATCCCTCGCGGCCCTCGAGGCGACGGTGGATGCCTTGTCCCGCGGCGACCTGCCGCTCGACCGCGCCCTCGCCGTCTTCGAGGAAGGACTCGGCCTCTATCGCCGCTGCCACGCGATCCTCGCGGACTCCGAGCAGCGCGTGACGAAGCTGATCGCCGCGGCAGAGGGACTCATCGAAGAACCGTTCCCCGTCGAGTGATCTCGGCCGGGCTGCCGTTTCCGATGCCCGCCGAGCGTCGCTCCTCACAAGTCCCCGGAGATTTCATTGGCCATCTCTTCCTCGTCAACGACCCGCCATGGCTTCTTGTACCCGACCCCGCCGCGGGCTCGGCTGCGGCTCTCTCCGATCGATTTGTAATCCTCTTGGATCGTGATCGCCTGCTCCGGGATGTTCGCGATCGAGATGTCGGAGAGGTCTTCGCACATCCGGGCCAGCTTCTCCTCCGTGTACCCGAACGGCGCGAGGAGCGTCTGTCCGGACCGGCAGAGGAGGCGGATGTACTCCCATGCGTCCGGCTCCTCGTCTCCTTGGAGGAACTCCGCGACGCGCACCTTCCGTTCGGAGTCGCGGGCGCGGGCGTCCAAGAGGACGTACCGCACCGACTCGCCCGGCTCGACCGCGAAGCCGCGCTTCTCCATCTGCTTCAGGGCCGCCGCGGTCGCCGTCAGGACGACGTACTCCGGGAGGGTGCGCGAGACGCTCTTCGTGAGGATGAACTGGTGGACCGGGATCGTGCGGTCGAGGACGCACTTCGCGGTCCACCGCAGGATGTCGACGGCCTTCGGGATGCGCTTGCGGAACTCTGCGGCGGTCGACGCGAGGCTGAGCTCTCCGAGCATCGCCTCCTGGCAGATGTTGATGAACTCCGGGGTGTCGTGCTTGCGGAGTTCGATCCCGCGGAGCTTGAACTCGTCGTCCTGGAAGAGGCCGTAGTAGCGGTTCAGCGCGCCGACGCCGGTCGTCTTGCACGGGAGGAACACGATCCATTTGTAGCGGCCCTCGAGCTCGATCGGGAGGCCGATGGAACCCGCAATGTGCTCGCGGACCTTCTCGATCGGATCTGCGTTCGCGGTGGGCCGCAACCAGACGGAATCGACGATGCCGTGCACGACCTCGTAGCCGTGGGATTCCGCAATCTCCATCGTGCGGACGAGGATGTTCCGCGCGTACGCGTTGATTGCCTCGTGGCACTCGATGCGTCCGAAGCGGGCATTTTTATATCCTTGATACCCGAAACTATTCGAGACAAAGAGGTTGCCTTGAGTAACAAATCCGTTGAGTTCCTCCTCCATTTCGAAACAATAGACGAACTCGGTTTGCGGAGCGACCTCATCAATCTCCCGAACACGGAGGAAAGTCAGCTCGGTTTGGACGAGATTCTCTAACCGGTGAATAGTTCTTCGATCGGACTCGGAAGTCTGCCGCTGTTTCTTTCGAATACGCTTGATTCGCTGCAGAATGCCCTCTGCAGATGCGAAATGATGGGGACCCTTCGGTAGACTATGCGTCACTTTGTATTTTTCGCAAAGGGCGAGGAGACCACTTTCGAGGACAGGTATCTTTCCCGCGCGATTCAGATCTCTTGTAGCATATCGTTTTGTTCTCTTCTGATGACCGGTTTTCATCCAAAATTGCTCTGGCAATTCCCGTAGTCGGAAACCCACACTGTACAGTACGTGGGAGCTCTGTCGCGAGCGTCTTGTCACATACTTCAAACCCAAATCCGCAAGGAGGAGACCGATCGAGTCTGCGAATCCGCGATGAGCGGTGTGAATCAACGCCCAATCCCGGGAAGGAGCGATGCTCCCGTCACTCGCGAGCAATCCCTCGACAAAACCAAATTGAGTATCCAATCCACCGTTCAGGACTATTGAAGGAACGACGAGTTTTCCGGAGTCAGCAGAGCCGCCCATGCCAAAGACTGATTCAAGAATTCTCCTGAGTGCTCCGCTATTGAACTGGAGAACCCACATCCGCGCGTGCGTTTCCTTCCGCACGTTTCCAAGTTGCCCGAACTTCCGATCTGCACAATTCATCAACTTCCCTAGAATCTCCGACTCAGTCATTCCGACCGCGAAACGAACCATGTTCGCACTGCCATTGCCATCGCCTGCATAGAATCCTAGGAAGAAACCCAAATCCCTGTCCACCTCAACTCGACATGGGAGAAAGTTGATTTTTCCGCCGTTGAGTCTCGTCCGTCCGATCTCCAACTCGTCCGCGATTTCATCGGATAGTTGCAGCAATGGGAGAAAGGCGAGTGGCAGCATGCCTCGCTCCCGCCACAGCCAAATTGTGCGATATGTGAAACCACGAGTGAGGCCGGCTTTCAAGATCGATTTGTAGTGAAGGGAAATCGCCTTCCGCAACGCTTCTCCTCGAATTCTCCAAGTAAAAAGCTCATCGCCGGTCAGTTTCTGGCTCAGTTCGATTGCCAAGTTCACACTGCGAATTCGCTGGGGACTCTTTGGCAGATTTGTGGCGGTTGGGAGATAGTCCCCAACGTGCAATTCATCCGCTCGTCTGGTGTCAAAGCCGCCTTCTTTGTTGAGAACAAAGAAACGGTGGTTCGGAGTGGCGAAGATTTCTCGCCCCTTTCGAAGCCCAATTCGCAGCATCGTCGGTGGGCTTCGGACCTTTAGGACCTTTGATACTTTCTTCTCCATCAGGCGTAGATTCGAATCGAAACCAAAGAGCCGCAGTTCGGCCGGAGCATCTGCCATGCCGCCATCCGGCAGGAGAGGATCGATGATTTCGGAAATCGGTTTCTGAGATCGCTCATCGCCCATTTTGTAGGGAATTACTGTTCGACCATCGAGGCAGGTTACCAAAGTCCACTTGAGAATCGTGTCCCGCCCAGTGTAGACATCTTGGAGCGGACCCGGTTCTTTCTTCATCTTCTTGTAGTACCGCCGCCGTTCAATCAGCGGCTTCAGCACGCGGCCGACGATCCCGACGCGCCGTGTGCACAGATGATATCGCAACTCGGGAACGGGGAGTCCATCGAGCTCGCAGCAAGAACAGTCGAGCGTCTCCGCGGAGATGTTGTACTTCACCATGATGCTCGGATACAGGGAGGAAAAATCGAGCTCGTAGAGGCCTTCGTGCACCCCCACTTCCGGTTCGAACGTGAAGCCGCCGCGGTCGCCGCGCAAGAGATTTTCTGCGTCCTTGAAATCCTCCGGTCGATTCTTCTTCCACACCACGAGACAGCCGTCGTGGTACGCCTGATTCACCTGCATCGCCGAGAACGCGGTGCCCGGCGTGAGCCGCGCCTGCTCCTGCGGTGTCAGCGTCGAGAGACGCGACAGTTCCGCGAGGCCTGCGAAATCGCTTTCGCGAAACGCGAAGTGCCCGCGGTCCAGATGCAGCCGGCCGCGCAGGATGTACTGGCCCGGCTTGTATACGATCTTCCCGTACGTGAAGTAGGATTTCGCTTTCACCCCCGCGAACCGATCGGGGTCCCGGCCCAGCTGCAGACTCACGCCGAGCTCGGACGCCTTCGCGGCGAGGTACGGCATCAGGAACGCGTCGCCGCCGTCCGTCATGAGGACGTCCGGGTCCTTCGACCGCACGACCGCGTCGATTTCCTTCAGGATGGACTCCTCGTCTCCGTCGATCTCGACGTCATCGACGCGGGCCCCGAGGAGCCGGTCCTGCATCCGCGGGATGCCCGCCGGATTGTCGACGTGGAGGT
>Ga0209160_1000734_pt1 | contig 27197 bp, 31 predicted proteins | sample GraSoiAngelo_153_FD_186167 | JGI IMG/M metagenome (GOLD analysis project Ga0209160, IMG submission 186167) | Grasslands soil microbial communities from the Angelo Coastal Reserve, California, USA - 14_1009_12_40cm (SPAdes) (version 2) | ecosystem: Environmental > Terrestrial > Soil > Grasslands ...
GGCCATTCAGGAGCTCGTCGAGGGCCAGGGCTACAGCGTGGTACGCAACTACGTCGGCCACGGCATCGGGCGCGCGATGCATGAGGAGCCGCAGGTCCCGAACTACCGCCCGGCGCGAGGCCAGGCCAACCCGCCCATCAGCGAGGGCCTCTGCCTCGCGATCGAGCCGATGGTGAACGTCGGCCGGCCCGAGACGAGGACTCTAGGGGACCAGTGGACCGTGGTGACGGCCGACAAGACCCTCTCGGCGCACTTCGAGCACACGCTCGCCTGCACGGCGGCCGGGCCGATCGTCTTGACGGCGCCCAAGGAGGGCGCGGCCGTCGCCGCATGAGGCCTTCGTGAACAGCATTGCCGTGGGATGGCCGGTCTTGGTACACTTTTGGTTCCCGTTGGCGGATGCCGCGGAGACACGTGTGTCTGGAGCCAATGGCCAGTAAGCCGAGCAACAAAGAGGTCATCGAGGTGGAGGGGACCGTCGCAGAGGCCCTTCCGAACGCGATGTTCAAAGTTGAGCTCCAGAACGGGCACGCGGTCCTCGCGCACATCAGCGGCAAGATGCGGATGAACTTCATCCGGGTCGTGCCGGGCGACCGGGTCCTCGTGGAGCTGTCGCCATACGACTTGAAGCGTGGACGGATAACGAGAAGGGTCAGGTACTAGTGAAGGTCAGGGCGAGCGTCAAGAAGCGCTGCGACAAGTGCAAGATCATCCGGCGCGAGCGGCAGATCCTCGTGATCTGCTCCGAGCCGAAGCACAAGCAGCGGCAGGGTTAGCGTGGCCCGTATCGCGGGTGTTGACATCCCGCGCGAGAAGCGAGTGGACGTCTCCCTGCGCTACATCTACGGCATCGGGCCGTCGACGTCGCGCGAGATCCTCGAGCAGGCGCGGGTCGATCTCGCCACGCGCGTCCGCGATCTCACCGAGCCCCAGGTCGCCAAGATCCGCGAGATCATCGATCGCGGCTATACGGTGGAGGGCGACCTCCGCCGCGAGATCGCGTTGAACATCAAACGGCTCCAGGAGATCGGCAGCTATCGCGGTCTGCGTCACCGCAAGGGCCTGCCGACCAGAGGCCAGCGCACGCGCACGAACGCGCGGACGCGCCGTGGCGTGCGCAAGACCGTGGCCGGCAGGAAGAAGTCGGTGTCGAAGACCTAGTGGCTCAGGAGAAGAAGACACCCGAGACGGCAAAGAAGGCGCCCGAGGCTCAGCCGGGCGCGAAGAAGCCGGCCGAGGCGCAGGCGGGTGGCGAACAAGGCGGCCGCGAGGCGGCCGGCGCCGAGCCGAAGGCGGCTCCTCGTCGGCGGCGCGAGAAGCGCGTCGTGCCGCGCGGTGCCGCGCACGTGAAGGCGTCCTTCAACAACACGATCGTGTCGCTCACCGATCCGGCCGGGAACGTGATCGCCTGGTCGTCGTCCGGGGCCGCCGGCTGGAAGGGCTCGCGCAAGAGCACGCCGTACGCTGCCCAGGTCGCGGCCGAGAATGCGGCACGCAAGGCGCTCGACCTCGGGCTCAAGAGCGTCGAGGTCTTCGTCCGCGGTCCCGGCGCCGGCCGCGAGGCGGCGATCCGCGCGCTCGAGGCCACGGGCCTCGAGGTCACCGCGATCACCGACGTCACGCCGATCCCGCACAACGGGTGCCGGCCGCCGAAGAGAAGGAGAGTCTAAGTACGTGAAGGTGGGCTGGAGCGCTTTGTCGTGGTTTGAGGAGATCGTTCGCGATGGCTAGATATACAGGGCCCGTCTGCCGCATCTGCCGCCGCGAGGGCATGAAGCTGTTCCTCAAGGGCGAGAAGTGCTTCACGAAGTGCACGTTCGAGAAGCGCAGCTCCCCGCCGGGCATGCACCAGCAGCGCCGGCGCAAGGTCTCGGACTTCGCGCTCCAGCTTCGTGAGAAGCAGAAGGCGCGCCGCATGTACGGCGTCCTCGAGCGGCAGATGAAGAACACGTTCGAGCGCGCCGCCGAGGTGACGGGTGCGACCGGCGAGACGCTGCTGATCAACCTCGAGACGCGTCTCGACAACACCGTATACCGCTCCGGCTTCGCCAAGTCGCGCGCGCAGGCGCGCCAGCTCGTCTCGCACGCGCACATCACGGTGAACGGCAAGGTCACGAAGACGCCGAGCTACACCGTGCGACCCGGCGACGAGATCGCGATCGTCGAGTCGAGCCGCTCGTCCAACTACTTCAAGGAGGTGGCCGCCTGGGCCAAGACCCAGACGCGCCCGGGTTGGCTCGAGGTCGACCCCGACGCGTACACCGCCAAGGTGCTCGCGGCGCCGAGCCGCGATCAGATCGAAGCGCAGATCAATACACAGCTGATCGTCGAGCACTACTCGCGCTAGTCCCGGCCTAGCGACCAGGAGAGGAAGAACCGATGTCCATCGTGGAGCTTGAGTACCCCAAGATCGAACGTCTCGAAGGCGACGAGCGCTACGCGAAGTTCGCGTGCGAGCCGCTCCCGCCTGGCTACGGGACGACGCTCGGCAACTCGCTCCGGCGCGTGCTGCTCAGCTCGCTGCCCGGCGCGGCGATCACCGCCGCGCGGGTGCGCGGCGTCGCGCACGAGTTCTCGACGATCCCCGGCGTCAAGGAGGACGTCGTCCAGCTCGTGCTCAACCTGAAGCAGATCCGTCTTCGGTCGTTCTCGAACGAGCCGGTCACCCTCACGCTCGAGAAGACCGGCCCCGGTGACGCGACGGCAGCCGACATCATGACGACGAGCGAGGTCGAGATCGTCAATCCCGAGGCGCGCATCGCGACGCTCGAGCCCGAGGCCTCGCTGTGGCTCGAGCTCACGGTCGAGACCGGTCGCGGGTTCCACTCGGCCGACCGCCGCGAAGGGCTGCCGATCGGGGTCATCCCGATCGACGCGCTCTTCAGCCCGGTGCGCAAGGTGAACTTCTCCGTCGAGAGCACCCGCGTGGGCCAGGTGACGAACTACGACCGCCTCATCCTGGAGGTCTGGACCGACGGCACGACGACGCCGGACGACGCCGTGGCCCAGGGGTCGCAGGTGCTCGTGCAGCAGTTCTCGCTGTTCGCCGGCCTCACGCGGTCGCAGGCGGCGCTCGCGCAGCCCGAGCGGACGAACGGCTCGCAGCTGCCGGCCGCGATCGCGGACATGCCGATCGAGGACCTGGACCTCCCGCAGCGCGCGTTCAACTCGCTGAAGCGCCACGGCATCACGAAGGTGGGCCAGCTCCTGCAGACCCCGGACGACGAGCTCCTCCGGATGCGGAACTTCGGCAAGAAATCGCTCGACGAGATCAAGGACCGGCTCGCCGCCCGGGGCCTCATCGAGGCGCCGGTACGCGAGGCGACGGACGAGGCCGAGACGGAGACCGAGCCCGAGCCCGAGGCGGCCGCCGGGGACGAAGGCGTCATCGCGGGCGAGCCCGAGAACGAGGAATAGCCGGTGCCGCACCAGGTACACCAGCGCAAGTTCGGACGCAAGACCGGCCACCGCCGATCGATGCTGCGGAACCTGTCGCTCTCCGTCCTGCGCTACGAGCGCGTGAAGACCACCGAGGCAAAGGCCAAGGAGGTCCGCGTCTTCGTGGACCAGATGATCAACCTCGGAAAGGACGGCTCCCTGGCCGCGCGCCGTCGCGCGCTCGCGTGGCTGCCGGAGCCGGTCATCGTCGACAAGGTGTTCACCGACCTCGCGACCCGCTATCCCGATCGCCGCTCGGGCTATCTGCGGAGCGTCCGCCTGGGCCACCGCGTCGGCGATTCGGCGCCGCTCATGCTCCTCGAGCTCGTCCCCGCCGAGGCGAAGGACAAAGAGAAGGCCGACGAGTCTGCGGCCGCCGAGAAGCCGCGCCGCCGCCTCTCCCTGCGCCGCGGAGGGACCAAGAGCGAGGAGCGCAAGCCCGCGGCGAAGGCTGAGAAGCCCGCGGCGAAGAAGCGGGCCGCCAAGAAGACTGCGAAGGGAGCAGCGACCTAACACGGCGCACTGGAAGGCGCGCGTGGCCTACGACGGGACGCGCTACGCCGGATTCCAGGTGCAGCCGAACGCGCCGACGGTGCAGGCGGAGCTCGAGCGCGCGCTCGCCTCGGTCTGCGACGAAGGCATCAGGGTCACCGGCGCGGGGCGGACCGACGCGGGGGTGCACGCGACAGGGCAGGTCATCGACTTCCGGACGGCGAGCGCGCTGGACGGAAAGACGATCGGGCGGGGGGTCAACGCCCTTCTCCCGCAGGACATCGCGGTCTCGGAGCTCGAGCCGGCGGAGGAGAACTTCCACGCACGGTTCTCCGCGACGGGCCGCACATACGAATACCGGATCCGCAACGCGCCCGAGCGTCTGCCGCTCGAGCGGCTGCGGGAGGTCCAGCTCGCCTCGCCGCTGGACGTCGCGGCGATGCGCGAAGCGAGCGCGCGGCTGATCGGCCGGCGCGACTTCTCGGCCTTCGCGGCGGGCAGGGGCGGCGTCCGGACGATCCGGCGCGCGGAGTGGTGCGCGGACGGTACGCTGCTGCGGTTCGAGATCGCGGCGGACGCGTTCCTCCGCGGGATGGTCCGCGCGATCGTCGGGACCCTCCTCTGGGTGGGCCGCGGGAAGATCGACGCCGGGCGGTTCGGCGAGATCATCGCGTCGGGCGACCGCTCGCGGGCCGGTCCGAGCGCACCGGCGAACGGCCTGTGCCTCGTCGCGGTGGAATATGGGGAACGCACACGAAGGATCGACGAAGACGAGGCGAACGAGTAGCTGAAGGTGAGTGGATCGTGGCGCCGAGCAACGCCGGACGAGGGACACGACGAGAGAGAGGGCGATGAAGACGTACACCACGAAGAGCGCGGAGATCGAACGGCACTGGAAGCTCGTCGATGCCGACGGCGCGACGCTCGGCCGGCTCGCGACCCGTGTCGCCACCCTCCTTCGCGGGAAGCACAAGCCGAGCTTCTCGCCGCACCTGGACACGGGCGATCCGGTCGTCGTCGTGAACGCCGCAAAGGTGAAGGTGACGGGGAACAAGCTCCAGGCGAAGCTCTACATCAGGCACTCCGGCTACCCGGGCGGACTGCGGAAGGAGACGCTCGAGCGCCTCTTGTCGCGGCGTCCCGAGGAGGTCGTGCGGCGCGCGGTCCGGGGCATGCTCCCGCAGAACCGGCTCGGCGAGAAGATGATCCGCAAGCTCCACGTGTACGCGGGCCCGGAGCATCCGCACGCGGCGCAGAAGCCCCAACAGTTGGGGGGCTCCGCCCCCCAGCCCCCGACGAACACGTCTGTACCCCAGCCCCCGACGGACGCAGATAAGGGGTCTGTGCCCCAACCGGTCGCGGGGGCTGAGCCCCCGCGGACCCGCAAGGAGTCGTAAATGAAGTCAGCGCCCTACTTCGAGGGGACCGGTCGTCGGAAGACCTCGATCGCGCGCGTGCGACTGGTCCCCGGCGAAGGCGCGGTCGTCGTCAACGGAAAGCCGCTCGACGACTACTTCGGGCGCGACGGCGCAGCCGAGCGGGCGCTCCTGCCGTTCACCGCGACGAACACCGCGCACCGCTTCAACGCGATGGTGAAGGTCGAAGGCGGCGGGGTTTCCGGACAGGTCGGCGCCATCGCGCACGGCATCGCCCGCGCGCTGCTCCAGGTCGACAAGGAGCACGGCCCGACGCTGCGGAAGGCCGGGCTCCTCACGCGCGACCCGCGCGCGAAGGAGCGGAAGAAGCCTGGTCTCAAACGCGCTCGGAAGGCGCCCCAGTTCACGAAACGCTAGCCGAACGCGGCGGCGCGGGCGCACACTAGGGCCGTGGGCCAGCCCAACTTCAACTACCAGGTCGCGCTCAAATCCGGTCTCAAGAGCCTCCAGGACGGGCGGCTCCGCCAGGCCGAGCAGGACTTCAAGTTCCTGGTGGCCAAGTTCCCGGGCGCCGAAGGCGGGTATCGCGGCCTCGCGAAGGTGTATTTCGAGCAGGAGGACCGCCCCGGCGCGCTGCGGATCCTGCGCGAGGGGGCCAGCGCACTCACGAAGTCGGGCGAACGCTCATCCGCGATCGGTCTTCTGCGCGAGGCCGTCGCGCTGGACCCGATCGATCTCGCCACGCATCGCCGTCTCGCCGCCGCCCTCGCGCTCGCGGGCGACGGCGACGCCGCGGTCATGGAGTACCAGCGCTACGTGCGCGCCACGCTCGATTCGGGCGACAGGGAGCGCGCGCGGCTCGAGGCGGCCTACGCCATGGAGCAGCTGCGAGACGTCCCCGGGGCGCGCGACCTCGGGCGCTGGGTCGACGGCGGCGCGCCGCCACCGCCGCCAGCCGCACCGCGGCGGATGCCGCAGTCTCCCGAGGAGATGGTGCGCACCGCGTGGTCGGCTCCCGCGCCCCCACCGGCGAACCAGCCCTGGCCGCAGCCGCCCCCGCCCCGCGCGAAGCCTGCGGCGGCGTCCGAGGATGCGTGGGGCGCGCACGAGTCCGCGGCCGCTCCCGCGCCCGCGAACGACCCGTGGGCCACGGCGGCGCCGCCGGCGGCACCCACCCGCACTCCGCGATCGACCCGCGCTGCTCCGCTGGCCGCGGAGACGGTACGCGTATCCGCGACCGCCGCGGACGCGACGCCGGCCGACGGCACGCTCGCGAGCGCGGACTCCGCGGTCGTCGAGGCCGACGCCGCGCGCTATCTCGGGACGCACGACCCGCGCGCCGCGGATTCGGCGCTCGAGGCGGCGCGACGCTACATCAAGGATGGGCGCAACGACGCCGCGTCGGACCTGCTCCTCCAGCTCATCGCATCCGGCGTCGCCGATCACGACGCCCAGCGCCTGCTCGTCGACGTGGTGCGCCTTCTGCCGGGGAAGCGCGACGTCGTGAAGCAGAAGTGCAAGCTTCTCGTCCAGGCGCTCCTGCTGGATGGACGGAACGACCTTGCGGCGGAGGTCGCAGCGCTGGTCGAGGAATAGCGCGTGGATCGGATCGGCGAGGAGCTGCAGGCGCTCTTCCGGGGTCAGTGCTGCGGGCTCAACAACGTGCTCGACGTCCTCATCGTCGCCGTCTTCATCTACTACCTGCTCGTCCTGATCCGAGGCACGCGGGCGGTGCAGCTGCTGCTCGGCGTCCTGGTGCTGGTCCTCGTGTACGGCATCGCGGTGCTTTTGCGGCTCACGCTCACGACGCTCCTCCTCCAGGCGCTCTTCGCCGTCGCCCTCATCGCGCTGGTGGTCGTCTTCCAGCCCGAGCTGCGCCGCGGCCTGCTCCAGCTGGGTCAGCTCGGTCCGCTGAACCGTCTGCTGGTCCCGGGGACCGAGGAAGAGGTGCAGGGCGTGGTCGACGAGCTCGTGCGCGCGGCGCTGCTCATCAGCGAGGCGAAGCACGGCGCGCTCATCGTCCTCGAGCGCGGGACCGGCCTCCAGGACTACAGCGAGACCGGCGTCCCCGTCCACGGGAAGCTGACGGCGGAGCTCCTCGCGTCCATCTTCATGACGCGCTCGCCGCTCCACGACGGAGCGGTCATCGTCCGCGGCAGCCAGATCCTCGCCGCGGCGTGCCTCCTGCCGCTCGAGGAGTCGGCCGACCGGGCAGTGCACCGGTACGGCATGCGCCACCGGGCCGCGCTCTCGATCAGCGAGCAGACCGACGCGATCGTCATCGTCGTCTCCGAGGAGACGCAGGCGATCTCGATCGCCTCGAACGGCCGGATGATCGGCGGGCTCGACGAGGAGCGGCTCCGCCGCGTCCTCTCGTCGCTGCTGCGCAGTCGGATCCAGCCGCTGCCGTTCCGCCGCCGGGCGTCCTAGGCCGTGCGCGCGTTCAACCTCCGGCGTCCGGCGATCGGTCGTCGCGTCGACCTGCGTCGGGCGGTCACGAACGACTTCCCGCTGAAGGCGACCGCGGTCGTCGTCGCGCTCCTCTTCTGGGTCGTGGCGGGCCAGAACGTCGAGCCGCGCGAGGTGACGTCGCCGTTCGCCGGGCGCGTGCCCGTCGAGCGGCCCGAGGTCCCGCCCGGCTACGTGCTCCGCGGATCGCTCGGCGACGTCGGCGTCACGCTGCGTGGCCTCGAAGGGGCGGTCGCGCGGGTCGCCCTCACCGATCTGCGGGCGATGCTCGACATCTCGGGCGCGGATCTGAGGCGGGGCGATCCGCAGGAGCTGCCCGTCCGCGTGACCATCGCCCCAGGGCTGTCGGATCAGGTCAAGGTCGTCGACGTCTCGCCGGCGACGATCGCCGCGCGCATCGAGCCCATCACCGCGCGAGCCGTGGCGGTGCAGGCGCGCTTCGCGAGCGATCCGCCCGCGGGGACCCAGGCCGGAGATCCGGCGATCGAGCCGGCGGAGGTACGTGTCTCGGGCCCCGATAGCGTCGTGGCGCAGGTCGCGGCCGTCTACGCGACGGTACGGTTCGGCGACGCGGGCCTCGACCTCGTCCAGAACTCCCAGCCCGTGCCGGTCGACGCGGCGGGGAACCCGCTCGACGGCCTCAGCGTCGACCCGGTCGCGGTGAAGGTCTCGGTGCCGGTGCTGCCGATCGCCACGACGCGCACGGTCCCGATCCTCTGGTCGATACGCGGTGCCGTCGCGACCGGGTTCTGGCTCTCGCGTGTCGCCGTGGATCCGCCGGCGGTGACGGTGCGCGGCGCGACGAGCGCGCTCGGTGCCCTCGATCATCTCGAGACGGCGCCGATCGACGTGACCGGGCTCAACGCGAATCGCACGACCCGCGTCGGCATCCTGCTTCCCGACGGGATCACGTTCCTGCGCCCGGTCGACGCGACGGTGACGCTGACGGTGGTCCCGCTCAACGGCACGCGGCCGTTCCCGTCGGTGGCGATCGTCGTGGCGAACCTCGGCCAGGGCCTCGCCGCGGACGTCGATCAGCAGACCGCGGCCGTCCTGCTCGCCGGACCGTTGCCGGTGCTCGCGGCGACCGATCAGATCAGCGCCGTGGTGGACGCCGCCGGGAAAGGTCCCGGCAACTACCCCGCGGACGTAGTAGTTAGGGCACCCGCAGGCACGACGGTACAGAGCGTGCAACCGACCCGGGTCACGCTCACCATACGACTGAGGCAGCCGTGACCAGGCTCTTCGGCACCGACGGCGTGCGCGGCGTCGCGAACAAGGACCTCACCCCGGAGCTCGCGCTGCGGCTCGGCCGCGCCGCGGGCCACGTCCTCGGTGGCCCGGGCCATTCGGTCCTCATCGGCCGCGACACCCGCCGCTCGGGCCGGATGCTCGAGGGCGCCCTCGCGGCCGGACTCTGCTCGGTCGGCATGGAAGTGCGTTTGGTCGGGCACGTTCCCACGCCCGGCCTCGCGTTCCTCGCGAAGACGAACGGCTACGTCGCCGGCGTCGTCATCAGCGCGTCGCACAATCCCGCGCCTGACAACGGCATCAAGTTCTTCGACCACCGCGGACTCAAGCTCCCGGACCGGGTCGAGGACGAGATAGAGAAGGGGATGGGGGACCAGGAGGCGCTCCCGCGTCCCACCGAAGGTGGCATCGGCCTCGTGGGCGACGCGCGCGGGCTCGTGAAGGCGTACGAGGATTTCCTCGTGTCGAAGGCTCCGCGGCTCGAGGGGCTGCGGATCGTCCTCGACTGCGCGAACGGCTCGACGTACCGGGTCGCCCCGCCGGTGTTCGCGCACGCGGGGGCCGAGGTCGTGACGCTCTTCGACACGCCCGATGGGCTGAACATCAACGACCATTGCGGGAGCACGTATCCGGCCGCGCTCCAGCGCGCGGTCGTCGAACGGAAGGCCGACGCGGGCTTCGCCTTCGACGGCGACGGCGACCGCGTCGTCATCGCGGACGAAAACGGCGGGCTGCACGACGGCGACTTCGTCCTCGCGCTGGCGGCGCGCCACTTCGCGCGTCACGGCCGGCTCAGCCCGAAGCTCGTCGTGGGCACGGTCATGACCAACGGCGGCATGGAGGCCACGCTCGCCAGGGACGGCATCAGGCTCGAGCGGACGCAGGTCGGCGACCGCTATGTCTGGGAGGCGATGGAGCGACTCGACGCCCAGTTCGGCGGCGAGTCCTCGGGGCACGTGATCTTCCGCGAGTATGCGACCACCGGGGACGGCATCCTCACCGCGCTCGAGGTGCTCCATCTCATGGCGGCCGAGGGCCGGCCCCTGTCGGCGCTGGGCGCCGAGATCGAGTTCTGGCCGCAGGTCACCGAGAACGTGCGCGCCGCCCGACGGCGGGAGTGGGAGGAGGTCCGCGGCTTCAAGGACGCCTACGACCGCGCGCGCGCGAACCTCGGGTCGACGGGGCGGCTCGTGGTCCGGCCTTCCGGCACCGAGCCGGTCCTGCGGATCACGGTCGAGGCGCGGAGCGAGACGATCGCGTCAAGCACCGCGTCCGCGCTCGTCGCGGCGGCGAAGGAGCACCTCGGCTGATGTGCGGGATCGTAGGCTACGTCGGACCGCGCGAAGCGCTTCCGCTCCTCATGAACGGGCTCCGTCGCCTCGAGTACCGCGGCTACGACTCCGCGGGCGTCGCCGTGCAGCGCGACGGCACGCTGGAGGTCCTGCGCGCCGAAGGCAAGCTCGACAACCTCGCCTCCGTCGTCTCCGCGAAGGGTGCCGCCGGGCACACCGGGATCGGTCACACGCGCTGGGCGACCCATGGCCGGCCCAGCGAGCAGAACGCGCACCCGCACGTCGATTGCGGCGGCGTCACCGCGGTCATCCACAACGGCATCATCGAGAACTTCGAAGCGCTGAAGGCGCCGCTCGTCGCGGGCGGCCATCGCTTTTCGAGCGAGACCGACACCGAGGTCGCGGTCCACCTCCTCGAGGAGGAGCTGAAGGCCGGCCGGAATCTCGAGGACGCCGCGCTCGCGGTCCTGCCGCGCCTCGAGGGCGCGGCCGCGCTCGCGTTCATCTCGGTCCGCGACCCGGGGAAGATCGTCGCCGCACGGATCTCGAACGCCGGCGGCGTCATCGTCGGCTACGGTGAGGGCGAGAACTTCATCGCGTCTGATATCCCGGCGCTCCTGGAGCACACGCGCCGGATGAGCTTCCTCGATCACGGCGAGATCGCGGTCGTGACGAAGGACGCGGTGTCGTTCCGGGCGCTCGACGGAAAGACGATCGAGAAAACGGTCGAGACGATCGCCCTCGACCCCATCGCCGCGGCGAAGTCGGGATACAAGCATTTCATGCTCAAGGAGATCCACGAGCAGCCGCGCGCGATCTCGGACTCGCTCCTCGGCCGGGTCGAGCGATCGACGGGGCGGGTCGTCTTCGACAGCAACGTGCGGATGGACGACGCGTTCGTCCGCGCGATCCCGCGGATCTCGTTCGTCGCGTGCGGCACGGCGTCGCACGCGGCGCTCGTGGGCAAGTACCTCGTCGAGCGCCTCGCACGCGTCCCGTGCGACGTGGAGATCGCCTCGGAGTATCGCTACCGCTCGCCGGTCATCGTGCCCGGCCAGCTCGTCGTCGCGGTGACCCAGTCGGGCGAGACCGTCGACACGCTGGCGGCGATGGAGGAGGCGAAGCGCCAGGGCGCGCGCCTGCTGACGCTGGTGAACGTCGTGGGCAGCCAGGCGAGCCGCGTCTCGGACGACGTCGTCTTCCTGCACGCCGGCCCCGAGATCAGCGTCGCGTCGACCAAGGCGTACGTCGCGATGCTCGTCGACCTCTACCTGTTCGCGGTGTACCTGGCGCAGCGCCGCGGCACGATCGACCCCAAGCGCGCGCGGGAGCTGCTCGCGGAGGCGTTCCACCTTCCCACGCTCGTCGACGCCGTGCTGCGCGAGGAGCCCAAGATCCGCTCTCTCGCGTACCGCTACTACCAGGCGCGCAACTTCCTGTTCCTCGGCCGCGGCGTGAACTACCCGACCGCGCTCGAGGGGGCGCTCAAGCTGAAGGAGCTCTCGTACATCCACGCCGAGGGGACCGCGGGAGGCGAGATGAAGCACGGAACGAACGCGCTCATCGACCAGGAGCTGCCGGTCGTCGCGATCGCGCTCAAGGACTCCGTGTACAAGAAGATCCGCTCGAACATGGAGGAGGTCCGGGCGCGCGCCGGCGTCGTCATCGCCGTGGCCAACGACGACGACGAGGAGATCGTCGGCCGCGCCGAGGAGATCATCCGCATCCCGCGGACGGAGGAGCTCCTCGAGCCCGTGCTCGCCGTCGTCCCGCTCCAGCTGCTCGCGTACCACATCGCGGATCGCCGCGGGAACGACGTCGACCAGCCGCGAAACCTCGCGAAGGCGGTCACGGTCGAGTAGCGACCGCGCGCGCCCTTCCGCCTGGCGCCCGCGCGCGACTAGCATCAGACGGACCGGCCCCCGCGAGCGCAGCAGCCGGAGGCAGCCAAGTGAGCAGGGATCAAGAGCACATGTCGATCCCGACGGAAGTCGGGATCGACATCATCGAGACCGCGCGGATCCGCAACGTCTTCGAGCGGTATCCGCGGCGGTTCGTCGACCGCGTGTACACCGAATGGGAGCAGGCCTACTGCCGCTCGAACATCCTCCATCTCTCTGGACGCTGGGCGGCGAAAGAGGCCGTATCGAAGGTGCTCGGCCTGGGGGTGCGCGGCGTGGGCTGGCGCGAGATCGAGATCAGACGCACCCGGGCGGGACAGCCCACGGTGACGCTCCACGGGCGCGCCGAGGCGCGCCGGCAGGCCATCGGCCTCCGCGAGCCGCTCTCGGTGTCGATCTCGCACATCCGCGATCTCGCGGTCGCCGTCGCCGTAGGTCTGCGCTGAGCCCGGCCGCCCCGAGCGCGCTCACGGCGCGCGTCGTGCGCGCGGCCGTGAAGCCGCTCCCGCCCGACGCGGGGAAGGAGGCGCGCGGCCGCGTCCTCATCGTCGGCGGTTCGCTCCGCTACCCCGGTGCCCTGCTCCTCGCGGCGCGAGCGGCGCTGCGCTGCGGCGCGGGCGTCGTGACGGTGGCCTCCGCGCGGTCGGTCGTCGAGGCGATCGCGGGGGAGGATCCGAACGTCACCTTCTTCCCGCTCGCCGAGGCGCAGCCCGGCGTCATCGCGACCGGCGCGGCCGCGCAGCTCACGAGTGGGGCCACGGAGAAGACGAAGGCGCTGCTTCTCGGCCCCGGGCTCGCGCACGCGCCCGGGACGGACGACTTTGTCTGCGCGGTGCTCCGCAACGCGAAGGCGATCCCGACCATCATCGACGCGGACGGGCTCAACGCGCTCGCGCGCACGGACGGATGGCCGGAGCTCCTCCCGGCCAAGACCATCCTCACGCCGCACGACGGAGAGGCCGCGCGACTGTCCGGCCGTGTCGTGCCGACCGGCGCGGCGCGCGCGGCGTTCGCGGAGCGTCACGCGCGCGAGTGGAACGCCGTCGTCGTCCTGAAGGGGCCGGTGACCATGGTGAGCGACGGGAAGAAGACCTACGTCAACGACCACCCGAACCCGACGCTCGGTGTCGGCGGCTCCGGCGACGCGCTCGGCGGGGCGGTCGCCGCGTTCCTCGCCCGCGGTCTCGTACCGCTGGCCGCCGCGGCCTCGGCGGTCTGGGTGCACGGCCGCGCCGGGGCGCTCCTCGCCGCCGAGATCGGCGAGTCCGGCGCCCTGGCGACCGAGGTCGTTGACGCGCTGCCCCGCGCGCTCCGTGAAATAGTCGAGGGACGATGACGCACGAAGCGCTCCGCTCCACCGTCGCCGACGTCGACCTGGACGCGATCGCCGCCAACGTTCGCGCGTTGCGGGACCGCGCCAGGGCGGACGTCATCGCCGTCGTGAAGGCGGACGCGTACGGACACGGCGCCGAGGCCGTGGCGGAAGCGTGCTTCGAGGCCGGCGCGGTCATGCTCGCGGTCGCCACCGTCGAGGAGGCGGTCGCGCTGCGCGAGGCCGGCATCGCCGGTCCGGTCCTCGTCATGTCGGGCGCGACGGAACCGGCCGAGGTCGCCCGCGCGGTCGCGGACGATCTCGTCCTCACGGTCTGGGACGAGTCGCGCGCACGGGCGGTGAGCGAGGCCGCCACGGCGCTGCGCAAGCGCGCGTCGGTCCACTTCAAGGTGGACACGGGCCTCACGCGGCTCGGCGCTCCGGTCGGCGAAGCGCCAGACCGCTACCGGCGGATCCGGGCGCTTCCCGGTCTGGACGTCGATGGCATCTACACGCACTTCGCGCGCGCCGACGAGGCCGACGTGACGAGCGACCGCGAGCAGCTCGCGCTCTTCCAGCAGGTCCTCTCGGCGATCGGCGAGCCGCCCCGCCTGGTCCACGCGGCCGCGAGCGGCGGCGTCGCCGGGCTCGGCCCGGTCGATCGGATGACCGCGATCCGGCCGGGGATCGCGGTCTACGGCATACCCAACGCGGCGGAGCGTGCCGCTGCTCTCGCGCTCCAGCCGGCGCTCTCCTGGCGGTCGCGGATCCTGCGCGTCGCGCGCGTGCCGAAAGGCACCGGCGTGTCCTACGGCCACGAATACCGCCTCGCCCGCGAGGGCGTGATCGCGACCGTGCCCGTCGGTTACGGCGACGGACTGCCACGGATCGCCGCGAAGCGCGGCGGGCTTCTCGTGCGCGGCCAGCGGATCCCCTTCGCGGGCCGCATCGCGATGGACCTCGTGATGCTCGACGTGACCGACGTCGCGGGCGTGCGGGAGGGGGACGAGGTCGTGATCATCGGCGAGCAGGCCGGCGCGCGCCAGTCGGCCGACGATCTCGCCGCGGCCTGCGGGACGATCGCCTACGAGGTGGTCACCGCGATCCGCCGCCGCGTTCCGCGCCGCTACTTCCGCGGAGGCCGGCTCGTCGCGACGCGGACGCTCCTCGAGGGGTATCGCGCGCGATGACGCGCGGCGCGCTCCTTGCCGGGATGGCCCTCGTCATCGGCGCGTGCATCCCGCCGCAGGCGGAGCCCGCGGCGACCACGCCCGCGGCCAGCGCGACGCCGGCGCTGGCATCGCTGCCGCCCGCCGCGACGACGCTCGACATGAGCGCGACGCTCCTCGCGAAGCCCCTGCCGTACGCCGACGGGTTCGTCCTCACGCGGACGGTCCGCGGTCGCGACGGCGTCCCTGCGAAGGGCTTCGAGCCGGTCCGTACGGCGCCGCCCGTCGAGGGGGTGGGCGCGGCGCACGAGTTCTGGACCTACGACTTCGCAGCGAAGAAGAACGTGAAGACCACGGCGATGCTCCGGCTCGTGACCGACCACGCGAAGTGGTGGGTCGCGACCGACGCGACGCTCGATCTCGGCGCGCTCGGGGGTACGGCGAGCGAGTTCGAGGCGAAGATCTACCCGACCGATCGGCGCCTGTACGGCGAGGAATGGTCCCCGGGCATCGACGGCGACCCGCGGATCAACCTCGTCTTCGCCCGGCTTCCCGGCTCCGCGGCAGGCTACTTCAGCGGCTCGGACGAGGAGCCGGCCTGGGTGAACGAGTTCTCGGCCGAACGCGAGATGATCTACGTGAACTCCCTCGCCGCGCGGCCCGGCACGAGCTACCTGTCGTCGGTCATCGCGCACGAGTTCTGCCACATGATCCAGTTCAACACCCGGCGACGGTCGGCGGTCTGGTTCAACGAAGGCCAGGCCCAGCTCTGCGAGCAGGCGAATGGATTCCCGGTGAATCACGCGCAGGTCTTTCTCCACGTGCCGGACACGCAGCTCAACGACTGGTCGGATCTCGAGGCCTCGCAGGCGCACTACGGCCTGAGCTATCTGTTCCTCGAGTTCCTGCGACAGCAGGCCGGCGGCGACGAGCTCATCCGTGCGTTCATGGCCAAGGGCATCGACACGCCGGCGGACATGGACGCCGTGCTGCGGCAGCGCGGCCAGCCCCCGCTCGAGGAGCTCTTCGGCGATTTCGTCGCGGCGAACGCGTTCATCGGCCAAACGCCCGAGCGGCGCTTCTCCTACCCGGAACGCACGACCGCGCGTCAGCCCGCGGGTCCGACGGAGCAGGACCGCGTCTCCGTCGGCGGCTCGGTGCGGCCGTCGGTCCATCCCTACGCGGCCCGCTACGTCGAGCTCCCACGTGCCGCGCAGCGCGTGAAGTTCGAGGGACCGACCTCGGTTCGTTTGATCGCCACCGACCCGCATTCGGGAAAAGCGTTCTGGTGGTCGGAAGGGGACGGCATGGATGCGACACTCACGCGGACGGTCGACCTGCGCGCGGGGACGGCCGCGACGCTGACCTTCTGGAGCTGGTATGAGATCGAGGCCGACTACGACTACGGCTACGTCGAGGTGTCGACCGACGGCGGGGCGCGCTGGAAGCCGCTCCCCACGGACTCGTCCACGACGACGGACCCGAACGGTCAGAACCTGGGCAACGGGATCACCGGTGTGTCCGGCCGAGGGTCGAGTCCGCAGTGGGTACGTCTCAGCGCGGACCTGGCGCCGTACGCCGGGAAGGAGATCCTCCTGCGGTTCCAGTACGTGACCGATGGCAACCTCAACCTCGGCGGCTGGGCTATCGACGACCTCGAGATCAGCGGCGGCGTCCTCAACGACGACGCCGAGACCGACGGCGGCTGGACGGCCGAGGGGTTCGTCCGCTCGACCAACGTCGTCGGCGAGCGCTACCTCGTACAGGTGCTGCGCTTCGGTGACCGGCCGACCGTGGAGCGCCACATCGTGGAGAACGGCGCGCTCACCCTCGACCTCGACACCTCCGGCGACCGCCGGCCGCCGCTCGTCGCGGTCACTCCCTTCGCGGTGCGCACGACCGTCCCGGTGTCCTTCACGGTCGGGTCGGAAGCGCGTCCGTGACGGGGGCGCAGGACGGGCTCAAACCCGTCCGTTACGGCGTCATCCCGGCCGGCGGGCTCGGCACGCGCTTCCTGCCCATCAGCCGCACCGTGCCAAAGGAGCTCCTCCCGATCATCGACACGCCCATCATCGAGATGATCGTGAGCGAGATGGCGGCTTCGGGGATCGCTCGCGTCGTCGTCGTGATCGCGCCTGGAAAGGAGGCCCTCGACGCGTACTTCCGCCGCAACGAACGCCTCGAACGGCGCCTCGCGGTGGAGTTCCGACAGAAGGAGATCGAGCTCCTGAAGCGCCCCGAGAAGCTCGCCGCGGTGCGGACGGTGGTCCAGGAGGAAGCGAAGGGGAACGGGCACGCCGTCCTGCAGGCCAGGCCGCTCGTGGGCGACGAGCCCTTCGCGATGCTCTGGGGGGACGACATCGTCCTCGGCGCCGGGCCGGCGCTCGCGCAGCTCATCGAGGCCCGGGACCGGCTGGGCGGCGGCAGCGTCGTCGGCTGCGTCCGAGTCCCGAAGGCACAGGCCTCGGCCTACGGCGTCGTCGCGGGCACGCCGGTCGACGAGCGGACCCTCCGCGTGCTCGCGATCGTCGAGAAGCCCAAGCCGGAGGATGCTCCGAGCGATCTCGCGGCCGTGCACGGGTATGTCCTGGAGCCTGAGATCTTCGACGTCCTCGCCGAGCTCAAGCCCGGCCGCGGCGGCGAGATCTGGCTCACCGACGCCGTCAGCGAGCTCGCCCGGAGCGGCTCGCCCGTCTGGGCGGTCGAGCTCGAGGGCCTGCGCTACGACGCCGGCGACAAGCTCGGCTACGTGAAGGCCTTCATCGACGCCGCCCTGGGACGCGCCGACATCGGGCCCGCGATGCGGGCCCATTTGAAGGAGCTGGGCTGGCGCCCTCCACCCGAGCGCTGACCGTACACCCCTAGGCCGCGCCCGCCTTGGGGCGCGCTGCTAGCATGTGCGCCGTCCCTCTTTTCGTGCAGATGGCATCGCCATGCCGTCGGCGCGGAACGGGTGGGGAAGGGGAAACGGGTGAGGGAGCGCGTCGTCCGCGAGTCGTTGCGCGTGGCCGTCCTCGCGGTCGTTACCTGCGCCGCCGCGATGGTGACGTGGTGGCTCTCGGGCACCGGGGGCGCCGAGGATTCCGCCATCGTCACACGCGCGGCGACGGTGGCCCGCGGTGGGTCTCACGCCGGTGCCGCCTCGCAGGGCGCGCGGCATGAGATCGACGCCCGCTGGTCGCCGGTCGCGGGGATCCCCGTGACCGTGATCGACGCCGGGCGGGCGGTGAGGCTTACGGCCGGGCCAGGGACCATCGCGCGCTTCCTGGGTGAGCTCGGCATCTTACTCGGCCCGCTCGACCGGATCGACCGTGACCCGGGCACCGTCATCCGCGCCGGCGATGTCGTGCGCATCACCCGTGTCGGCGACCGGGAAGAGACCCTCCGCGAGCCGGTCGCGCACCAGATCCAATACGTGAGCGACCCGGACCTCGAGGCCGGCCGGCAAGTCGTGCTCGCGCGCGGGCTGGACGGCCTGGCCCTCGACACCTACGTCGTCCGTGTCGTGGAGGGTCGTGAGATCGGCCGAACGCTCGTCGCGAGGACCGAGGTCTACCCGCCGGTCACCGAGGTCGTCGCCGTCGGCGCGCGGCCGCGGCCGGCGCCCCGGGCACCCGCCGAGATCGACTCCGTCATCCGCGACGCGGCCGCCCGCTACGGCGCCGATGCGGAGCAGCTCCTGCGGGTCGCCTGGTGCGAGAGCCGCTACGACCCGAGCGCGTACAACCCGACCCACGCCGACTCGGGGCTCTTCCAGTTCATCCCCACGACCTGGGCGGCGAACAGCGTCCGCGCGGGGTACGTCGGCGCGAGCCCCTTCGACCCGGTCGCGGCGGCGAACGTCGCCGCATGGATGTTCTCGCGCGGGAGCGCGAGCCTCTGGACCTGCAGGTGAGCGCCCGGCGGTAGCACCTAGGCTCTCGCGCATGGACGTCGCCGATCCGCGTGGCCTCCGCGACGTCCTCCGCCGCCACGGCGTCCGCGCCGCGACCTCGCTCGGCCAGCGGTTCCTCGTGGATCGGGCGGTCCTGTCGGCGATCGTCGACGCCGCGGAGCTTTCGGCGGACGACGACGTCCTCGAGGTCGGTCCGGGGCCCGGCGCGCTCACGGCGGAGCTGGCCCGGCGCGCGCGCTCGGTCGTCGCGGTCGAGGTCGACGAGCGCATGGTCCGCGTGCTGACCGACACGCTCGCGGGCCGGGACAACGTGCGCGTCGTGCGGGCCGACGCGCTGGCCACCGACCTCTACGCGCTCGGCGACCGTCCGCCAACGCGCGTCGTCGCGAACCTGCCCTACCAGATCACGACGCCGCTCCTCGAGCGCTTCCTCGCGGATCCTCGCCGGGCGCCGCTCCTCGTCGTGCTCCTCCAGCACGAGGTCGCCCGGCGCATCGTCGCGACGCCACGTGACGCGAAGGAACGCGGCTACCTTTCCGTGTTCGTCCAGTCGTTCGCCGAGCCGCGCCTGATCCGTCGAGTGCCTGCGCGAGCGTTCCGGCCGCCGCCACGCGTGGACTCCGCCGTGCTTTCGTTGCGCTCGCGGGAGCGACCCGCGTTCGCGCCCCTCGCGCAGGACGCCTTCTTGCGTCTGGTGAGCGACGCGTTCCGCCATCGCCGCAAGCAGCTGCGGGGCGCGCTCGGGCACGAGGCCGGGATAGCGCGGGAGCGCGCGACGGAGCTGCTCTCCGAGGCGGGCATCGCGCCCGAGCGCCGGCCCGAGGAGCTGTCGCTCGAGGAGTGGATCCGGCTCGCGCGGGCGGTCGGACTGCCGACCGTCGGGGGGCCGGGGGGGCAGCGCCCCCCCGACAGATGAGCCGCGCGACCGTGCTGGACGCGCCCGCGAAGCTCAACCTCACGCTCGAGGTGCTCGGTCGCCGGGGCGACGGCTATCACGAGGTCGCGAGCGTCTTCGCCACGGTCGCTCTCTGCGATCGCGTCCGCGTGGCCCCGCATCGCAGGCTCGACGTGCGGATCGCGCCCGACGTCGGAGCACCGCCGGGTGACGATCTCGCCTCGCGCGCGGTGCGGGCGCTCGCCGAGCGCTGCGCCCGCGCGCCCACGGCGTACGTCCGGATCGCCAAGCGCATCCCCGTCGCGGCGGGTCTCGGCGGCGGCTCGAGCGACGCCGCCGCCGTTCTGCGCGGCCTCGCCCGCGCGTGGCGGCTCGATGCGGGCGTCGACCTCGCCGCGATCGGCGCAGGCCTGGGGTCGGACGTGCCCTTCTTCATCGCGGGCGCGCCTTACGCGCACGTTCGCGGGCGCGGCGAGCGCGTCGATCCGCTTCGGCCACCACCCCCCGGCATCTGGGTCGTGCTGGTGCGCGTTCCGGTGCGCGTGCGGACCGCTGACGTGTACGCGGCCCTTCGTTCGGACGAGCGCGGACGCGGCGAGCGGACCGCCGCGCTGGTCGGCGCGTTCGAGCGGAGCGCGCTGACGCCCGCGACGATCCGCGAACATCTTGGTAACGATCTCGCCGCAGCCGCCGAGCGTGTCGCGCCCGCGATCCGCACCGTCCGCGAAGCCGCGGCATCCTCGGGCATCACGCTCGCGCTCTCCGGAAGCGGCCCCACGCTCTTCGCCGTAGCGGATGACCGCGCCAACGCGCTCCGTCTCGCCCGGCGGCTGCGGCGGAAGGAGCTGCGCGCGCGGCCGTACGCGCTCGGAATCACCCCCTGACCGGGGCGAGCGACCGAGGGCTGTCCCCCTAAATTTTCATCGTGGATTCGAGAGGCGAGCTGACGGTCCGTCAGGCCGGACAGCGCGGGGGGACCTCGACCGCGGGAAAGCACGGACTGTCCTTCTATCGCGAGATCGGTCGCCGCGGCGGTCAGGCGCGGAAGGGTCAGCTCGGCACCGAGGGGTACGCGCGGCTGGGGCGCAAGGGCGGAGAGGCGCGCAAGACGCAGCTCGGCTCGAAGGGTTACGCGGAGCTCGGTCGTCGCGGCGGCGAGGCGCGCAAGTCTCAGCTCGGAAGCGAGGGCTACGCGCAGCTCGGACGCAAAGGCGGTCGTCGTGTGGCCGAGCTCATCAAGCGCGGCAAGCAGCCAGAGTAGGACTCTCCCGCCGCCCTAACATGGAGCCGTGCCCGTTGGGGGTCTCGGGGGCGATGCCCCTGGATCTGTGGGGCGTGGCCAAGTGGTAAGGCGGCGGACTTTGGATCCGCTATCCCAGGTTCGAATCCTGGCGCCCCAGCCCGAACGCATCTCGTGAGCGAAGCGCCGCTGGCCTTCGTGCTCGCGGCGGGCCTCGGGACACGGATGAAGTCCAGGACGCCGAAGGTCCTGCATCCCGTCGCCGGCAAGCCTCTGCTGAGCCACGTCATCGCGAGCGTCCGCGCCGCGGGGGCCCGTCCCGTGGTCGTCCTCTCGAAGGAGAGCGAGGCCGCCCGCGCCTTTCTCGACGACACGATCCCCGTCGCGCTCCAGGACCCCCCGCGCGGGACCGGCGACGCCGTGCGCGTCGCGCTCGGGGCGGCGAACGGGGCGTCCGGGATCGCGTTCATCGTCTACGGCGACACACCGCTCATGCGCCCCGAGACGTTCCGCCGGCTGGCTTCGCTCCTGGCGGAGCGCGGCGCACCCCTCGCGCTCCTTTCGGGCCAGGTCGGCACCGAGAACGCGTACGGGCGGATCGTTCGCGACGGCGCCGGGGACGTGGCCCGCATCGTCGAGCGCCGGCTCGCCTCGCGGGACGAGGCGCAGCTCCCCGAGTCCAACCTCGGCGCCTACGCGGTCGACCTGGCCTGGCTGCGAGAGACGCTGCCGCGCCTTCGCCCGAACGAGACCGGCGAGATCTTCCTCACCGATCTCGTCGCGGAGGCGAAGGCATCGGGGAGACGTGTGGCGGTCCATCGCACGGACGAACCGGAGGAGGGGATGGGCGTGAATACTCGGGTCGAGCTCGCCGCCGCCGATGCAGCTCTACGGCGGCGCATCCGCGAAGGGCACATGCTCGCGGGGGTCTCTTTCACCGACCCCGACTCCTGTCCGGTCGACGCGGACGTGAAGATCGCGGCGGACGTCCTCATCGACCGGGGCACGATCCTCGAGGGCAAGACCGTGATCGGCTCCGGCTCGCGGATCGGGCCGTACGCCGTGCTGCGCGACACGGTCGTAGGCGAGCGCTGCCGCGTGGAGCAGTCGACGCTCGAGGGAGCGACGCTCGAGGACGAGGTGACCGTCGGCCCGTACTCGCACCTCCGCCCCGGCGCGTACCTCGAGCGGGGCGTGTCGCTCGGGAACTTCGGCGAGGTGAAGAACGCGCGGCTGCGGACCGGCACGAAGATGCACCACTTCAGCTACGTGGGCGACGCGGATATCGGGGCGCGCGTCAACATCGGCGCGGGGACCATCACGCTGAACTACGACGGCGTGCGAAAGAACCGGACGACCGTCGGCGACGACGCGTTCATCGGCTCGGACACGCTTCTCCGCGCGCCGGTCACCGTGGGCAAGGGCGCGGTCACCGGTGCGGGCGCGGTCGTGACGAAGGACGTCCCCGACGACATGGTCGCCGTCGGCATGCCCGCGCGCGCGATCAAGCGATCAGATAGAAGGAAACCCCGGGGGCCGGGGAGCAGCGCCCCCCGACCGTAGTGAACGCCATGACCTGGGAGCTGCTCGTGATCGAGCTGCTCCTCGTCGCGCTCCTAGCCGTGCTGTCCGCGAGCGAGGCCGCGCTCCACACCATCCGGCGCCCGCAGCTCATCGAGGAGCTCGCGGCGCGCGGGTGGCGCGGCCGGCTCGCCGGGACGATGGGCCGCAAGGCGATCGAGTACCTCGCCGCGATCCAGGTCGCCGAGTTCTTCATCGTCTTCGCGTTCGCGGGCATCGCGGCGGCCTTCCTCGCGCCGCGCCTGTCGGATCTCCTCCGCTTCCTGTTCGGGCCGGCCGCGCCGGTGATCCGCGACGTCGCGGCGGTCGTCGTCACCGTCGGCGTGCTCTCGCTCGCCGCCGTCCTGTTCGGCCTCTTCGTGCCGCGGTCCATCGGGGCGCGGCACGCGCAGTCCGTCCTGCTCGTCCTCGTGTGGCCGCTCGAGCTCATCACCTGGGTCACGCGACCTCTCGTCGCGGTGCTCTTCATGCTCACGCAGGTCTTCACCCGTCCCTTCGGCGCGAACCCGCAGACCGGCGCGCTCGTCACCGAGGAGGAGATCAAGGCGCTCGTGGAGACCGGTGAGGCACAAGGCGTCCTCCACGAGGGCGAGCAGAAGATGATCAGCTCGATCTTCGCGCTCGCGGAGAAGCCGGTGCACGAGGTGATGGTCCCGCGGACCGACATGGTCGGGATCGACGTCGCGACGATGCCAGACCAGATCCTCGACATCATCACCAAGGTCGGCCACTCGCGGATCCCCGTGTTCGAGGGCTCGGCCGACAACATCATCGGCATCCTCTACGTGAAGGACGTCTTCCGGCGGCTCGCGCGCGGGGAGAAGGACGTCCAGCTCCGGCAGTTCCTGCGGCCGGCGCAGTTCGTCCCCGAGACGAAGAAGGTCGACGAGCTCCTGCGCGAGATGCAGCGGGACAAGGTCCACATCGCGATCGTGGTCGACGAGTACGGCGGGACGGCCGGCCTCGTGACGATCGAGGACCTGGTCGAGGAGATCGTCGGGGAGATCCGCGATGAGTACGACGTCGAGCAGGAGCTCGTCCTCCCGGTCTCCGAGAACGAGGCGCTCATGGACGCGCGCGTGTCATTCGAGGAAGTCCGCGAGACCTTCGACCTGTCGGTGCCGCCGTCGGAGAACTACGACACGCTCGGCGGGTTCCTCGTCGCGCAGCTCGGGCACTTCCCGCGCGTCGGTGAGTCCGTGCAGTCCGGCGGGGCGCGGTTCGTCGTCGAGAGCGTCGAAGGGCGGCGTATCCGGCGCGTCCGCGTGTCGAAGATCGCGGCGAGCCCGGAGCCGGTTTGAGCCTGGGGCCCGGCGACGAGGACCTTATCCGCGTCGCGGCCCTCGCGCGCCAACGTGCGTACGCCCCGTATTCCAAGTACCGGGTCGGCGCCGCGATCCGCACGCGTCGCAACAAGATCTACAGCGGTGCGAACGTCGAGAATGCCTCGTACGGGCTCACGGTGTGCGCCGAGCGCTGCGCCGCGTGGGCCGCCGTCGCGGCGGGGGAGACGAAGGACTGGGACGCCATCGCGATCGTCATCGACGACGAGCGGCTCCCGACGCCCTGCGGCGCCTGCCGGCAGGTGCTCGTCGAGTTCGCGCCCGACCTGCGCGTGATCCTCGCTACGACGGGCGGGCTGCGGAACGTGACGACGCTCGCCGCACTCCTTCCCGAACCGTTCCGGCCGGAGAATCTCCCCTGATCGCGCCCGGCGCGCTGGCCGCGCTGCGGGTCGCGGCCGTCGTCGCGGTCGCGCTCGCGCCGCTGGCGTGCGCGAAGCCCGTTCCCGCGCTGAACGACAGCGAATATGTCGCGATCGCCCGCGCGACGCCGGAAGGCCGCGAGTTCACGCTCAAGTACGGCGACGGGCTCGCCTACGTGGACCACAGCGGCAGGCTCGCGGTCGACCTGTACGCGAACCGCTCCGGTCAGTCCGTGCGCCTCCGCATCTTCATCGACGACAACCGTGCCGCGTCGAGCTTCTTCGAGTGTCCGCCCGGAACGGTGAGCACCGACGTCATCGGCGCGATCGGACGGTGCGGCTGATCAGCGGCCCGGCGTCTGCGCGTCGTTCAGGGCGCGGTAGAAAGCGGTCGCACGCGTCATGGCGAGCTCGTGGAGGCCCTCGGTGATGCGCTCCTCGGAGTGCATGCCCGCGGACTCGAGGCGCAGGACGCCGTAGTCGCGGATCAACGAGAGCGGGAACGGCCTCGCAAGGCTCGCGTCCTGGACGCGGTCGAGGAGCAGCGCGGACTGGTTCTTGTTGAAGACGCCCCACCGTGAGATGAGCCGCCGGTCCGTGAGCACGAACCACTTCGCGCTCCAGGGGATCCACCGGACGACGATCCAGATCGTGAGCAGCACGAAGCTGACGAGCCCCAGGCCGACCAGCGTCGCGTTCCCGATCCCGACGAAGTACAGCGTGAGGACGACGAGGACGACCTCGATGAGCACCAGCGGCTCCCAGAGGAAGAGCGGACGCGTCGCCAGGATGACCTGCTCGTTCGGCTCGAGGATGAGATCGCCGGGCCCTGCCGCCATCGCGGCGGCATTCTACGATTCGGGGGCTCCGCCCCCGGCGACGACCAGCGAGGACTGCCTCGCGCCGGTCGCGCTCGCGACGAGCCGTTCCACGCGCGCGATCGCGTCCGGTGCCGCGAGCGGCGTAACGCCGCGCAGCAGGTGCACCGCTCGCCCACGATGCGAGGCGATCTCGTCCTCGAGGAGGGCGCGGACGCCGAGCTCGTCGAGGATCTCGCGGACCGCGGCGACATTCTCGGCCGGGAGCGGCGCGGCCGGCTCGAAAAGCGCGGCGAGCCGCTCGCGGGTGCGCCCCGCCGCGCGTTCGAACGCGAGCACGACAGGGAGCGTCTTCTTGCGCTTCGTAAGGTCGTTCATCTCGAGCTTCCCAGTGCGGTCGGTCGTGCCCCAGATGCCCATGAGGTCGTCGTACGCCTGATAGGCCTGACCGAACGCCTCGCCGAATCGGGCGAGCGCGTCCCGTATCGTGCGATCGTCCGTCGCCAAAGCCGCGGCGCCCTCGGCCGGGGCGGCGAAGAGCGCGCCGGTCTTCTTCGTGGCCATCGCGCGGTAGCGATCGGCGGTCACGTCGGTCCGCGATTCGAAGCTGATGTCGAGGAACTGCCCCTCGCACACGCGGACGCAGGCCTCGTCGAGGAGGCGGGCGAAGTCGAGGATCCGCTCGGCCGGGAAGCCCCGGTCGCGCAGCCGCTGCACCGCGAGGCGCGACGCCGCGTACATGCCGTCGCCGGCGTTGATCGCCTGCGGGACGCCCCACACCGACCAGACCGTCGGACGGTGATGGCGCGCGGGGTCCTGGTCCTCGATGTCGTCGTGGATGAGCGTGAAGTTGTGGAGCAGCTCGATCGCGGCGGCCGCCGGAAGGGCCGCGCTCGCGTCGCCCGTGATCGCCTCGAAGAGAAGCGTGCAGAGGAGCGGGCGGAGCCGCTTGCCGCTCGGTGCGGTCGCGTCGAGCCCGAGGTGGTAGAGCATCATCCCGTAGAAGGGCTGGAGGGCGGGCTCTGCCTGCCTCAGCACGGCGCGGATCTCTTCGTCGATCGCCGCGATGTGGCCTTCGAGACTGCGCGAGCCCACCTCGGATCGATGATACGAGTCGCCCGTCTCCGCTCCCCGCCCCCCGCGACTTACCATTGCGCGGTCGTGGCAGCACGCACGTACCGCGCCGAGGCGATCGTGCTCAAGACCAATGATTTCGCCGAGGCCGATCGCATCCTCGTCCTCTTCACGCGCCATTTTGGCAAGGTGCGCGTCGTCGCGAAAGGCATCCGCCGGGCGACGAGCCGCATGGCCGGGCACGCGGAGCCGCTCACGCACGCGACGTATCAGCTCGCCCGGGGCAGAGAGCTGGACGTCCTCACCGGCGCAGAGGCGCGCGCGATCTACCCGGACATGCGCGATGACCTCGGGCTCATCGCGGCAGGCTGGTACGTCGCCGAGCTGGTGGACCGCTTCACCGCCGAACGCGTGCCGTCCGCGCCGCTCTTCGATCTCCTCGAGACGTCGCTCCGCCGGCTCGACGCCGGCGTCCCGCCTGCCGTCGTCTGCCGCTGGTTCGACCTGCACCTGCTCGACCGCTCGGGCTTCCGCCCCGAGCTGCGCGAGTGCGCGCAGTGCCGCGTGGTCCTCCTCGAGGAGACGAACGCGTGGTCGCCCGAGGCGGGAGGAGCCATCTGCGCGCGTTGCGCGGCGACGCTCCCATTCGTCGACCCGCTCACGGTGCGCGCTCTGAAATCGCTGCGGTACCTGCTCGCGAGCGAGCTCGCGGTCGCGTCGCAGCTGCGCGTCGACGCCGCGCTGGCGCGAGAGCTGGACCGGCACCTGCGCGCCTTTCTGCGCTTCATCCTCGACCGCGACATCGCGACCGCGCGCCTCCTCGACGAGCTGCGCGAGCTTCCTCGACCGCACGCGGTCTCGTGACCACGGTCCGGGGGGCCAAGCCCCCCGAGAACCCCCCGGCGCCGTCCCTCGCGGAGAAGCTCACGTCGCTCGCCAAGCGGCGCGGCTTCGTCTTCCCGTCGAGCGAGATCTACGGCGGTGCCGGGGCCACCTGGGACTTCGGTCCACTCGGCGTCGAGCTGAAACGGAACGTGAAGGAGTCGTGGTGGCGCGCCATGGTGCAGCTACGCGGTGACATCGTCGGCCTCGACGGCGCGATCCTCATGCACCCGCGCGTTTGGGAGGCCTCGGGACACGTCGAGAACTTCATCGATCCGCTCGTCGAGTGCCGCAATTGCCGCAAGCGCTTTCGCGTCGACGACCTGCCGAATGGCGACGCGCTCATGGACGCGTGGCGGTCGAAGCGGCTCGACCTCTCGGTCGTCGCCTGCCCGAACTGCGGCGAG
>Ga0209160_1000736_pt1 | contig 27175 bp, 28 predicted proteins | sample GraSoiAngelo_153_FD_186167 | JGI IMG/M metagenome (GOLD analysis project Ga0209160, IMG submission 186167) | Grasslands soil microbial communities from the Angelo Coastal Reserve, California, USA - 14_1009_12_40cm (SPAdes) (version 2) | ecosystem: Environmental > Terrestrial > Soil > Grasslands ...
CAGTTGCCACACAGACTCTCACCGCCACCCTATGTTTTTTGTAAGTGTTGATACTAAAGGATTTGGCCTTTTATGTAAGTAGTTTAGAATGAACACTTACGTGAATCGCCTACAAGTGTTGATTCTAAAGGGCTTGCCTTGCACCAAAACTGCGCAAGGAGCGACCAGCATGCGAGTCTGGAGCCGGGAGGGGGGTACACCCCCCTATTTTTCGCAAAGAGTACGGATTCGACTGATTGCAAAGGACTTCTACAATCACGTACTGCAAAAGAGTGTGTAAGTTATTGATTCTAAAGGGTCCAAAGAACGAACAAGAGCGCACGATTGCAAAAGAGTGCGCAAACTCATCAAGAAAAAAGAGTTAAGGTCAACTGGGGAACTGGCCTCTGGACTTTCGGATGGCAGATACATCACAGTGCCTGTAGATGTACCCGAGAGGTAGTATGTCACAGGGTATCCAGAAGTCAAGGCAAAAAAGCGGTAGTGGGCTAAAAGAGTGTTGCTGGAAAATCGTCTGGCCTTCATATTGCCTGTTCTCCGATCTAAAACGGCCACCACGCATGCTTTCGGCCTGCCTGCCTCAAAAATCTGCGCGCCCACGTTGTGTCGCCGCCTCTAGCGCGGTCCCGCCGTCGTTTGTCATGGCATTGGCATCTGCCACCTTGGCGAGCAGCTCATGAACTGCAACCGCATCCCCATGCCACGCCGCATCAACCAAATCATCGTCCAAATCATCGTTAAACATCGCGCCCCTCATTAAAACGCGATTTCTTTTGGGGTGCCAATCTAGAAGGCCTGATTCTGTGTAGAAGCCGAATCTCAGGCGGTATTGCTCCCAGTTCTAGGGGGTGCTTGAACGAACAAAGAGTGTGCCGACGGGGTGATGATAACGGGATAAATCCTCGATCATCGCTGGGACTTCTTGGCAAAATCATTCTTCGGGGTGTGCCTGGCTGGGGTGTTGTCTCAGCATCTCGTCGTAGGCGGCGCGGCGGGTAAGGCCACGCTCTTTGGCAGCGAGTTTGAGGGCGTCTTTGCGGTCGAGTTTGGCCTGATGCATCAGCTCTTCGACGCGTGCGGCGAGCGATTGCGCCGAATCGGCGTGGGCGCGCGCTTCCGATGTTTCGGCGGGGCCGATGAGCAGGGTGATTTCGCCGCGCGCCGGGCGCTCTTTGAGTGACGCGGCGATTTGGGAGAGTTTTCCGCGGCGGAACTCTTCGTGGAGCTTGGTGACCTCGCGCGCCAGGCAGGCGGGGCGGTCGCCGAGAATTTCGCGTGCGTCGGCCACGCACTCGGCAATGCGGTGCGGCGCTTCGTAGAGGATGACCGTGCGATCCTCGATGCGCAGCCGTTCCAGGGCGCGGCGTCGTTCGCCGCTGCGCGCCGGCAGGAAACCTACGAAGAGAAACTCTTCGTTCCCCAGGCCCGACGCGGAAAGGGAAGCCAAGAGCGCCGAAGGCCCTGGAATCGGGACCACGGGAATGTGGTGCCGCAGGCAGAGCGTGACCAGCCGATGCCCCGGATCCGATACCAGTGGCGTTCCGGCGTCGCTCACCAGCGCGATTTTTGCGCCCTGCTCCAGCGCGACGACTAATTCCGGCGCGCGCGTCAGCTCATTGTGCTCGTGATAGCTGACCAACGGCTTGCGAATCGCGTAGTGCGTCAGCAGCTTCTGCGTATGCCGCGTATCTTCGCATGCGATTTGATCCACTTCTTTGAGGATGCGCAGCGCGCGCAGCGTGATGTCCTCGAGGTTGCCGATGGGCGTCCCGACAAGATACAGGCAACCGCCTGCGGAATTGGCGGCGTTCGCCGGATTCGCGGAAGGATTCCTCGCGGTCATTCTGAAGAGTCTAGCACGCGTTCCGATGGCTCGCGGCGCGCATGCTATACTCTCAATTTTGAACGAGCTAGCGGAGGATCATCTGTGCCCTTGTACGAGTACAAGTGCTTGAAGTGCGGCCGAAACACGGAAAAAATCGAGAGCGTTTCGGGCCCGCACTTGAAAAAGTGCCCGCACTGCGGCCGCAAGGTCGAATCGGTAATCACTGCGCCTTCGATTCAATTTAAAGGCGCGGGGTGGTACAAAACGGATTACGCGAGCAAACCCAGCAGCGGTGATTCCGAAAAATCCGAGAAGCCCGGTGCCGAGACCAAAGAAGGCGCGAGCAAGGAAAAGGATTTGGCAACGAAGGAATCCGCTGCAAAAGAATCGAAAGAAAAGACGCCCGCGAAGAAAAAATAAGCCCAGCGAGGAAACCGATGGCTGACACGACGCAAGCAAAGAGCGTTGCCGAGCGCAGAGTGCGGAAAGCGGTTCTGCCGGCCGCGGGCCTGGGCACGCGCTTTTTGCCGGCGACCAAGGCCCAGCCCAAAGAAATGCTCACGGTGGTCGACAAGCCGCAGATTCAGTACGTGGTGGAAGAATGCGCGGTGTCCGGGATCGAGCACGTCATCATCGTGACCGGAAAAGGAAAGAATTCCATCGAAGATCATTTCGACTATGCCCCGACGCTGGAGCGTTTCCTCGAAGAAAGGGGGAAAAAAGAGCAAGCCGCAATGGTGCGGCGGATCAGCGACATGGTGCAGGTCAGCTACACGCGGCAGAAGGAGCCGCTGGGCCTGGGACACGCCGTGTTGGTGGCAAAGGACCTAGTGGGCGACGAGCCTTTCGCCGTTTTGCTCGGTGACGTGCTGATTCCCGGGGCCAATCCCGCTACGAAACAACTCATCGATGTGTACGCAGCAACGGGCGTGGGCGCAATCGCGGTCGAAGAAGTGCCCAAGGAAAAAACGCAGCTCTATGGCATCGTGGCTGGCGAGCCGGCGCCGCAGCCGCCCTTCGGAGCGCGGCTGCTGAGGATTCGCGATGTAGTGGAAAAACCAAAACCGGAAAAGGCTCCTTCCAACCTGGGGATTACTGGGCGCTACGTTTTGCCGCCGCAGATCTTCGATTGCTTGGAGCGCACGAAGCCCGGCGCGGGAAACGAGATCCAGTTGACCGATGCGCTGCGCATCCTGGCCCAAGAGCACGGTCTGTGGGCGTACATTTACGACGGCGTTTCTTATGATGCAGGCAATAAACTGGGATTTTTGAAAGCAACGGTGGAGATCGCCTTGCAGAACGCAGAGTTTGGCGGCGATTTTCGCGAGTACCTGAAGGGCTTGAAACTATAGAAACCGCAATTGCATTTCGATGGGCAGAGTATGAGCGTCCGAATTTTGGGAATTGAGTCGTCGTGCGATGAGACGGCGGCGGCGGTGGTGGCCGACGGTCGCGAAATTCTGTCCAGCGTGGTCGCGTCGCAAATTGACGTGCATCGAAAGTACGGTGGAGTCGTGCCGGAGCTAGCGTCGCGGGAACATTTGCGGCAGATCGTGCCGGTGGTGCGTGAAGCTTTATTGCAGGCAGGAATGAAGCTGGAAGAAGTTGATGCGATTGGCGTGACGCAAGGCCCGGGGCTGGTCGGAGCGCTCCTCGTGGGGATCACGTACGGGAAAACACTTGCGCAAGCGCTGGGGAAGCCGCTCGTGCCGGTGAATCATCTTGAAGGGCACGTGCACGCGGTTTTTCTGGAAGCGCACAAAGCAGGGCGCACACCCAAATTGCCCGCAGTGTGCCTGATTGTTTCCGGTGGGCACACGGTTTTGTACGAAGTGAAGACGGAAGATTGCAGCGCGCTGGACGCGAGTGCGCTATTGCGTTACCGCAAGCTGGGACAGACGCGGGACGACGCCGCGGGAGAAGCCTACGACAAAGTAGCGAAACTGCTCGCGCTCGGTTATCCGGGAGGGCCGATCCTGGACCGCCTGGCTGCCGCAGCGGATAGCGCGCCCGCACCAGTGAAATTTGGCACGACGAAAACACGGGGGAATCCGCTGGATTTCAGTTTCAGCGGGCTGAAGACGGCGGTGCTCTATCACGTTCGCGAGACCAGCGAATATGAGGAAGAAATTCGCAATCGCGAAGAGGCGCTGGCGCGCGGCGAACGAAAATTGGAGCAGTTGCTCCCGCTGTGCAGCCCGAAAACGCTGGCCTTAGTGCGCGAATTTCAGAATGCCGTGGTGCGCGATTTGGTGCAGCGCACAATGACGGCTGCCGAAGAGCTGGATGTCGAGAGCGTGCTGGTTTCCGGAGGCGTGGCGGCGAACAGCCAGTTGCGTGCGACGTTTGAAGAGCGCGCGAAATCTGCCGGCATGGAAGTATTTTTTCCGAGCCGCGCGCTCTCGACCGACAATGCTGCGATGATCGCCGCCGCCGCGTATTCGCGATTCCGCGCAGGCATCCTTGCCGACACTCGGCTCAATGCCGATCCCAGCCTGGCGCTTGTTTAGAAAATGAATCCCAGCGGAGTCAAGCGATGAGAATAGCCAAGTGCGTTTTCATGGTTGCCATGCTGATTACGTACTGCTTGTGTTCGAATGCAGTGCGGGCGCAGACGACGCAGTGGACGGAACAGAAGGCCAACGCCTGGTACGCGCGGCAGCCATGGCTGGTCGGAAGCAACTACACCCCAAGGTCAGCAATCAACCAGTTGGAGATGTGGCAGGAGGCGACGTTCAATCCAGCCCAGATCGATCAAGAATTGACCTGGGCCGAAGCGATGGGCATGAACACTATGCGCGTCTTTCTGCACGATTTGCTCTGGCAGCAGGATGCGGCCGGTTTCCAGAAGCGCATCGACCAATTTTTGGGGATCGCGTCGCGGCATCACATTCGGCCGATGTTTGTGCTTTTCGATTCCTGCTGGGACCCTTTGCCTCATCTTGGCCCGCAGCATCCGCCGATTCCGGGGGTTCACAACTCCGGCTGGGTGCAGAGTCCTGGCGCCGCGGCGTTGGCGGATGCGAAGCAATATCCACGGTTAAAGGCGTATGTGCAAGGAGTCGTGGGAGCTTTTGCGAAGGACGATCGCGTTCTTGCCTGGGACGTGTGGAACGAGCCGGGCGCCGACAACATGGGCAGCTACGCGAAACAGGAGCTGAAAGATAAAGGCGCGCGCGTGGCCGTGCTCCTGCCGCAGGCGTTCGCATGGGCGCGCGAGGCGAATCCCATGCAGCCGCTCACGAGCGGCGTGTGTTGCGTGGATACCTCACCCGATGGAGCCAATCTGCCAGAAATCCAGCAGATCCAACTGCGCGAGTCGGACGTTATAACGTTTCATAATTACAGTTGGCCGGAATACTTCCGGTGCGAAGTGGCGTGGCTGAAGAAGCACAGCCGGCCGGTCATCTGCACGGAATTCATGGCGCGCTCCGTAGGCAGTACCTTCGATACGATTTTGCCCATTGCCAAGGAAGAGAAAGTTGGCGCGATCAACTGGGGATTCGTGGTGGGCAAGACACAGACGAACCTGCCATGGGAGTCGTGGGAACATCCTTACGTTCTCAGCCAGCCGCCGGTCTGGTTCCACGAGGTGTTGCATCCGGACGGGACGCCGTACCGCCAGGCCGAAGCGGATCTGATCCGCTACCTCACCGGAAAGCACTAAGAACTCCGACATGAAGACATCTGCGGGCGCCAGCGCACGATTCGAACGCTCGAGCGATCAATCGTTTCTGATTTACTTCGAGCCACAAGGGAAGAACAACCGGGCTCCCGACCAGGTCGGGACAAGTGCCGGCCGGCCCCTACAGAGCCAAATCACACTTCAAGCCAATGAAAATGTCAGGAGATTGCTGCGGCTGCTGGAGGTGGAGCCGATTGTGGGCGTGCGCAACCTGCATCCTGCCTATTGCTCATTGCTGGTGAAATTCGATGCGCTCCGCTGGCAGCACGGCGAGCTGGAAGAAAAGCTGCGGGAATACCTGGAACGACTTCAAGAAGTGAAATTGCCGGATGCGCGCGAAGCGGAGATTCCCGTTTGCTACGGCGGAGAGTACGGCCCGGACCTCGATGAAGTGGCCGCGCTGCATGGGATGACGCCGGAGCGAGTGATCGAGTTGCATACTTCGACGAGCTACCTGGTCTATTTTTTTGGGTTCGTGCCGGGGTTTGCGTATCTCGGGGAATTGCCGGCAGCGCTGGTGACGCCGCGATTGGCGACGCCGCGCAAGAAAGTGCCCGCGGGCAGTGTGGGAATCGCGGGGAGTCAGACCGGAGTATATCCGTTTGCTACTCCCGGCGGGTGGAGATTGTTGGGGCGCACGCCGATGGCGATGTTTCGAACGGACCGGGATGGCTTGAGTCTTTTATCGATTGGCGATCGCGTGCGATTCGTGCCGATCTCGCGAGAGCGATTCGCGGCGCTGGAGAGGGAACGAAGTTGAAAACCGAAAGCAAAAGCAGATCCCTCCGCTGCGCGGCCGGCACTCGCATTCGCGAGTGGAAGAAAAAACCGGCCGCTTCGGTCGGGATGACAGAGTCACAAGTGGGAACGCTGGAACAGAAATGAGTCAGACGCTAGCCACTATTCTAGTGCAAGCGCCAGGGCTGCTCACGACAGTGCAGGATTTGGGACGAGAAGGTTTCGGGCCGATGGGCGTTTCGCCTTCCGGCGCGGCGGATGCAATTGCGCTGCGCGTGGGGAATCGGTTGGTGGGAAACGCGGAAGGCGCAGCGGGATTGGAAATGACGCTGCTCGGCGGCACGTTTGTCTTTCCGGAAGGCGGCGTCCTTGCGCTGACGGGTTCGGATTTTGGCGCGACACTGGATGATGCCCCTGCTCCCCTGTGGGCTTCGTGCGAAGTGAAGCCAGGGCAAACGCTACGGCTGCGTTCGACGCGGTCAGGAGCACGGTGTTATTTGTGCGTGCAGGGCGGAATCGAAGTGAAATCATTTCTGGGTAGCGCGTCGACGCACCTTCTGAGCGGGCTTGGCGGTTACGAGGGGAGAGCGTTGAGAAAAGGAGATGTGTTGAGGATCGGACCGTCGAGCGAAGCTTTTTGGAAACGAGCGGTAGCTGCGAAGGCATTGGAGCGCCTATCACCGCGCAAGATCTTGCGGGTGACGCCCGGCCCGCAGAGTGATTGGTTTCCAGAAGCGGTGCAGAAGTTGTTTTACGCGAACACCTACCGCGTGGCGGAGGAATCCAATCGCATGGGGCTGCGATTGGAGGGCGCGGCAATCACCGAGGGCGCACACGGGAAGATGATTAGCGAGGGCGTTTCGCTGGGGGCCGTGCAGATTGCAGCGGGGGGATTGCCGATTATTTTGTTTGTGGAACAACAGACCACGGGCGGGTATGCGAAGATCGCCAACGTGATTTCGGCGGACCTGAGCAGCCTGGGGCAATTGCGGCCGCGAGATGAGATTCGATTCGAACGCGCGGAGTTCGAAACGGCACGAGCCCTGTTGATCGAACAAGAGAAGTTGCTGGCATCCGAGGAATTGATTCTGCAATGAAGGAGATGGATTTGAACTGCGACATGGGCGAGCTGCCGGAGGCGATTGCCGACGGCACGCAGGAAGCGCTGCTGCGGTCGATCACTTCGGCGAACGTGGCCTGCGGCGTTCATGCGGGCGACGAGAAGACGATGCGGGTGACGATTGAGCAGGCACTGCGCTGGAAGGTGGCGATCGGGGCGCATCCGGGGTATCCGGATCGCGCCAATTTTGGGCGGCTGGAGTTGAAGCTGCCGGCAACGGCTGTCGCGGATTCCGTGCATGAACAGGTAAAAGCGCTGGCGGAGATTGCCGCTGCATGTGGCACAAAGGTGGTGCATGTGAAGCCGCACGGGGCGCTTTACAATCAGGCGGTGCGGAATCGCGAGCTTGCGGAAGCGATTGCAAAAGGGGTTGCCCGATGGAAGAGGGACGTTGTGCTGGTGGGACTAGCGGGATCGCCGATGCTCGATGTCTTCCGTGAAGCCGGGTTTGCCGTGGCGGCCGAAGCGTTTGCGGACCGGCGGTACGAGCCGGATGGAACGTTGCGCTCGCGCAAATTCCAAGATGCGCTCATCCGCAATCCCGAGGAAGCAGCGTGGCAGGCATTGGGCATTGCCGAGCGAGGAGTGGTGATCGCCAGTGACGGAAGCGAAGTCGCGGTGGATGTACAAACCATTTGCATCCACGGCGACACTCCCGGCGCGCCTGAAATCGCCGCAACCGTGGCGCGAACGCTGCGTGAAGCTGGAGTTGCGGTCACCGCACTATTCCGAGCCGGGGAGTGAATGGGGGTGCCCCGGGCCAGCATGGCGCGAAGCAGATCTTCTCCCGCATTTTTGTGTTACAGAGTCGCCCACCGAAAGAAAGTCAGTGTTGCAGCGAAAACGTGACGTCAATCGCTATCTCGGTGCGTCCCTTGGAGTCCAAGCAGTTCTCGGTTCGCTCATATCGCCATTGAGAGACGGCATTCGTTGCCGCTTGATCCAGTTCGGTCCCCGCGGAGTGCAGGACATGCAGACCGGAGACGTGGCCATCCTCCTCAATCACCGCGTAGAGAGTGACCGTCCCCTCTTTGCTATTCATGCGTGCAGATACTGGATATGCAGGCTGCGTTATATCCTTGACCTTCCATTCCGCGCCAGTCGGGCAATCCGCCCAGAAGGTGCCAGATTCAGGCGGATCAAAGTAATCCTGCGGCGGCGGCGGCAAGGGTGTGATCTCGCCGAGCTGGAGTTCCATCACCAAGTGCTTTCCGTTGAACCCGCGAAGTGTGCGTGGAAAACGCTTGCCCGCCCATTCCTGGAACTGAGAATATTGTTGCCAGGGGGCTCTCCACGGAAGTTCGCTTGAGTCCTTTTCAGGCGTGTACTTCAGCAATTCCCCGGAACCCGGATTAAAACAGAACGTTTCTGTGAACCCTCTTTTGGACACATACTGGATGCAATCGGCCTCGGTCCCCTCTACATTCTCCGAATGCAGTCTTTTCAGTGTGTCTCCTTCCTCGATGCCTAATTCATGCCTGATTCTTAGAAGCTGGTCCAGTTCGAAAATCGAGGGATTCTCCGTTACTGACGAACGGACCTGCCAGAACTGCTTTCCGTCTCCGCTTCTGACGCGCTTGTAACCGCTTAGGTTGATCTCTTCCCGCCACTTACCCTCCGGCGTCCAAGCGTAGAGATACTTTCCTTGGCTTGGGCCACCTTTCTTGCCCCAAATTCGGAGTTCGCCGGAAAGGCGAAATCCCGGCATTCCCGGAGCCCTAATGTCCGAAATATTTCGAGCCTTTTCAAAAATGTTCCGGAGAGAGAGCTGGTCGTCCGCTGCACTCGCACAGAGCCCTTGCCATAGGAGGAAGGCAAGGAAAAACACAACGGGACGGTGAAGATGATGTTTCATGTAAAGTTTTCCGATTGGAATCGAAAGCGGGACTAATCCTACACCATTGCGGTGGCGTCGTCTCTGGGTCTCCTAAGAAATCGCAGAGAGGAGAGGCGCAGCAAAAAGAAAGGGCGCCCCGGTTGAGCTGGGCGCCCTTGCAACGCGAAAGAGGAAAGGATGGGGCTATTCGAACTTTTCGGTCATGACGGGAAACTGCAGGTTGGCCTTGGCCAGCGACCTCACGACGATCGCTTCGGCGCTTTCCGCAGTGGTGTTGCGCGAGGTGGCCATTTCGCTGACCAGAAGATACTTCGCGCGTTCGAGCATTTTCTTTTCGCGGAAGGAGAGAGGCTTGCTGCGACTCAGGGAAACGAGGCTCTTGAGGACGACGGCGACTTCGAGGAGGGATCCGGTGCGCATGCGCTCGGAGTTCTCTTTGAAGCGGTGCTTCCAGTCGTGATGAGAGTTAAGTTTGCCCTTTTCGAGGAAACCAAGGACTTTGGTGGATTCAGTGGTGCGGATGACGGAACGAAGGCCAACGGTCACCGCATTAGATTGTGGAACCATGACACGCAAGCCGCTGGAAACAATGCGGATCATGTAATAGCGCTCGGTTCTGCCGTTCAGGACGCCGTAATTGATCTGCTCAACAATGCCCACACCATGGTTCGGGTAAACCACCTTGTCGCCGATCTTATAATCCATAAATTGGATGCCCCCCAGAGAAGCAAACCCAGTATAAGCGTTTGTGCCGCAAGAGTCAAGATATATCCATTGGAATGAAGAGGTTAGGGAAAAGTTGATGCAAATTTGGCAGTGGAATTGCTGTGGCGGCCGAAATGGGGTAGGACTCGTCGGTCTGAATCAAAAAGAATTTAAGCGAGAAAGAAGCGGCGAGGACGCTGCCGATGATGTGAAGAAGACGGCGCCGGGAACGAGCTTTCAGTAGAGATTCGGGAGTAGGGTAGAATGCGGATGTGATTGTATTGGCGATAGATACGTGCGATGCGCGGGGCAGCGTGGCGTTGCTGTGGGATGAGGAAGTGTTGGGTCTGGCGGTGCATGAAACTGAGGAAGATTACTCGTCGTGGCTGCTGCCCTCGGTCGAAGAGGTGTTGAAAGGTGTGGGGCTGCAGATGAGTCAGGTGGATGCTTACGCGGTTGCGGCAGGGCCGGGTTCGTTCACTGGGGTGCGGGTCGGGCTGACCACGGTGAAGGCGTGGGCTGAGGTCTACGGTAAGCCGGTCCCGGCGGTATCCAGGCTGGAAGCGATCGGCGTACAGGCGACGGGGGAGACGGAATACGTGGCAGCGTTTGCGGATGCGCACAGAGGACAGGTGTTTGGAGCGGTTTACCAGCGAGAGGGCAATGGGTTTGGGTTAAGGAGGATTGGAGAGGAGATGGTGATTGCGCCGGGGAAATTTGTGGAAGCGGCGGCGGAGTCGTGCCACTCAGGAAAGATCTCGTGGGTCTCCACGGACCCCGCGGCTGTCTCCGGGGAGGCAGCCTGGAAAGAAAGGGAAAAGCAGGGTGAAGTCATCGAGCAGGTCTCGGGTGTGCTAGCGCCGATGATTGGCAGGATGGGGTTGCGGGAGTTGAAGGAAGGCAGAGCGACGGACGCGCTCGGGCTGGATGCGAATTACGTGCGGCGCTCGGACGCGGAGATTCTCTGGAAAGGCGGCGCTGCGCATGGCCGCTGAGACGAAACGGGAACGGGCGCGGTCGTCAATTCGAACGCTGCGCGCGGAAGATGCGCACGCCGTGACGGAGATTTTGCGTGAGGCGAGGGAAGCCGTGTTCTGGCCGGAATCGAGTGTGAAAGAAGCGCTCGGTTGGCAAGGCGCGCTGGCGCTGGCGACCGAGGCGAGCGGGAGATTAAGAGGCTTTCTGATCGGGCGCCAGGCGGGGGACGAGGCGGAAATCCTGAATCTCGCGGTGGAGATGAAAACCCGGCGAAGGGGAGAAGGCGGGGTGCTCCTGAAAGCGGCGGTGAACGAGTTTCGGGCGCGGGGCGTAAGTCGCGTGTTTCTAGAGGTTCGCGAGTCGAACGAGGCGGGGGTGGCATTCTATGGGAAGCATGGTTTTTCCAAAGTGGGGCGTCGCGAAGGATATTACCAGGACCCGGAAGAGGCGGCGTTAGTGATGGAGAAGAAATTCGCGGGCTAGGACGGAAATACTACGGGTTGGCCCTTGACGTGGACGGCCGGAGTGGTATCGTGCGCTCATGTAGTATTCACATCCCATTCACGAAGTCGTGAGGAGGAACGCATGGCAAGCGCGCAGCGGGCACCTCGGGACATACTTCTTCAAACAGACGCCGAGTATCAGCGTCTGGCAGAGCAGCACCGGCAATACGAAGCAGAACTTCAAAAAATCTCCAAGTCGCCCTACCTGAGTTCAGAAGACCTCCTGGAAGAAATCAAGCTGAAAAAGATGAAGCTCCACTGCAAAGATGAGATGGAGCGAATTGCTGCGCGCCTGCTGCGAGAGAAGGCGCACTACACGCAATAGCGGCTTTCCACGAAGCCAAACTGTCGTAGAATGACCATGCGTCGCTCGCGCCACTGGCGTTGCGAGCGGAAACGCGGGGAACTATTTCAGCAAGCATGGTCAAAGAAGGCTATACCTTTGGAGTGCCGCCGCTGGTGCTGGGCGGTGTTGGCTTTTTGCTGCATTGGTATGTAGCAGCAAGCGTGCTGGTATTTCTCGCCGCGTTCGTTTTCTCCTTCTTTCGCGATCCGGAGCGCATCATTCCTGCGGGACCTGGCACCGTGGTGTCCCCGGCAGACGGGCGTGTCGTTGTGGTGACGGACGAGGATAATGCAGGACGTGTGGGCCAACGCGTGAGCATCTTCCTGGCGATCTGGAATGTACACGTGAACCGTTCGCCCGCGGCAGGGATCATTACGGCCTTGGAATACCGGCCGGGAAAATTTCTGGCGGCGATGCGGGAACGGGCTTCGCTCGAGAATGAACAGAACGTCTTTACGCTTTCCACGGATGCAGGTGAAATAGTGTTCAAGCAGATTGCAGGACTCATCGCGCGGCGAGTAGTCTCTTGGAAGAAAGCGGGAGAACAGGTGGCGCGAGGAGAGCGAATAGGACTGGTTCGATTCGGATCCCGCGTGGATATATGGCTGCCGCGAGAAGCGGAGATTCTGGTGAAGGTGGGAGAGAATGTGAAGGGCGGTTCCAGCGTGCTGGCGCGCTGGCAGGCAAAACCAGGGGGGCAGAAACAGAGCGCAACAAGCACGGCAGTGATGGACGAAAATCTGACTGCGACAGGAAAACGGCCGTAACCATGCCAGATCTCGAACAGCACGAAATACCGTTTGAGGAGCGGCGCTTCAGGAATCCTCGACTTCGACGGGGAATCTTTCTAATTCCCAGTATCTTTACGGTCGCCAATTTGTTGTGCGGCTATTACGCGGTCGTAGCGTCGCAGCTCGGGGGCAGCGAAAATTTTGACCACGCGGCGAGGGCCATTGGCTTTGCCATCCTGTTTGATTCGCTCGATGGAAGACTGGCGCGGCTCCTGAAAGCGAACACGGAGTTCGGCGTGCAGTTTGACTCCCTTGCGGACATGGTGAGCTTCGGGATCGCGCCCGCGGTGCTGGCGTATGCCTGGGGAGTAAGGAGTTTGCCGGGCGATGGTGCTTTGGCCTTCCACGAGATTGGCCAGTTTGGCTGGATTTGCTGCCTTGCGTTTGTGATTTGCTGCGCGTGGAGGCTGGCGCGCTTCAATGTGCAAGGGATGGCCCCGGGCGGGTCGAAGTTTTTCGTGGGCATGCCGACGCCTGCGGCGGCGGGCGTAATTGCCGCGCTGGTGCACGGATTCAAGCAGCCGTTGCATGACTGGCGATGGTCGGTGGCTTGGTTTTTGCTCGCAGCGGGGCTCGGGGCATTGATGACCAGCACGATCCGCTACTCCAGCTTTAAGGATGTTCCTTTGACACGAAAGCAGCCTTCGCTCGCGATTGTGCTGCTGTGCCTGATTGTGGGAGTGATTTACGTCTACTCGGAGTATGCATTGGTGATCTTGGCGTGCTCCTATGCGGCAGTTGGGGTAGGGCTGCATCTGGTGCGCTTCGTGCGGCACCGTCTGGTTTCGCGGACCGCGTGATTCATGCCTTCATTCGAACGGGAATCCCAAAGGATTGTGATAGCAGGTGCGTCTTCGCTGCTCGGTGCGGAGCTGAAATCACTGCTGGAAGAAAGCCGGTTCGCCGCGTACGATTTTCGGCTGGTGGACGAAGAATTGGCGGCTGGAACGCTAACGGAGGCGGGCGGAGAGCCGGCGGTGATTCAGCCGGTAGAAGAGGGAAGCTTCGAAAAAGCGCGATTCGTCTTCTTTACGGGCTCGGCTGAATTTACAAAGACCAACCTGGCGGCGGCGAAACGCGCGGGCGGAAAAATCATCGACCTTTCGGGCGCGCTCGCGCTCCAGAGCGCGGCAACGGCGTGGTTTCCGAAACTCGATGAACTGCTGGGGCGTAATTTTCCGGCGGATGCACCGGCTTACGCGATTCCTTCGGCGGCGGGGACCGCGGCGGCCATGTTGACGCTGGCACTTTCAAAATGCGGCGCACGGAGTTTAACGTTCGAATGGTTTCAGCCGGTTTCCGAGGCGGGACGCGCGGGAATTGAAGAGCTGGAGAGCCAGACTGGGCAACTATTGTCGTTTCACAGCGTGGGGCAACCGGTGTTTGACGTGCAAATTGCCTTCAACATGCTGGACCGGTATGGTTCAGCGAGTCGGCAGAAACTCGAAGCGGTTCGTGAACGGGTGCGGTCGGAGACGAAAGCTTGCGCGGGAACGAGCATGGTCATGCCATCGATTCAGGTGATTCACGCGCCGGTCTTTTATGGGACCACGTTTTCCGCCTGCGTGGAGCTAGAGCGGGGCGCCGATGCCGGAAAAATCGCAAAGACTTGCGGCGATGCTGGGTTCGCGCTTCACGCGCCGGGAGAAACGGGGCCGAATAACGTCAGCGCCGCAGGCGAGAAGGTGGTTCAACTGGCAGCGCCGGAAGCGGATTCCGCGCATCCGGGGACGTGGTGGTTTTGGGGAGCAGCGGACAATATTCGTTTGCCGGCAGCAAATGCCGTGAAATTGGCGGAGACGCTGGCGTGAGGATACGACGAATTTTATTCCCGATGCTGGTGACGACCGCGCTGCTGGACGGGTGCGGCTACCACGTAGCGGGGAAGAGCGACTCGCTGCCGAGGAATATTCACGTGATTGCGGTGCCCGCCATGGAGAACAAGACCACCAGCTACCGGATTGAGCAGAGGTTGACAACAGCGACGGTGCATGAGTTTTTGGCGAAGACGCCGTATCGTGTCGTACCTGACCCAGCGAACGGAGACGCGGTGCTGCGCGGGAAAGTGCTGAACCTGGAGGCGGTACCGTTGCTGTTTGACACCAAGACAGGCCGCGCGACGACCATGCTGATCACCGTGAAGTGCGAGGTCACTTTGGAAGAGCGCGAGAGCGGAAAGATTCTCTATCACACGGATAATTTCTTGTTCCGCAATGAGTACGAGCTATCGACGGATGTGAAGAGCTTTTTCGAGGAGCAGGATCCGGCGCTCGACCGCTTGGCGCAGGATTTTGCGGCCCGGCTGGTGGCCGCGGTAACGGAGAATTATTGATGGCGCGGGTTTCGCAACGGGAATTTCTGGCGCGGCTGGAAAAAGGGAAAGCGATCCCGGCGATTCTTCTGCTGGGCGACGAGCCCTATTTGCGCGATAGCTGCCGCGCGCATTTGATGGAGCGATTTGTGCCGGAAGCGGCACGCGTGTGGGCCGTTTCCCGCTATTCGGCGGGCCGCGGAGAAACACAGGCGGCGCTTGAGCAGGCGCAGACCATGGCCATGCTCTCACCGCAGCAACTGGTTTTTCTCGAAGATGCGGAAGCAATCGAAAAGCTGGGAGAAAAAAGCAGGGAAGAAGCCGCGGCGCAGCTGGCAGCCTATCTAGAGGACCCGGCGCCGTTTACGGTGCTGGTGGTGGAAGCAACGGGACTGGACCAACGCATGAAACTGGGCAAGCTGCTGGCAGAGAAAACGCTGGTCGTGAACTGCGGGCTGGGAGAGCAGGCCGATGAACGATTGGCCGCTGCGGTGTTGATGGCGCTGGCGATTGCGAAAGAGCAAGGTGTGGAGTTCGAGAAAGGCGCTGCTGAGGATTTGTCGGAATTTGTGGGCGCGGATCTGATGCGGCTGAAAACAGAAATCGATAAACTGGCGACGTATGCAGCGGAGAGGAAACTGATCCGGCGGGCGGACGTGAGCGCGCTGGTCGTTTCGGAGAAGACGACAACCGTCTGGGAACTGGCGGACTTGCTGGCATCGAGCCAGGGAAAGCAGGCGCTGGAGTTTCTGGATCGATTGCTGCGCGAGGGCGAAGAGCCGCTGCAGATGCTGGGCGCGATCACTTGGATGTATCGCAAGCTCATCGAGGCGAGCGAAGTGAAAGGCGTCGCGAACGGATGGCAGGCAGCGCGAGCCTTGGGGATGCGGCCGGAACAGGCGGAAGTGGCGTTGCAAAGCGCGCGGAAAATCTCGAAGCCGCGCTTGCTCGGAGCGTTGGGAGCGCTGCGTCGCGCCGATGACCGGCTGAAGGGCGGCACGGAAGATGCGCGCACCGTGATGGAGTTTCTGGTGACGGAACTAACGAGCCAAGCGGCGTAGACGATCCCGGTTGCTTCACTCGGACCGAACGGCGCGCGTCTTAGACGGTTTGATCGGACAGCGCGATTTCGTAGTGGCGGACGCGGCGATCGAAATTCGTAAGCAAAGCAGCGGCTTCCGGAGCGACGACAGCGGCTTCGAGGTCTGGCCCCGCAAAATTTTGGATGGACTCCAGCGAACGCCAGGAAGTCGCGACCAGAATCTCAACCTCGTTGCCGAGGTGACGAATGAAGACGGTGGCTCCGAGATAGCCATTCACGGGGCGCAACCCCGGCAGAACATTTTTCGAAAAGTGGTCCAGATACTTTGGCAACTGGCTTTCGCTCGTGCGCGCAGACCAGTGCCGCAGAATGGCTCCGGCATCGCCAGCGGCAGAGTGAGGAGGGGGTTCGTGCCCAACGACCACTTTCCATGGCCGCACTTCCCATTTCTTGACCAGGCCGTTCACCACGTAAGGGTCTTTGCGCGCAAAGTCTTCGACCTTGCTCTTCTCGTCGGTGCGAAAAACGAGCAAGGCGCGATCAACGGGTTCCGCGAAAGCGCCCGCGAGAACCAGCTCTCCCCGCTCGCGCACCTCTCGGGCGACACGCAAATGCTGCTCGCGGTATTCCGCCCGGCGCGCGACATAATCGTCCACCACTTCATAAATCAGGGCGTAGTAGTTCACTGGGTCACTCCTACTTCACAAACAAGAAAGGCGGCCACAGGCCGCCCGTGTCGTTGAAAACCTTTGGTAGAAGGATCGAAACTACTTCGCGGCCTTCGCTTTGACCGCGTTGTAGGCCAGGGTGAGCCGCGATTTGTAACGGTTGGCGGTATTCTCATGGAGCACGCCTTTGGTAATGGCCTGGTCAATCGCGGATATGGTGGGTTGAAGAAGGTTGCCGGCGGCGGTTGGGTCGCCTGCGGTGATGGCTGTGCGCAGACGCCGCATCAACGTCCGGACCCGGGTGCGGTTGGCGCGGTTGACTTCGGCACGTTGACGAGCTTGCGCTGCGCGCTTCAAAACCGACTTTTTCTTCTTTTTAAGTTTGGTAGGCTGTCCCTGGGCCATCTATTGCTCCTTTTAGGTATCGCTCAAACTTCTAACGTTAAACGAGGCTTACAGCTTTGTCAAACGACGTAAAAGATCCTGCTCCCGCTAGGCCGATGTCACCGCAACCGCCGTGCCCGCCGATTGCCGCGGCAGGGAGCGTCGGCCCGGGAGCGCGTCCGAAGCAACCCAATAAGCGCGATGAGTTGCGGCTGCTGATCAATTCGCGCCATCCAGTCATCACCGTGGAAACTCCCGAAGAAGAGCGGCTCGAAGCGCTGTTGTTCGACGTGGCAACAGAGCTGGGCGTGCCGCTGTATGAATGGAGCGTCACGACAGGGCTGGCAAAAGCGCATGGGGCGCCGCTGTACAACACCGACAATCCAGAGCAGGCACTTGCGAACATCACGCTGATTCAGGGCGATGGGATTTTTTTACTGAAAGATTTCGCGCGCTACTGCGACAACGACAAAATTTGCCGGCGGCTGCGGGATTTGGCGGAGAAGTTTCGAACCGTGCGGCGGTCGATTGTGCTCACAGCGGCGAAAATGGAACTGCCCGCGGACCTGGAAGCCGATGCCATGCCTTTTCAGTTGGGGTTGCCAGCTGCGGAAGACCTATTGCCGGGCGTGAAGCAGGTGCTGGCGGAACTGAACCGCGAGCAGCGCATTGCAGTTTCGCTCGATGGGGGCGCGATGGCGCAACTGGCTCAGAATCTGGTGGGATTGCCGGAAGAAGAAGCGCTGCGGGCGCTTCGAAAGAGTGCGCTCCAGCGAGGAAAGGCCGACGCGGGATTGCTCGATGCGGTGTTGGAAACAAAACGCGAAACGCTGAAGACCGAAGGACTGATCGAGACGGTGCGGCACGATGCTTCGTTCAGCGACGTGGCGGGATTGCGGCGCCTCCGTGATTGGATTGGGAAAAGGAAGAGCGCGTTAACGCCAGAGGGGCAACGCTTCGGGCTGGTGCCGCCGAAGGGCGTGCTCATCACCGGGGTGCAGGGTTGCGGGAAAAGCCTGGCGGCGCGCGCCGTGGCAGGCGAGTGGGGATTCGAGCTGGCGCGGCTGGATGCGGGCGCGCTGTATGACAAATATGTAGGTGAGAGCGAGCGGCGGCTGCACAAGGCACTTGAACTGGCGCAGAAGCTGGTGCCGCTGGTGCTCTGGATTGATGAGATTGAAAAAGCATTTGCATCGGCGGGATCCAGCGGCGATGCGGATGCGGGGCTTTCACAGCGATTACTGGCGACGTTGCTGACCTGGATGCAGGACCGCGAGAGCGGCGTGTTCCTGGCCGCGACGTCGAATAACATCACCGTGCTGCCTCCGGAAATGCTGCGCAAGGGGCGGTTCGACGAAATTTTCTTTGTGGACTTGCCGAACGCGGAGATTCGCGCTGCGCTGTTTGCGCTGCACCTGAAAAAGCGCGGGCGTGACGCGGCTGGATTCGACCTGGCGAAATTGGCCGGAGCGAGCGAAGGATTCTCGGGTGCCGAGATTGAGCAGGCCATCGTGTCCGGACTCTACACGGCGTTCAACGCGAAGCAGCAGCTCAACACGGAGATTTTGATCGCAGAGATTCAGAGCACACAGCCGCTCAGCGTGACGCGCGCGGAAGAAGTGCAAGCGATTCGCGAATGGGCCAAGACGCGCGCAGTGGCTGCGGATTAAGCCAGCGAAACTTGACCGCAACGCAGTGCTGCGCTAGGGTGTAAAGAGTTTCCCCGGAGCGGGCTGCGAAGCGGCCACGCGTAACGAGGAGGAATCCCATCGGCCAGCCGGCTCCCGTAACACGAAGACCTTCCAATTGGATGCGACGTACCGTTCACATTTCCGGACAAATTGAACCCTTCTTCGGCACGCTGGATGAAAACGTGCGCTTGCTCGAGGATTCGCTGCAAGTGCGCACACATCTTCACGACACTCGCCTGGTCATCGAAGGCGAGCAGGACAGCGTGGATCAGGCGGTGAAAATCATTGAGGAGTACAACCATCTGACACGGCACGGCCGGAAGCTTTCCGCCGCGGAAGTGAAGTCGCTGATGCGTGTGGCCACCGAAGAGCCGCACGAGTCGCCGCGCGGGATGTTTGAACACGGGCGCATGCGGTCGTTCGGCAAGAAACAGGTGACGCCAAAAGGTGCGAACCAGGGCCGCTACATGGAAGAAATTGAGAAGTACGACATGGTCTTTGCCATTGGGCCCGGCGGAACGGGGAAAACGTACCTCGCTGTGGCCATGGCCGTGAGCGCGTTGCTGACCAAGCAGGTGAACCGCATCATCCTCGCGCGGCCGGCGGTGGAAGCAGGCGAGCGGCTCGGATTTTTGCCGGGCACGCTGCAGCAGAAGATTGACCCCTACATGCGGCCGCTCTACGACGCGCTGTACGATATGCTGGACGCGGACAAGCTGGAGCGCTTTCTGGAAAAAGGCATCATCGAAGTGGCGCCCCTGGCGTTCATGCGCGGGCGCACGCTGAACGACTCCTTTGTGATTCTGGACGAGGCGCAGAACACCACCAGTGAGCAAATGAAAATGTTCCTGACGCGGCTGGGGTTTAATTCGAAGGCGGTCATTACCGGCGACATCACGCAGATCGATTTGCCGCAGGGGAAAAAGAGCGGTTTGATCGAAGCGCTGGAAGTCTGCGGGAAGATCGAGGGCATCGGCGTGGTGCAGTTCGGAGAAAAGGATGTGGTGCGTCACAACTTGGTGCAGCAAATTATTCGCGCCTACGAAGATTTTGAGGCGGTGCATCCGCAGCGCGGAACCAACGCCAACGGAAAAACGGTGACCGCGCCCAAGCAATCAGGGCCCAGAGAGTCTGCGAAAGAGCCAGGGCAAGAAACCCAGCAAGGATGATTCTGAACCGGCAGCATGAGGTGCTCGTGGCGCGGGGACCCTTGGAGTCGTTCTTGCGCCGGGTGAAGAGGGAACTCGGCCTGAAACAATCGGACGTGACGGTCTGCCTGGTGAGCGACGCGGCGATGGCACGCTTGAACCAGAACTTTCGCATGAAAAAAGGGCCGACCGATGTGCTTTCGTTTCCAAGCGTGACCCGGCGCAGACCGGTGCGGCTGGGACGAAGATCGCGCCCGGCGAATTCTGGCCAGCAAGAATACCTGGGAGACATTGCCATTTCACCGGCGGCGGCGCGGCGGTACGCGAGCAAACATGAGCGAAAAATTGCGAAGGAACTTCGCGTGCTGATCCTCCACGGCGTTTTGCACCTGCTGGGCTACGACCACGAAACCGACCAAGGCGAGATGGATAAGGTCGAGCAAAAGCTGCGCAAGCGTTTCGGATTGACCTAATGAATTTGAGCTGGCTCTATGCGCTCAGTGTCGTGCTGGTTGGCCTCACGCTGCCCATTTTTTCCTACCTGACGCTGATCTACCGCGAATTAGGCCGGATGACCACGGGCCGCGTCCACGAACATCTGGAGATTTTCGAAGCGGAGATCGAGCCCAAGCTGAAAATCAACCGCCGCAGCGGCGGGCGAACCTTCCGCATCCTCGGGCATTTCTGGCTGGCGTTTCTGGTGCTGGAGACCACGCGCGGCGTGGTGTACTTCGTTCCGGGAACGTGGGAATCGCTTCTGGAGTTTTGCGTATTTGTAATCCTCGAAGTGGTCCTTGCGATGCACTTCATTCCCGACATGCTGCTGTACCGCACTACGGGGCGCTGGCTGATTCCGCTCTTGCCATTGATCCGCGGGGCGATGTGGGTCGTTTGGCCCGTGCGCGTGTTCTTGGAAGGCGCGGAATCGCTCGCGCGAATCTCCGAGCAGGAAGTCGAAAGGACCGAAGAACAGCGCACAGAAGAGGGCATCGAGGCGCTGGTGGAGGCCGCGGAAGAAGAAGGGATCATCGAGCCGGAGCAGGCGGACCTGATCGAGCAGGTCGTGGAATTCAGCGACAAGCGCGTGCGCGAAGTGATGACACCGCGACCGGACATCGTGGCGATCCCGGCGGATGCCACACTGGAAGAATTGCATGCGAAGGTCGTGGAAACGAAATTCAGCAAGATTCCGGTCTATGAAAAATCGCTCGACGATATTTTCGGCGTGGTTTACGCCCAGGATCTTTTGCAAATCGCGGATCAGGATTTGCCAAACCGGAAGGTGCGCGAACTGGCAAAACCAGTTTTGTTCATGCCGGAAACGAAGATTGGATCGGAGTTGCTGCGCGAAATGCGTCAGAAGGGGCAGCCGCTGGCCGTTGTTATCGATGAACATGGAACGGTAGCGGGGATCGCTACCGTGGAAGACCTCGTCGAAGAAATTGTCGGTGAAAGCGGCAACGAGGGGAAGCCTTTTGCACCGGACGTCGTGCGCGAAGCGGACGGAGGACTAGTCATGCGCGGTAGCTTGGCCATCGACGCAGTCGAGGAACTGCTGGGCGTGCATTTTGGCGAGCAAGCCGACGAGACCGTAACTACGCTGGCCGGTTTGTTGAGCCACGTCTCCCGCAAGGTGCCCGCGCCCGGAGACAAGATTGACCTGGAAGGCCATCGATTTGAAGTGGTGGAAGCAAACCAGAGAAAGGTGTTGCGGGTCCGAATCCGCAAGCATATGAAGGTTGTTCCCACCAAGCGCTAGATTTCGATAAACTGCGCGGCAAACACCAATGGCCAGAAAAGAAAACGCAAAGAACAAGTTCCGATCCGGGTTCGTGGCCGTTATCGGGCGTCCGAACACGGGGAAGTCCACCCTGGTGAACCGGCTGGTGGGGCAAAAAATCGCGATTGTCACTTCCAAGCCGCAAACCACGCGCAACCGCATTCAGGGAATCGTAACCAAAGCGGAAGGACAGATTATTTTTATCGACACGCCGGGGCTGCACGAGGCGGATTCGGCGCTCGGAAGGCAAATGATGCAGGAAGTGGCAGCCGCGCTGGAAGGAATCGACGTCCTTTTGTTGATGGCTGATGCGAGCGAGACACAGGCCCATAAAGACGATTTCTTGCTGGAAAAAGCGAAGCGCTTTCGCGGCAAGACCATACTGGCGCTGAACAAGATTGACCGGTTACCGAAACCCAAGTTGCTGCCGCTCATCGAAGCGTTTGCCAAAGCCTTTGAGTTTTCCGCGATTGTTCCCATTTCCGCACTCCGGGGTGAAGGCTGCGATGCATTGCAGGCCGAAGTTTTCAAGCAATTGCCGGAAGGAGAAGCGTACTTTCCGGAAGATCAGGTGACGGACCAGCCGGAGCGTTTTCTGGCAGCGGAAATCATTCGCGAGAAAGCGATTCGCGTGATGTACCACGAAGTGCCTTATGCACTGGCGGTGTTCGTGGAAAGATTTGAGGAGACCCCGAAACTGCTGCGCATCGAGGCGGTCATGAGTGTGGAGCGCGATTCGCAGAGAAAGATCTTGATCGGCCACAAGGGTGAAATGCTCAAGAGAATTGGGACCGAAGCGCGCAAAGAGCTGGAGGCCCTCCTCGGAGCGAGAATTTATCTTGGGCTGTACGTAAAAGTGGCGCCGGATTGGCGCGAAAATCCACAGCGGGTGCGAGAACTTGATTGGCGCTTCCAATTGGAAGGGCTTGCGCGCGACCGCGGCGACGAGGAATGAACAGTCTACTTCCGCTCATGACGCACGTCCGCAGACAGTTTCCATGGCGCAATTTTCAGTTGCTCCTTCTCTTCGGTCAATACGCAGAGGACGCTCCATTGCGGCCGTAGCCTCCAAAGGACCAGCGCACGCCAAAGGTGGCATAGAGACCGTAAGGACCGTTGGTGTGAAGGTCTGCCGTGCCCAGAGACTTGCTGTAGCGACCGAGCCAATCCACCTGATGTTGTGTCGCGCGCAGCTCGAAATTTTTCGGTAATTGAAACCCGATTCCAATGCAGCGGTCGTACGCAATCGGCTCCATTGAAGCGGCGTAAGTTGTTTGCGGGATATTTCGCCCGAAGCTGAATTTCGGCTCGAAGAAAAGGAAAAAGTGACGGAACGGCGTGCGACCCAGCGGCTGTACCTCCAGATATCCGCTGAAGAGATAGCGCGCGTAGGCCGTGCACATGGAAGCCGCCCCGCCCGCACTGGCTGGCTGGGGAAACATGCAGCGTCCAAGATCCGGCTCGTTGTGCGACGGCGCCACCGAGAAATCCGTATAGCCACGGACCCAGTTCGGTGGGAAAAATGTCCGTGGTTCTGCCGCCACGTGGGATACGCGGCCCGCTTTGGCGGCGGAGGTCTGTGCGTGCGCAGCAAAAGCCGAGACAGTCATGAAGGCCGTCAAAGCGATAAGGATTCTTTTCATCGGGATTCTCCAAGTTACCGGCGTGCGTCGCAAATCGATTGGCCGGCAGGCAAAGATAGCTCAGAAGATCAGTGAATGAAACGGCGGTGGACCGCAAGCGTCCGCGTGAGAACCGCTGATCCAGTCATTGTTGTGAAATGTGAGACACGGGTTGGGCGGATTCTACACGAATTCGGTTTCCCGCGGGAAAAAGAGAGCTGCACCGCAGCGTAACGACGGCTCTGCCGGTTCGAAAAGTGTTAGTCCGGCGCGGCGATCCCCAGAGATTTCATCTTGCGATAGAGGTGGCTGCGCTCGAGACCGAGAGCGCTGGCCGTCTGCGTCATGTTCCAACGATGCTCCTGCAATTTGCGAAGGATAAACTCGCGCTCGTAGGCGCTGCGAGCTTCGTGGAGTGTTGAATAAGGATGGTGAGGGCTCTCCGAAACTCCACGAAAGAGTTCGGGCGGAAGGTGATGTGGCTCGATGCGAGCCTGGGGACACACGATGACCAATCTTTCCACCAGATTCCGCAACTCGCGCACGTTTCCAGGCCAGGGATACCGAAGAAGAATTTCCATGGCGCCCTCGCTGAGCTCTCGGGTCTTCTTGCCATAGGCGGAGCTGAACTCCCTGAGGAAATAGTTCGCCAACGTGGGGATGTCCTCTTTGCGATCTCGAAGGGGCGGAACATAGAAGGGAATGACGTTCAAACGGTAAAAGAGATCCTGGCGAAAGACACCGCGCGCGATTTCCTGCTCGAGATTCTTGTTGGTTGCAGCGATAACGCGCACGTCGACGCTGGTGGCAACGTTGGACCCCACGCGTTCGAAGCGCTGTTCTTCGAGAACCCGAAGAACTTTTGATTGCGTGCGCAGGCTCATATCACCGATCTCATCGAGGAAGAGCGTGCCGCCGTCGGCTTTCTGGAATTTTCCGATTTTATCTTCCGAAGCACCCGTGAAGCTGCCTTTAATGTGCCCAAAAAGTTCGGACTCGATCAGCTCCTCGGGAATGGCCGCGCAATTGACTTCCACAAAGGGGCCCTTGGCACGAAGGCTGGCCGCGTGCAGAGCGCGGGCCACCAGCTCTTTGCCGGTACCGCTTTCGCCGTAGATCAGCACGCGACCGTTGGTCGGAGCGGTGACGGCAATCTGCTGGCGCAGCGCCTTCATGGGGACGCTGCCGCCAATAACTTGGTAGCGATGGCCCAGCTCGCTCCGCAGCAGCAGGTTTTCCTCTTCCAAACGGCGTTGCTGGAGCGCGTTGCGGACTAAAACGATGATCTTCTCCAGTGAGAGAGGCTTCTCGATGAAATCGAAAGCCCCGAGCTTGGTGGCGCGCACAGCGGTTTCGATGGTGCTATGGCCAGAGATCATGATAACCGCGGGCGGGCGGGGCAGCGCTTGCAAGCGGCTGAGTGCTTCGAGGCCGTCGATGCCCGGAAGCCAGACGTCAAGAAGAACAACTTCCAGATCACCGGCGGCGGCACGTTCCAGGGCTTCCTCCGCGGATCCCACAGCCTCCACCTGATGGCCTTCGTCGCTGAGGATCGAGGAGAGCGATTCGCGAATGCCGGCTTCGTCGTCGACGATGAGGAGGCGTGGTCTAGTGGTCATGGAGCGGTGTCTATTCCATTGGGGTTGGCAATGATGGCGGGGGTCAATTCCGCGACCGGCAATTCGATCACGAAACGCGAGCCAATGGGGGAGTTATCTTCGACATGGATGCTTCCGCCGTGCTCCGCGATGATGCGCGCGGCGATGGCCAGACCAAGTCCAGTCCCACGGTCTTTTGTGGAGAAATGCGGCAGGAAAAGCTTGTCCTTGTCTTCGGGTGAAATCCCGTGGCCCGTGTCGGAAACGGAGATTTCCACGGTCTCGGAATCGGTCAGCGCTTTGGTAGAAACAGAAATCTCGCGGAAGGGGGAGTTCTCGAGGGCTTCCGCGGCATTGTCGATGAGATTAACGACCACGCTGCGCAGCAAGCCGGTATCGGCCCTCACCTGAGGGAGATTGTCGGCCAAATTTGTCTTTAAGGTAATGCTATCGAGCCTTCCGGAGAAAACTTCGATAGCTTGCCGGACGATGGTGTTGGCGCTCACGGAGGCAAGCTTGGCGGAAGGGAAGCGCACAAATTGAGAGAATTCGTTCACGAGCGCGGCGAGCGTGGAAACCTCGCGTTCGATCAGGCGCGAACATTCCTGCACCAGCTTCGCCAATTCTGTGTCTCCGGGGACTCCCGGTGGGGACGGGTCCCGCCGCTCCAGGAATCGCGAAAGGCGCTGGGCGGAGAGTTGAATAGGTGTCAAGGGATTCTTGATCTCGTGAGCGATGCGCCGCGCCACTTCCTGCCACGCGGCGGTTTTCTGTGCGCGGAGCAATTCCGACAAATCATCCAAAACGAGAACATAACCGGTGTTCGCCCGGCGCGGTCCGAGCGAGCTCACGGTAACCGCCAGGTGTGCAAGGCGACCGGTGACTACCGTCTCTATCTCCCGCGAGACCACTCCCATGCGGAGGGATCTGCGCATCAAGTATTGCACGGTCCGCGCGGAGTCAGCTCCCAGCAGTTCCTCAAGAGAATGGATGTCCTGTCCCTGGACTCCGAACATCCGTAAAACGGAAGTGTTCATCCGCTGAATACTTCCGGAACTGTCGAGCGAAATCACGCCGGTGGGAATATTTTCCAGTACGGTTTCCATCAATTGCCGCCGGCGTTCAAGCTCTTGAACCGCCTGCTGGAGGTTGCGTGTGAACTCATCGATTTGAGACCGGCTATCCCGCAGTTGCGTGGTCATGGTGTTAAACGAGCGCACCAGTACGCCGAGCTCGTCCTGAGCCTGCTCCGGGACCTGGTAATCAAAGTTGCCGGAAGAAACTTCTCGCGTACCTTCCGCGAGAGCCTGAATGGGAACAGTGACCTGCTTGGCTAGAAACAGAGCCACCCACATCACCGCGGAGAAGAGGAGCAGCGTAAAGAGAAGGAGAATGTATAGCATGAGGCGCTTCAGCGCGCGTAAGTCCTGTTTCTCCTCGTAATACTCGCGCGTCTGAGATTCAATTGCCGTGAGCCTTGGGAGTATGTCCGGACTCGTTCGGAATCCCGCAACGATGGAGCCCCCTGCCTTGTCTTTCTGCGAAGCCGGGACCCTGGTGGCAAAGTAATTCCTTCCGCCTGCCGACCAAACTTCGACCCCGCTGGCCAGCGTTCGCAAATACTTGCCAGGAACATCAGGCTGCATGCAAATCTTGCCGGTACGATTCTCCGGCTGGTTGTCACAAACAATGCCACCGCGAAGGTTTTTTCCTTCCCTGTCGAGAACCCACAGGGCATCCGCGCCCTTCGCGAACGCCAGCTGCAGAAAATCTTTGTCCGGGTGAGCGGCATCTTCACGCGCCTGCAATGCCATCCAACGTAGACGCGGCAATTGCGCCCGTCCCAGGTCGTTCAGCAGCTTTTGCGTCTCTTCAGAGGCGTTCTCCAGAGGCTTCGGGAACCAGAGCAGCAGGCTACGATTGATCAGGGAGTAGCTGACGATAAACATGAAGATGATCGGTAACAGGGAAATGGCCATGGCACCGACAACCATCTTTGTCTTAAAGCGTGCGCCGAACTGCTCCCGGCTGCTTTCCGCCCAGAGCCTAAGCGTGGTTCGCATGAGGATGAGGCCGAAGACAAGAAAGGCGGCGGTGATAAAACTGGAAACGGCAAAGAACTCCATCCTGGCACGCCAACTCTTCGGTTCGAGAGGCACATCGAGCGAGCCGAAGGTAAAAACGCCGGCAAGCAGCAAGGTCAGCAGGATTCCGCCAATGGCCAGGCCCCAACGCTGTTTGGTTTCCAACCGGCTCATGGGGTAACCGACTTTCGGTAACCTGTTCTGGTCCAATTGGCGAGTTTGCAGCCGCACCTTTGGCCTGCTTCGCTGACAATTCTCGGCATCAGCGACCGCCGAGGAGCGGAAAGTGTTGTTGATGCGCGCGCAAGCATTTCTCTGG
>Ga0209160_1000741_pt1 | contig 27112 bp, 37 predicted proteins | sample GraSoiAngelo_153_FD_186167 | JGI IMG/M metagenome (GOLD analysis project Ga0209160, IMG submission 186167) | Grasslands soil microbial communities from the Angelo Coastal Reserve, California, USA - 14_1009_12_40cm (SPAdes) (version 2) | ecosystem: Environmental > Terrestrial > Soil > Grasslands ...
AGAGATCGCGGCGCTCGCAGCGCGCCATCGTCTGCCGACGCTCGTCCCGTTCCCCGGTTATGAGAAGGACGGCGGCCTGGTTTCCTACGGGCCTGAGGTGATGACGATGTATGCCCAAGCCGGAACGGTCGCGGTCAAGATCCTGAGTGGCACGCCACCGACGGAGATTCCGGTCGAGCGGCCGACGCGCTTTAGGTTCGCCTTCAACCTCAAGACCGCCAAGGCTCTCGGGCTCACGATCCCGCAGACGTTGCTGCTGCGGGCGGACCAGGTTATCGAGTAACGCGTGCTCGACCAACGCGGCCAACTCCTCCGAGCAGCGCTCGGCTTCGCCGGGTGCTCGATGCCCTCGTACGATCGCGCGCTCCACGCGCTCCGCACCTGGCTCGATACGTGGCCCGGGATTGGGCACGTCGCCGCGTGCGCCCGTGGCGGCGCGACCCTATTCCGACGACGCGACCGACACCATACGACGCCGTGCTCGGGGACGCCACGCTAACTGCGGGCTTCGGTCTCCGGCGAAACCTACCGGCCGGGCCGACCCTCCAACGTCGCGCGCAGGAGGAGGAGGCCGAGGGCGGCCTTATCACGGTTCTCGAGGACGCTCCGTTGGACTTCAGGGCGGGAGCGTGCAACAACCGGCTTGGCGTCCGCAGCGGGCGCCGGACCGGCGTTCGCCGAGCCAATAGTGTGGCCCACAGAAGCCACGCCCGAGGATACGAGCAGTACGCCCACGATAGCGAGGATCACAGCGACGCCGAGAAAATTCATTTGCTAGCCTCCAGGTACCGCGAGTCGCGCTCGCATGAGAAGGCGCAACGACTTTGGGTACGTTGTAGGTGAGCGGGGCGGTCCTTCGCGGTCGAGCCGCGTCGTCCCATGCACGGGAGGATGCCCAACGCGGATTCTGCAGTCTGATCAAAATTGACCACACGTGCAAGTGATCGTGACGACGGTCGGCTTCCGGCAGACGGCCGTCCTGGAGCTTCACGCAGATGAGGGCACGAAGCGCCGCGTTTTCCATGGCCTCGTCCGGGGGGTACGACCTCCAACTCACGCGGTACGACGAGAAGGGATGGCGCACCATGTTCTACACGACGGGCATGGAGCACTCGCCGACGAGCGCGATCGGCACCAGGTGGGAACGCACGCCGTGGCGCGCGACGCGGCGGGCGGCGTTAAGGAGCAGCAACCCATGACAACCGGCGCGAGGAGGCACGACTACGTGGCAACGGGCCCTGGATCACCCGTGGCGCGGCACATCGTGTGATGAAACCGACGGTCGCGGAATACCTGCGCCAGAAACAGACGGTGCGCGGCTGGCTGCAAGATCTCGACGCGCGCGTCATCCTCGCCATTGACGGGCTCCAGCGGGCCGCGGGAGTCAGCGGAGATCTCCTCGAGATCGGGGTCGCCTACGGGCAGAGCGCAATTCTGCTGGGCTATTGCGTGCAAGCCAGCGAGCGGCTTGTGGTCTGCGACACCTTCCAGGACACCAAGGGGTTCTGCTCTGAGAATCTAGCGGACCATGCGCTGCACCATCCGGAGCTCCGGCGCAGCGAGTTCGAGCAAAATTATCTGCGGTTTCACCTGACGCTGCCTGACATCATCGCCGGCCGGTCCAACGAGATTGATCGTGATCGGCTTGCCGCTCACTTCCGCCTGATTCACGTTGACGGCAGTCACGCCTATGTAGATGTCCGCGCCGACATTCTGATCGCGCGTCGCCTGCTCGGGCCTGGCGGTGCGGTGATTCTCGACGACTGGTCGCAGGCCCACGCTCCCGGCGTCGCCCTCGCGATTTGGGAAGAATACGCGCGCGGGGACCTGATCCCGCTGTGCTTAACGCAATTCACGATGTACGCGACGTGGGACCGTGGCGGGCTCACCGCTTCGGCCGTGGACGCATGGGCGCGGCGCCAACCCGACTTTGATATCAGCGAGGCGCACCAGCTCGGCCGCTACGAGGTCCGCCAGTACAGCATGAAGCCCCCGCCCGTCACTACCCCACAACCAGCTGATCCCTTGTGGCGACGAGCCGTACGGTATATACGCCTCACCCGAAGAGGTCGGCAATGATGGGTGAGGACTCGACGTCACGACCTGGAAATGGTTCATGCAGCTGCTGATCGGGCTCGCGCTCGCCGTCGGCGTGATGCTGTTTCTCGCCTGATCCAGGTGCGCGTGGGCAGCGCGCCCGAGCGCGTCAGCGTGAAGGGCAGGCCGCGTCGAGGAGGACTCAATCAGGAGGATGGGCGCATCCTGATTGCTTGCGCTGATTTGCGCTGAACGCACCCACGAAACACGCCGATTTCAGTCCTCGAGTGCGCCGAGAGTCCTCTGAGTCCCCAAGGTCAACAATGCAAAACTCGAAGGGCAACGCACGGTTGCACGGAAGTGTGCAGAAAAGCTGAGGGCCGGCTGGCCGCCGGCCCTCGTCTGTTAATCAGGGAGTCGCTGGTTCGAGCCCAGCCCGGGGAGCCAACTCTCCCGCCAACATTATCGAGATCGAGTCGTGGCTTTCGGCGTGAATCGCACAACAGTGTACCCGAGCGAAGAAACCTCGCCTTCCCGGATCCGCCGTGTTCTCACCAGTCGGCGCTCGTCGGCCACGGGGTACTGCGCCGCTCGGCGATCCCCCGCCCGTCGCTCCATGATCACCTTCACGCCACGCAGGCCGGCGAAAGCCCGCTGGAGATAGTCGTGGAGCGCCGTGTCGTTTGGGCGCACGACGATGAGCAATTCGACATCCGGAAATGACTTCGACGGAAGGAGTTCGAGGAGCCGTTTTCGGTGATAGGCGCAGATGCAGTGTGTCGCCGCGGGGTTGTAGAACGGCTCGCGCTCACCTAGATCGCTCGGCCGGCCCTCGCTCTCGCACCAGGCGCAGATTGCTTTCATCTTGCTGATGCGACTGTGCCAAGGCCGTGCCAGCACAATTCCGGATGAGCCTCGTCGAGAGGATCCGGAAATGTTTCGAGCGCGCCGCCCTGAACCCTGGTCCTGCAGGCTCCCGGTCGGCGGGTCGAGCTTTAGTGATCTCGACGAGACCGCGCAGGATCGTGATCGTGGAGCATCCCGGCGAAACCTCTGCGACGACAAAAGTCTCGCGGACCGCGGCGACGGGAAACTACCGAAAATCAGCGCGAGTAAATCCCTTGATTGCGCATCAGGGGTAGGACCTCCAGCTCACCGGGTCCGAGGAGAAGGGCCAGCGAGCTATACCCAATGCTTGGTAGGCAGCTCTCTCTCGACGTCCCAGATGTCGAAACAGTCGGCGTGAAACTGAAGATGGCTCCAATCCTCCACGGCGAGCCCTGACACTACCGTCTGCTTCGTCGTTATGCCCGCTCCGCATCCGTCACACAGCTGCCCGTCGCCTGACTGAACTCGGACTTCCGCCATGCGGCCATGCGGCAGGCGACCGTCCTCGAGCCGGCGGTGGATCAGTCGACGCACGACATCGGCGTCCATACGTTGGCAGTATCCATAGGGGAGAGCGACCCTGTCAATCAGGCGATTACCTATAGAAGTCTAATGGTTTTGCCCTTCGGCCCCCGTGCTATTCTCCTTCGCGGCAGGCTTCACTGATGGAACAGCACGCGTGGGCGTGTATCCGCTGCGCCCGAACGATCGGGTCGGGAGACACCATTATGTTCGGCGCTGTCGGCCTGTCCCACGTCGATTGCCGAAGACCTCGGGTGCTGAGCACCGAGGAGCGCGCTCTTGTCTTCCTCCATTGTTGTGACCACTCTGTCGAGTGTGCGCCCTGCGCCAGCAGCTTCCGCCTGTCAGAACTCGGGTCAGACCTTCGTGGCCACACGAATCTCTGCCCTCACTGTCGTCAAGACCTCACCGACGGCGTCCGCGCGCATCTCCACAAGTGCGACATGATCTCAGAGGAAGTACGGCGCCGGGCGCAGGCAGTACGCGCTGCCTCGGAACGCCTGGCGAAGGAGAGCTGCGAGCCGGGCGATGCAGCAGATGTGTTGCAGCAGGAGGTTGAGACTGCACTTCAGGCACTCAAGGAGGCCATGCGGGAATCGTCCACAGGTATTCCCGAGTCCGATTCCGGTACGAGCATTCGCCAATAATTCGCTGATGCCAGACTTGCGCCTTTGCGCGCGTCCACGGGGTGTCGTAGCGAAGCGTCGGTCAATCGGAAGTAAATCCCTAGTACCGCCCAAGATTACACCCGCTGGGCTTCGAGACGCCGACTGGTCCCGCGGCAAAGCCCCGAAAACACAGCGCCGACGAAGTCCGTCCGAATGGCACATGCAATGCGTGTCCCCAACTTCGTCCAACGTTGCTTAGGGAGCGGCAATGCCGATCCGCGTGGTTGTTGTAGACGACGATGAGGATTTCCTGTGGCTGATCCGCCTTAGCCTCCAGTTGGAGCACGACATAACGGTGATTGGCGAAGCGGAGGAGGCCGAGACCGGTGTTGCGTTGGCTCTTCGAGAGCAACCCGATATTGTCGTGATGGATCTGATGATGCCGCGGATCGATGGATTCGAAGCCACTAAGCAGATCAAACGAAGCCGACCTGCAGTCAAAGTACTAGCCGTGACCTCTCTTTCACTGGACAACGCGATACGCCAGGAGATGCATCGCAGCGGAGCGGATGCGTTTCTGGGCAAGCGCGACGTTGCGACAGCGCTGGTTCCGACGATCCGCTCGTTGGCACAAAGCTAAGCCTTCAACATCAGCCAAGGGGGCCTCATGGCGTCCGAAGAGTCTTTGCGGAGTCTTATTCGGGAAAAGCTCCAAAGCGGGATTCTGCCAGGAGATGACTGCACAAAAGTTTTCGGCGGTGCTTCCAACGGCGAAACCTGCGACGCATGTGGTGTGGCTATTGCGAAGAGCCAGCTCGTGATGGAGTGCGTCGGCGAGCACTACCCCAAGACTCTTCAGTTCCACGTGCGGTGCTTCTACATCTGGGATTCAGAGCGACGAACTGGTGACGAGCCGACGTGTCCTTCGGCTCCGGCTGGTTAAACCACGTCGCGCGGGAGTTGATGAAGCTGGGCGCGGAGGGGAGGTAACGCATGTACCGCCGCTGATCGGCGGGAGCGGCTGCTGGTTCGCGGCGCGCTCAGGAAGGCGTGGGCTGCTTGACTCGGGAGCGGTACCGCTCGGGGACGGCATCTAGGCGATCGGTCCAGTGCACTACGTCCTGCTCATCGATCCAGCGATAGAGATGGCCGACACGTGCTGGAGACTGGCTGCCGCCCGAGTGCGGTTCTCGGGTCGGTGAGGCGGCGGGAACCGCGGGGAGCGCTGGAGGCGCCACCGGGGGCGGCGACGTCGGCGGATTCGGGATCCATGCCCACGTGAACGGCGTGGATACCCCATCGCCTCGCAACTCGTACCGCCCTGTCGGAAATTGCACGACGTTCTGCGTGGGATCGGCGGCAAACGAAACCGTCCCGCTCGGCGCCGTATAACTCACCGGCGGGCTGTAGCTCATTGGTGCGCTGTAGCCCACCGCCGGATCGTAGTAGGCCGGCGGGTAGTACGCTGGGTCGTAAGGGGATGCCGCATAGACCACGGCCGGAGCGCCGGCTATCACCGCGAACGGGAACGACGGTCGGATGAACTGGCGTGGGACGAAACGCTGTGGAGGAAATGGCACCGCGACCGAGCGACTGACTCCCAGGGTCGCGCCCCCGACGACGGGACCACCGCCGAAAGGCCGAGGAAATGGCACCGCGACCGAGCGACTGACTCCCAGGGTAGTGCCCCCGGCGACAGGACCACTGTCGTGAAATCCTTGAGCCCGCTGGGCAAGGGCAGAGCCCGGCGCAACCAGCACACCCATCGCCAGGGCTAGAGAGGCCGCAACGACCACAGGCGCTATCTTCACCGTCAATCTCTTTCCCTCAACTTCCACATGTATTCCACATATAGAAGACGCGTTCGAGTGTGCGCCCGTGTACAGGCACCGTCAAGGCGATGAGGTCCGTCGATCGCGGAGTGCTTCCTCCCCCCATTCTGAAAGGACCGCATGGAGTCGCTGCCGCGTTGTCGCAGGCCAGTGAATTTCGCTCGAATATTCTGGGGAATCACCTGATTGTCCGGGTCACTCCCCTGGCCTATGGGTAGGCGTCAAGATGCTACGAATGGATTTCCATCAGGTCACCCAGCAGCGTATGCGTCAGCGCTACGGTGTGCCCGCCGCTCTCTCGGAGTTCGTCGAATCCGCCTTCCGTCTCGCCGGTCGCGGAGTCTTCTGACTACTCAGCCTCCCACCGCGCGGCGCCGAGTGCTCGGCGTCGCTCGGCGTCCGTCCATGAGTGCATCGCAGGCTGAAGTGAGTCAGCGTCTGGAATCCAGCGGAGGCGATCGTGGCAGACCTGGTCTTCATCGTGTCGCGCACGGAGCCAAAACAGTATCTGTACCTCAAGCATGTATTCGCGGACGAGAGCAGGGATGTGGTTCTCGACCGTCGCACAAGCGAGCGGCGCCGGAGCCTGAGGGCGCCGACGATCGAACGACGTCACATCGACCGGCGCCATCGTGACATCACGAGGGAACTACAGTCGTCGGGTTGGGCTCTGGTAAGGCGCCCGGTGACGTACACGGTCGTCCGATGACTCCCCACTTCCCGGTCTCATCCGTGATCCGCGGACCCGGCCCGGAAAAGGTTTCCGAGCCGCCTTAGCCGATCTCCTCCGCGATGGTGTGCATAAGCGGACAATTGGATCGGCTTGACCATCGCGTCGTAGCGGCCAACCCCGCACTGCGATCAATTCAGGAAGTCCGCCCCGAGCATCGAACCGATTATCCGGATCGTCGGTGGAAAAGTCCCGCAAAAGGAGATGGAGCTATCTGTCGGAGAAGATGAAGAAGAGTGTGCGGCGGTCTGGGGTTATCCACCAGAATCCACACCGTCCACCGAATTATTTCGCTGTCGAGCTTGACAGGATTGTGCTTCGAGGATCACGATGCGCGCGTCGTGTTGGTGTTCATTCGACTCAGATCGTTGCTCTTCGCGTTGTGTCCGGACCATCCGGTGGCACTGTGCGGAACGTGCCACCGAACTTACACGCCCGAGCAGCTCGGGACCAAGATCGGCGACGGCTGCTATCTCTGCCGCGACTGCGGATCCGATCTGAGAGAGTCCGTCGTCGCCCACGCGCGGACGTGCGCGAATCTCATACCGCAGAAGCCACTGGCTCGGATGGCGTCTGTCACCAGCGCCGCGAGCCCTCCAGAGGTTTCGGAGCGTTTCGCGACCCGGCGTAGAGCCCGGCTCGGGTTGGACGTTCACGCGCGAGCCCGGTAGGCCACCGGAAGCGACGCGCGGTGCTAACGGGACTTCTGTGGCCTTTGATCCTCCTCACCGCATATACCATCCTTGTCTGGTATCTCTGGCGCGAAACGACCGCTGAAGTGCTCCCCGTTTCGACTGCTCGCCATGAGGAGTACGCCGAGGATCAGCGGACGACGACCGCGTCGGCCAACCCCTCGAAATCGGCGTCGCCAGTTACGAGTGTCGCCCCGAAGCGTCGGGCTGTGGCGTAGACGAGCGCGGCGGCCATTGCCAGACCGTGTGTCAGGGATAGATCGGCCGCCTCTCTAGCCCGTGTTCGGGCGATCGGCGAGATACTCGATCAAGCCGCTCGAATCGCCTGGATCAGTGGCGGTCCAGACCTCCACCGCGTGCACTCCGAGCGCCCGCTCTTGTCTGTTAGACTCCCGCCAGCGATTCCCCACCGAGGTGCTCATGCGACTCATCGGGCTCGTTCTCGCTGTTAGTCTCGCTTTTGCGCTGCTCGCCGCCGGGGCGCAGCTAGCGCCCAAGGTGGCCCGGGTTGGTGTCTTGGCGGGCGGGCAACTGGGCTATGTCAACCCATCAAGTTCGAGCTGGTCGTCAATCTTCGAGACCGAGACGGCGCTGGGGCTGACGATCCCGCCGTCAGTACTCGGGCGGGCGGACCAGGTTATCCAGTAAACGCGTGCTCGTGACGCACCCGGCGACGCGCTCTAGAGCCGCTGCATGGGATGCGCTCACTAAGAAGATGGGTGACGAGTGGGGGACTCGGTGAATCAGCTGTGCTGGATTTGTCGGAGACAAATAGAAGGTCTCGAAGACTCTTTGATGGCGCCGCTGTTGTCACGTCTGAAATCCAGGGAGCAAGTCCGAGGCTGTTCTCAGTGCGAGGAGTTCCAAAGCGATTGGGGCGTGATCCTGGCTCACTTCTACCACCTCGAGTGCAGCCACTATTGCGCAAACCACACCGATCATCTCTGTTGTGTGTGTAGGACGCCGGGCGACTGCTGAAGGACCGCGACTACCTCTTGCCAGGAGTAGCAACGAGCGCGTTTGGCACTCCCCACCCGCCGCGCAGCGACAGCGTAAGCGCCGGGAGCCTCACCACGAGCTGGGTCGATGGACCGCCGTCAAGGTTCAGGGCGTCCGAACATCCGAGCCCCGTCTTCTCGGACGGCTCCGCGAGAAAGCGTGCGAAGGCGGTGCTCTCGGCCTTATTCGCCACGACGATGACAACGCGACTGCCCGCGGCGCAGACAGCTGTCCGTTCGGCCAGCTGCGGCTTCAGCCCCGGGACCGCGCCGCCGACGACGAGACGGGGGATGCCCTGGATGATGAGCCGATGTGCGAGGGGATCGGAGATCCCGGAGCCGAGGACGATCCGCGCGTCCGTGCCGCTGATCACGAGGGCGCCCCAGCTTGCCCGCTTGCCCGTGGCGACAAGGCGTCCCTCGCTGACCGCGAGGCCCATCGCGCGACCGTCGTTGTCAAAGAAGCTGGCATTCACGGCCACGACAGCGGGGAAGGGTGAGGCGATCTGCTCGACGGTTTGTCGCGGCGATGGGCCGCTGGCGGGGACGAGGCGAAGTTCCGCTTCACCAAGATCAACTCTGAAGGCGTGACCTGAGAAGGGCTCACCGTCCGGCGGACGCACGTCGAAGGTCGTGTGGCTGATGCCGGGTGCCACGGTCAGAAACCGAGGCGCTTCCTGCCCCGCCGAGACCGTTACCTCGCCGCATACCGTCAAGAGCCCCAGCAAGACGTGAAGACGCACAATAAGGCGGTGCGTTGCGGGCGCCATCATCCTCTCCCACCGGGTGTCCACATTGTGCGCGCCTCCGGCGGCTTACCGGAAGCCGCTCTTCTCGCGCTCCCGTGCTCGTCGTCGTACATTTGCCGGGAGCATCGTGCAGACGTACGGGTGCGTGCGGATGCTCTCGGCCAGATCCACCCGGCACGAGGACATAAGTGCTCTCTGCGACTGAATTCGCCGAGCGCGTGAGCCTAGCAATAGCGCCAGACCCTATCACCGGCGCTGGGCCCAGTCCAGAGCCTTCGCCCCTCGCCGCCTGATGCCCTCGGAGTACGTGCTCATCGTCGCCGCGCTCATCGTCTTTGTCGGGTATGTCATCTTCGGCGTCACTGGATTCGGCGCCTCGCCCATCACCATCCCGGTTCTCGCCCACTTTCTTCCCCTCACGTTTGTGCTGGCGCTGGCCTCGCTGCTCGACCTCGCCTCTGCGCTGCTGCTCGGCTTTCATACCCGAAGCCAGGCCGATCGTCGCGAGCTCCTGCTCTTGGTGCCCTTCACCTTTCTGGGCCTCGCCCTGGGCGTGACGTTGCTCGTGAAGCTTCCCCGGACCATCACGCTCCTCGCCCTGGGCACCTGCGTCTGCATCCATGCGCTCCACATCGCTCTCCGCCGGGGCTCCACGCGGCAACTCAGTCGAGTATGGGCGGGGCCGGCTGGTGTCGTGGGCGGTGTACTGGGTGCGCTGTTCGGTACGGGGGGGCCTCCGTACGTCGCGTATCTCACCGGCCGGCTGAGAGACCCCGGAGCGCAGCGCGCGACCATCTCGCAGATGGTGATTCTGAGCGTGGGATTGCGGGTGATCGTCTTCGCCGTGGCCGGCTTGCTCTTCACTCGAAATCTCTGGACGGCGGTCGGCCTTCTCCTTCCGGTCGCCTGGATCGGGGTGTGGGTCGGCCACAGGATCCAGTTGCGCGTAGCCCCGGCGACGCTCGCACGAGTCATCGCGCTCGCCCTATTCGTGACCGGCGCCGCCCTCATCGTTCGCACCCTGTAGCCACAGGCAAACTTCGCGCTCCTCGAGGAGAAGTCCTTGACCAGTGTGCCCCGCGGCTGGAAACTGACTGCATGAAGCGCCCCGGGACGTCGTCGCCGCCTCGCTGCTTCCGCCTCCCCGGACGCGGTGTCTTCAGATCCCTTCCCAGTCGTTCGTAGCGCCTTCTCGCCGCGACCCAGGCTAGCCGGCGATCAGGCAGTTCTCGCTGGCCCCGTGACGCACAAAACTTTCAGGCACGGCTCGAGCATGACGGCCGAGGACCACGCGGTCATACCAATGAAAGGGAGTTGAGAACATGGAAATGCTCAAGACGCTCGCGGTGATCCTGGTGGTGGCTCCGATGATCTTGACCACCGGGGCGGCAGCCCAGACGCAGACTGAGGACAGGCAGGCACCCGACAAGCAGACAGACGAGAGAGTGGTCGAGGGTCAGGTTCAGAGCATCGACGTATCAGGAACGGCGATAACGCTCACCGACGGCACCAAGCTGCTGACGCCGGCGGGGGCGACACTCCGCCCCGGTGCCCTGATGGAGGGCATGATGGTCGTCGCGAGCTATCGGGAGGAGAACGGCGACAAAGTCTTGACGGGCCTGGCCGTGAAAGATCGAGGACGCGCCCCGGCGACTCCCGGCGACTCGCCCAGGCGGTACTGACGGAACTGACCTCGGCCGGCGAGCCGTAGCTGGCGCCGACGCGTCGGTCGACCGGACGATGCGTCGGCGCCGCATGCCGTAGCCGGTGCGCTGCTAGAGCGGCACCGCGCTGTAGTCGGCGTGGCGAAGCTGGCGCTTGTCCAGTCGCGTGATGCGAAGGCGGGCGCCGCAGTGCGGGTCCGGGCTCGCGATCTCCGTGTCGGTCGTCATCCAGTCGTTGGGATGCGTTGGGCGCTGCTTGGCCGGGATGAACGGCAGCACCGCGAGCATCGCGTAGAGCGAGAACGACGGTTCACGTCCCGGTGGAAAGACGATGCGCCCGCCGATCACGTCGAACGTGTCGCTGGGCTTCGCGTGCATGACGAACGGCTTCCCGGTCTCGATCACCTCGACCCGCAGGTCGTAGAGCTCGAATTCGTCGCTGCCCGTTTGGCTCATCGGCTCTCCCTTTCAGCGGCGGGTGGCGCCTCGGCGTAGCGCCCGTCGGCAGGCGCGCCGCCGGAGTTCTGGTTCTTCCACATGATCATGCTGTGAGGGCCTTTCTCGACCCGCTCGAGCTCGTAGCAGTCGCCGCGCGGACCCGTTGCCTGCGAAACGATTCGCGAGATCGCCGCGCGATCGCCTTCGTCGAGTGTCACCGCCTGCACGAGGTCGTCGAGATACGCGGCGGTGCGCGCGCCGACGATCGCCACCGCGACACCAGGCTTGTCGAGCACGTATCGGATCGCGACGCTCGCGAGGCTGACGCGATGGCGCTTCGCGATCGCGTCGAGCACGGACAGGAGCTCCTGGAATCTCCGCCAGCCGCCGAAGTCCTCGATGATCAGCCGATACTTCACGAGGGAGCGGTTGGCAAAGGGCGGTTGGGGCTCGGGCGCGCCGAGCCAGCGCTCTGCGATGAAGCCCCCCGCGAGCGTTCCGTAGCAGAGAAGCCTGATGCCGTGCGACGCGCAGAACGCGGCCAGGCTCTTTTCGGGCCGGTGATCGAGCACTGAATACTGGAGCTGGTTCGTCGCGACGGACACGCCGCTCGCGACGATCTCCGAGAGTCTCGCCGTATCGAAGTTGGTGGTGCCGACGAGCTCCACCTTGCCGGCCGATCTCAAGTCGTCGAGCCAGTGCATCGCCTCCACGTAGCCCGGTACGCGGTAGTCCCACCAATGGAACTGCACGAGGTCCAGACGCTCCTGGCCCAGACGCGCGAGCGACGTATCCACGATGTGCTGCACGTCACCGCGCGTCAGACGCGGCAGCGATTCGAGGTCCGGCACGAGCTTGGTCGACACGCGCAGCCGGCGCGCATGGTCGGGGTGGCGACGGCGAAACTCGCCGATCAGATGCTCCACTCCGACGTAGTGGTCCGCGCAATCGAAGAGGGTGATCCCCGCCTCGACGAAGCGACGCATGTCGTCGATTGCCGCATCGCGCGCGTACGGTGCGCCGTGTCGCTCCGCGAGCTGCCAGTTGCCCTTGGCGATTCGCGAGACGACGAAACCCGGCGCGAGCGTCACGACTTCGGGAACCATGCCTCTCGCCCGATGTTACTCTTTCCCGCACGATGGCCGACCGACCACTTCGCCCTCCGCGCATCGAGCTCGGGCCCGGACTCGACGTGCCGCGGGTGCTCACCGGCCTGTGGCAGGTGGCCGACATGGAGCGCGACGGTAAGCCTCTCGATCCGGACGCCGGCGCCTTCGCGCTCGGCGAGTACGCCGACGCGGGGTTCGACGCCTTCGACATGGCGGACCACTATGGCAGCGCCGAGATCCTCGTCGGCCGGTATCTGGCGCGCGGCGGCCGCGGCCACGCGACCGCGTGCACCAAGTGGTGCCCGCTTCCCGGGCCGATGACGCTGGAGGTCGTTCGAGAAGGCGTCCAGCAACGCCTCGAGCGCCTGGGTCTTCCGCGCATCGACCTGCTGCAGTTTCACTGGTGGCAATACCGACATCCCGGCTATCTCGACGCCATGCTGGAGCTCGATCGGCTGCGCCGCGAAGGACGCATCGGCCACCTCGGCGTGACCAACTTCGATGCCGATCATCTCCGACTGCTCGTCAAGCACGGCATTCCCGTCGTCTCGAACCAGGTGTCGTTCTCGCTGCTCGATCGTCGGCCCGCCGGGCGCATGACGGAAGTCTGCCGCGAGACCGGCGTGAAGCTCCTGGCCTACGGCGTGCTCGCCGGCGGCTTCCTCAGCGATCGATGGGTCGATCGACCCGAGCCGACGGAGATTCCCGACTGGAGCAAGTCGAAGTACAAGCGCTTCATCGACACGGTCGGCGGCTGGGACGTGTTGCAAAGTGTCCTCGCGGCGGCGAAGACCATCGCGGTCAAGCACGGCGCCTCGGTCGCCAACGTCGCCGCGCGCTGGGTGCTCGAGCAGGAAGCAGTCGGCGCGGTGATCATCGGCGCGCGGCTCGGCGAGCGCGAGCATCGCGGCGACAACCTCGCGTTGTTCGGATTCGTGCTGGACGACGCGGACAGGGCGCATCTCGTCGAGGCGCAATCTCGGATGCGCGAGATTCCCGGTGATTGCGGTGACGAATATCGAAAACCGCCGTTCCTGACCGCTTCCGGTGATCTGAGTCATCACTTTGCGGGACTCCCTCGTGTCTTCGAGGCGAGAGCGAGTACCGCCCATCCCGAACGCAAGATCGTCGATTCCGGCAGTCGCTGGGAACCGATCGCCGGCTATGCGCGGGCGGTGCGTGCCGGCACTCGCATTCTCGTCAGCGGCACGACCGCGACGCACGGCGAGAGCACCGTGGTGTGTCCGGGCGATGCGGAAGGACAGACCGTGTACATCCTCGACAAGATCGGCGCCGCTGTCGAGGCGCTCGGCGGCGAGCTCGACGACATGGTCCGCACCCGGATCTACGTGCGCGACGCCGCGTGTGCCGAACGCGTGGCGCGCGTTCACGGTCGGTATTTCGGCGCGATACGACCCGCCAACACCCTAGTGGAAATTGCCGGGCTCGTCGGCGGGTACGAAGTCGAGATCGAAGCCGAGGCCGAGGTCTCGCGATGAGATGTTCTGCATGAGCCCGCGAAGATTCGTGTCCAGCGGATCGCCCTGGGAAGAGCTCGCCGGGTACTCCCGTGCTGTGGTCGATGGCCGCTGGGTCTTCGTCTCTGGCACGGTGGGATACGACCTGCGTACGAAGACGTGGCCGCCGACCGCCGAGACGCAAGCCACGACGGCGCTCGACACCATCGAGCGCGCGCTGCGCGAGGCCGGCGCCACGCTCCTCGACGTCGTGCGCGTGCGGGTCTACGTTCCGGATCGAGCCGACGTGGCAGCGGTGTCCGCGGTGATCAAGAAACGACTCGGGGCCTCGCGCGCCGCCAATACGACCGTCTGCGCGCCGCTGGCCGTCGAGAACGCCAAGGTCGAGATCGAGGTGACGGCGCTCAAGCCTCCGGGGCGCCGGCGTGCCCCGCGCAGTAGTCGCTCGCCGTCGTCTCCGTGACGTGATCGCCCGGGAGCGGCGCCCTCGAGGCCACCCCGCGGCGATTCCGCGATAGTTCGGGATTTCAATCTCCTCGGGATAGACTTTTTTGGTGCGGACACCCTTGAGCCGATACCGAATGGCTGTCGCGAGGGCGACCGCCTGAGGAGAGGAGATCCCATGCGCCTAATGATGATCGCCATCAGTCTGCTGTGCGCGGTGGGCTGCGGCATATCCGAAGAGGCGGCCGCCGCGAAGGACCGCGAGTCATCGAAGGCCACGTGGGCGCTGGTCCTCAGGGTCGACGGTGCCGATGTGAGGATCCCGCTCAAAGTCATGAACGTGCTCCTGTTCAAGGACGAAGAGTACGCAAAGCAGAATCCGTCGGTCTTCCAGATCGAGGGAAGCGGCGTCCATCTGATCGGAGAAATCGCCGCTGCCGACAACGTCGACTACGGTGAACGCTGGGAACGGCTCGTCAACAAGATGCTCACGATCAAAGCCTCGGGCGAGTTCCACCGCGATCCCGTCGACTCGACGATCACGCTCCCGGGCGCGCCCGAGATCGCCGTGACCGGGGGGACGATGTTCGTCGAGAAATACACGGGCAAGTGGTCCGGCTCGGAGGGAAACAAGACGATATCGGGAAAGATCACGATACGGCTCTCCGATGGGAGGACGCTCGAGGGCACGTTCGCCGTCCACGCCGTGACCTGGGGCTAGTCAGGAATCTGGCGCTACGTCGGCGACGGCAGCCGGAGGCGGCCACTACTCTCCCGCGCTAAGGCTTCTGCGAGACGCCTCGCGATACGGAAAGTCGGTCCGGGACATTGTGCGAAGGTCAGCTCGAGGTTAGGCAGCGGGAAATGGAGCAATCCCTGCGGGTAACGCTATGAGATTCCTTCGATCGATCCTCGCAAGTATCTTCTTCAAGATCGCACTCTCCCTGTCGGTAATATTCGTTCTGTATGACTTCACGGTGTGCACTGGGATCACATTTGATCGTCCTTATACGCCGTTGGACGCGCGTGAACTGCATGGTGAGGGTCGGATTCGACTCGTACCACTCGACAAGTTTCAGATCTCGACGGTTCATGCCCGCGCGAACTACTACAAGCAGAAATACTACCTCGCCATCGAACTGGCTTCACCAATGCTTCTGCCTTCGAGAGCGAGCGACCCGAGCCGCGGGCAACTCATCTCTGACGTCGTGATCGAAATCCTTCAAGCAAATCATCCGCAGCCGCCGACCGAGCGGCTGACCGTCATCGGGTTGGTTGAGACCGATATGTACATTCCAGGAGTCAACTGGCGATGCGCGATCAGCTACCGAAAGGCCGACAGGTACGCCGTCGTGTCAACGGCCCGCGTCGACCGAGGTTGCCTGGGACTCGTTACGGTGTCGCATGAGCGGATGACGAGCCGTCTCCGAAAGATGGTGACCAAAAACATCGGCATTCTCTATTTTCGGCTTCCGCTGAGCGACGATCCCCGTAGTGTGTTGTATAGCAAGATCGGTGGGTCACAGGAATTCGACCGCATGAGCGAGGACTTCTAAGGGGTTCCGCCTAACAGGCGCATAGTGCTGGCCGGGCACGCTGACCCCGATCGTCGGTCCGCGGGTAATTCAAGGTGTTCCGGCGGGTGTGGCCCCAACGGGACACGCGCGAACTCACATAATTCAAGTGCGCGATTTCATTGCACGCTGATGCATCGGTTCGGTCTCGACCGACGCGTCCAGCACCGGTTCGTGGCCTCGCCTCTGGTTGCGGGGGCTCGCAATCGCCGAAATCGGCTCGCCTCAGCTTCAAGGCAGACATCTGTCGGATGCGTCGGAGGCTGGCGGACCAGAGCACCTGCTGCGCTTACTTCGAAAGGCGCGCTGCCTTCCACTGCGCGTACTCATGGGGCAGGCACACGGCACATGGCCGGTACCCGGCCGCGATGGCGGTCTGCTCGTCGGCGAAGAACACGCGATTCCTGACGCACTGCCCGCGCGCGATGGCACGGAGCGCGGCCGGGCAGTCGAGCCTGCCGTAGATGCGGGCCGGTCGGTAGCCGCCGAGCGCGCCGGGGGCTGCGCTCTGATACGGCTGCCGGTCCGGACCCAGCAGCGTGTACGGTCTCGCGGTCATGTCGCCCCCTCCAGCTTGGGCCGAGCTCGCTTCGCGTGGACGCACCGATGTACTGTCGGATCGTTTCGTCGCTTCGCCCGACGACTTCGTCGTCGATCATTGGGCAACGCGAGGAAGAGATCCCGCTCGTTCGTTGAGGGGAGCGGAGTTCCGGTGTTACTAGTTGGCGGACCGGATGCCCCTGCTCGTCCAGGCATAGTGCGCGATTGTGAAAGCGAAGATCACCGCCGCAATTAGGGGGTGCAGAAACCATCCCAGCGAGCCCGCTAGAGTGTACAGCAGCAGCCCGATGATCAGGCGCACCAGCTGCCTCGCGAAGAATCCCGGTCGCACGGTCGGCTTCACAAGCTCCGGATGGCGATGGAGGTACCGAAATGCCGGCAACCATGCGGCGCACATCAGTCCTGCGATGAGGGCGTACAAGACGACTGCGGCCTTCCGATCCGCTTGGTCGCCGTCCCTGAAGGCGCCCGCGAGTACGCCGGTCGGAAACGGGATCAGCGCTGCAGTACCGAGGATGCCGAGATTGATCCAGTTCAGGGTTAAGTCTACTTTCTGAAGACGCTCAAACATATAGTGATGGTTGAGCCAAATAACTCCGACATAGAGAAACGCAAGTGCATATGCGACGTAGGAAGGCCACTCCTGCAGAAGTTCCGCTGCCAACTTGCCGGGCGCGGCGTTGGGGCGCTGAATCTCCAACACAAGCAAGGTAATAATGATGGCGAAGACGCCATCGCAAAGGGCCTCGAGACGCGAACTCTCAACGAGATCAGAATCTCGAAGGCCGGCCGGAGGTCGAGCCGCGACCCAACAGACCGGGTTGGTCGTCTCGGTGAGGTCGTCGGGCAAGTTGCTCTCGCTGGTGCGGGTGCGACTCATGGGGCTACTTCCAGAGGGAGCGGGAGGCATGTGGTGTCTACGCCACCAAGGTAGCCGCCCACTCCCCTGTCGCACGTCGCCCTATGCGCAGCGACCACCGTCTCGAACGGCTGTTGTTCCTTCATGCTTGATGGACGACCGGCCGCTGCCGCCATTGCCGAATCGCCTCTGCGTGGATCGGGTAATGGCTATAGGTATCGAGCCGTAGTCGACGACGGAACCGAGTGTCGCCGATGAGTTGATGTTCGGGGGCGCTCTGAATGAACTCGATCAGGCGGCTGTGGGTTGCCGTCAATTGCTCTCGAACCTCGGACAGCGACAGGCTCCGTTTCTGCTCGGTCATGCGGGCGTTGAACGCGTCGAGGCCTCCGTACTGTACGGAGTACCGCGGCGGCGCGCCGCCCTTCAGGATGAGCGGCAGGTGCTTTAGTGCCTCCTCTTCCCACGTGGCCACGTGCGCGAGGATGTCGCGTACCGCCCAGGCACCGGTGACCCCAGGCTCTATCAGCTGCGCATCCGACAGACCGGCATACGACTCGTTGAACGCGACCCACGCCTTGTCCAGGCGTTTCAGAAGTTGTCGTCTGTCCATTCCACACCCGGTCGGCCGAGTCAGGCCGCTCGTCGGAACGTCAGGTTGATGCGGTGCCCACCCATCACGGGATGATGTCCCGCCTCGAGCGGCAGGACGCCGTGATAGCGGAGGCGGGCGGGACCGCCCCAGACGACCACGTCTCCATGAGCCAGCGGCACCCGACGCGGCCGGTCGGCTCGACGCAATCCGCCGAGCAGGAAGACCACCGGCAGCCCGAGAGAGACGGACACGATCGGAGCCGAGAAATCACGTTCGTCCTTGTCCTGATGCGGCGACAATCTCGCTCCGGGCTCGTACCGATTGATGAGACACGCGTCAGGCGCGAAGCCCTCGAAGCCCGCCCGCGCCGCCGCCTCGGCAGCGAGGTCCGCGAAAACATCGGGCATGGCCGGCCAGCGACGCCCGGTCTGCGGATCATGGCTGTCGTAGCGGTAGCCGGTCCGATCGGTGACCCATCCGGCGGCCCCACAGTTGGTCATCGCGACCGACATACGATGGCCCCCCGGCGTGACCATGTGGCGGAACGGCGCGACCTCCGCGACCCGTCGCAGGGCGGGGATGGACGCGGCTTCGAAGCCCAGCGCGAAACCGCCCAGCAACATCGCTCCCGGCGCGAGCCGCACGACTTGCACGTCCACCTCGAACAAATTGCAGATCACTTCGCGTCGTGAAAGATCACGCCCACGGTGTGGCGATGGCCGGATCGCAGCCGGCTCACCCCGTGCCGCATTCTGACACGATAGGTGCCACGCGTCCCTTGCACCGGTCGATCGCGCACCGCAAAAACCACGGCGTCGCCCTGACGGAGCGGCACCACCTCGGCCCGCGACTGCATCCGTGGCCGTTGCTCGGTCAACACGAACTCGCCGCCGGTGAAATCCTGCTCTGGCTCCGAGAGCAGGATCGTCGCCTGCAGCGGAAACATATGCTCGCCGTACACGTCTTGATGCAGCGCATTGAAGTCCCCGGCGCCGTATTGCAACAGGAGCGGCGTCGGCCGCGTCTGCCCCGCCTCGTGGCAGCGCCGGAGGAACTCGGTAAGTCCGTCCGGGAACCGCACGTCGATGCTCATCGACCCGTTCCAGCGATTGGCGATTGGCGCCAGCCGCGGATACAGGGCCGCGCGAAGCTCGGTGACGATGTCCGGCAGCGGATAGGCGAAGTACTTGTATTCACCTCGCCCGAAGCCGTGCGACGCCATGACGACACGGCTCCGGAACCGCCGATCGTCCTCGTAGAGAGCGGCAATGCTCTCGCACTCGTCGGCGGTCAGGAGCGTCTTCAGCATTGCCCAGCCGTAGCCGTCGAGATGCGTCGAGGCGCTCGCCCAGTCGACCGCCTCGACACGCGTGTTGATGTCGATCGAGCTGACCGGCTTTGCTGTGAGTGTCGTGTTCATGTGACTGCCTCCCACTCCGTCCTCTCTTCAGGCAGCTCGCCCTGTGCTCCTGTAGATTGGTACGCCGATGTAGATCCTGTCGCTGTCCGTGCACTCCGAGACGTGCACGCCTTGGTCCACGACGAGTTCGACGGTCTCGCGCACGGCTTCGCAGAACTGCTTGGTCGGTGCTTCGTAGGCCGCCTCGGGCACCATCACTCCGAGGCCGATCATGCGCGACAGGAGGAAGGCCCAAGCTAGGATGACGGCGCCGGTCTGAAAAACGCCCATCTGCCTACAGCAACGTGTGAGCGCTGTGTTCACGTCACTTCCTCCGGGTCCGTCATCGCTCTCGTGTGCTTCGAATGCTTCTGGTTCGCACAACGTAAACGTGCCAGAGGTGCCCGTTCGTGAGGTCCGTTCACATGGTCGAGTGTTCGTGATCCGGCAGGAACTGCTTGCGCGCAGGGCGCCGGCGTTTATCTCGATGCCGGATCCCCGGAGGTCGTCAGCCATGAACTGCCCGCGAGGACGCCGACGCTGGTGAACAGCGCCGGCGGCCCCAGCGGCGTTGATCAAGTACTGTTCCGATCGCCTGGGTATCTCAGCCCCCAGAAGGAGCCGGGCGCGAAGAACATACGTGCTTTCTGAATACTCTCGGTCCTCTCGGCCGCTTGCGAAATCTGACCGCCACAGCCGCAAAGCATCCCGGGCCACTGAATTACCAAGTCCCGCACGCCCAACACGCCGAGCCGAATGCGGCTTGCCTGCTCCTCCGTCAGCCCATCGAGCATCGTGTGCAGATCCGCGAATGCCTCGACCGTCTCCTGCAGAATTGTCGCCTTATCGCTCATCAGTTCCTCCCTTAGGGGAAAAGCGCTTCGTCGCCTCGATGTCGTTCTTCCCACCGGGTAAACGTCGCAGGACGGACAAACGTGACGTGCGTGGCGATTCCGCCGGGCTTCGCTCCCTCGATCCGCGGGCTATGGCAGCGCTAGGACTGAAGCACGCGCTGGGAGCGTCTGGGGACGCACCGGACGCTTGGCATGTCACGCGCGGTCAGCTCGCCGTGCGCTTTCGGATTCTCGAGTGCGTTCACGCTCGGCCACGGCACGGCGATCTCCGGATGATCTTGGCGCTGCCGCGCCGAGGAGGCTGGCCGATCAAAGCGCGGACGCCCGCTCTACCGGTTGCAGATCTGTAGGTGCGCCGCACCCGAACGCGAAGCAAAGTGAAGTAGCACACAGCATCGAAAACGCGGCCAGACGTCCGCGGCTTCCGTCGACGCGGTCTGCGGGAGCGCAGATCGGAGAGGCGCGCCGCGAGCGGTGCGGACGCCAAGGTGGCGTCGTCGTCCGGGAGCGGCGCGCGCCGCAGCGAGTCGATCATGCTTTCCAGCGTGCGATAGCACGCGAGCTCGTCCCGGCAGGGCTGGCAACTGCTCACATGCTTTTCCACACGCCCAGCCGCGGCGGAGTCGGCCTCTCCCGCGGCGACGCTCAGGAGGTCCGGCTCGATGGCGCGGCACACGGGTTGCCGAGGGCTCATCACTGGGACTCCATTCCGACCGGGAGCTGACCGTCGAGACAGACTGCGCCACACGTTGCGGAGGGCCTGCCTTCGACCTCTCGCAGACCCGCCGTCAAGTGCATCCGGCGCACCAGACTCTCCACTCGTTCATCGACAGCGCGGAATGGGTCCGAGCAGGAGACGGCCTGCTGCTCTGGGTCCTCGGCGAGCCTTATGTACGTCCAATCCACTCGACACTTCGTCCCACTGAGATTCGCGTTACGGATGAAGTCACCACGGAGCCGGGCCCGAGTGGTGCGCGGCGGGTTCCTCTGTGCGCGCACAATCGCATGCTCGTCGACCATGCGCTCGACGGCGCCCCGGCTAACCAGTCGAGCATAGATACCCTCCTCCTGTCGGAGATCGTGATACTGCAGGTCTAAGAGACGCACTTTCGGGTCTTGCCACGACAGTTGATGCCGCCGAATGAACCTTTCCATTAGCGCCCACTTGGTTACCCAATCCACCTGACGCTCGAGTTGCATCGGATCGGCAGCAAGCTTCGACAGCACATCGGCCCATCGACACAGTAGATCGCCCGCCTTCGCGCTCGCGCCGATTGAGTCTACGTAACGGGTCGCCTGCTCCAAGTACTCCGTCTGAAGCTCAAGCGCCGTAAATCTCCGACCATCTCGTAGCGTTACTGTCTTCCGAAGCGTTGAATCACCCGAGATGTCATGGATGGCGCTCGTGGCCGATTGAAGGGTCAAGTCAGGCCCAAACACACCGTCTTCAACCATGTCCAGCAGGAGGGCTGTCGTGCCCACCTTGAGGTAGGTCGCGACCTCCGACATATTCGCGTCCCCGATCACGACGTGGAGCCGCCGATACCTCGTCGCATCAGCCAGAGGTTGATCTCGCGTGTCGATGACGGGGTATGGAGTTGCTGCGCTCTCGAACACCGGTCGCTGACCGCGCTGCGACAGGCAGTACTGGATGCCATCACGCGTCTGGTGCGCGTTCCCCGCCCCAGCGAATACCTGGCGCGTGACGAGGAACGGGACAAGGGCCGTCGACAAGCGTGCGAAATCGACGTCCCGCCTCACAAGGTAGTTCTCGTGGCAGCCGTAGTAATTCCCCGCACTATCCGTATTGTTTTTGAAGAGGCGTATCTTTGCCGACACACCTTCGTCACCCAAGCGTTGCTCTGCCTGCTGGATGCGCTCCTCAAGAATCCGCTCGCCTGCCTTGTCGTGGGCCACGAGGTCCATGACGTCATCGCACTCCGGGGTCGCATACTCCGGGTGATCACCGCTATCCAAGTAAAGCCGGGCGCCATTTTCGAGAAAGCTATTGGTGTTGCGGAGGTCGGTCGTCCCGAACAAATGTCGGATGACGCTGAATGCGGTTTCCGACGTCAGGCCCCAGCTAGGACCGACCTTGGCCGTCAGACCATATTCGGTCTCTATGCCAAAGATCCGCGGCTTCACAGGCTCTCCACCCTCGTGAGGCTGGCCTCTACTCTTTGAGTGCTGGGGTGAGCCCGTTACCTTGTGTCGCTTGTGACTGTTGCTCGGAACTGGCAAGGCACTGCTCGTACAACTCCCCTTGCCACGTCTTGTAGTTGGGGCGTTGATCCGGATGTGCTGATCTGAACGCCGCCATTCGATCGTATCCGGCGAGGATTGACCCTTCCAGGAACTGACGTTCCGCGGGTGCGTACTCTCCGGCCATCACGAACAACTTCGTCCTGTCAATGCCGTGCTCGATCATCTCCACGAGGGTCGCTACGTTCACGTATTGGATTTCGCGACTGGCGCCGCGCAGTTGTTGCCTTGCTCCAAGCAAGGCGTTGTCTCGCCAGCGTTCGCAGTACTGAGTCGGCGTACGCCCGAGGAGAGAACTGACTTCGCTGTGAACGCCACTAGCGGGGAGGAGTGCGGACACAGATACACCGAGCGCGAGTAGCTTTGGGACTACTGGGTTACGCGAAGTCATGACGCTCCCCTTGTCGCTGATCAGTTGCGTTTTAGGTATGTGAACGCCGGCCTCGTCGCCTCTAACGGTCGGGCGATCAGTTCCCCGGTACCTGTTCATGGGTCTGTCATGTGCTCCACCGGGTAAACGTCGCCGGCGGACAAACGTGAGTCGCGTAACTGGCGGCATAACAGGGGTGGTGACATGGGGGAGCGTTCGTGCAGGAACCGAGCGTGGATTTCGCCGGCATTCGTGCAGCTGATTCGCCGACTCCGGCGAGTCGAGGACGGAAGTATGCGCTGAGAGCATCCGGTGGCGGACCGGATGGTTGGCAAGCGCGTGTTGTCGGAGGCGCCGCGAACAAGAGTGTGAAGCCCGTACGCGCCAGAGGAGCGGCCGCCTGGCTCCGCACTTGGTCGGGTGACTTGCGTGCGGCCTCTGACTGACTAGTTCAGTTGGCTGGGCGGAGTCAGTCGGCGGGGCGGCCCTCCAAGGTCAGGAGGGTCCTTTTCGCGTCGACGCCCCCGACGTACTGGCCGATTGAGCCGTCGCTGCGCACCACGCGGTGGCAGGGCACGACAACGGGGATGGGGTTGCTCGCGCACGCGGTCCCGACCGCACGCACCGCCCTCGGGTTGCCGACCGCGACCGCGATGGCCGCGTAGCTGGCGGTCTGCCCGTAGCCGATCGCGCGCAAGCGAGTCAGGACCAGACGGCGGAATCCGCGCGCGAGGCTGAAGTCCACCGGCAAATCGAACCCCTGGCGGAGGCCGGCGAAGTACTCGTCGATCTCCTTCGCCGCTGCGTCGAGGCGCACGGGCGCGTGCAGAATGCGAGGACTGAGGTCGCGAGCCAGACGCTCGAGGACCTTCGCGTGGTCTTCGCACCCGTAGGCGACGCGCACCAATCCCTTCGCAGTCGCCGCGAGCAGGAGCGGGCCGACGGGGGAGTCGATGGTGCGATAAGCGACATCGAGGAGTCCAGCCGTCTGGGCCTCGCGGACCAGACGGTCGCGTAGCCTGCGCGTGGTCTCCTCGTCGATGGCCGGCAGCGCAACGAAGAGGTCGCTCCGCTCCGGCGCGCCCGGCTCGTATGTGGTCATCAGCGTGGGCCTCCCTTCCCATAGGTCTTGCGTAGTGCGGCGATACCGTCGGCGGCCGCTCGCCGGGCGGCGTCCTGACTGCCACCGATGAGGGCGGCCACGTCCGCGTATGGCATTCCGGCGACGTAGTGGTACGCCACCGCGACGCGCTGCTTGAACGGTAGCGCTTGCATGGCGGCCCACAGATCGCCGTCCTGCCGGTCCTCCACGCTCGGGGCGGGGTGCTCCGGGAGGGGGTCGACCGGGAGCGGGCGACGGGCCCGGGCCCGCGTCTGGTCGATGGCCTTCCGGTGGGCGATCGTGACCAGCCAGGCCTCCACGTTGCTGCCAGGTCGAAGGGTCGGATACGCCCGCAACGCAGCCAAAAACGTCTCCGACCATGCGTCATCGGCGTCCATCGGCCCGAGGACGGCCCGGCACACCCGGAGCACGGTCGGCCCGTGCGTGGTCACGACCTCTTCGAAAGGTGGCAGGGTCGTGCTCATCTCTCGCTTGTAAACGTTCCGGCGGCTCCAAACGTGAGCTCGCCCCTCAGAAATCATCCCTCTGCAGACGCGAACCGAGGAGGGAGCGGGCGGCCGCCTCAGGAGGCTCGTTATAGTGCGTCCGATGCGATGTCAATTCTACTGTGCTCTCGCGCCGCCGTGCGGCCTCGGCCAAGGTCCAGGCGCGGCCCGCCTCCGACCAGCCTTCGAGCCGATCAAGGTGGCCGCACATGGGGCAACGCATCCCCCATTCCTCGGCACCCGCGTAGACCGGTTCCCGGTCCTCGACCTCTCCTACCCAGCCACAGAAGCAGATTTCGCGTGCCATGGTCGTCCCCCTGTGCATCGTGCGGTGAATGAATCGCAGGCGTCCGGGCGTGCATGAGGCACGGCCGGACGCCTGGTCCGTTACGCGTTGGGAATCAGGCCGAGTTGCTTCAGCACAGTCACTCCGTCATCGATGCCAAGCTCCTCGGTGATCAGGCCATCTTTCACGCGGAGCACGGAGGTTCCAGTGAAGCGCATCTTCTTGCCCGACGCCGCCGGCAAGGAACCGATGGGCAGATCGCTGAACGCTCTCCCGGTGTGCGTGCCACCGCCTTCCCACTGCCCGACCACGTAGTCGCCCTCGGCGATGAGATCGGCGGTGCCCCAGAAATTCAGGTCAGGGAAGGCCGCGCGAAACTCGGTGGCGAACTTCTTCACGTCGTCGCGGCCGCGGCGAGGCGCATGCATCGAGTATTCGAAGCGGATGTCTGGGGCTGCAAGTTCGTCGACGACGGCAGGGTTCCAGGGGTTCCCCCAGAATTCGGTGAACCAACGTCCGACAATCGCCTTGTTCGCTTCTGACATCGTTATGTCCTCCTCGCTCCTGTTCTGATCGGTCGTTTGCCCGTGGGCGTTGTCAGCCACGCCCTGTAGACGCAGAGCTGGGCGAAAACGTGAGATGGAATTTTGGTCTGTCGCATAACGCGTCACCGACGACACTGCTCGCGCCCTACGAATGCGATTGTTAGGACGAGATTCCGCCCCAGCGCAGCGTCGATGCACCGGGCCGGGAAGGAGACTGCTAGCCATGCCGCAACCTATCAGGAAGGGTGCCATCAGCTTCGGTCCTGTCACCATCCCGGTGAACCTCTACTCGGCGATCGAACGCCGCGAGACGCTGTCGTTCAACCTCCCGCACGCTGGGCCCATCCAAGGGAACGGCAATGCCCTGCAGCGGGTCCTCACCAATCTCCTGCTCAATACCGGGGACGCTAGCCACGCGGTGCCCAGATCCTTATCGAGACGGCCGCCGAGCCGGACCGCACCGGCTGGCAGCGCCTGACCATCGCCGATACCGGCAACGGCATGCGGCGGGAGGAACTGGAGAAGATCTGGGATCCGTTCTACACGACCAAGACCTCGGGAACCCGGGGGCTTGGCCTCGCTGTGAGCCACCGGATCATCCGCGAGCACGGCGGCACCGTGGAGGTGCAATCTGGGGTGGGAGTGGGGGCGACGTTCACGATCCGCTTCCCCTAAGGGCTCGAGCTTCCCGCTCGCCTCGGACGCGCTCGCTAGGCGCACCCCAGGAAAGAACGTTGCTGCCTGGGCGTCATGCGCGAAGCCGTACACGCGGTCGACGGCGCGTCAACCACATGGCGACTCTGTTTCTCATAGTGAACATTAGCCCCGGTCCTCGACTGCTTTCAGTGGCGCGCGAAATCCGAGTAGGCCGATTTTCTGCACGAGCCGGGTCCGCGTTCGACCCGTGTCTTCGGATGCTTTCGAACGACCAGACTCTGATCTGGCCCCAACGGGATTCGAACCCGTGTTTCAAGCTCACCAGGGCGACGGCGCTCCAGCCTCCGGTGCGTCGGCGCGCCTCGCGCCGTAGTCGCGCACGGCGCCGTCGGCGCTGACCAATCCGGCAGCAAGGTCGGCGTCGATACGACTGCGTGTGCGCCGGACGGGATCGCCCACGCCTCCGCCACCCGGCAGCTCGAGCACGATGCGGTCTCCGGGCGGTACCGTGTGCACCGCCTTGGTGGCCAGCACGGCGCCGGAGCCGAGCCGCGCGGCGCCGTGACGTCCCGGCCGCCCGCCGGAACGTCCGGCCGCGGGATTGCGCAGCCGGTCGAACGTGCCCGCGCCCACGGTGAAGGACGTCGGGTCGCTGTTGCCGATCTCGATGCGCTGTCCGAGCCCCCCGCGGAACTCGCCGGCGCCGCCTGAATCGGGCAGGTATTCCTTGACCCAGAACACGAGCGGCGACTCGTTCTCCGTGATCTCCACGGGCACGACGCCGACACCGCTGGGGAACGCCGTGGTGTTGAGGCCGTCCTTGCCGGGCCGGGCGCCCGTGCCCCCGAGCCCGACGTTGAGTACGTTGAAGGGCTTGCCCTGCGCGCGCGCCCCCGCCATCGGCAGCACCCAGATCGAGCCCGCGCTCTCGGCCGGCACGCGGCCGTCGAGCGCCTGCGCGAGGGCGCCGAACATCAGATCCGGCAGCATTTGACCGATCACGTGCCGCGCGGTGACCGGCGCGGGTCGGAGCGGCGCGACGCACGTGCCGTCCTCGACCAGCACGCGGAAGGGCTCGAGCGAGCCCGCGTTGTTCGGGATCGCCGGCGCGATGATGCATTTGAGACCGAAGACCGAGTAGGCCTCGGTGTAGCACCGCGGCGAGTTGATGCCGCGCGCCGAGAGGGGCGAGCTGCCCGCGAAATCCACGGTGATCTCGCCGTCGGCGATCTCCAGGCGCGCCCGAAGCTCGATCGGCGACTCGTAACCGTCGAGTGTCATCGCGGTTCGGAAGCTGCCGCGCGGCAGCCGCCCGATCGCCTCGCGTGTCGCTTCGCGCGACGTGGCGAGGAT
>Ga0209160_1000742_pt1 | contig 27095 bp, 24 predicted proteins | sample GraSoiAngelo_153_FD_186167 | JGI IMG/M metagenome (GOLD analysis project Ga0209160, IMG submission 186167) | Grasslands soil microbial communities from the Angelo Coastal Reserve, California, USA - 14_1009_12_40cm (SPAdes) (version 2) | ecosystem: Environmental > Terrestrial > Soil > Grasslands ...
CTCGTCGTCGGGGAGCTCGATGGGCGGCGCGTACTGGACGGGGACGAAGACGCCCTTGCCGTCGGCCGTGGGGAACCGGTCGTCGAAGAGGAACGAGGTCCCGGCGGAGTCGTCCGTCGGCACCGGGTACTGCAGCCCCGCCCCTTCGAGCCGCTGGTAGGTCACGCCGCGCCACGACGGGGTCACGCGTGCGATTTCCCGCATCACCGCTTCGGAGGTCTCGAAGTGCGTCTTGAGCCCGAGGCGGTTCGACAGGTCGATCAGGATCTCGAGGTCGCCGCGCGCCTGCCCGGGGCTGGCCACGGCCTTGTGAGCGAGTTGAATGCGGCGCTCGGTGTTCACGAACGTGCCCGTCTTCTCGGCGAAGCTCGAGCCGGGCAGGACGACGTCGGCGTAGCGGGCGGTCTCCGTGAGGAACAGGTCGTGCACCGCGAGAAATTCCAGCTCCTGGAACCAATGCTCGGCGTGCGCGACGTCCGGGTCCGAGATGATCGGGTTCTCGCCCATGATGTACATCCCCCGAACGCCGCTCTCCTCCCTCACGATCTCGGTCACCATGAGGCCCTCCTTCAGCGAGAGGGACTCAGCCGGGACGCCCCACGCCTCCGCGTATTCCGCGCGGTTCTTCGGGTCCTTGACCGGTCGGTAGTCGGTGTACACGAAGGGAATCGCGCCGACGTCGGATGCGCCCTGAACGTTGTTCTGCCCCCGCACCGGCATCATTGCGGCGCCCCAGCGTCCGATCATGCCGCAGGCGAGCATCAGGTTCAGGAGCGACGTGACGAGATCCGTCCCGTTGGCGTGCTGCGTGAGCCCCATCGCCCACAGCGTGCTGGTGTTCGGCCCCCCGGCGTAGATCTCGGCGGCCCAGCGGATGCGGTCGGCGGGAACCCCGGTGATCTTCGCGGCCACGTCCGGCGTCATCGCCTTCACCGACTGCCGCACCTTGTCGAAATCGTGCATCCGATCGGCGACGAACGTCCTGTTCTCGAGTCCCTGCGCGATGATGTGGTGCAGCATCGCGTTGAAGAGCGCCACGTCGGTGCCCGGCTGCATCTGCAGGTGTATGTCCGCCCGGGCCGCGAGCTCGGTCTTGCGGGGGTCGGCTACGATGAGCGTCGCGCCCCGTTCGTGGGCTCGCTTGATGGCGGCGCCGAACACCGGGTGCGACTCCGTGGTGTTCGCACCGGCGATGAAGATGACGTCGGCGGCGTGCTCCACCTCGCGCATCGAGCCCGACGCCGCCGACGTATTGAGCGCGCGCTGCATCGCCGCCACCGACGTGGAGTGGCACAACCGCGTGCAGTGGTCGATGTTGTTGGTGCCGAGCGCGGCGCGGAACATCCGCATCATGAGGTAGTTCTCCTCGTTCGAGCACTTCGCCGAGGAGAAGCATGCCAGGGAATTGCCGCCGCGCTCGCCCTTGAGTCGCAGCAGCTCCTGCGCCGTGAGGTCCAGCGCCTCGTCCCACGTCGCCTCACGGAACGGCTCGTACCATGACGGCGGGGTCGCCACCCGGTCGCGAATGTCCAGGTCGACGCGCTCGAGCAGCGGCAGGTCGCGCACCGACTTTCCCACCGAGCGCGGCGGACCCGCCGGCTTGGCGTTCTGGCCCTCACCCTCGATGGTCTGCCACGGCCCGCCCCGTCGATTCTTCCCCGTGCCACCGCGCCACACCCAGCGGCCCCCCGCCTGCTCCCACCCCCTGCGGATCAGCGGCTGCGTGAGGCGATCGTGGTGCTGGGGGAAGTCGTAGCCGAAGCGGCCTTTCACGCAGGTCGAGCCCTGGTTGGGCGTGTCGAGCTCGATGTCCGGCGACGTGACGCGCATGACTTGGGAGCCCGCGACGTGCAGGTCCACCTGGCAGCCCACGCCGCAGTACGGGCAGACCGAGCGAACCGTCTTATCCGGATGGAGGACTTTTTCGGGTGCGAACCGCTCGCGCGGCATCACCTCGAAAATGGCGCCCGTTGGGCATACGCGCACACATTCGCCGCACCAGGTGCACCCGGCCTTGTCCGGGTCGCCGTCGGCGCCGACGATGATCTCGGTGTGCTCGCCCCGCTGGCCCACGTCGAGCACGCCCACCACCTGGATGTCCTCGCACGCCCGCACGCAGCGCGTGCACAGGATGCAGGTGCTCATGTCGTGCTGGATCATCGGGTCGCCGGGCCGTTCGTCCCCGTGACGCAGGACCAGATCCCGCTCCCCGAGGGGCGTGGGAACGACCCCATAGCGCACGACATACGCCTCGAACTCGTTGCGGGGGCCCCCCCGGTCCGCCGCCCGGCTGCCGTTCCTCAGGTGCTCGCCGGGGTAGCGCTCGAGCAGCAGCCGCAGCACGCCCTTGCGGTTCTCGACCGCCGCATGCGACTCGGTCTGCACCACCATCCCGTCCGCCACCTGCGTGGCGCAGGCCGGGAGCAGCTTCGCCTGCCCCTCCACCGACACCAGACAGATGCGGCAATTTCCGACGACCGGCAGCTTGGGATACCAGCACAGCGTGGGGATGTCCAGGATCCCCGCCCTGCGGGCCGCTTCGAGGATCGTCTGTTCGGGATCGGCACTGACCGAGCGGCCGTTGATCGTGAGGGTCGCCATGACCCTTGTAAGATTAGACCGGGCGGGGGGACCCGGCAACCGGCCGCCGGGCCAACTCCTTGATCGGCAAAGAGGATACGTGCTGAAACACGTGGGGCCGGCTCTGGGCCGGCCCCGCTCGCGCGTCAGTCGATATGCTCGGGCAGCCGGCGGTGCGTGTGGTCGCCCGCCCCCTCCTCTGCCTCGTCCGTGAACCAGCAGTAGGCCCAGATCCTTGCCGGGCGCAGCATCTTCCGGCCGGCCCGCAGGATGATACCGATCGGCTCGTCGTCGTCCAGGACTAAGGGGAGACTCGTCATGGAAAGGGCGTTTCCGGTTGTGGGATACCGCGTTGCCGAGGCAAAACGCTTGCCGCACGCCTCACCCGGCAACGTGATATCCGGCAACGGGTTGACGGAGTGGGGTGGAGCGGAGTGGTTACTCTGACACGTTCAACGCCGTGTCCAGCTGACGCTCCGGCTTCGTGGCCGTGAAGCCGGCGCTGGCCTTACCACGACGGCGGCGGACGATTTCCCAGCCGCCGTACTGAGCCTGGAGCGCCTCGGCGGCGAGGGGGATGACCTCGCTCACGGTGGGACTCGCGAGGACCACGTGAACGCCGCCGGGACGAGTGCGCACCTGCAGCTCGGTGAGCAGTGCGTGGCGGTCGCGCGCGCGCGCCGGCGCGAGGGCCGCGGGATCGATGATCACCAGGCTCGGCGCCACGTCGGGAAACCAGCTGCCGAACGTGACCACGAGCGCCTGGAACCGCCCCGCGAGCTGCTCGGTGACGGCCCGACTTTCCGCGCCTTCGACGGACCCGAGGTCGTGATCGACCAGGAAAACCTCGGCGTCGTGCGCCGCGATGAACAGCGCGGCGGGAAGGGCGGCGGCGCCGACCACGAGGGCCAGGTCGCCGGGCTCGAGGCGGCGCACCGCGCTGACGAGCGGGCCATCCGCTTCGAGGCCCCAGTGCGTGGGGGCGCGCTGCGCCGCGCGCAGCGCGCGATGCTTCTGGCGCCAGCGCGGGAACGAAGGGAGGCGCAGCCGCCGGGCGATGATGCGGTCGACGTGCTCGAGCAGCAGGACTTCGGTGAGGAGGTACTGATCCGCGGCGCTCTCCTCGAGCTCGCGTACCGCCTCGTCGCCGATCTCCAGCAGGTCTGCTCGCGTGAGCGCGTTCTTGTATTCCTCGATGCGCTGCAGCAGGAACTCCTGATATTCCTGCTTGAGCGAGCGCGGCGGCCGCCGCGTGGTCCGGGAGCGCTGCTCCCCCGAGAGGCTCAGCATGGCTCGACGTGCACCGTGACTTCGTGCAGCCGCAGGTCGCGCTTGAGCCGCTCCTCCACCTGGTCGGCGATGGCGTGCGCGGACTCCACGTCCGCGTGACGGTCGACGCACACCGTCACCTCGGCGTACCGCAGGTCGGAGGGCCCGCGCGAGCGGATCCCGTAAGCGCTTTTCACGCCCGGGACGGCCTGGGCGGCATCCTGGATATCGCGCGTGGGGATGGCGCGCTGGTCCACGAGCACCGGCACCGTGCGCGCGAGGATGCGATACGCCACGAGGACGATCGCCAGGGCGACGAGGATCGCCACCGTCGAATCCGCCCACCACCACCCCAGTCGCGTGAGCAGGATGCCGACGAGGATGCCGACCGTGATGAAGACGTCCGCGCGGGTGTGGGCCGCGTCCGCGACGAGCAGCTCGCTCCCGAGCTCGATCCCACGGCGGTGCTCGTACCACGTGATGAGCACGTTCGCGCCGAGCGTGAGGACGAGCAGGGCCAGCTGAAAGTCGCTGACGTCGACCCGATGGCTGCCGCTCACGAAATGGTTGACCGCCCCCCGCACCAGCTCGAAGCAGGTGATCGACAGGAATCCCACGATCGCCAACGCGCCCAGCGTCTCGAACTTGCCGTGGCCGTACGGGTGGTCTTCATCGGGCTCCTTCGCAGCCACCCGGACGATGATCAGGGCGAGCACGTTGTTGAGCGCGTCCACGCACGAATCCACTGCCCCGCCGAGTACGGCGAGGGAGCCGGACGCGATCCCCACCGCGAGCTTGACCCCTACGACCGCCAGGTTGGCGACGAGGAGGCCGATAAAGACTCGGCGGACCAGGGCGGACGCCGGCATGGACAGAACTGCAAGGTTGTAAGGGACAGCGGTTTAGTCAACCGTCTGGCGCACCGCCGCCCCTCGGGTAGCCTCGCTGCGCGGCGCGGCGTAACTTCGCATCCTCTTCCAGCGAGGGGGTCTGATGCACCGCTGGCACTTGCTGTTGCTCGGGCTCCTCTCCCCAGCGCTCGCCGCCCAAGCGAAGCGCGCCATCCAACCGAGCGACGTCGCCCAGCTTCGCGATCTCGCCGACTTCCGCATCTCACCGGACGGGCGTCGGGCGGTGTTCGTCGTGCGCGAGCCGGAGGACACGGCGACCCCGGGTGAGCGGAACACCGATCTCTGGCTGGTGCCGACTGACGGGACGGCCGAGCCTCGGCGTCTCACCGCGAGCCCCAAGACGGACGAGTCCCCCCGGTGGTCGCCGGACGGGCGCACGATCGCGTTTCTGTCGAGCCGCGGTGCGGCGCCGGATACGACGGCACAGATCTACCTGATCCCCGTCGACGGCGGCGAAGCACAGATCGTCACCCACCACGCGACCGCCGTGGAAGGGCTCGCCTGGCTCCCGGACGGGAGCGGGTTGCTCTTCACTGCACGCGACTCGCTTACCCAGGCCGAGCGGGACAAGCAGAGACGGAAGGACGACGCCATCGAAGCGGACCGGCACGAGAAGTACGCGGGGCTGTGGCGCTACACGCTGGCGTCCAAGACGGAGCGGCGCCTCACGGCCGAGAGTCTCCACGTCGTCGACTTCGACGTGGCCGCAGACGGGCACGCCGTGGCGCTGGTGGGTGCCGACCGGCCGGCGCTCGACCGCGTCTACTGGCACTCCGCCGCCTATACCCTCGACCTGAAGACCAATGAAACGACGCGGCTCGCTGACGGGACGGGACCGATACGCTTCGCGCCCGCCGGCGACGCCGTCGCCTTTTCGGTTCGGTACACCGGCCTGCGCTCGACCGGACTCCCCGCCGTGCTCCGCCACGGCGGTGCGCCCAAGACGCTCGCCGTCACGGCGCACGGGACCGTGACGGGCGGCGGCGAATGGCTGGCCGACGGGCGCCACCTGTTGGTAGTGGAGACCGTGGGTGCGAGTCATCGGTTGGCCACGCTCGATGTGGATGCGGACACGTTCACCACCGTGGCCCCGCTCGAGGTGTCGACCGGTGGCGCGTCGGTGTCGGTCTCGCGCGACGGCCGCACCGCGCTCGTCAACAATCAAGAGACCGACCAGCCCGACGACCTCTTCGCCGTCGACGTCGCGAGCGGCAAGCTCACCCGCCTCACCCGTCTCAACCCCGACCTGCGGGCACTCGCATTCGGGAAGGTCGAGCAGATCTCGTGGCACTCCGGCGACGGACGCACGGTGTACGGCGTCCTGATCACACCGCCCGACTTTCGCCCCGGCAAGCGGTATCCCACGGTGGTCCATGTCCACGGGGGGCCGGAATGGGCGTGGTGGGTAGGGTTCTACGGCAGCTGGCACGAGTGGGATCAGCTGCTGGCGAGTCACGGCGTCGTGGTGCTGCTCCCGAACCCACGCGGCTCCGACGGACAGGGGCCCGATTTCGTGGCAGCGAACAAGGGTGATTGGGGCGGGATGGACTGGCAGGACATCCTGGCCGGTCTCGATGAGCTGGTGCGTCGCGGGGTCGCCGACACGGCGCGGCTCGGCATCGGCGGATGGAGCTACGGCGGCTTCATGACGGCGTGGGCCGTCACGCACACCTTGCGCTTCAAGGCAGCGGTGATGGGCGCCGGGGTGAGTGATTTGATCCGCATGCAGGGCACATCGGACATCATTCCGTCGTTTCTCAACGACTACTTCGGCCCGAACCCGTGGGGCGACCCGCGCGCGCGGGCGGCCTACCGGGCGCACTCACCGATCGAGTTCATCCAGAATGCGCGCACGCCCACGCTGGTGTTGCACGGCGGGTCCGACGTGCGGGTACCGACGCCGGAGGGGGCGGAATTCTATAACGCCCTGCGACAGCAGGGCGTCGAGGCCCATATGGTGATCTATCCGCGCGAGCCCCACGGGCCGCGGGAGCGGATGCACCAGCTCGACATCCTCACCCGCGTGCTCGCGTGGTACGAGGCCAAGCTGAAATAGGGCTACTCCACCGCCCGGAGCAATACCCCTTTCAGATATCCGGTCTCCGGCACGTTCACCAGCTCCGGGTGGTCCCGGCCCGCCCCCCTGACGGCGAGCAGCTGGAGGCGGCGGCCTGCATCCCGGGCGGCGTCGCCCAGCATGTCGAGGAAGACGGCCCGGCTCACGTGGTAGGAGCAGGAGCAGGTGAACAGCACCCCGCCGGGGGCGACGAGGCGCATGGCGCGGAGGTTGATCTCCTTGTAACCGGCGAGCGCGTGGGGAACGGTCTGTTTCGACTTGGCAAAGGCGGGCGGGTCGAGCACGATCGTGTCGAACAGCTCTTCCCGCCGCACCAGGTCGCGCAGCAGATCGAACGCGTTCGCCTCACGCCAGGTGATGTTCGTGAGCTCGTTGAGCGCGGCATTCTCGCGCCCCCGGGCCAACGCCTCGGCGCTCGAGTCCACCGCCACCACCTCGCCGGCGCGCCGGGCGAGGTGGAGCGCGAACGAACCGTGGTAGGTGAACAGGTCGAGCGCCCGGCCGGCGCCCGTGTGCTCCGCCACCAGGACGCGGTTCTCGCGTTGGTCGAGGAAGGCCCCGGTCTTCTGGCCCGTACGCGGTGCGGCGAGGTACCGAACGCCCGCCTCCTCCAAGGCCACCGTGTCCGGCACGGTGCCGCGGGCGGGCAGCACTTCGAGCGGCAGCCCCTCGTGGCGCCGCACCGTGGTGTCGTTGCGGAGCAGGATCCCCTCGGGCGCGAGGGCGGCGCCGATACCGTCCAGCACGTCCGCTCGCACGTGCTCCAGGCCGGCCGAGAGCAGCTGCGCCACGACATAGGGCCCGTAGCGATCTACCACGAGGGACGGCAGGCCGTCGCCTTCGCCGTGGACCACGCGGAACGCGGTGGCCGCGATGCCGGCGCGCCGCCGGGCCGCCGTGGCGATCCGGTCGGTCCACCAGGTCGCGTCGATCGGCTCGCGCCCAGTGGTGAGCAGGCGCAGCCGGATTTCCGACTTTGGTGAGTACAGGGCCTGGCCGAGGTGCCGGCCGCGACGGTCCGTGACGGTCACGACGCCGGGCGCATCACGCGGCTCGTCGTAGAGGTCCGTGCGATAGATCCAGGGATGCCCCGTTTGCCAGCGTGCGGCGCCCTTTGCCGACACGATTACGGCGCGCGTGGCGACTCCCCCGTCCGACCGTGCGGCGGTCCCACGGTCCGTCACGTGGTCCGATCCGGGCGCAGCTTGGCCGCGTCGCGCAGGTACATATGTTTCAGCTCGCGCTGCGGCTTGGCCGTGTAGAAGTGGAGCAGGACGCGGATGCAGCGCGGTAGCCCGTCAGGTACGGCGACTTCCGCGGCTCCCAGGAGGGGCACATCCCTCCAGCCGAGCAGGCGCGCGGCGCGCGCGGGGTACTCGGCCGTGAGATCCGGGGACGAAGTGAAAATGGCGCTCTCGACGTCCTCGGGCTGGAAGCCGTTCGCTTCCTGAAGCCCGCGCAACAGCTCGGCCGTCGCGTCCAGGATCGCCTGACCGGTATTGGCCGCGGCGGTCGTGGCGCCGCGCAGTCCACGCAGGATCTTGCTCATGGCACTCGATCGTCAGTTGCGCTTGATGGTGATCACGGACGCGGGCGTTCTCAAGGGGCGTGATCCGGTCGAAGCGTGCCGCCGAGTCGTGGCCGGCGGAGCCAGCATCATCCAGGTGCGCCTGAAAGATGCACCGCCCAGCGAGATGGTGGCGCTGGCCCGCGCGCTCGTCGGCGCGCTCGCGGTGCCGGTGATCGTGAACGACCGCGTGGACGTCGCGCTCGCGGCCGGCGCGGCGGGGGCGCACCTGGGCCAGGAGGACCCGCCCCTCGACCGGCTCCACCCCCACGTGCCGCCCGGCTTCCTGCTCGGACTGTCGGTCGGCTCACCGGCCGAGGCCGAGCGGGGCCGCGCCTGGCCCGCGGACTACTGGAGCCTCGGCCCGTGCTTCGCCACGGGGAACAAGCCCGACGCCGGCGTGCCGCTCGGGGTCGAGGGATTCGGGCGACTGGCGCAGCTCGCCCCGGCCGGTACGCCGGTGATCGCGGTCGGCGGCGTCACCGCGGCCAACGCTCCCGCCCTGGTGCGCGCCGGGGCGGCGGGCGTCGCCGTCATCGGCGCGGTGTGGGGGGCTCGCGACCCGGCCGCTGCGGCGCGCGCGCTGCGCGACGCAATTGCTTGACGCGTTGGATCGCTGCCAAATGCTCGGCGTAGGTTGCCGAGAAGATGTGCTTGCCGTCGGGCTGCGCCACGAAGTACAGGAACGGCACGTCGGCGGGGTAGAGCGCCGCGGCGAGGCCGGCGCGGCCCGGCTGGCCGATGGGGCCGGGCGGCAGGCCAGCATGCAGATACGTATTGTAGGGCGAGCGCACCGCCAGGTTCTTCTCCCATACGCGCCTGAGTCGTCGTCCATAGGCGTAGCTTACCGTCGGGTCGGCTTCGAGCCGCATGCCCCGTCGCAGCCGGTTCTGGTAGACCGCGGAGACGAACGGCCGGTCGGGGTCGTAGCGCACTTCCGCCTCGACAATCGACGCCAGGGTGACGAGCTCGTGCCGCGAGAAGTGCAAGGAGTCGAGCCGGGCCTGCCACTCCGGGCTCCACTGTTGCGTGAACTGATGCGTCATGACGCGGACCAACTCCCGCGCCCCGATGCCGAGCGGCAGCAGATAGGTCGTGGGGAAGAGGTACCCCTCGGCGCTCGGTGCCTCGGCGGGGAGGCCGACGCTCACCAGCAAGCTCGAGTCCTCGGCCGCCGCCAGGAAGGAATCCCGGGGGATCTTGAGCTGCGCGCGGGCGAGGTCGGCCACCTCCGCGAGTCGCAAGCCCTCGCGCACGGTGAAGCGCTGCTCGACTCCTCGACCGCGCTCCAGCGCCGCCACGACGTTGGACCACGCTTCGTCCTGTTGCAGCAGGTAGACGCCACTCTTGAGCGAGCCTGCCAGCCCGCGCAGCCGCGCGTACAGCCGGAACGACCCGGGGTGATCGATCACGTGGTTGGCGGCAAGGGAATCGACGGCGGCGTCGAGGGAAGCACCCGCCGGAATGGTCACGGTCACACGCGGGCCATCGGAGCGCCCGCAGGCGGCCAGCGTGGCGGCGAGCAGAACGCGGAACGCGAAAGTGGGAACGCGGAACAGATCCTCGGAGGTCGGGCGTCTGTTCCGCATTCCGCGTTCCGACTTCCCCGTTCTCACGTGGCCGATCCTCTCCTCGCGTCGAGATAGTGCTGCAGCAGCAGCGTCGCCGCGAGCGCGTCGATGTCGTCCTTGCGACCGCGGGTCGACCCGCCCATCGTGCGCACGGCCCGGAGGGCGCGCGCCGTGGTGAGCCGCTCATCCCATAGCTCGACCGGTTGTCCCGAGTGGCGCGCGATGTCGGCGGCCAGCGCCCGCGCGGCGGCAGCCGCTTCCGCCTCGGCCCCCTCCGAGTCGAGCGGCAGGCCGACGACGATACCGGTCACCGCGTGGTGCTCGAGCAGGGTGAGGAAGTCCCGCATCGGGAAACGTTTGCCGGGGCGTCGGGTGAGCGTGGTCAGGGGTTGAGCGAGCGTGCGCGTCTCGTCGGAGAGAGCGAGGCCGATACGGCGCTCGCCCCAATCGACGCCGACCAGCCGGCCTGCGTCGCGGCCGCCCGTCACCCCTGCGCCATGGTCGCGAAGAACTCGTTGTTCGTCTTGGTGCGCTTGAGGCGCTCTAGCAGGAACTCGATTGCTTCGACCGGCGGCATGTCGGCGAGGAAGTTGCGGAGCAGGTACACCTTGTTGAGCTCTTCCTTGGAGAGCAGAATCTCTTCCTTGCGGGTGCCGGACCGTTGCACGTCGATGGCCGGGAAGGTGCGGCGCTCGGCAATGCGCCGATCGAGAATGACTTCCATGTTGCCGGTACCCTTGAACTCCTCGAAAATCACCTCGTCCATCCGCGACCCCGTATCGATCAACGCCGTCGCGAGGATCGTCAGCGAGCCGCCGCCCTCGATGTTGCGCGCCGCGCCGAAGAAACGCTTGGGTTTCTGCAGCGCGTTCGCGTCGACGCCGCCCGAGAGGATCTTGCCCGAGTGCGGAACCACCACGTTGTGCGCCCGGCCCAGGCGGGTGATCGAGTCGAGCAGGATCACCACGTCCTTGCCGTGCTCCACCAGGCGCTTGGCTTTTTCGATCACCATGTCGGCCACCTGGACGTGGCGGTCTGCCGGCTCGTCGAACGTCGATGAGATCACCTCGACGCTCGGGCCCTTGACGTTCTCCTCCATGTCCGTCACCTCCTCGGGCCGCTCGTCGATGAGCAGCACGATGAGGTAGACCTCGGGGTGGTTCTCGATGACGGAGTTGGCGAGCTTCTGGAGGAGAATGGTCTTGCCGGCCTTGGGCGGCGAGACGATCAGGCCACGTTGGCCCATCCCGATGGGGCTCAGGATGTCCATCACCCGCATCGAGAGGTCGCCGTCCTTGCGCTCGAGCTTGATGCGCCGTTCCGGGTAGCGGGGCCGCAGGTTGTCGAACGCGACCCGGTGCTTGGCCTTCTCCGGCTCGTCGCCGTTCACCACCTCGACCTTCAGGAGAGCGAGATAGCGCTCACCTTCCTTGGGCGGGCGCACCTGACCCATGATCGTGTCGCCGGTGCGCAGGTCGAATCGCTTGATCTGGCTCGGAGAGACGTAGATGTCGTCGGGTCCGTACAGATAGTTCCAGTCGGGACTGCGCAGGAAGCCGTAACCTTCGGGAAGGATCTCGAGGACTCCCTCGCCGCGCAGCACCGTGTCGGAGTCGAGCAGCGATTGCTCGATGCGGAAGATCAGGTCCTGCTTGCGAAGCCCTGAGTAGTTGGTGATGTTCAGGGTCTCGGCCATCGCGTGCAGTTCCGCGACGGATTTTCTCTTCAGTTCAGCGATATCCACGTGTGCCTTTGCTCCGTAGCTCTACGGCGGGCGAAACCCGGGGTGGGGAAGTGAACGCGTCGAAAATGGAATCAGGGAGTTCGAAGGAGTGCGAGAGAGCTATAGTAGGGTTCTCCGCTCGTCGAGTCAAGGGTGCGCCGTGGACCTGACTGAATTTCTGGCTGCATGGCGGACGACGTCCCTCCCGGATCGGGAAGTCATTGATGCGCTTGTACATCCGGCCCACGCCGGGCCCTCCCGGGCGCTCGCCGCCGCCCTCGCCCACTGGCCCGGCAGCTACTACTGGTCGGACGAGCCCGACGGGCGCCATCTCGTGCTCACGCGGCCGCTCGCCCGGCGGCGGGAGCGTTGGGCCCTGCACCTCGTCCTGTTCCTCGTCACTCTGTACACGATTACGTTCGCAGGCGCGGTCCTGGCTGGCGCAATCCCGTACACCGGTCCGCTGGTGTTTTTCACGAGCGGTCACCCCGGCTATCCCGGTTTCCTGCACGCCTGGTCCAGAGGGCTCCCGTTCTCGCTCCCACTCATGGCCATTCTGCTGACGCATGAGCTGGGCCACTACGTCGTCGCGCGACGCTACCAGCTGGACGTCTCCCCCCCGTACTTTGTCCCGGTGCCCATGTTCCCGACGTTCATCGGCACCATGGGCGCCTTCATTCGCCTCCGCACGATCGTGGCCGACCGCCGTCAGCTGCTCGACATCGGCGTGGCTGGCCCAATCGCGGGATTCCTCGTCGCCCTACCCGTTCTCGTGTACGGGCTGACCCTGAGTCACCCGGTCGCTGCCGAAGAAGGTTTCCGGGGGCTGGTCGTGTTTTTCGGCGACGCGCCGCAGATTCCCCTGGGCGACTCGCTGGCGAGTTTCGTGCTGCGTCGGCTGCTGGTCGGTGACGCGGCGATGATCAATGTCCACCCGGTGGCGTTCGCCGGATGGGTGGGGATGTTTGTGACGATGCTCAACCTGCTCCCCATGGGCCAGTTGGACGGCGGACACATTCTCTATGCGCGACTGCCCCAGTGGCACCAACGCGTCGCTCTCGGTTTCTGGCTGCTGGTGGTGGCGCTCGGCACGTTGTGGGTCGGGTGGTACATCTGGGGCGGGCTTGTGCTGCTGTTGTCGCGCGGCCGCCTCGGTCACCCTCCGGTCCTCGACGCGCAACGGCCGCTGCCGGCGTCGCGGCGGACGCTCGCATGGGCAGCGGTTTTGCTCTTTGTCGTCACGTTTGCGCCGGCGCCGTTCCGCCTCTGACGAGGGAGGTTGGTGGAGGTTGCGGAGGTTAGGGGAGGTGGTCCCGAGTCGAACGGGCCTCCCCGAACCTCCCCCAACCTCCTGAACCTCCCCCAACCTCCTGAACCTCCCCCAACCTGCTGTATTGCGTAAGTCCGCCGTTCTTATATCTTTGCGCAAACCAGCCCTAGGGTCAGCATGCCCGGACAACCGGCACGCTACAACGCACCCGATTCGAACGAAGCGGTCGTCCACGACCTTCCCCCCATCCGATTCGACGGACAACTCATCGCCATTCGCCTCCAGGTACGCCGGTCCGAGGACGGGATCTGGCGTGGGCGGGTGCTGTTCGGGGCACCGGATACCGAAGCGGAGCGCTCCACAGCGGAGATCTTCTGCGCCACCTCGGAGCCGGACTTGTGGCAGGCGGTGCGGGACCTGCGGGATCATCATTTGCGCGATCTCTACCGCTCGCTGCTCTAGATGGTCGACGCGCTGGACCCCATCAGGAAGCTCCGGCACGACCTGTCGAACCCCCTGGCCGCGATCCTCGCCGAGACCCAGCTGCTGCTCCTGGGGGCCGACAAGTATGATGCGGAGACGGTCACGAGCTTGAAGCAGATCGAAGCTCTCTCACGCAAGATGCGCGATATCCTCGAAGCCCTGGACCGACTGAACCGGTGAGTCGGCGGCACCGGCCGCGATTCTCTCCCCCCGCACGGTGGTGGTCCCGCCGCCGCCTCAGCGTGGGGTCGTGCCGGTGGCTCCGGTGGCCGCCACGGCGGTCGCCGCCGCGCTGGCCCGGGTCCTGAGGTAGGCGCGCCCGCTCGCGAAATAGCACGCCAGGAGCACCGCCGACGCGGCGCTGACCGCGAACTTGTAGGCCGCGGGGGCGTCGCTCGCGGATAACAGGCCCTCGATCGCGCCGGCCACGCTGAGCAGGCACACCACGGCTCCGATCATGCGCACGGCTATGGCGCCTTGGAGCACGAGGGCGTCTTTGCGGGTGAGGTCCCCGGGCGCGACCAGCGCTTGGGCCAGGCGCAACCCCGCTCCACCGGAGATGAAAATGGCGGTCAACTCCAATACCCCGTGCCCGGCGATGAACGTCGCCAGATAGCCTGCGGCGTGGTGATTCGCGAACACGCCGAAGCCGATGCCCAGCGAGAGGCCGTTGTACACGAGCGACAGCACCGTAAGGATACCCCCGACCAGCCCGCCGGCGAGCGCTGCCAGGCACACCATGATGTTGTTGCTGATGATCCACGAAGCGAGCACGGGTCGTTCTTCGTTCTCGGTCTCGACGTAACCGATGCCGCGGGCCTGGCGCTCCGCCGCCTGCTCGGCGCGACTGACCATGACCGGCGGGGCGATCTCTTCGCCCAGTTCGGGTCGCTCGCGCAGCACGGCGTAGCCCACGGCCGCCGGGATCGTGAACAGCAGGAACGCGACCAGCACGTACGGCCACGATTCCACGACCGCGGCCGGGAAGTCCCGGAAGACGTAGGGCGCGATCGGCAGGCGTCGCCGGGCGCGGGCGCGGTAGAGCGCATTGTGACCGGCCGCGACGAGGCGCTCCAGGTATGCGATGACCTCCGGGCTCACACGGTACGTGCGGGCTCGCGCCAGATCGGCGGCGACTTCGCGATATCGTGCCGCGAACGCCGGAATCTCCGCGGCTGCGAGTGCGCGCAGCCCCACGAGCTCGATCCGTGCGGCCGTGCCACGGAACGCCTCCCACGCCTCCTGTTTGCGCGCCACAAAGCGCTCGGCCGTCACGGTAGTGCGGCCCGCGCCGCTCCCGGCCCGGGTCGCGAAGCGACTGCGTCGTTTGCGTCGCTCCTCCTCGAACAGCGCGACCAGATACTCCTGCGGATCGGTGGTGCGGCGCGGCACCCGGCTTTCGAAGCGTCGTGCCAGCTCGACGGTCATCCGCGCCTGCACTCCCGGCGTGAGGTCGGGCAGACGCGCCAGCAGCCGGTCCAGCAGCCGGAATTCTTCTTCGGCGAGCTCCGGGGGTCCTACCTCCACCGGGTCCTCGCCGACCCCCGCCACTGGGGCGAGTCGCCACTCGGTCGTGTGGTCGCGGACCACGATGGTACCGGCGGCGAGGTCTCCCAAGCGCTTGTTACTGCGATGCAGCAGCATCGTGAGCGCCGCGGGCAAGAGCAGGGCGGCGTACTCGCCCGCCCGGACCAGGTTGCGGAGGACCGCGGCCGCCGGCGTGATCGGGCGCCCCGTATCCATCACCACACGAATTCCGAGCAGGATCTTGCCCGGCGTTCGGCCGCTGTTCAGGCCCTCGAACAGGATGTAGTAGGCGAACAGCGCGAAGCTCAGCAGCAGGTAGAGGAGCGCACTGGCCCACCGTCCCAGCGCAGTTTCGAGTCCCAGTTGGTCGGTCGCGATCTGGAGCGGCACGAGGAGCAGCGCGATCAGCACGAGGTCCGTCATCGCCGCGGCCGCCCGCGAGCCCAGTCCCGCCAGCTCGAAGCGGACCTCCACATGCTCCGGCGTTTCCACGCCGTGCTGCTGACGCAGATCAGGCGGGCCGGACGGGATGGGGACTCGCGCGGGCGCAGTCACGTCCTCATCTTATCGCTGTCCCCCCGAGGGAGCGAGTGTCGATGGCCGATCTCAGGCCCATGGGCGTCGGAGAAATCCTCGACGGTGCGTTCACGATTTACCGCCGCCATTTCATCACGTTCCTGGCGCTCGGCGTGACCGTGTTGTGGCTACCCGTCGTGCTGACGGTCTATGTGCAGCTCTCCGGGCCCCGGCAGCACGCCGGAATCCTGTTCCTCGCGGCCATCCTGCAGTACTTCGCGGGTTTGCTGCTCACGGCTGGTGTCATCCGCGTCATCTCCGACTTCTATCTCGGTCGCGAGGCGAGCGTCTCGCAGGCCCTCGCACTCGGCGCGCAAAAGGTTTGGCCCCTGTTCGTGGTCGGGTTGGGCAAGGCGGTCGTCATCGGACTCATCGTCTTCGTGCTCGGGCTCGTGGCGGCGATCTCGATCCCGATGCTCACCAAGACCGGCGCACTCGGCGCGATCATCGCGGTGGCGCTCCTCGCCACCGCGACCTGGCTCGCGGCGTTCGTGGCGTGCGGCTACGGCGTCACGACCCAGGTCGTGGTGCTCGAACGGCTGGGCTCGAGCTTCGACGCGTTCGGCCGCTCGTGGGACCTCACACGCGACCGCAAGCTGAAGGTGCTCGGACTGGCGCTCGTCGCGTTCATCCTCGTGGGGGTTCCTTCGGCCGGCATCGGGGCCGTGGCGGGCGCCCTCCGGTTCTCATCCTCCACGACGGCCGCGGTCCTGCTGGTGGTCGCTGCCGTCCTGCCCGTGATCCTCACGCCCGTGCTGCCCTGCGTGTTCACGTTGATGTACTACGACCTCCGGGTCCGCCGGGAAGCCTTCGATCTGGAGCTCTTGAGCCAGCACCTCGGCGCCGGGTGACCCGAGCGCGCCGGGCAGCCGCGCTTGCGCCGCCGCGCCGACGGCCGACGCTGCCGTGACCACGTCGCTCCTCGTAGGCGTGCAGGGCGTGCCGGCGGATTCCGTGCGGCAAGCGGTGCGAGAGGTGTTCGCCCGATCCGAGTACCAATGGGGCGAGCGGTCTCATCTACTGCAATGGCTGATGGACTGGTGGCGGAAGCTGATGTCCGCCGTCGCGTCGCTCGACACGAGCCGTCCCCTCCTCGGGCGAGTGATCTTCTGGGTCGCCGTCGTGGCGCTGCTCGGCGTCCTCACGCACTTCGGGTACGTGGCCTGGCGCATCTACCGGGCGACCGTGCGGCCGCCGCGCGCGTCGACGGCTCCCACCGGCATGCGGCTGGAGGACGCCCGCGCCTATCGCGAACGGGCCGATGCCCTGGCGCGCGTCGGTCGGTACAGCGAAGCGTTGGCCTACCGGTTCATCGCGTTGCTGCTGGAGCTGGAGCGCGCCCGCGCCGTGCGATTCGATCCGTCGAAAACGCCGGCCGAGTACATCGCCGAGGCGCGGCTCGACGCCGAGGCCCGGGCGTCATTCGTCGGTCTGGTGGAACGCTTGTATCGCCATGTGTTCGGCGCCGAGCCCTGCGACGCTCGCGCATACGACGAATTCGGCGCGGCAGCGCAATGGGTCACCCGGCATGTCGCGTCGGCCTGAGCTCGCCCTCGTCGCTCTCTTCGCGCTGGCGGTGGCTGCGGCGACCGTCGCGGGGCTGCGGAACGCGCTGAGTGGGGCCGAAGGAGGAACTCCGTCCGCCTTTCTACCGGGGCCGGACGGCGCGAAAGCGGTATATGAAGTGCTGCAGCACCTCGGTCGGCCCGTCGAGCGGCGCCGCACGCCGCTCTACGACCTTACCCGCGTGCGGCGGCCGCCAGCGCTCCTCGTGGTCATCGATCCGCCGGATGATCTGACGGCGGCCGAGCTTGAGCAGGTGGTCCGGTACGTACGGTCCGGTGGAGAGGTGCTCGCCGCGGGCGACGGCGGGGGGATCACGCACTGCACCGGATGGGACGCGCACCCGGCGTTCCTGAAGGGTTATGCGGGGGATAGCCAGCCCGTGCAACAACCGGTCTCGGCCCTCGAACTGCCCCCAGTCACAGCCGTGCTCCGCCCGCTCGATTCGCTGCTCGCGGTGCAGGGCCACGACTCGAGACGTCGCGTGCGCCGCAATCTCGACCGCGAATCCGGATGCGGCGGTCTGGCGGTCCCGACCGAGGACACACTGCTCCGGACCGAGCACGGGAAACCGGTGATTCTTCGGCTCCGCTACCCTGGCGGCGGCCTGGTAACGCTGGCTGCGGACCCTGGATACTTTCGCAATCGCGCCTGGCGGACCACGGACGTACCTCCCTTCATGGTGCCGCTGCTCACGCCGGGCACGGGGGGGCGGGGGCGGGGGCGGGGGCGGGTCACCTGGGATGAGTACCACCAGGGGTTCGGCCGCGGAGGGTCGCTCGAGGGGGCGGTGCTCGACTGGCTGGCGCGCACGCCGGCGGGCTGGGCGCTGCTACAGCTGGGCGCGGTGGCTCTCGTGGCCCTCGCGGTCGCGGCGATCCGGTTCGGACCGGCGCGGTCCGTCATCGATCGGCGGCGCCGTTCTCCGCTCGAGCATGTGGAGGCGCTCGCGGTGAGCCTCCAGGGTGCGGGCGGAGTCGACACCGCGGTCGCGCTGATCGTGGCTGGACTGCGACGGCGACTCGGGCGGGCGGGCATCGTGCAACCCGACGAGCAGCGCGCTTGGCTCGGCGCGCTCGAGCTGGCGCTGCCGACGACGCGGGCCCGCAATGCCGTCCGCCGCCTGCAGCAGGCCCAGACCCAACCCGGCGGCGCCGAGCGCGTGCTCGTGGCCGCCCAAGCCTTGGAGGACGTGTGGGAGGAGCTTCGCCCGCAGACGACGCGCGCCGGGTCGTAGAGGTGCTGGATCGCGTGGTGTTGGGACAAGCCGCGGCCACGCGCGAGGCCGTGGTGTGCCTGCTGGCTCGGGGGCATGTCCTGCTCGAGGGCGTACCCGGCACCGCCAAGACGCTGCTCGTGCGCACTCTGTCGCTCGCGCTGGACGTCAAGTTCCAGCGCATCCAGTTCACCCCCGACTTGATGCCCGCCGACATCACCGGGGTGACGCTGCTCACCGGAGCGCGCGACTTCACCTTCCGGCCGGGGCCGATCTTCGCCGATCTCGTGCTCGCGGACGAGATCAACCGCGCGCCGGCGAAGACGCAGGCGGCGCTGCTCGAGGCGATGCAGGAACGCACCGTTACGGTGGACGGCACCGGGTACCCCCTGTCCGCGACCTTCACCGTATTCGCCACCCAAAACCCCGTGGAGTTCGAGGGTACCTACCCCCTGCCGGAGGCCGAGCTGGATCGTTTCATGATGAAGGTGCTGGTGGGTTACCCCGACGCGGTGCACGAGCAGGGGATCCTGGCCCGCACCGTGGCGGGATTCGAGGCGGATCGACCCGCGACGTACGGCGTGACGCGCGTGACGGACGCAGCCGGCCTGGAGCGACTGCGTGCGGCCGTCGAGGCGGTGCGCGTCGAGTCCCAGATCGCCGCCTACATCACGGGAATCGTCCGCGCCACGCGGGCGGCGGCCTCGCTGACACTGGGGGCCAGTCCACGCGCGGGGGTGTCGCTCCTCAAGGCGGCGCGTGCGGCGGCGCTGCTCGACGGGCGCGACTTCGTGATCCCCGACGACGTGAAGGGATTGGCGCCCGCCGTGCTCCGCCACCGGGTGAGCGTCGCCCCCGAGCTCGAGCTCGAGGGGGTGACGCCGGACGTCGCCCTGAAGGCCATCCTCGACAAGACGGAAGTTCCCACCGCGTGACCTTGCTTCAGTGGTTGGCGTACGTCGCCGCTGTCACCGGATTCTGGGGTGTGTGGTATGTCGTCGGCACGTGGGCCGGCATTCTGTGGACCCGGCGCGGCGTGGTGGCCGGCGCAGCCATCGCGCTGCTCGGCGTCTTGGGCCTAAGGTTCCCGTGGGCGCTCGACGCGATGCTCGTTGCCGATGCTCTGCTCGTCGCGGCCGTCTGGCTGGATGCCGTCCTGGCGACACCGCCCCACGCGCCACACCTGCGCGTCTTCCGCGACGCGCCGCCGGCGTTCTCGGTGGGCCGCGCGGGTGACGTCTCCTATCGCTGGGTGAACGCGACCAAGCGGCGGGCGCGTCTGCAGGTGCGCGAGGTGCGTCCCGCCTTGCTCGGCGGCACGCAACCGCCTCACGCCGTAACCGTGCCGCTGCACGGTGAGGTGCGCGAGGCGGTGTCGGTGCACCCCGTGCGGCGCGGCCGCGAGCAGGCGGAGAGCGGGTTTGCGGTGGACTCGATCGGGCCGCTCGGGTTGGGCCGTCGTCGGGCGGCCATCACGATTCCCTGGGATGCCGCCGTGTACCCGCCGCTCGTGACGGTGCGCTTGCGCGCGTCGGTGGCACGGGCACAGCGACGCCACGAGCAGGGGATCACGCCGCTGCGCCGGCTGGGCGAGGGTCGGCTGTTCGAATCGCTGCGCGAGTGGGGGCCGGGCGACGACTTGCGGCACATCGACTGGAAAGCCACGGCCCGCCGCGGCAAAGTCATCACGCGCCAGTACGAAGCCGAGCGCAGGCAGCACGTGTTGCTGGTGCTCGATCTGGGGCGACTCATGACCGCCGAGGCGGCGGGTGTGTCACGCCTCGACCACGTGGTGCGGGCGGCGCTCGAGCTGTGCTACACCGCGGTCCAGCACGACGACAACGTCGGGGTCATGGCCTTCGCCGACGGTGTGCAGCACTTCGTGGCGCCGCAGCGCGGTCGCCTGGCGCTGAGGCGCGTGCTCGACGTCCTCGCCCGGGTGGAGCCGCAGCTGGTCGAGCCCGATTATCCGGGGGCGTTCCGCTACCTCGCGGCGCACAACCGCAAGCGCGCCCTCACGGTGCTCTTCAGCGACGTGATCGACCGGTTCGCGTCCGACGCGCTCGTGGCGAACGTCGCCTCGCTCCGGCCCCGCCATCTGCCGCTCGCGGTCACGCTCCAGAACCCCGAGCTGAACGCCGTGGCGTCGCTGCGGCCCGCCGTCGCGCAGGACGCGTTTCGCAAAGCGGCCGCCGAGGAGCTGCTCCGCGCCCGGGACGAGGCACTGGGGCGCATGCGGCGCGCCGGTGTGCTGGTGCTCGACGTACCGCCCGAGCGCGCCGCCGAAGCGGTCGTGGCCAAGTACGTCGATCTGAAACGCCGGGGACGCCTCTAGGTGCGGCGGATCATTTGGGTGTCCAGGCCGGCCGTTATTACATTGACTGCCACCTCCGCCGGACTCGAGTGCATGCGACGCAGTCGCCCGGTTGCCGTCCTGACGCTGCTCGTCGGTTTCGTGATGGTCGGGACCTGCGCCTACCCAACCGAGCGGGACGCATCGGTCCACGTGAGTGTGACGCCCCTGAAAATTCTGATCCGCGGCAGCGACACGATCGCCACCGCGAGCGCGTGGCAGATGGTGGGGCCCGCCGATTCGCAGCCGATCCCCAATGTCGCGTTTGTCTGGTCGAGCAGCGCTCCCGGCGTCGCGACCGTAGACAACTCGGGGCGCATCGTGGGCGTCAACTCGGGCGTCGCGCTGATCCGAGCGGCCGCCGCGAACTTCGATAAGGGCGCCCTGCTCGGGGAGGACACGCTGCGCGTGACGGCGCCACTCGAAATCGACAGCGTGGTTCCTGATACGGCGCGCTACGGTCAAGTCGTGACCGTCTTCGGCCCCGGCGCCGACCAAGTCGTGTTGGCCTCGATGAAGGGTGCGTTCTTCCTCTACCCATATCCGTTCTCGGCACAACACGACACCGCCGGCTACGGGCAGCAGAAGTTCTGGATCCCGCCCCCGGCCGAGTCCGACCGCGTCACGTTCATCGGCAACGGGATCGTCACGGCGAGCGCCGACTCGACGCACGTGATCAAACGTGACGTGTACGAGCCAAATGAGACGGCACCTCACCGGTTCGACCTCGACGGGCCGCGGCCGTTCCCCTACCCGGGGACGGCCTACAATCTGCTCCTCGTCTACAACCCCGCGTTGTTCTTCGAGCCGTTGAAGCGCGGCGACACCCTCGGGGTCGACTGGTACCGGTTTGGCCACTCGACGGCGCGCGATCTGACGATCATTCTCACCGCGCCGGCGGTGCATGGCACGTTCTCGACGTTCGTGACCGACTCGCTCGCATGGACCGGGACGACCTACGCCCTCGGCCCCGATTCCTGGACGTTCGGCCCGGCCTCCCACGCCTGCCACGGCCGTGGGTTCGCACCCCACGAAGCGAATGGCGATTCCACGATCGTGGCGTTCAAAAATGCGTCGGCCGGCGCGCTGCACGCGATCACGATCTACAGACAGGCGGCGAGCTACGGGATGGCGGTACTCGACGGCTACGCAAGCGAGCTGCCGGCCGACGCCCATGAAGACGACAACTCGTGTAACGCCGCGGACCTCCAAGGCACGCTTCCGGCACCGACGTTCCGCGACACCTTGACGATCGAAAATCCGCACGACGTCGACTGGATAAGATTCCACTACACCAACCAAGGGCTCGGCACGACGGCGCAGGTGCGGCTGCACGCGTTCCCGGGCGTGCACCCGGACTCCCTCAAGGACCTCGATATCTACGTCGCGAAGGTCCCCCAGCCCGGCGATACGCTCGTCCAGGTGGTGGCCGCCGACACGGCCGCGGGCTCGGACGCTGACCTGCGACCGTCACTCGCCACTGCGGACTATTACCTGGCGGTTGTAGACTTCGCGGGGACGACGACTACGTACGAGGTCTGCGTCGGCACCGTCCCGCTGTTGCAACCAGGGACCTGCAACACCCCGGCTTGGCCGTCGCCACCGGCCACGACCCGGTCCGGGCCACGCCGCCGACGCACGTCAGCGGCTGGAGCTCAATCCCCCCTTGTCCCGAGCCGTCGCCGGTGACCAACGGCCTGCTCGAGTGCTTCCGCTGCCACACGCCGATTCCCGAGAGCAGCAAGTTCTGCTCGTCGTGCGGCGCGGACGTCTCGGGCGGTGACGGACCCGGCAGCACCAGTAGCGTCGACATCGTTCGCGAGCGCCTGCAGCGCATCATCGAGGGCAAGTACCGGATCGAGCGCTTGCTGGGCAAGGGGGGAATGGGCCAGGTCTTCCTGGCGCACGATCTCACGCTCGAGCGCGAGGTCGCCATCAAGGTGCTGCCGCCCGACGTCGCCCAGGACGACCAGGTGGTGCGCCGGTTCCAGCAGGAGGCCAAGACCGCCGCCAAACTCGACCACCCCAACATCATTCCCATCTACCGCGTCGAGAGCGAGGGCGGGCTCAACTACTTCGTGATGAAGTACATCTCGGGCACCTCGCTCGAGGATCTGCTCGAACAGAAGGAGCCGCTGCCGGTTCCCGAGATCCAGCGCGTTCTGTGGGAAGCGGCCTGTGCCCTGGGACACGCGCACCAGCGCGGCGTGGTCCACCGCGACGTGAAGCCCGCGAACATCATGTTCGACCACGACGGTCGCGTGATGCTCACGGACTTCGGGATCTCGAAGGCGCTCCAGGCCGCCACGGGGTTCACCGCGACGGGGATGATCATCGGCACGCCGCACTACATGGCGCCCGAGCAAGGGAAGGGCGCCCCGGTGGACGGCCGCGCCGACCAGTACTCCCTGGGTGTGGTCGGCTACCGCATGATCACCGCGGAGCTGCCGTTCAGCGGCGACTCGGTGCATACCATCATCTACAAGCACATCTACGAAGAGCCGCCGCTCGCGAGCACCAAGCGGCCCGGCATCCCCGGCGCGCTCACGGTCGCCATCTCGCGAGCCTTGGCCAAGGAGCCCGACCAGCGCTTCCCCACCATGGAGGACTTCGCCACCGCCGTCTGGCCGGAACAACCCGTTGCCTCGCCCGCCAAGTCGCGAGGCGCCGCTCGGCCCCGCTCCCGGGCCACCGCCGAGGCACCCACCGAGATCACGGGTGCGCCGACGACGCCCCTCGCTCAGCCCGCACGGCGCCGGTCGCGGGCACGCGCCGTGATCGGGCTCGTGGTCGTCGCAGCGGGTGTGGGGGCATACCTGATGTTGGGACGCAAAGGGAGCGGGGAGCAGGCAGCGGTACCCCCCGCTCCCGAAGTCGACACGGTGCGAATTCAGGACACGATCCGCGTGCCGGTGCGGGCCAGCCGGGAGCCGCCGCGCCGAGCGGCGCCAGCGGTCGAGGCGCAAGGCTTCCTCACCATCGCCGCCGACCCGTTCGGCCAGGTCTACATCGACGGGGTCGATGCCGGTCAGACGCCGGTGGTCGAATACGCCGTGAAGCCCGGCCGCCACACGATCCGCCTCGAGCACGCCGGATTCAAGACGATCACCGAGACCGTGCATGTAGACGCGAGTAACACGGTCCGCAAGCGCTACACCCTGCTCCCGGAGTGAGCCGCCTGACCCGGCACCTCTGTGCTCTCGTCCTGCTGGCGGGGTTCGCCCCGCCCGCGGCCGGGAGGGCGCAGGCGGTTCAGAACGCCACGCTGCGCCGCGCGCAGCAGGCTTACGACAACCTCGAGTATCGTCAGGTCGTGTCGCTCGCCCGGGCCGCGCTGCGGGAGCGCCTGACCGGGGCCGAGCGGGCGCGGGCGTACGAGCTGCTCGGCTTCACGTACGGCGCCCTGGACTCGATCCTCAAGGCCGTGGATGCGTTCAAGCAGGTCGTCCTGATCGATCCCGAACGACAGCTCGATCCGAACCGCGTCTCGCCCAAGGCCTACAGCGCGTTCGACGTGGCGCTGCGTCAGGTGCTGCTCGTGCGGCAGCTGCGTATCGACAGCACGAGCTTTGTCGGCGGGCGGGGGGCAGTCCCGATCCGGTTCACCGTCACGCAGCCTGCGCGGGTCGTCACGCGGGCGATCGGGGGGGGCGGGGGGGGCGGGGCGGGAGGGGGGAACTACGTGATCGACTCGGGCGCGTGGAACGGCCAGGTGAACTTGAGCTGGCCCGCCCGGCTCGCGAGCGGCGATCCAGTACCGGCGGGGAATTACACGGTGGTGGTCGAGGCGCGGCTGGGACAGAACGCGTTTTCCGCCTCTCAGCCGATCCGGGTGAGCCACGGCAGCGTGGATACCCTGCCGTCCCTCACGAGCCTCCCCGGCTACCAGTACCTCCCGGAGACGGAGGTGCCGCCACAGAGCTGGCGTCCTTTGGGCCTCGCCTTCCTCTATACAGGGGGTGCCTTGGTCGGCACGCTGGGGCTCGAGAGCTCGAGCCTCGGGTCGAGCTCGAAACGCGAGCTCGCGGTGGTGGGGGGCGCAGCGCTGGTCACGGGCTTCGTGATGACCCTGCGGAAGCCCGCCCCGCGGCCCGCTGCGGCCAATATTCTCTACAATCGTCTGCTGCGTGATCAGATCGCGCGGCGCAACCAGGACATTGCGAAGGAAAATGTGGCCCGGCGTCAGCAGGTGCAGCTCACGCTGGTGCCCCTGCCCAAGCCGAGCGGAGCCGGGCCTCGATGAGCCGCGCGGCTGCGGGCGTCGCGCTGTTCGTCCTGGCTTCCCGGGCGGCCCCGGCCCAGGGGGTGGCAGTGACCGTCGGCCCGCAGTTCGTGCTCGCGAGCTATCGCGAGGTGGCCTCGGGGCTCCGCTATCAGGGCAGCGGATTCGGCGGCGCGGCGTCCGCCCGTTACCGCAAGCTCTCGGCCGAGGTGGGGGTGGTGCGCCTCACGCTCGACCCTGCCACCGGGAGCGCCGCGACCAACGGCTTCACGGCGACGGAGGTGGACGCGTGGGTCGCCTATGACCTCGCGACCTACGCCAGCGTCGAGGCGGGGGTCATCCGGCGCACCGCGGACCCGGAGTTTGATGCGCAGTCGGTGGGGGCGGTCCGCATCGGGGCGCGGTCATTCTACGAGATCGGGCCGGGAGCGACGGTGCTGTTTCGCGCTAACTATCTGGCAGCGCCGAAGTTCTCGGGCGGGGGGCACGCGAGGTTCTCGGTCGACCTGGGGCTCGGCCTGGACGTCCGTCTGGCGGGGCGCCTGCACGGCACGGCGGGCTACACGTTCCAGCGGATCAGCCGGAAGACGAACCCGGGTGGGACCGGGGAGATCGACGCGGCGATTCAGGAGACCGTGGCGCGGGTGGGAATCGCGCTGGCGCTCTAGACTACTTCCAATCCCGTCATGACTCCACGAGGCCGCTTCCTCGCCGCCCGTCTGGCCTACGTGGCGATCATCCTGCTCGCCACGGTGACAGAGCTCCACTTCTCCCCGGATCTCACCGCCGCCGCCGACCGGCTGGCGCGCGCGTTCACACCGTCCCTGGGTTGGCGGGACGCGATTGACGGGTTGCGCAACACGGTCTTGTTCGCCGGGCTCGGTGTCACGTGGGTCATGTCGTCCGTCTCCGGCAGAGTCGGCGCGGAGATCGAGCGGGCCACGCTGGTCGGGTTCGGGCTGAGCGTGACGGTGGAGGGGCTGCAGGTCTTCTCGCCCATCCGCACCGCGAGCATCGTGGACGTGACCACCAACACCCTGGGCGCGTTCGCGGGAGCTCTGGTCGTGGCGCTGTTTCTCGCTGCGCTGCACCGCGCGAGGGGTGCGCGCTCCTACTTCGGTGTGCCGACGTTTGTCCTTACGGGCGCGTACACGTTGGCGGTGCTGTGCGAGGCGCTGACGCCGTTGTTTCGATCAGCCCCGCTGCCCGGGCTGAACGGAGGGCCGCTCGACCGGCTTCGCGGGGCGCTGGGCCTCGCCTTGCCTCTACGACTGGGGGCGGTGCCATGGTCCGACGTGTTACTGTTCGCGCCCGCCGGGTTTCTCGTCGTCATGCTGCTCACCGAGCGCGGGCGCTCGGCGCGCCGGACGTGGCAGCCCGTGGCGACCGCCGGCGCGGCGTGCGTGTTCGGGGCGGAGCTCGTTCACGGGCTGGTCGGGCTGTCGATCCGATGGGAGGCGGCCGCGACCCACGCGTTGGCCCTGGGCGCCGGAGCCTGGTGGGCGAAGCGCCGCCTCGCGTTGCTGTCGCAAACGCTGCGCGGCGAGACACGGGCGCTCGCAGGCCTGGCGGCCTACGCAGCGCTGCTCGTCGTCTGGGGGTTGCGACCGTTTCTGCCGCAGACGGAGATGAGCGCGATCGCCCAACAGCTCACGCTGGCTCACCTCGTGCCGCTCGCGTCCCTGGCGCAGCGCATGGATGTCTTCAGTGTGCTGCATGTCGCGCAGCAGTTCCTGCTCTTCTTGCCCCTCGGCTGCGTGCTCGCCGTCTGGCCGTTGCGGCTCCGGGGGCGCTGGTCGCACCTCTGGCCGGCGATCTGGCTGGCCTGGGGCATCGAGGCGGCGCACCTCGTGATCGCCGATCGCTACTTTGACGTGACGAACGCGCTGATTTCCTGCGCCGGGCTGGGGATTGGTTGGCTGGCGCTGCGGCGCTCCGGATTCGCTCCGCATGGGGAGGCGCTGGCGCCGCTGATTCCCCGCTAACCGGCGTGCTGACATGTTCCGGTCTGAACCCTGACACAATCTTGACAGAGAGTGCTCCCCGGGTAGTATGACGCGAGACAAGAGCCCCAGAGCGGCGGTCAGCACGCATGACGGGGACGTCGTTGTGCCCGTCGAGTCGGACGACGTGCTGCTCGACTCCGTGACTCCATCGCCAGCGCAGCCGAGCAGCGACTGCGAGACG